>Ga0056128_1001504_pt1 | contig 26139 bp, 18 predicted proteins | sample WorMetLIZISLAND2_FD_71113 | JGI IMG/M metagenome (GOLD analysis project Ga0056128, IMG submission 71113) | Marine gutless worms symbiont microbial communities from Max Planck institute for Marine Microbiology, Germany - Olavius geniculatus... ... | reverse complement strand
TTTAATGTTGTATAAGCGTTGATGTAAAACAGCAAAAATCAAAAAAATATAAGCACGAAGTAATGCATTAGCTTAGACATTTGATCTGTCCTCAGTAGCCAGATAAAAATGTCTAAACTAATGCATAATGTTCGTGCTTATACTTTTTGATTTTTGCTTTTTTACATCAACGCTTATATCTTCAACAACAAATTCACGACAAAGTAAGGCAAGTGGAGTTTGTGCTTAATTGTATCCAATAATAGCGTCGTAAGCCGTGCCATTAAACTACAATTATATGGAAACTGCCCAGACAGTAGGCTATTTTGAAGTATAACAATGTAACTATCGAGAAGAGGCCACCGTATAAGCCCCACATATAGGCCTATAGCCTGGTTTGCAGTTTAGCTTGAGCTCAATAAAATGTCAGAAAACGTGAAACTTTGTAGGGACCGTCGGCAACTATTCACGCTTAAACAAAAAGCGAAAAGACCCGTCGCTTCTCCGATGACGGCATTAAGGCAGAGCGCGTACCAAGCCAGTGCACACGTCACGCGTATATGGCTTGCCGTACTGTTTCATTTGCATCGACCTACTGTTTCAGATCAGCTCAGTTCGGCCAGCCGGTGGCTATTCGCACTCTCGCAGGGGTCACGGCGTACGCGTCTGTTTCCTGATCAGAGACCGAGCTGTACGTCAAACATGTTCTGTAATACGGACTCAGTCTGCCATCAATCATCATCTGATCGCATTATACGGACTTTCCCTATAGGCCGCATTATCCGCTTTGCCCGTCTGTTTGTCTGTCTGTCTGTCTGTCTGTTCTTTTGGCCGGTACGGGCTCCAGACTTGAAAACACAAATGCGTAGAAAAACCAAAATCGGCGCGAACGTTTTCTCAGGCATGTAATAACCAATTTTCAGCTTAAAAGGTCACCGGCTTGTGTGATGACAAATATAGCTGTAGCATAAGCCTTGCCAGTAGGAGAAGGATAATGCGAATTTCGCCTCCGTCATCTGACGCACACGTTCTTACTTACTTGAGCGGCTCAGGCGCTTACCGCAAACTAGGACTAACCTGCACTGTTAGCATAAAATATCTTTGAATAATTTACTATTTTAGCGTGGTTACGTGCGAAATAAAAGGAACTGCAAGTGACGATTTCACCATTTTTGCGCTCGTCGTTTTAAGACAGTGGAACATTGTAACATACGGACACACAAAACACACAGACGCCTCTGCAATAGCAGAGACGGGACATCTGCATAACAAGTTAAAAAACGTAAACCATTTGTAAAACATGTATTACGTAGGCCTATACGTTTCATCACGGACTATTATGCGAACGTATAGCGAGGCATATTTAGTAAACTCTAAACTATGTTGATACGCACTCATTTTATGACTGTGCTCCACAGTGTGTTCTGCATCGTGGGACGTGCTTGTGACAAACAGGCGCAAGCCGCGTTTCAGTCGTCACTCTTGACTGGAATGCGATCACGGGCAGTTATGCCACCGCAGACACTGTGGTGATAGATAAAAGAACGAAGTGGGTCATTCAGTAGCTTTAATATAACCACGGTGCTGCTGGCACTGAACTCAGAGATCACAGAATGCGGCCGTCCGTCTTTCCATGGCGCCACTGCAGCGCGTGACGAGCAGCACAAGCAGAAAGCAGAGGTGAAAAAACCTAGGCCGGAGAACTTTCCGCTGGACCAATGGATGGCCGTTTGACCACTTTGTGGGGAAAGCGTCCGCTATCAGTCAGCCAACTCAGCCTGCCATCCCTGTGGGGTCGGTCAAATGAGTAGTAGCCCACTTATATGGGTTACGAAAGGTAAGGACCTTAGCAGCCTACAGCTGACTGGGGCTGCCTGGCCGGCCGCTGCGCCAGCCTGTGTCTGCAGGCTGCACGCGGTGGCTGTGCGGCCAGCGGCTCTGGTCAGTGACGAAAACGCATTAGAGCCGTGTTCGCGACGATGCGCTATATACAAATTGACAACCTTTACCTTTACCTTTTTTAAAAAAATTAATGTTTTTACAGTGTTTTTAAGGTTTAAAAGTTTTTTTTTAAAGTTTTGGTGATTTAGTGTCTAGTAAACATCTTACTCAAAATTGCGACCCCAGGAAAACATTTTATACACTTTCTTATAAGTGAACGACATAAAGACGCCATTGATGTCGCAACACAAAAATCACGATTAAAATATAAAATAATATATGATATGTGATGAATTTCACAACAAAGAAAACCATTAAAATCGAAAAATTTGAAGTTTAGGGTTTTTTACTGTTTTTTAAACGTACGTTTTTTCAGACCAATTTTCCAGCCCTGGCAGTAAGACGAACAAACGGCGAGTCGATTCTTTCAATATGTCAGTTGCACGCCGCGGCTGCTGCTGCTGCTGCTGATGTAGTTATGGAGACGGCGTCAGCTGTTACTACTCCTTCGCGTTTCGTTTCAACAGCATCGTTACTGCCGCAAACTGCGTCGTCGCACCGATGCAACTCCGCCTGATATCTTCGACGCTCTCTCCAGCAATCGACTTATTGACGTACTTAGGCTTGTGTGATTGATGGTAGTGGTTAGTGTGTTGTGTTCGATCAACGACGTGATTCTGCGATAGCTGGGACGTAGGCCTAAGCAGGCACACCACGCTTTGCACTATAGCCCCTTATCCGTGATCTTGCAATGTCGCCTGTGACGTCTAAAAAAACGGAAATTAGCGTCTCGGTTGCAGCAGTTGGAGAAGAACTTTTTGACTTTTGAAGTCAGACACAGTAGGTTGTAACTGCATAATAATCTTTTATTGTGAGATAGATTCATACTAAAAATCTCTTTGAACGATCAAGACGTCTTCTGGTTTACTGTAGCCTACAGTTTTTTTAAACTAACTTTGCCAATAACCATGAGCTTCTTTTCTGTTATCGTCAAAGCGGGTGGTCTTTGGCAAATTACCTGCAATTTATTGGTTTCATTGAATAATTGGCGGCAGTGACTGATAGTGCAACGAACTCGGATGTTGTTCGTTTGTATTTGCGTTGTGTTGTTTATAGCAGTAACGTTCAAGCCATGCTGTATATAGAAGACAGATTTCCAACACGTGCTCACCATTAATTTGCTGGCAGGTACAACAAAGCCTTTGCACTGGCTTAATTCTGCTGGGATTCTGCGGCCTGAATATTGCTATAGGGCCTACTGTGATTTAGAGCAGCAATATCTCACAGTAGTCCTATAGCGGCTATAGTTTACGGTCGACGTCCGATCGAAAAAGAAAATTATTGAAAAACGATCTGTCTTTTAAAAAGGACGTTTGATAAGAACTTTAATAAATGAGATCACGGGCATGAGACATGTCTGTTTGTGGTAAGACGCTGCACTGTGAGTATACGTCAAAACGTATGAAGTTGGGTCGTCGTCTGCAGCGCGTCCAGCGAGACCGAAAACAGTGTGGTTTTTTAGTTGACAAACAGTAATTCGGCAATGTCGTTTTCTGACAGCACGTACATGCAGTGCTGTAAACAACACAACGTGGGAGTGCACCCCTAAATGAATAGCTACGTTTTTTTCAGCAGCTTTTAGCAGTTTTGTGGGAACTAATCGACATTTGCAGCACTAGCCGCGTTTTCTGTGCTTGATGCGTCCAAAATGCATTCACGGTCGAGAAACCGCCCCAAACCCGCTAGGGGAGTTTGGAGTGCTTCCCATATCGCTGGCTGATGGGCAGCGAGCCCTTTCTCCACGAGTCGGCCCTCTGCTTCAAATTTTGGCCTTACGAGATTCAAGAGTGTATGAATTCCCCCCCCCAAAAAGCATTTCTTCGCTACATTGTTGGTGACGGAAATCGATAGTTTGAGGTCGAGGTGCATCGCGCAAAACCGCTGGAAGACGTCAGAAGCATTTAGTCACGTTAACGAAATAATTCAATGCGTCAACGCACCAGATTCGCGTTAAAACTGATGCTAGTTCCAGCCTCGTTGCATCTAATGTTTTCTAGTCCGCTCGGAAACGATAGTTTTCGGAGCGAACTTATATTTTGATGGCGTTTTTTAAATTTTTTTTCTCGTTGCGAGATCTCTGAGCTTCGTCGGCCGATCGCCGCGAAATTTTGCACCGTGATCGGTAGTATGTTCGGTTTTATAATCCCTGTCCAAAATTTTGAAAATCCTTTCTCAAAAAATTTTAGGGGGCCAAAAAATGCAAAATTTGGCCATATTTCAGACGACTTCAAACTTCGACGGCGAATGTCTACGGAAAGGAGGGATTGAAGTCAAGTTAACCCCCTAAACTTTTCTCCTAAACTAATTTATTACGTGTAGTTTTACTTTACTGTTATGTGGTTGTTACAAGGTAATGTTCATATGAACACGGAGTCTGTCCAATGCATTTCGATAATTCACAGTATAATATTATATCCGTATAAATATAATCAGTGAGTTGTTTAAACTAATAAAAAATCAAAATATATAGTTTCAACTTGTACAGCAGCAATGTTATTGTCATCCTTCGCTGCGTTGTCAGTCACTTGATCATTCGATTCGTCAGTCGTCATCAGCGCTTTACTATAAACGGTCCATTGTGACCATGCGCCTATCTTGCACCGTTATGGAGATATGGCGCCTCAAAGATAATGGGGTCACGACCTTGACCTTATGGGGTTACGTGACGTCATCGGTCACGTGACCATTCGATTTGCGGTGGGCGACTTCCTAGACCCCTAAGCAGGCTAGCCGTGAATTTCACGGCCGGCTTAGCATTTTCGCGGCTAAGGTCCCGGCTTAGCCGCGATTTTCGCGGCGACGGTGGCTTAGCATTTTCGCTACGTTCCTGCAGTTTCGTGCAGTTTTTACACTTAAGCTACGTTTTTCGTTTTTATTTTTTTTTAAATTTGTGAACGTTTTCTATATTAAAAACGCTTACTGAAAATTCTATCAAGAACTTCGAGAAGCACTTTTGAAACCATCACAGAAACGAATTTATAGGCCACATGCAGATTTCAGTTTTTTTGGCGCGAGAGTATCGAGGCGTGTTTCTGCACGAGGGGTGTGAGGCTTATTATGTCGTTTAAATATCAACAAACTGCAGTGTTTCACTTGTAAAACGTAATCATTTGTTACAGTCTACAAGGAATCTTTAGTTAATAGGTAAGGACAGTCTTAGTGTAAAAAAGATGGGACATTTATTTTAAAATCCAGCAAGAACATCTCCTAAAGTGCCCCTATCCCTTCCCACCCCTTGACCCTTATCGTTGTAGACCTATTTCATCTAAGTCATCTTCTTTGCTGTACATGCGACTTGTAGCACAGTAGCCAGAGAAACGTATCCACATAATGCAGTTAGGCATAATGCCTAACTGCACTAGGCCTAGTTGCCAGTTTTAAACAAATGTTAAAGATGAAATAAAGATGGTAAAGTAGACGCAAAAGTCGATAGTGAATTTGGTATATCACTTATTGTAGTTGACACATTTGCTTAAATTATTAGCAAACTAAATTTCATTAGTGAGCAAATGCCCAGAGTGCGTAAAACATTTGTAGGCCTATTCCCCTTTGGTATTTGTCATGTCATATCTTTACGTTGTAATAAGCTGTGTATGTGTTTCTTATTTAAATACTTAAAAATTGGTGAAAGGTGATGATATAGCTCTTAATGGGAAAGCCATCTCAGAGCTACGGAGCGTCACCTGTCGTATGGGAGCACACAGTGTTACCTGCCACTCGACACAAGTGAACCCGCCTTGCCTTAACCCCAGCCCACCCCGGAGGGATGAAAGGCTGAGTTGACCTAGGCGGCTGGTTACATACCGATATGGTTTACCTGCCCGCAGGCAGTCACCCATCACAGTACCAACCCGGCCCGGCGTAGAGTAACTTCGTTGATCGGATGAAACACGTTACCGCTACGCCAAGCCACCAACCTGCATGTTTGTCATACATTACGCATTTATTTCATGCATGTTTTAGATTTTCCTGCTCTTTTAAAGCCTATTAAGTGTTGTTTAAGTAATAAGCAGTTTATTCCTAAGTTGTATTGTTCATTTTTAATTATGAAAATAGGTTTAACTGACACTGAGTTAAGCCTATTAAATAGCAGTAAGATTCAGTGCAGCTACTAGCAGCAAATAATTTCTCGCATGACGCAATTTGTCAACATACCAGTATAACAAAACACAATACAAATTTGCAGTAGCTTACTGTATACACCGTGTCTCAGAAAAAAAACAGTCAAATTTTTTTCTGTCATAACTTTGTTAAATTTCAACAAACTTCGATAATTTTCGGGACAAATATGGTTAAAGCGATATATTTATGTAAGATGTACTCAATTTACTCCTCACCGAATTTCTGTCAATGCACTACTTTGTAAATCATAGATGCTCCAAATTGTTGCATAACGCTGAGTTGCTGTCTCAAGTAAACGTTGTAATAACTTAATTCAGCACAAAAGCACTTAAATGTGAATTATTTATCAGAATTATAAACATATGTAACCACTCATTTGGTAAATTATCAGAATTTACGCTCAAAGTGTGTCCTGCATACAAAAAGACAATTGCTTAGATGCAAGGCCACTGGATGTTGGCGGAATCAGTGATCAACTGATCAAATGGCATTTACTCATTAATTAGACGTATTTTAAGCTCATCAGTCAGCTATTTTGTTATTTGCTATTTTTACCGTGAAATATTTAATACCACAAAATTATTAAACCACGTGGCACCCTCCGTCAAATTGATGATGCAAAAGTGAGCAATCTGATACAAATAACCACCGTGTAATGTAACAATCTGGAGCACCTGTGTTTCACACGGCTTCATATTGACGTCACAACTCAACAAAAAACATTTGACATAAAGAATGGTGCATAGCATTAGGAAAGGGAAAAAGCTTGATAGCAAAACTTTTTTTCCTCGACAGTATCATGGGCGGTGCCAGAGGAGAAGCAAGGGTAGCTGCTGTCTGTGCTTTTGCCCTTGCCCCTTGGTTATTGGTTACCCCCAGGAAAACTTTTCATGGTGACGAAGAGCGCTCTGCTAACCATACACATTGCCAATATGTGATTTGTTAAACATCATTTTTGTAAGACAATAGAGATATCTGTGATTCTTTTGCCTTTTCAAAATTAAAAAGCAGGCAAATGTGCGGTTTCCATTAAATGTCCAAAAACAAAAAGTGTTTCGGCTTCAGGGGACGGGGGGCTTTGCCCTCCTCCTGATACTCCGAAGAGGGGTTGCCTTTGGACGCCGCTACACATTTGAATAAGGTAGACATTTGGCCTACACATAAAAATCATTGCCTGACTGTACCCTAGCCCTTGCCTCTACGTTGCCGCAGACTCAGATTAAGTTACTAGCGCTGCCCTTGCACAGTATGAGCCTTGCTAAACTGCGGAACGTCTAATAAAGCAACACGGTGCGTCAGTGACTAGCGAATGCAAAGCAAAAATAACAATTTGCTGAAATTGATTAACATAGCGCCAGCTCTACAGAAACATTAAACTAAATTACATAACGCTATACCACCGTTGACATTGTTTCCAAAGTACCGAAGACATCATTCTAGCCTGAAAAATGTCCTGCTCCAAAACTGTCGAAGTTAACTTTAAGATATCTTGAAAAAGGGGATCATGGCCTAACAGAAAGTATTTCCTGAAACAGTGTTATAGCTAGTTTGTCCATACATTGGCTATTAACAAATTTTTTGCTGGACGCTCTGGCTTTTTTTGGAGAGAAGGGCTTGGCGACTGAGCTGGGGAGGCTTAACCCCAAAGTTTCCCCCCTGGCGCCGGGGCTGTGACCGCACGGTTGAATTGAAATTGAATAAAGCTATCTCTCTACGACTTCCTATGGGTCGTCCATTGTGACCTATATCTTGCACTGTTATGGAGATATGGCGTCTCAAAAGTTGGACGCACGCACGGACGCACGGACGGACGCTCAGGTGATTTTATACCCTGTCTAATGCTATGCATTGCATTGGACAGACGATTACATTGCGATTGTTTTATAAACGCAGTTCTGTTTTATAAACTGAAATACTGAAACTGGGCCATTCGTTTCAGCGTTAACCGTAGCCTATTTACTTTCAAGACAGTGAATATTGTTCAGCGCGAAATAGGCGAACACTTCTGGCTGCGTTTTATATGGCTAGTTGTTTGCGCGTGATTGGTGTGTAGCTGTGTACTTTGTTGTGTCTACGAACGTTAAATAATTCCAGAATTTGTCAAAAAACATTTGCGGACGTGTCACACCAAGTATTGTTATACCGTTGCACTGTGATGTAAATGTTAACATGTCTAATTTTGATAACGCATCTCAGAGCTGCGGAGCGTCACCAGCCATATCATGAAATCACAGATGTGCACCCGACACAGGTGAGCGCACCCTGCTGGTACTCGATTTATCTACCCCAGAGGGATGGAAGGCTGAGTTGACCTAGCTGACAGGTTATATATATTGATGTAGGCTACTGGTTATGTTGGTTGGTGTGGTATGGTTGCAGTGGCGGTAGTGGTAGCGTTCTTCATCTGTTGGGCACCGTTCCACGCTCAGCGACTTATGACAATCTACATCCGGGAAGATCAGTGGACTCCGCTCTGGCTGGAACTGCAGAGCCACCTCTTCTACATATCCGGTATAGAGTAGCTTCTGCACAATATCCATAAGCCTATTGTCAATATTTAGCATATAGTTATAGTTAACACCTAAGGCAAATATACAGTGTACGTGCAGTAGTTCTGCAGCTTCGGTGAAATGCTATTGTCACATAAAGACTGCACTAACCTGCTACTTTGGTAAAATTTTTGGATTTCTTATTAGCTGCAGACTGTAACTTGAACGCCAGATTGTAGAAAGTTATGTTTACTCCCATCTAAGTCAAAAATAAGTAGGGCCTAAAAAACAGCATACATGAACGCAAAAAAATAAAATTTAGTCAACAGTTGGCGCAGTTATGACAAAAAAGTTTTTAAACTGAGAGGCATGCACTCTGTGATTTACAATACTGTACTTTGCATTGTTTTAAATTCGTTGCATAGATAGGTCTAATATTGTTTATCTCAGATAAAGGTAGGCTTCTCGTACAGATAGGCCAGGCTGTTATAGCCTATAGGATCAGAAAGTGTGCATTATTTAGCTTATAGCTTTTTCGGGAAGGGATATCCAACGCAGAGGTCATTATCAGGGAACAACTATGTCTGGAAATGGCACAATGCCCCTACGTACAGGATCGTGAATTTTGAGCAAATGGCAGATATTACAGAGTCGTGGTCTCTTGCTAATCGTTGAGAACTGCAGTGCAAGGCGATACATTGTTACATTGTTGTACGGCGCAGGCGTGCTGTACTTCGTGAGTACGACCGTTAATCCTATCCTGTACAACGTGCTGTCACGCAAGTACAGGGCCGCCTTCACGATGACCCTGTGCCAGGCGTGCATGGACGACGCGACCCGACTGCGACTGCAACGCGACGGTTTCCGAGCCACGATGAGGTCGTGCAGCGTTTACCAGTCGCAGCGACAATGTTCGACCGCGGCCCGGGTCAGCAGCAACCAGCCCCACGCCAGCGACTTCTCGGCAGACGTCACGATCGACACGGAGTCCAAGGGACGTCATCGCAACATGTGGGGCAATGCCGGTCGGGCGACTCACCAGTCAGGTAATAATAATGACAAATAGCCAAAGTAATTTGCTAACGCGCGGAATTGCGCTCATCAATGCTGCCACCTAGTTAATCGTAAATACTAAATAAGTAAATGCGTGCTTTGGCTGGAGGTTTTAAACTTTCAACCCCCAAATCTCCCCTTCGCTGCAGAATCAGGGACTTCATTTGACCCGACGTGTCATTGAAAATTAGAACCCCTAGTGTAGGGCCCACCTATCAAATGACATCTAAAGCAATCAAAAGGTTTTGGCAGGCAGAAATGTGACAGACGACACACGACAGACAGACTACGCTACAGAAAAATATTTTGCGATTCTTAGTTAAGTCGGTAGCGTATTCCGACGAGAGAAACAGAGAGCTCGGTTGATTTGATTGAAGCACGACGTGACTTCACACGGGTAGGCTTCTGTTCGCAGAAAAACGCAGATTGGAGGGGCTGGTCATTTCACTAGTTTCCTTAGAAACAGGTGCCATTCGCTGTTAGTACAAGAAGCTTAGTATGTTACCGCTCAGAAAACAGAATGTCAGCTTCATGCTTTCCGTTTCATCAGAAATGCTACTGTCAAGAACTACACTGTGTCTCAAAAAACATCCCCGACATTTTCGACTGTAACTTGAAAACCAATTAAGAGATTTTAATAATTTTTGATACAAATATTCCTGACACAACTTGCCATTAAATGACCGTTCAGTTTCCCTCCTCACCCAATGCATGCTTCTGCACTACCTAGGGAAAGCAGATTAAGCGAAATATGTGTAAAAATAAACAGACAACCTGAAAAAAACATCCCCAACATTATCGATCGTAACTTGAATAAAGATTAGCAGATTTTAATAATATTTGGCAGAAATATTTCCGATGCAAATGGCTATTAAATAGATGTTTTAGTTTTCACCTCATCCAACATCTGCTTTTGCACTACCTGGGGAAAGCAGACCAAGCATAATACTTGTCAAAATTAATGAAAAACGTCAATAGATTTCATCTATCCTAATTTGTGGGCTCCAACAGCAGGTTTATTACAAGGTTTGACTGTCTTGCAGCAGTGTCTCTACCAGATGAAGTTTAAAAATGTTTGCGAAGTCAAGAAGCGACTAATAAAGCTTGGATTAGTCTGAAGCAGAACATTATCGATACTGCTATCAATGAATGGAGAAAGCGTCTCCTTGCCTGTGTTCGCGTAGTGGGCCAACACTTCAAGCAATTTTACTGCAGGCAGTTGAAAAATGGACAACTGAATGAAATGTCAGGCATAGTGTCAGAAATGTGAACAAAATTTTTTTTTGCGTTATGTTAATTAAGCAATCATATTGCATTGGATAAAAAGTGATATTTTGCTGGTTGTGCTTTCCCCAGGTAGTGCAGAAAGAAACGTTGTTTGTTGTTTCAGGTAGGAAACTGACTGGAGGTTGTGTCAGAAATATTCTTACCAACAATTATCAAAATTTGATAATTTGTTTGCAAGTTACAGTCGAAAATGTCGGGGATGCTTTTTTGAGACACAGTAGCCTAGTTTTTCCTGGCTGTTATTATCGGCCTACGTTATGGTAAGTGTTTGCGCACGAAAGGAGCGCACAGAGACGGATCCGATTACTGAACTGAACTGAAACAAATTGAACTTCAATGAGATAAACCAGAATGAAAGCCGCGATCGCGTAACGTTTATTTCAGTTTAGTTTATTTCATTTCGTTTCGTATCACTGCAGTTCGATCGGTCAAGTTCTGTCGCTGCGTAAATAATCCGGCGCTTCCGTCGTTGTACAGGGACGACGTCGACGTCGGTCGAAAACCGATCGGCCCCCAACTCGTCGACTCTGCGACATCACAACGGCAGTGCAGCTACAGTCAACGCCAACATCGAGCTGCGTCGAGTGCACGCCGATGATGTTCGTCCGTCTCCGTGTGATGGCGGAGGGGCACCGATCACCGCAGCACGTCGTCAGCTGCTGGCAGTGCCCTGCAGACAGTCTGGCGCCGCTGTGCCACGTCGCTGCGACAATAGTTCTAGTCTAATAGACCCGGAAGACTCCAGCACCGGACTGGAATGGTCCGACTCGGCTCACATCGATGAGCTATGAGAGTAAAGGTCGTACCGGTGATATGCCCGTCGTAACATCTCTGCAGTTTTTAGTCCAAAGAGGGACGTCTCCAGCATCAGCCACATTGAAAAGGGGTCTCGAGATCCCGAAGGCGTCGAGGACTCAAGAGCAGTGGGGTCTGCAGGAGGGAGGCGGTTGGTGATTCTGCCTTGATTCGTTGTGACACAGTTGCCAGTCAGATGGACGGATGAACAGAGTGGCATAGTCGAGAAAAACGCCATACTACCGGAAATATTTTTTGACTCTTTATTAGACACCTAAAACTATTTTTATACGAAACTTGGTGTCACTGGATGCGGTTTCCAGGGTGTAAAACTGCTCTAAAAGACGTTTGCAAATGGGGTTCTCCCTGGACCACGATGGGGGAGCCTAAGCCTACAGATCCCGTGGCTGGATTAAAGAGGGCTACTTCTAATGGAAGGGGTAAGGGAGAAACATTCCCTAAACAATCACCTAGGCCTACATCACTGTGGACAGACGTCACCACCATAGTAAAAGTCGGTTTATATTTGCCAAATTTGTAAAAAAAAAATAAGCGGTACCAATGTACTACTATTCCATGACACCTTTTCTGACATTTGGTCCATTCATTTGGGGGTACCAGCCATTCAAAAGGGCAGACCCCATATTGACGCCCCTGCTTAAGTAGATCGATCGTGATAGGTACTATAAACAGGGCGAACACTGACTCTATAGAGGCTAATGTTCACTTTACATTTTCAGCTGTAAGATTACGTGCTCCAATTGTATGCCTAAGCATTAATCAAAGTTGACTTGCCACAACATCAGCAATTACATTTAGGCCTATAACTTCGACACATTTCGGGATATATCTACATATATACGGGATATATGTAGATATATCTACTCTATGTGAAGATAACCCAACAGCAACATTTCTGAATGCTGTTTGGTAAATTAATCGTTTTGTGCTGTCTCTTTCAAGCAACATTACCGGTAACGTCGTTTGTCGTGGGCTATAAAGGGTGGGCTAAAATGTGACACCCTTTTGGCATTCGAGTTTTCTTTCTTGTTAGATGCATTATATTTGCAACTTCCTGTTTACTCACGTTCGATCTCCATTAAATGACGTCCTTCTATGTCTGCCAACGTAAATAAATTGTTTTATGTGAATAAATTGTAATTTTGTCACCGTAACTAATAATGAATGTAGTTTGATTTACAGCCTGCATGTGGAGAAACACCGGGGTTCCAAAAATGAGCTGATTTAAACATTGAATAATAAACAGCAAATGTTAAAAATGTTCAAACTTTATGCAGTTTACATGGCACTCTAGCAACGTAACTGAAAAAGAGTGCAACTTTTTTGGTCTGCATGGAACAAGCAAGGTTCTGTTGATAAGGCGGAGTATCAGCAGCAACTTCAATTATTGTGTTCTAGGAAACTTATGCCAGAGCCTGAAGCCATTTACTTAACTCCTACAAACCACATGTGCCAAAACTACATTAAGTTATGTTCAATAATTAGTGCTACGATGCTACAGGGACAATGTAAACACACAGGTGGCAGAAATGGATCACTCAGTAGAAAAAGGTTGTTTTTTTTTCATCAACAAAAATCCCATTTCTGAACTTCATTTGACACAAAGAAGTATAGAAAATGAATATAACAATCTCACATTGATTTAACGTATTTTTTACAAACGAACAATGAAATAACTGCAAAATACAATTTATGTAATTACGATACTTTGTACATTAAAGTCACTATATAATGCAGACAAGCATGATCATAAAACACTGTACACATGCCTCGGAGACAAACAACAATAAAACCCAGGGGATATAAGCAAAGCAAGCAAATAATATTACACAAATAGTGACTAGCATCAAGGTAATTATTGAAAATTTTCGACCCGAAGTTTGTAATGTTGCCCGAGATCAAAGATAACATGTTACGAACTGAGGGGAAAAAATTTTCAGTAATGATCGAGACGCCAGTCTCTATTTGATTTGTTATACCTTGACGCCTCTGTGCAAAATTTCTGGTATTTTACGCTCTCTTTGTACAAAGTAAACATGTTTGTTTGCTGATAACGTATGATGTACTGTTTAGACACAATACATGAATTCGGCGTCAGCATGGCCATAGATGTCTCAAATGTTAATGAGGCGTGACTGGCGTCGGCGTGATGATGACGCAAATCAAATAGTGCCCTCTGGGATTGTCAATATGTAGAGGGCAGTACTATGTCACTGCGTTGTTGCTGAGGAGGTGACTATGGCACATTTGTAAACGTCATGTGACGTGATTTGGACCAATAGCGTCGCCGTTCAGGCATTTTGCGTTGAGGTATAACAATACACATTATGTCGTATCACACTTGTTTAGTCATATATTGCATGATTCTGTCGCCACATGCAGACACTATTATCGGGGTAGAAAAAAACCAGGTTTAAAAAAATGCCCAGCATGAAAAGTTTTCTTTGCCGTTGTGTTTTAGAACAATAAACTCAGGCTTTTTTTAAAAACCCAACCTGGTGGTTTTTGGTGAGATTTAAGGACTGCTAGATACTGTCCACCTCAAATAAATATCCAAAAATGTGCAAATTCATACGTTTAAAAAATTTTACAAAATTAACCCTTATTAATAAAATATATGATTATTAGTGGAAAAAGAAACTAAAATTGCATTGAGTTTGGGGTAAATGTCTGCATGTCTTAACCCTGTTCATTATGCTAATGACAACTTCTTCACTCAAACATGTGATTACTCTGCCTAAACAACCAAATGAAGAAAAACATTTAACAGCACGATGTCATTCATGACAAATGCACAGCAACTAATCCTACATGACAGGGCTCCAAACTTTCTACAGACCCAACCAAACTGTTTTTTGAACTTTCCAGCACTCAAAAGCTAAATTCCAGCAGTTTCCACTCACATGTAGTTTTTCTCCATTTAAAATGCTCATTTTTTCTGGGTGGAGTTTACTTCATCATGGGCACAATCAGTTCATTCAGTTGTCCACTGTCCAGCATGGCCATATAACACACTCAGAATAAAGGACCTTCAAAAGTAGACAGTTACTTAGCTAACTGATTATTCACAATCAATTCTAGTAAAATTCCAGAACTCCATAATATTTTTAACTAGACTTTTTTGGAACCATGACCTTATTCCAGGAATTCCCAGTCTGGAAATTAACTTACAAATTCTGTGATCATTAGGACTTTCCAGATTCCGCATGAATGATGTTGTGAAGCATCCGTTGGCGCACAACTGTGAAATATCACTGTGTAAGACTTGCTCGCTGACCAATGAACTCTCGGAATCATAATGCACTGCAATAGCAAAGTCTGTTGGACGACCACACAGGAGCTACCGCAGTGCTGCAAGCAAGAGACAAAAACACATGACATTAAAACAACAACTATTCCCTTCACTACAATAACTCATTCAACATTTCAACTCAGTACGTTTCTGCACACGAATTATAATTGACAACTAGGCCCATAGCTTTCCGCGGGCCGCAGAATTTCAAGCCGAGCCACGGAATTTTGATATTTCCGGGGAATTTTGCAGAAATTGAAAATTCACCGGCGATTAGTACAATTTTTGACTTGATGACGCATTTTTGTCAAGAAAAAAATCAAACTGAACTGCCAAAAGCTGTAGGCCCTGCTAATAGCTATCGCAATATGACACAATGATAAATAAACGTAATGCAACTTGACCGATTACACTTTTAAACCAAAAAATATAGGTATGTTTCTTTGTACGTGCTAGCATAACTCAGCATGATGGCACCATGCCAGTCGGTGCTTCAGAAAGCGAAGTTTTTGAACAGGATAAAGCTCAGTTTACTTACAAATTGAAGGCCTCGGTGAGCCGCAGAATTTGGATGATTTTGCCGCGGTAAGCCACAAAATTTTCCGTGGAAAACTGTGGGCTCTACTGACAAATGACACTAAATAATCAAAATGAACTGACATTTCTTATCTTGTTGGTCAATTATCCTTCTTCACAAAATTTATGTCAGTGTCGTAATTTTAAATGAAGATAATTCCAATAATCATGATTAACTGATTCTTCAACGACTTATCATGTAGCTTTTATGTATAACTGTAGAGCTGCAAAATGCTTATTTGTGAATGTATAAGAGGCTTGCACATGCGCACTGAGATGAAATAAAGAAATGAAACAACTTTAAATGGTCATTGTTGAGTCGGTGTAATTTAGTTTTATCACAGTAGTGCACAGTTTTTATCACCATACAAAAAGTCAGCGGTACGACAAAATGTGAAGAACACATCACAATATTGCTCTGATCAGTCATGCCAGCAAAAATACTCCTCAGAATTCTACTGAATAGAATGCGGAAGACTGCAGAGGAGCAGATTTCTGACACATAGATGGGCTTTCGGAAAGGTGTTGGCACAAGAGACCAAATATTTAATCTTAGAGTTATAACGGAGAAAGCAAGAAAATCATCAGTCCCATCATACATGGCGTTTATTGACTATAAAAAGGCTTTTGATTCGGTAAATCATGCAAAACTCTGGAAAGTACTCAGAGACATAGATCTTTGTAATTCAACAGTAGACTCCTTGAAGAACTTGTACAAAGACCAGCAGGCAGTGGCAAGAGTGGAAAGAGAAATTACAGATTGGTTTGGTATCAGAAAGGACGTACGCGAAGGATGTCTGGTGTCTCCGCTGTCATTCAACTGCTACTCAGAACAGGTCATGCGCGAATCTGCTGATGAACTCACATAGACTGGCATCACGATGAGTGGTCGCACCATCAACAACCTACGCTATGCATATGACATCGTGCTTATTGCTACATCACCAGAAGCCCTTCAGAAACTGGTAGATAAAGCAGACATAGCATCAAGTGAATATGGTCCGGAAATAAGCACCAAACTGGTGTTGGTGGCATCAAGTGAGAAAATACCAGTCAAAATTACCTGCAACGGCGCAACCTTGGAACAAGTGGAACATTTCTGTTATTTAGGCAATATAATAACGGAAACAAGTGACTGTCACAAACAAATCTTGACTAGGCTTGGTATAGCCAGATCAATGCTGACATCACTAAACTGCCTGTGGAAAGACAAAGCATTGAGCATGTCCCTAAAATGTAGGTTATTACAGACTCTGGTGTGGCCAGTTGCATCCTACGGTAGTGAATCATGGACATTGAAAGCAGCAGACAAAAAGAGACTTGAGGCTTCTGAAATGACAGCATATTGTAGAATGATGAGGATCAGCTGGACAGAACACAGGACAAACCAGTCTATAAACTGTCACTGAGTCACCACTTTCTGACAACTATTCAACACCGTAAGTTGAAGTACTTCGGCCATGTTGTCAGAGCTAAAAACCTCTCTATAGATATATTACACGGTTGCATCAATGGTATGAGATCTTGAGGCAGACCAAAACAACGCTGGTCAGATGATGTAAAGAACTGGACTGGTTTATCGATTCCAGAGTGCATCATGATGGCTAGAAACCAAACAGCATGGAGATCCTTCATGTCGTCTTCACTGGTCTTCAATGTTCAGAAATGAGGAAGAACCAACAACAACAACAACAACAACAACAACAGTGCACACTTGTCTGATGGAACAAAATAAAATAACCTATAGTAACTAAAAAACATCATATAATATGACATCAAATTCGACAGCCATAGACAGAATACAGAATCAAACTACTCACATGAGGGAACTCGGGGCATCTCGCAGCACTCGCATTGCTTCAGTGCCGGGTGATTAAGGAATGTGCATGCTGAACAGTTCCAGTTCTCACCCTCCGTGTCGTCACCATGTTGCTGGCTTGTACCCGGCTCACCAGTGGATGATGGTAGTTGAGGTACGTACGGCAGTGGCGTTGCAGCTATCACAGCCATAATCATACACTGTGCATATATCACATTCAGTGGGAGACTTCACTTTTTGACTTATAGACTTTCGCTGAGCCTTTTCGCTGAGCCAAAGCTAAAGCTGAACGCTAAAGTCTGTACTTAGACCAAAGTTCAACTAAATGATTAAAATGGCGAAAAAACCGCTAAACCTAACAGGAAACAAATCAACCAGTTACGCTTGGACTTGCTTATTTAATTGCGCTGTGCACTCAAATGACGTAATTACATAACGTCTTACGTCGCTGTGTAGCCATTACCGTGTTTATTTTTGGTACCATCTGTTTTAATTTACTAAACTATCCGTGTTAGTCGCCATGTTTTCGCTCAGCGAAATCACTTCACTTTTTGACTTAAGTAGGTACTTAGACCGAAGTTTAGGCTCAGCGAAAGTCTCAGCGGAAGTCCAAGTCAAAAAGTGAAGTTGCCCAGTGTACTGACAGAGTACATAAAATACTGTAACATACTGGGTGGCTCACATGGCTCCTACTACTCTGCAGAATTCATTTTCCCAGACTTCCCTGACTTTCCAGACAAGTAATTTGAGCAAAGCTCACGTGACGTGCAATAGCAGCGGTCCTGCCACTTTGGCAATCAGTGTAGGCCTACAGCAATAAAATATTAATGCATCTTGGAAGAGTACTTAAATTTGAGGCCTCCGTATGGAAGACTCCTTGAATTTAAGCCATCGAAACTTAGATTTTTAAAAATGTACATTCTATGCTAGAAATGTCATATGCAGGTTGTATAGGTCCATCTCCAACCATTTCGGCGCAATTCATTCTTAAAATGTGTTGCAACCGGAAATCGCAAAAAATTCACTAAAAACCTTTATTTTGAGGGTTCAAGGTCATTCAAGGTCATCGACGTTGACACCAATACAAAGCTTGTCACCAGTGCTTGTTACAATAAGTAGCGTGTCTGTACCTATCTGCAACCTTTTTCACGCTACATGAGCCAATAGCGGTAAAATAACCACTTTTTAGAGAGGTAGCCGTCTTTGATGCCCGCCTGCGCTGGCCTCCTTGAACCTAGGGGGTCTAGTGCTAAAAATTTCATATGCAGGTTGTCTTGGTCTTTCTCTAGCCATTTCATCGCAATTCAGTGATGAAATGTGCGCTGCATCCAAAAATTGCGAAAAATCACTATAAAACCCTTTTTTGGGGGTTCAAGGTCATTCAAGGTCATCGACATCAACACCAATAAAAAGCTTGTCACTATTGCTTGTTACGATAAGCAGCATATGTGTGCCTACCTGCAACCGTTTTCATGCTACACGAAATAATTTCGGTAAAATAATCACTTTTAAGGGGGTAGCCGTCTTCGACGCCCACCTGCGACGGCCTCCTTGAACCTAAGGGGTCCCAACTTGAACAGCTAAAATCTACGTTCAATGCTAAAAAATTTCGTACACAGGTTGTCTTGGTCTATCTCCAGCCATTTCATCGCAATTCAGTGTTGAAATGTGTGCTGCATCCAAAAATTGCGAAAAATTCACTAAAAACCCATTTTTGGGGGTTCAAGATCATCAATGTTGATAAATCAAATAAGCCTGTCATCAGTGCTTGTTATGACAAGCAGCATGTCTGTACCTATCTGCAATCGTTGTCACACTATATGAGCCATTAACGGCAAAATAGCATCTTTTTAGGGGGGAGGAGGTACCCCTCTCTGACGCCCTCTTTCAAGGGGAACCCTGGCACCCAAAGGCACAAAATTTTGACACGATAAACTAGAAACCTTTCGGCAGCCAATGGTAAAGATTTTGTGATCCTAGCTTGCACCACTTTGACACAATACAGCAGTGTGATGGACGGATGGACAGACAGACAGACGCCCATGGCTAAGATGAGCGAAGCATTCTGCTATCGCGCGTAAAAAATGAATCGCTTTCCCTGACTAATTCGTTCACACAAAATACCAATATTATCAATATTTCATCCGCATTTCTTTGCTTTCATTAGTTTAACTTTGTTTGATAGTCATTTTCCCATTTTTGTTAACAAAAATCACACAATGTTAAGTAATTTTCATTTTCATTTAGCTTTTGTAACATTTTATTTTAGTTAGATTTAGTTACCAAGCAGAAGAAAGAAAATATCACAATGCCCTTTGGCTGACCATCGTAAAAACCTTTGAAACAGTAAGCCAACAATTGCTTAGCTGGAAGGGAGACAAAATCCAGCTCACTTCATCAGGTTAAAGGTCCACGGCCACAGTCAAACTCACTTGCACAATCTATGTAGATTTAAAGTAGACATATAACGTTGCATACATATCAATGTCAGCATAATAAATACACCGTGTCTCATAAAAAAGCGGTGCACCTAGCTCAATTGATATCTTTGTCAATTTTTAACGAATTCTCAAAATTTTTTCACTGGCAGGCTCTCTGAAAAATTTGCAACAAACCTGTTATTTAAAATTCCACCACACTAAGAACGTGTCGCTACACTACCTTGTGAAACATGAATGCTGTAAACTAGCATGTTTTGTGTGTGCTGAACCAATCTTGTTCAGTAATGGACCAGCAGAGATCTTGTGTGTGGCACACAGTAACTGTGGTAAAAGAATTCAGTTAAGTTTCATCAATTTAAACTGCAAGATCGACGAATATCACAGTGGCCTAGTCCAATTTCAGTGCGCTGTATGTTACCAATAGCGACTATCTGAACAGCATTCTTCTGCGAAAAAAGAGTTTTGGCTGCAGCATTTTGCAGCAGTTGCCATTCACCAAACTGTTCAGTATAGATAATGTGAACAGCATTATGTAACTAAATCAAACGAAAACAGCAATAATCACCAACATTTCTAAACAGCTATATCTTGGTTAACAGTTTACCTTAATCAGCGCTTTAGCAGGCATCTCATAAGACACTTCAGACTATGATAGCTATAGAAAAAATGATCCCCATGAGATCAGATTGTGGCACTTGGTGTAGTGAATAATAAATGTGTAGCTGGTCTTACTGGCTTAGTACCAGCTCATCTACCACGATCACATTTTCTTTAGTTCATGTGCGCTTAGTTTGCCAATGCTGTGCTTTGGTTGGTGCAATTTTTGCACACATACTTTTGCAAGGTAGTGTAGAGACATGTTTGGGTGTGGTGAAATAGTTAACAATAGTTTTGTTGAAATTTTCCAAAGTCCACCAGTGGAAGAATTTTGAAAATTCATTGAAAGTTAACAACATTATCCATCAAGCTAGAAGCACCACTTTTTTATGGGACACAGTGTATATGAAATTAATGTGCGATTTCAAATGAAACGCGACATTACAATACATTATGCAAAAAAGTCAACCTAATGGTGTTCTAAAAATATCAATTGGCACAACCGGTGACGTCATCAGTGCGGCCCATCAATATTATGAATATTAATGGCCTAGCCTGTGACATCATCATTAGGCGATTAACATTCATGATGTTGATAGGCCGCGCTGATGACATCACCGGTTGTGCCTGACTAGACATCATGGCAGCACATGTTTAACGTCATGTCTGTAAATCGTCGACATAAAATGTAAGTTTCTCCGTGTTGACAAAACACTGGGCGTTGACATTACTGTCAAAGTTATCAGATAATTCTGCAGCTTTAACAAAATGGATAAAATATATACGGTAATTTTGGTGTCCATGGACCATTAAGTTTGACAATGAGTGCACTTTATAGCTCAGTACAAAAAACCACCTAATTGGCCCTAGCTAATCAACGGCCCTGGCTGATAATCGGGCAATGCCTTATTCGTGCATCACTAATGTGTAACTCTAGCTGCAGCATAAAAAATAACACAGCACATTCAGTCATCAACGTATAAAGAAGAACAAAGCTGTCCGCATACCACCACTCTGCAGTGTGACTGGTAAGCTGACCAATGTAGCACCAGATGCTTCACTGCCAGGATGAGAGACGGTAGCGCCATGCCGAAATGAATCCCGCCTCTTAAAGCTCTGCTGCTCCTCCAGATCCACTACTCCGAGTGGCACTAACAGCAGCCACATCATCACTGTTCAGGGTGGGCCAAAAAAACTGGACCTGTTTCAGCATTGATAACTCAGAGATGGTTAGTGGTAGAAAGACGTGCGATATGTCAAACGTTTCAGAATGCAGTAAAGAATAAACGACAAATTTGTATAAGGAAGCATTTAAATATTCTTTGCCTAATTCGCATAAATATACGTCACCCCGAAATTCTGCCAAATTTGACTGTAACACATGCATTTAACATGGATATTTGAGCTTTTATAACTGAACGAAGTTTATTGATGGAAAGGTACATAATATTCCAACAGTTTCAAAATTGCGTACAGAAGAAGTGTACAACTTGCATGTCTTAGCATTTAAATATTCTTTGCCTGATTTGCACAAATCTGCCCCACCGTTTAAATCATGCTAAATTGGCAGTAACACATGAATTTAAGTTAATTTTCATTCAGCATACAGTGAAATATCAACAATCATTAACACAACAACAACAAACTAGTGTACATAGTATTATATACATAACTCGCCATGCAATAGAACCCCGTGAAATATACAGTTACATGTATTGTACATGTTCTAACATTCATCGTAAGACAAAGTCTTTTGAACATAAAACCTACTACCTATAAGACTTACTTTGCCCATTGTCTGCGAGGTCAATCTGTCGTGCCAGCAACTGAATGTCTACACGAAGCTTACGGTTTTCTTGCTTCAACTTCTCAACATCTTCAGCCTGAAAAAGTACCGCATTATTAGTGAAAGTAGAAAAACCTATTAAAAATAGACCATATTTGCCAAAGTTATCGTGAATAAAGTGAATTACATTCACGTGGAACACAGTTTATATATGCATCATTTCTGTGAAGTTTTTGATGTCCAGCAACCATGTTATGTTTGGCCATTTTGGGTTAAAATTGGCACCCATTAACTCCTGCCTCCAGAAACATTCAATTTTCTTGGGCTTTATCATTTTCAAGTAAAGAAAACCACAAGTAAAACATGGATAGACAAGAGAGATAAGCAAGACCCATAATGTGAACTATCAGGATGGCTATTTACTAACACAACAACATTAAGGTTAATGCGCCCTGATTCTTTCTGAGACTTTGGCGCTTTATAAATCATTTACTTACTTACTTACAATGACAGAAACAAGTTGTTCGGCATCTGATTCTGCAGTACATTAAGATCGCAGAATGTGCAACTCCATGCACTATATAGAATCAAAAACAAGAGAAAACGTTCCATGAATCAAGTAATAATTTTTAAAACTTGGCGCATCATCCTGTACTTCAAAATATTCGGGAATAGAGACGGCATATTCTGTTACCAGTCAGAAGTGTGTACAGTAAATAAAACGCCGGTAACGTACTGTGGGAAAGACTTGACAACGCTGCATTAGCTGATGTGTCAACTTGGATTCCATGTGCACAATACACAAACGCATCTCGATGGAGTAATGCACAAGTTCTTGTTGTCTGCGTGTCAGATTGTCAAAGTTCACACACTGGCACATTCGCAGTGCTACAAACAGACAACAGTTAACACATTTTCCATATCAAATGGTTTGGTGGTGTAACAGGCAACTTGTCAAAGTGTGATTCCTTGCACTAAAAATAAACATAACCCACAAAAGTATTCAAGTTAAATGATTCAATTACGATAAATAACATGACAGAAACTCTAGTACACAGCACAACCGAAAAGTAGCATGCTTTGGAAGTTCATACCATTTGCTCAGTTTGCATCAGTCATGGCCAACTAACTGCATGGTATGTGTAACAAAGAAGTATTCAATTTCGATGAAAACAGTTTAATACAGATATAAATTAAATGACAGGAACTCGCTAATACACAGTGTAACAGAACAGTAGCATACTTCATACCATTGGCATACTGCGGATCTGTCGCAATTGACTCACTGCCAGGTGCTATATGTGAACTGCTGTTGGGTGAAGACGACACAGTGCTGGCAGGTAAGTGTGTTGATGATGATGAGGACTGACTGACGTCGGTGACTGATGGCAGAAGGCAATCGCAAGATGATGATAATGAAGACACAAACGTCGTCGGCGTCTGCGGGCTGCCAAGCCATGACTGCTGTGGGTTAAGGTACACAGCTGAAAGGGCACCGCCAGGCAATCGGCCAGACGATGCTGAAGGAAGCATGGAATCCGACAAACGATTTGGCTGCAGTCTTTCGGTAGTACCCAACTTACCTTCATCAGGTGTCAAAAGATTCACATGGGTCGCAGTCAGGTATGTCGGCTTAGACTGTTCGCCAGCATTAGCACTTGAGGCATTCACCCGGTAGGTAACCCCACTAGTGACAGTTTTCAGCTTAGCACCTCCTTTAGTTGCATTAACGGCAGTTGGTGAACCACCGAGGAAACACTGATTCTGAGCTCCTTCGGAGCTTCTGTGTTGGCGGGGCACATGGTGTGGATGCTGACTGAAAGGTTCTACCACCAATACTCCTGCAGAATGTGGTAACGTCGGGCTGTGATGGTTTAACTGAGCATCTGGCGATCTAAAACTAAACGGACCATGCTGCATGACGGCAGCTGTTGCCGGACTGTTAACCACCACTGCTCTGGGAGGTACGACTTCCAATGATGATATAGGTAGACTGGACCTTGGTGTCGGGTCGTGAACACGACCAGATGAATCGGTTGGCGGAATATACGGATAAGACTGTGATGAACGCATTGCAGAGTTAGCAACGTCGTGGCTCATCTGAGCAAATGATGGTGTCCCACCACTGTGGCCACTGGATATGCTGCTCAGACTCTCGGCCGAGTCGTAGTTCCAATGCTGCTGCCAAATATCTTCAGCACTACGATACACTGTGGGACTTGATACAGCAGTGGCGCTGTACAAGCTGTTCTGATAGTTCTGACATTCTTTTGCTAGAATCTCGATGCAGAGCTGTCGGTTGTTGTAACTCTGTAACACATAACATCATACATGCCTGTGAAGTGTAAACAACTACAATGAACTAAAAACAATAAAAAAAACAATATACTAGGCTAATGAAGAATGTCAACATACAGTCGTCCCCTAGCCACACCACAGCCCATAAAGCAGAACTGATCCCCAGATACCAGTTTTCATTGTCAGACATTATTTGAGAGGCTACCCGCATCGTGCTGTGTGCCTGTTTTCACTGGTACTCATTGTGTCTAACCACAGAGGGATGGCCAAGCTGAGTTGACAAAAACAGCTGGTTACATATCAAAATGGTTAACCCATGTACTGACAGTCGCCTATCCAAATACTGATATGGCTTTGTGCTGAGTAACTTTGTTGATCAAACACAAGCAATTACCACAATGCACGACAGTTTTAGTGAAACAAAAACATTGCCAATATCCACTTAAACTGTAACAACTGTACGCCATATCTCTGCTCATGTGGTAAGCAGTTTCAGGTTTCATTCAGCCACACTGCACCACTAACGGTCAAACAGTATCCCTGCCAGTAACATTACAGATCATACCAAAGGACCACCAAGGACAGTGTGCGGTGGTTGCAACTAACACAGCATGCAAATATCACAACTAACCTTTTGCATGATAATGCTGATGACTTCAACCGGCACTTCAGGAAAGCGCAAATGTAGCTCGCTCAACAGCTGCATCTGCGCCATGATGCAACAGCTCATACAGCCTACAAATATCCCATAGTGGCAACAGTCCAGACACAATTTGTGACAAACAAACATCAGTATATGATAGCGATCCTTAGACTGTTTTATCAATCCCGGAATTCAGCAATAAACAATTTATGGGTCTGTTAAAAAAATTCCTGCCTAAGCATACTCCAAACCTACAGGGTGCAGCAGAAAAAAGTAGACCCCTAAATTTTTTCACCATTTTCTCAGCAACCGTTTGGGATTTTAATATGAAATTTTACAGCTTTATTTAGTAAAACCTTCTACATTTAACGGGAAAGGTAGGGGAAAGGGGACAGGGAGGGGAAGATCAAACCCCTGAGGAAAAATTCTTGCTACGGCCTTGCCTACTTTTAAAGTTGTAGTGCCACCTACTGCCTACATTGTTAAAACTGCACTAATTTTGATCAGTTGGAAAATAATTAGATGTGTTGCCACCAAATGTCACATTTTAAAGGTTAAAATCCACCAAATTCGATTTCAACTGGGGCTCCGCCCTAGACCCCACTGAGGGAGTTTACAACGCTCCCCCAGACCCTGTAGGGTAAGGGGTCTTACTTCTAAACGGAGGGAGAGGGGATAAGGGAAAGAGAAAGACAACAGGGAAAAAGGGAGAGAAAAAAAGAAAGAGGAAAATGGAAGAGGACGGGAAAGAAAAGGAAAAGAAGAAGAAGGAAAAAGAAGGAAAGGGGAGGGTATCTGAGTTTGGGGGAAAGTTGGCTCCTGGTGCTGAGGGGGATGGACGCCGCTAGTCCTTACCTTAAAGAGTAATCTAGGTCTAATTAAAAAGTCGCAATCTATAAGCCGAGAGGTGATAGGCCTATACAGAGTATCGGTCGTGGCT
>Ga0056128_1001501_pt1 | contig 26165 bp, 18 predicted proteins | sample WorMetLIZISLAND2_FD_71113 | JGI IMG/M metagenome (GOLD analysis project Ga0056128, IMG submission 71113) | Marine gutless worms symbiont microbial communities from Max Planck institute for Marine Microbiology, Germany - Olavius geniculatus... ... | reverse complement strand
TGGATCAGGCAAAAACGGTCCAAGCTAGGATCTCCAAATCTTCACCATCGGCTGCCTGGAAGACTCTAGTTTCAGGAACCGTAAAGCTTTTTCATAAATTCGAAGGGGGTCACCCCAAACGAGGTCGCTAAATGAAAGGGGGGTGGGCAGAATTTGCGATTTTTGGCCAATAAGTTGCTGTATCTCAGGAACGGTGCAAGATAAGGCCTAGGTTACTATTAATCACTAATAGGAAATCGTATGCTGGCTATCGATTGGCGCCAAATTCAGTGACCTTGAAGGACCTTGAACGCCAAAATAGGGGGTTTTATGGATTTTTTTGGTTATTTTGGCCTGTGAGAGTCTATATCATTCACAAGGTGGCGCCACACTGGTGATGCCGCACGCGCCTATGGCCGATGTGTATTATGGTCCCGATGGGCCGAGTCAAAATGATATGCAATTTTCGAAACTATGACTACTGAACTGGAAATGCTATAGGCTTTTGCGCTTCTCGTGAGCTTTGCTCAAATTTCTTGTTTTTGTTCCTGCCTTCTTAAATTGGCTCTGTGCTTATATATAACTGAAAAACTTGAATGATATTTTCACAGTTCATTTACTCTTTATTTCCATTTCTTAATGAGTAGGCACTATATAATGAGGGAAGCAGATCATTCATTGTCTTGTACATAGTGACTGATGGCATCATTCGGTGTAAGTGGATGGATGTGTGTTCGTTAATTATACTGATGTTTAATACAGGTACACCTTTTCCAAAGAACTACATTGCTACTGTGAAGAAGATAATGACGCGTCTGTTTCGCGTGTTTGTTCACATCTACATGCATCACTTCGACAAGCTGGTCGCTCTGGGAGCTGTAGGTTCCACCAGTCTGTTTCAGTCATGTTAATGAATATCGAGTGCATGTAATAGTTACAGGACAATTTAAGTGGATGGCAGTTTTAGTTGTTTTTTGTGGTTTACATTAAAATTTTTGGCTAACTGCTCAGTCAAGCCTTGGGTACGATATGTCGTCTGTCTGTCTGTTGTCTGTCATCATCTGTATTGTGGCTAAATGGTACGATAGGGGTCATCGATGGCATCGTTTGATATGGCAATGACAAGTTTTGATGCGTGAGAGCAGCCACTGCTTTCAGCGCATCTTAGCCATCACAATTCTGTCATCTGTCTGTCACAGGGGTGGATCAGTCAAAAGCGGTGCAAGCTAGAATCACCAAATCTTCACCGTCGGCTGCCTGGAAGACTCTAGTATCAGGAACCGTAAAGCTTTTCCATAAATTCGAAGGGGGTCATCCCGAACGAGGGCACTAAATGACAAGGGGGTGGGCAAAATTTGCAATTTTTGGCCAATAAGTCGCTGTATCTCAATGACGGTGCGAGATAGGGCCTAGGTTATTATTAATCACGAATCGGAAGTCATACACTGGCTCTTGATTGGCACCGAATTCAGTGACCTTGAATGACGAAATAGGGCGTTTTATGGATTTTTTTGGCGATTTCGTGCTGCAGCACAAGTTTGTATCATTCACAAGGTTGTGCCACGGAACTGTCGTTATGCAATCCAGATAGAGAATTTGGTATTTGTATATTAACTTAGCGTGAACACTCCAATTTTTTAGCTAAACTACTGAACCGGAACTGCTATAGGCTTTCGCATGTTTCATGAGCATTAGCTCAAATTTCTTGTTATAGGCTGTCTATAGTAACGATGTATCTATTTAAAGCAGTTTGGCCGCAATTTTAAATGCAAAGTTTTTGCTTGCAGCTATTGCCCACATGCACCAAGTTACAATATCATATCCTAGCACTGATTGTTGCATTTAATATAGCAGCGTCACCATAGTGTGTATGAGACTGCAGTCACTCTGGGAAATTGCCTTCTTTTGGAGATTGTAAGTCAGATGCTGGCCTTTGGATATAGGTGGTATGGTCGGCCTGGTTTCCTGTCAAAACCTCGACCGTCAAAACTAGCCCACTGCACAAACCCTAAACCTAACTCTAACAATTACCCTGACCCTATCCCTATTCCTAATCCTAATCCCTAACCCTAATTCATTACCCTAACCATAACCCTCTCCTCAACTTTTTTTCTTTGATTTAAACCTATATCACTGTGTCAAGGTTTTGTCAGGACACCAGTCAGTCCACTCTAGCGATAGCTGGGCTTCTTGTGTAAAATAATTAAACATAATGCATGCATAAGAAGTTGCAGTTATTTTTTGTTGCACTTAGTGACTTTTTATTTTTAGGCAGCACGTATGAATTGACTTTATTATAGTTATTTATTAATATATATAATATTGTGATGTGCAGGAGCCCCATGTTAACACCTGCTACAAACACTTCTTCTATTTCGTCTCAGAATTCAGTCTCGTGGACAAGAAGGAACTTGATCCACTTGTAAGTTGCTTCGTTTGACCACATTATGCAGCATTTTCTAACATTTATTATTGTTATACCTGAACACAAAATACCTGCATGCGATTGGTCCAGGTCATGTCGTGTCATCGCCGTCACAAATACACACTGTCGCCCTCTGTTGCAGGCGACAGTAACAGCGGGCGACAGTGCATGCAGGCGACATTGAGAGCTCGCACAGCGGGCAACAGTTAGGTGTCACGATTATTTCATCACTTGAGGTGATTTTTATTTAATTTTTTTGTTTTGGTTTTGAGGTATAACAAAACAAATAGTGACAGGCGCTTTCGATCTTCATTGAAAATTTTTTTTCGTGAGTTCGTAAACGAACCTCTGGCAAGAAATTTTTAGTGATGACCTCGTCGCCAGTCACTATTTGTATAATGGCTGCAGGCAAGTATAGATGTTGCATGCGTACTCAAAAAATCTGATTGTGAATAACCAACGAAGGCAGCAGCGGTTACCAAAATGTCAACAATCAAAATGAAGGTTGTATATTGATAAACGTGTATAAGTTATTAAAATACACAGCATAATTTTATTTTCTAGACTCTCTGCTTATAATTCAGGTAGGATGTGTTTGTATGATAACCATTATTACTGCATATTTTAACAACGGATTGGAGCTTGTTACTTATGCATTGGAAGCATTCTTAACTTGTTTTATCTCTGGAAAAATTGGCTGGTTAAAGAAATCTGATGCAACTAGTGGTATTGGTGATTGATAGCAGTGGTATTATTTGCTGCACGGTTTTTAATTTGGCGTTTTTTTTTAATGCTAAGAACCTGCACTACAAGCTGTGGTGTCGTGGGTTAAAAAAATAAGCGGGGCACGAAGTTGCAATTTTTTTGTCAGAATTGGCAAATTTTTGATGGGATTCCAACAGGCAGCTGCAAATGTTTAAGACAAGGTTATTGGTGTATTTTGCCCAAATTTTTCTCAAAGGTGGGTTTTTTAGCCCCAAATTTTGTCAGTTCCAACAGCCCAACATTTAGGGGGCCTCCCCAGCAGTGACGCAACTGAGCACAAGTGTCTTTCTAGTCTTCAAGCGAGAAGGACACAGTCACTAGCATATTGACTCAGCTGGTGTTCTGCATTTTTGTGTTGTAGAAACAGCTATCAGAAAGGCTTTGTCACTGATCAACAAATTCGCTCTTTTTATGTTGACGTTTTTATCATTGTGATAGGGTCGCAAGTGCATTGTATGAAGTGTGTTTTATGCTGCATAATGCGTTGGTATCGGCCCGCTATTCCAAAGGTCCGCTATTCCTAAAGTCCATTGTGCAGATACGTGCCACAGTACTAAGGTTAGGGTTAAGGTTAGGGTTAGAGTTAGGTTTAGGGTCAGCTTTAGGGTTAGGCTTAGAGTAGTGGGAATAGTAAACTTTCGGAATAGCGGACTTTCAGAATAGCAGACCTGAATCAATATGTCACGTGGTGGTATCACTTTTCAGTGATAAAAACTGCTGCTCCTTATAATTTAGATGACTACTGTTAGTTTTAGCTGCTACAAATTTACGATCAAATTCTGTCACTCAGTCACTCATTTAGTTTGCATATTTTGTATAATTACATGGGAACATAAACATAATATATGGTAAAAATAGTGTTTCTTTGAAAAGACAGCATCATATCTGTCACATTTCTGGTATGTTAGATAGTTACAGTAATAGTATGCACACAGTTATATTTCTGTTTCATTTATATTGCGGTGAATTATGGCTTTTTTGCTCGTTGCTGTACTCATTTAATATTTTATGTTTGATCGATTGTGCATAAGTCAAAGCAATTGCTGGACAGTTTGCTCTTGGTGTTTTTGTTGACATGATATTTATTTTTGTCCACATTGTTAACTCATTTTTACCTGAAGCTAATCACCTGATCATTTGTAATAATTTTTGTTTTTAGACATTGTCGTATATTTTTATGGATGTTTCAAGTTTTAATGTCCGAAAATCTGGGTGGATTTACATTTTGCAGTCCGGTTGGAGCCTGGGCTGGTTCTTGATTAATTGAGAAAAGTTATTGTCACTGGTTTTGTACTATGTAGGTCAAATAATAGAACATCAATTTTAAAGTGCATTAGAGAAAATAAAAAATGTATGTTTTATAATCATGCACTCTCATCATGAAAGTTTATTATGCTACAACAGAAATTGAGAATGTGTCAGCACGTCAGATTATGCAGACAATAACAAGTTTTGATGACTAATTTTATTAATTGTTGCTGTAAATAGTGTGCACAGGCTGTTCTTGATCTGCTGATTTGGTTAAAAATTTTGCCATATTTCCAGAAATGAGTGATTGTTGTGGCGAAGATCTGGCACATCCCTAACGCATGTACTTGCAGATGATTTTATTCACGTCTGACACATTGAACAGTGTCATGTGCCTTGCATCATAATGTGGCTTACACTTTATAGCTTGAGATTGATCTGCTAATCTTGGATGTTTGTAAATGACAAACACGCACATGTATTGTGCAATGTAGAACTGGAACAGTGCCATTGGAATGGTTTATTTGCCGCTTAGGCCTAAAATAATTTTTGTGTTTCCGGTTGTATCTGGCAAAAAGTTAGATATGGGGTGGGGCTGGAAAATTTTTTACAATTTTTAATTTTAGATCACGGCATTTTATGTAATATTACACAAAATCTCATAAGAAAGCAAAATTGACATCCTAAATAGTGCCCATGGGAATTAAAGTTAGGATACTGTACATTACAGACTAGATGTAAACAGTTTTTTTCAGTAAAGCTTTGAAAACAATCTAAAAACTGCACTAATATTTGGAGGGTCCAATAAAATATTTTCGGACGCAGTGTTTTTCTAGGGACAGACAGAAACCCGAGCACAGGAATTTTTTTAGACTTTAAGCACGTTGTGGTTATCAGTAGCATTGGCCACAAGACTTGTTGCATTAAATATTCACAATTAGTGGATCTTTGCAATTCTTAGATTACGTTTAATGTTGTAGTGTTATTTTGTTAGTCCAGTAAACTGTTCAGTCTAATTGCAAAAGAAGTGCAGCGTATGCTTGAGTGCTTGGATTGATCCCACTGCAAATATATCCTGAACAGACCACTCATTGGTTATGCTTGGCTAGAGTGCTTTTTATACTGCAGCACTGCTTCTGCTGTAACCTTTGGTCTGTGTCGTACTTAAGTCATTGCAGGAGATACACTTTTTTGGATTTGGTTAATCTTCAACATATTTTTTAAAATTATTTTTGTTTGATCACTTTTATCCTATACAAAATCAGGCAAGGGTGTATTTTGTTGGAAATTGTTTTTTTCATGTGGTTACTACGGCTAATTAATTTCTCTTGAGAAATACAGATTTTGATTAGACACTTTTGACATAGTATTCAAATTTAGTAGTAGGTCATAAGAATGAGCGTAGACTGATATGTTATAGATTCGGTTCAGGGTTTCAGGCATTTGTTTGATAAATTAAGTTTTTTAAATATGCAAGAATTGTGGCTTACTTTGTATGCTACCTATTTTACGAAAAGGATGTAAATATATTATGTATATACTGTAGATATATCACAGGTGCAGTACACTTCCATGCATTTTGAAGTCAAAGCTTAAAACCTGTATATGCTGTATACTTTGTTATTTATAGTGAGTAGTAAATGTGTAAGTAGTAATGGTACTGTATCATAATTGTTGTTGCCGGTGTAATATTCATTGAATTGGTCAGTGGTGTCGTGGCATGGGGGGGGGGTAATTGCCCACCCTAAATTTTTGGCTGTCCAAAATTTTTTGGTCAGAAAGTTTGTGTCTAAAAATGTAAAATTTTGTGGCTGAAAACCTCCAGTTTTGGGTAAATTTCAAGTTTTGATCACCCGTAATCTTTTCTCGGAAATCTGAAACTGTCTCTCGGAATTCTGAAAGTTGCAACTTCATGCCCCGCCTACTTCTTTTCTAACCCACTATGCCGCTGGAATTGGCAATCTAACTGCAGCATCCCCCGAGTGTCAGCTTGATGACAAAGTATGACTTCTGTTCTCGATCTTGTTAGTTATTGTTGTCGGCCTGAATTTAGTGTTGTAATTTTTCCAGTTCTGCACTAACTTCGTCCGTCCCCATCCCCCCTGGCACATCCTGGATCCGTCACTGCATACATGTATCATAAATATTTCACTGCAAAATCTATGTAATCAAACAATTATACTCCGGAAAGAAGTTAAATTTAATGGAAAACAACATCATAAGTCAGCTGGTGAGCACATAATGAAATTCTCTCTCACAGCATTCTCTACAGTGCAAGAGTATAGCACCACAACAGATATTAAGGCCATGAATTGTCTGCACAGACTATTAGCCTACATGTCACAACCAGTACAGTAGTCCGAGTACTTGAATGTCATGCATAACTTAATGATAAACCGACATACGATGCAGCGCGAATATATATAGGCACCATCATTCAACAATAATACTGTCAACTAGCACTATAAGGCCTAAAAAAATTCTCATGCCTCCAGTTGCAGATAGTGAAAAAGTAGGACAGGTGAAAAATGTTATTTTACTCTTATATGGTTACGTGTCACGCGATATTACGCAACAGGTCGTAAAAAAGAAGTCAACATGCTGAATGGTACTCACGAGAACAAAAGTAAATATAATGCAGCATAACAGACCAGATACAAACAGTTTATTTTCAGTAAGACTGACAGAAAACTAACAACTGCAAAAAATTTTTGAGAATCCAATACAAATTTTAGGGATGCAACGTTTTTTAGGGACAGATTCCAACTGGAAGCATAGAATTTTTTAAAGGCCTAATTAACATGCACTGTGTATTGATGCTACAGCCAAGTCTCGCAACCACAAATAGCTGACAGTGAAAGACCGCTCAGTAAGACAGGTTACTAATAACAATAGTAAGCGAGTTCAGTAACGGGACAAAAGGCTGGACAAAAATTAAATGATAGCACCAGTGACTGCAGTTAACGCCATCAGTAACATGAAGAGTGATACTTGGTTTCTAACACTGTCATCCATTTCACTTTGATCTAAACGTTTACCCATTTTCTTTTACATGCACAAACATGAAGGAATTAAACAGACGTGTTGGCAAAATACTGAGAACTTGTTACATAGTGATTCATACACTATAACAGTGTTTACAACAGCATGTCACTAGAGGAATCCATTCCACTATAGGATGCTTCCTGAAAAAAGTAGGGGGAAGTAAAAACACGCATAGCCAGGAAAATATTATGGGGGAAATACCCTGCCCTCCCCCAAGATTCCATGACTGACAGAGCAGTGACAGCATTAAGAACCAAAACTGGATTTGATTTGATTTTATCCACATCACCCACCTCTAAAACACAACAGTCATTTCCGTCGCACTTAAACAACACAAAACACTATTTTGCCATGAGATGCGATTTGAAAGCCCAGAATGCATTTGCAGCCAGGGCTCTGCCCTGGACCCCACTGGGGAAGCTCAACACTCCCCTGGTCCCCTAGCTGGAATTTGGGAGGAAAGGAAATGAAGGAGGGAAGGGGAGAGAAGGGAGGGTTTTCAGGAGTGCCCCCTCAAACAAATTCCTGGCTATACCTGAGTAAAAAATAGGAAACCGGGGGGGGGGAATTATTGGTTCCAAATTGTTGGTTCATGTCCTCCAAAATGTTGGGAATCTGTTGCTATGAGATGCGTTTTGACGAAGTCTTTATTTATCCATTGAACTTGGAGCCTACATTGGTGGGGTTGTTGTGAATATGGAAGGCCACTTGCTAGTGCAAAGGGATGATGGATGCCTCTGTATGGTAGTAAGGTCATTATGGTGAATAATTCTGGTCAACAATTAATTATGCCACATGAACACCTCAATGTAAATGATATAACAACACACAAATACACTAAGACACACCAAATACAGCTGTATCTACCTCAAATCTTACGTCACATGTACAATAGTGACAAATGTACAAATACTAGAAAAACCCTTGGAAGTCAGCACCTTCATAGATTCTGAACAGCAACTTGAAATTACACATATAATGAATTGCAATTTAGCATCAGGTAATAAGAGCAAGAATGAATAATTCTGTAAAGTTCATTTTATGTCAACATAACACACAAGACACAGACAAAGCACGTTTATCAGCTGATAGTTGTTTCTAAGACATTGGCATTAAAATACAAAAACTGTAATCTAAAAATAACAGACAGCACCGACGAAAATAAGGCAAGCGGCAGAGAACACTAGATGGCTTCAGACTGACAGAACATTAAATGTGCTAGTAGCTACTCTGACGAAGATAATCACGAATGCGCTCCACTTGCATCCTGCAGTTGCCCGGCTGTTGGCCATCACGATATTGACCAATAATGATACCTAGTTCACAGCAGCAACAGACAATGTTATCAGTTCAAGCATAGCATTGCAAACTGAATATAAGTGTTTTATTATCCTAGACAGAAACATCATGTCAACTTGCAATATAAACACAGCACAGTAACCTTTTACTTTAGGGTTACAAAAATGGGTATTTCTTTAATAAAAGTGCAGCCCAGTGCATTTTTTGACTTTTAGGTTTTTCTTAAAAAAGCCTGAGTTAATGGGTTTTGGGATTTCTATGAGTTTTCAGTTGGTTGATTCATATGTGTTTCTGTTTGTTCCCCACAGCTAAAATATATATAATTTGCAAATTTGTGGGTTTAAATGTTTCAAAATCCTAGGCATGATAAAATATTTTATTATTAATGGAACAAGAAACAACAAGAACTTTGAGCCAATGCTCACGAGACGCGCGAAAGCCTATAGCAGTTCCGGTTTAGTAGTTTAGCTGAAATTGGGGTGATCACGCTCAGTTAATATACAAATACCAAATTCTCTATCTGGATCGCATAACGATAGTTCTGTGAATGATATAGTCTTGTGTCGCAGCACGAAATCACCAAAAAATCCATAAAACACTCTATTTTGGCGTTCAAGGTTTCAAGGTCATTGCATTCGGCGTTAATCGAGAGCCAGTGTACGACTTCTTATTAGTGATTAATGGTAACCTAGGCCCTATCTCGCACCGTTACTGAGATACAGCGACTTATTGGCCAAAAATCGCAAATTCTGCCCACCCCCCTCTCATTTAATTCCCTCGTGTGAGGTGACCCCCTTCGAATTTATGGAAAAGCTTTACGGTTCCTGAAACTAAAGTCTTCCAGGCAGCCGACGGTGAAAATTTGGTGATTCTAGCTTGTACCACTTTTGACTGATCTACCCGTGTGACAGACAGACAGACAGACAGACAAACGGACAGACGGACGGACAGAATTGCGATGGCTAAGACGCGCTGAAAGCAGTAGCTGCTTTCGCACGTAAAATCTGGATTTGGATTAAGTTTGGGGTGGGTTTTTTAGGTGGGTTTTTAGATGGTTTACCCCAAATAACAACTGTTTTTTTGGTATCTACTTGGGTGTTTCAACCTCGTTTTATTTTAGAAAGTGTAGGTCCAAATATAACAATCATTTTCTAAGAAGCACAACTCAAAATGAATTCTCTAAATGGTTTCTGCTGATATTCAGTTTCCAGTGGTGTAACTAGGGGAGGCAAACGGAGGCGCTGCCTCCGGGTGCCAGCTCAAAAGGGGCGCCAGATTCCTAGGCTCTATTTTTGAAACATTATTATACTGTTGTCAGTTTTTGACAACTCAGGCTAAGTATAATGCAGTGAACTTGGCAAAAATAATGTTTTCACTCCATTATGTTGTTCTGTCTGTTGTTCTGTGTGTGCACAGTGTAATAGCCTATACGAGACGTCACAATGATAATGACGTCATTGAATTGTGATCCGTAGATAGCTTCAAAACGGTTACAGCTACGAACCTCAAATTTTACATGCTTGTTCCAGGGTCTGAACATGGCCCCTTGAATTTTTTTGACCAGGGGACGTGGCAAAGGTCACATAACCCTCAAAATTTTTCAGTGTTAAATCAATATTTCCAAAACCGCAACAGATATGGATTTCAAATTTGACATGCATGTTTGCATACACAGTACAGACATGATTCTTTAAAAGTTTTAAGAACAAGAGAGCATGACATTTATTTCTTGTTTTATTTTTAGAGCTGTCAAGGCGTTAATTTTTTAAATGCATTAATTAACGCGTAAATTAACGCACCCAGTCCCGTCGAGATGGAGAGTAGGGGGATAAGTTATCACAGGCCTCGCGACGTTTGAGGGGCCCTGTCTGTCTAATATAGAAAGTTAGAAACACATTTTTTAATGTATAATCAACAATAACTGACGTCATAGGTAGCATAGAAATTTATTAGCATATCATCGAAATAATTATTTATTTACAGTAGTGATGGAACGAAAACTACAATTTAGTTACTCGAATTCATTCGATTGTCAAATAACCGCAGTTTGACGGAATATTTCAACTTTTACTTCACAAAATTTAGTAAATTAACATAAATTTACGTATGTGCATTAATTTTTTTAAAGCGCTTTAATTTTTTTAATGTACGTTAATTTATTAACGCGTTAATTAACACGTCAATTGTGACAGCTCTATTTATTTTATTTATTATTTTGGATAAACCACAATGAAATTTTTTATCTGTGAACCAGATAGTTTTTCGTCGAACGCATTAAAAAACTGTGTGTTTTCTGACAAAAAATTTGTAGTAGAAAATAGCAACTGTGTAGTATGAATTTATCTCATGTGAATGTAGCATTCTCGGGCCGACCGATAAACTGTAAGCTTAAGCCGTAAGCTTTGTCGTGATTGTTGTCCGTCTGCCCGCCCGTCTGTCACGGATGTATTGTGGATAATGCCTAGGTTGCTATTGATCACTAATAGGAAGTCGCATATTGGCTTTCAAATGACATGAAAATCATTGACCTTCGATGACCTTGAAGCGAATGCACTATGATCGGAAGTCAGATGTTGGGTTTCAGACGTATATAGGCGGTGCGGTCGGCCCCACCCTAGCGACAGCTGGGATTCTTGTTTAGCAATGAAGTCGTCCAGTATGACCGATTTTAAGTGGAAAATGCGGTAACCTAGTCAGTTAGTATATCATTGCATCATTGGTGCAAACTAACCTATTGTGAAATACTTAGTCAGGCCCCCTTCCCCCAGTTTTGTTCTAGCCCCCAAATTTCATGGCCACCCATGATTTTTTCGCAAGTATAACACAAATATTTGATTTTTTTGCGTTTCTAAATTTTAGAAAAGTGGACAAATTTGCAGCTTACATTGAACGTCTAAAAACCAAAAGTGTTTCAGCTTCAGGGGGGCTTCGCCCCCTGACACCCTGACCAGGGGCTCTGCCCATGGACCCTGCTGGGAGCTCTGCCCCCAGATCCCCGTTATAGGCTCGCACTATCGCACCCCCCCAGATGTTGTGGGCTAGAACCACCACTGGCACCATGTGTTATCTTGTCTCCAGGTGCTGACAACGAAGCTATGCCACTGTCAATTTCGGAATTTTTATTATAAATTTTCACATATCCTGCTGCAACGTCTTTTACACAGCGTAAAAGTGAAACAGAAAAAAAACGTTAAAAAGCAAGTCAAGTGAAGTGACTTAGACATAAGCTACGCATACATTTATTTGACTTTGCAATGGCAACACCAGCAGGCCCCTTCTTGGCTTGAATCTGATCCTCGTCCGACTGCAGATACATGTACTTTATGCCACCGAGGTAGACGCCGCTTGTCCGTAATGCCTCGGGATTTCGGAACGCTGCTGCAATGGCTTTAACCTCTGGTTGAGTCAGCTGCAATGAAAAACATCAGAAAACATGCACTTCACAGGCTAAAATAATAATAAATTTGTGAGTGTCATAGTAGACTAGACCTAAAGCTAGAGCTATTTAATTATGTTAAATGTTTAACTTGGATCAAACAATTATTTATTTAATTATTTATTTGGCTCATAACACTCCTCATGCCATGGCTTCTATCCCCCCAAATCTGGAATCAAAATTGGGTGCAACTTTCCCCCAGTTTTGGACTCAGGCTCAGGTTCCCCCCAATTTCTGACTCAAATTTTCCCCCTCTATTTTGGGCTTCTTCCCCCTCTAGGGAGAAAGTTTTGTTAAGGGTGCAAATTGAAAAATGGGGGAAAAGTAAAAAAGGGGGAGTTTTGTAAAGCGTGTAGTTCACCAGTGCAAATAGGGGCGAAGTTTTGATATATAACCTTATCAAAACTTTCTCCTTCCTTCTAATTTTCACTGGGTGGAAGCTGCGCCCACCAGGTATAGGGATAGAACTAGCCATTGTCCTCATGTTTTCTTCAGAAACGTGTACACGTCCAACTTTTATCTAGTTGACAATGTAATATTATGCAGCAACTTTGTAAGTAAAGTTTGTTCTTTTCAGAATGTTATTTCTACTGCTCCTCATCGTCTGTGTCAGAGCTATGAGTCATCACTAGGTCGACTATTTCACTCACTAATGAATAGGCTGAGCGTCTTCAACAGCTGGCTCTCATCACTATAGGCTCTAGCCAACTATAACAACTTCACAGGGTTATAGAATGCTATAAATTATAAATTTCAATAATTATAACAATTAAACTGCAAAATGGTTTTTATAATTAACGACATAAAATGAGAAATCTCGAGTCTCCACACAAACAGCAACGCTCACTCATGACTGACGAGTCTATAGGCTACAAGAACAAGATCACAGTCAATGACTAACTAACGTTGAATCCTGGACTTTGCGTCCAAACGCTGCCGTCTTCTACGCCACAGAAAGCCGCCTTGTCCACACATCCAGTTCCTACCAGACTGTCCCTATAATTATCCCACGACATCTTCTTTCTCAGGCAGCTTTTATTACTAACAACAGGATATCACGAAATTTCTCAAAGCCTAGAAACTCCGACTAAGCCAGCAGACCACCCACCGTACAGGCACCGAGAAGCACACGTGCGATATCGGCTCACTGAGTCGACTCTGTTTTCATGAACGGCACTTTTTCCAGGAAAAAATCATCACATAATCATAGTCAAATGCTTGAAGCAGAAAGTCGACATAACAACGAAAACGATAAGTTTAGACATTTTATTGTCGTATTGTGCAGTAGAAAAACCATTCATCTGAATACTTCAAATTTATCACTAAGGGCGAAATTAAAACAAATAAAAAGTGTGTCGATACTCACTACTCGGCTCTTAACTCTGCGACACGTAGAACTATTTTTAGGCTCCGTATTTCCTGGCATGGCCATACAGCTGGGCGGTCTGGCAACGTGAGCTGTATCTATCCGCCACCGGGTCTGTTAATTACAGAACATAAAGTTACTACACAAGTTCACACGAATGTTGCGTTTGCTTTCTAGTTGTTTAGAATCATGGTCAAAATACTTTAGCCCAAGCGTGCTGTATGCCTTGGAGAAAACTCTGGTACTATTTTACTGCGCGCAATCTAAGAGAGGTGATACAGCTGCTGCCTGTGTCAGTCAGCAGCTGAAGCCTAGAAGCCGGTGTAGGCCTACTAACGTAGGCCTTTAGTCTTGCAGAGTGCAGACTGCTGATGAAATGTGCTTCAGTAGAGGATCGTGCGCGCCGCTGCGCGCCCCATTGTCACGCTGGGCTAGATATAGGCCTAATTACCATGCCGTCGACTAATTTCCCATGACTGTTGCATTTTGTATTTGATGTAGCTTTCAGATTCATCATTTCAGGGGACGTCGACTTTTATGCGCTGCTTCTTGGCAATTTACTGCAGCGGGGACTCAACGACTATACGGGGAAGTAAAAGATAGGGAAAAGTTGTGTTAAGGGTGTAGTTTGCCCAGTGAAAATAGAGGGAAGTAAAAGATAAAAGGGAAGTTTTGTTATGGGTGCAGACTGCAGATTGAAAAATAGGGGGAAAGTTTTGTTAAAAGCGCATATTAAAAATGGGGGAAGTAAAAAATGGGGAAGTTTTGTTAAGGGTGTATTATGCCAAGTGAAAACAGAGGGGAAGTTTTGATCTGCAACCTTATCAAAACTCCGCCTATTTTTCACTGAGCGCAAGCTGCGCCCACCACGTATAGGGATATTAAAGCCACTGGGTTAGGGTTAAGATTAGGGATAGGGTTAAGGTTAAGATTAGGATAGTTGCATTATGAGAATATGGAGGCGGGAAGAAGTTTCCAGGTGCGACAAATTTTTCACGACACCGGTACGTAGCCTATGTACTAGACTAAACAGCTAGCTGCCACAGAATACGACCTATTGATCCGGCAGCCGTATCAATAGCCGTTAGGTTATGAAACCACGTTAAACAAAATTCGTCATATCTATATGGCAATATGGAAAAATTCATATTTAGTTCGACGAAACGAAACGATACGATACGATAACATATCGAAATCGAAACATTGACCCATCCCTACAGTTGTTCGAAGCAGTTTCGAGTTTAAGGCAGATCGTAATGTTTATTGTTTACTGTGATGAGTTTTGTTTGTAATTTTCTGACTTTCTGTGGGTTTTTCTAACTGTCGACTATTTTAGTGGTGGTTATTTATACTTCGATATGACCCGTCACGCCAAGAATGTAACGGCTGGTAATATCTACACAACTCACGAGAGGAAGAAAGATGCGAGGCAGTCGGGTTATGGCAGCGAGGCGATTCGTTTGGGAAAGGATTCCATAAAGGTACTAGTTCGCTACATTTTCGCGTTCTTAATGCTCTTGATGTATCTTGAGCATTGTACAGTAAGTATGCAGACGGCACAATGTGTGAACGCGGGTAGAATGGGCGAACAGCATTAAAGCAAAGACTGGTGTTATGCACGGGGCCGGTTTCGATCACAGATTGGTGATGGTAAGTCAGAAGGTTAGTTTCACCGATCGGTGATTTTAACATTCTGGGCTAAAATCACCGATTGGTGAAGCTAACTATCAACGCCAAAATTTGGTCTGCTAAAATCTGCACTAAAAACAAAGCTGAAAACGTGGCAAAGTTAGAAGATCACTATCACCAATGCATATAAAATTGTCTTTTATGATTTTGCTATGATAGATAGCAAACATGTGAGAAATAGTTACAGTATATTATTGCAAAAATTTATAGGACTTTTAAAAAGTTAATGTAAGACTTGGTGAACTTGTATGATTCCCCATGCCTATTAATCCAGGTTTCTCTGTACTGTTATTTTAACTTGACAGGGTTCCTACAGGTTAGGGAAAACTGGAAAATGTCTGGAATTTGTGTTGTCAGGGAAATATCAGGGAAAAGTGTTATTTTTGAAAAGTCAGGGAAAATGATCTTGGATCGTGCAGACTGCAGATAACGGTGACTTTGCATATCCAAATATTAAAAAGCAGGCAAAAGCTAGACGTGTTTCAGCTTCAGGGGGCTTTGTCCCCCTGACCCCCTGACCAGGGCATCTGTCATTTGCATATTGCTCTATTAATACAGTTTTATTAGTTAATACCATTTATGACATTTGTGCGATAGGGTTATTGTTTCGATAATGTCAGAGAAATTGTCATTCCATGACTAAAAAAGTCATGGAAAAGTCGGAGAATTTTGCTACAGAAATCCTGTAGGAAAATTCTCCAGAAAACTACAGAAAACCTGTAGGAACCCTGTCTTGAGCTCATTAGGCTACATGTTACAGTTAATGCTCATGTTGTCTGTGTATCAAAGGAGTTTGACTGTTGTTGCATCACATTACAACCTTGTCATAATCCTGTCATCACGTGAGTTCAGTTTTCTGTTTGACTTTCTGTAATAATAGTATATATTTATCACTGAGACTGATACTTTTAACATTGTGTCAATGTTTTTGCAGTGTAATACTGATGTTATGTTAATGTTTTACAGTATAAGCTAATTATATGTTTCTTTGTTAGTATTACGCATCACTTCTAGAATGTATTTCTTATGTAACATTTTGTTAGGTAACTAAATTTGCTTTATTGTCTTGAAATTTTATATTTTCTAGTTTATTTTACATTGTTTTTACTTTGTTAGTGTACGTAAAGACAATATATAGTAACTTGAATGAAAAAATTTCGAGAAATTGCATAGGCATGTTTCAAACGAAATTATACCTAGTGCCCACTTCATCTACTGTTGAACAGGTGCCAATGTTGGTGTCTACTGTATATTTCATTAAAAGCATATTAGTTGCAGTTTATTGAAAATTTGAAATATACTAATTTTTAATGAATGTTGATGTTTCTAGTATTACCAGTATGTGCTACATATGTCTGTTATCGTACAGGCAAGATGGGTATCTGTTTGACAAGGAAGCAATTCTGGAATACATACTGCATCAGAAGAGAGACATTTCGAAGAAGTTGAAAGAGTTTGAAAAGCAAAAGTCTAAACAAAAGGTTTGATATGTCATGCATGGTTTATTAACTTGAAATTTTTACGTGCAACAGCAGCTACTGCTGTAGTGCATCTTAGCCATCGCAATTTTGTCTGTTTGTCCATCCATCTATCACACGGGTGGATCAGTCAAAAATGGTGCAAGCTAGGATCACCAAATCTTCACCGTCGGCTGTCTGGAAGACTCTAGTTTCAGGAACCTTAATGCTTTTTCATAAATTTGAAGGGGGTCGCCCCGAACGAGGGCGATAAATGAGAGGGGGATAGGAAAAACTTGCGATTTTCAGCCGATACGGTGTTGGCTGAGCGAGACAGGTCCGCTCCCTCTGGTGAGTAGGAGTAAAACACTATAGATAATTTAGCCGCCAGTCGTCTGGCACGCTCTGGCGACTGACTTAGATTTTGTTTTACCGGGCTTTCAAACATGCACTGCTGTTGCACATTCCCCGTTGTGTTAGCAGGGCTTTTCTTGTATGTTTTGTGGTATTGATTTCCTTCAATAAGGCAAGCTTGTCTTGTCTAGGGAGGATTTCCAGATCATTGCCAGTTTGCCAGCTGGCATTGCCATTTCTTGATGTAGATGGTCAAGAAGTGTTGTTGTGAAAAAAAACAGATGAAATGTTTTGTTTGTAATGTAGTTTTATTGTTATTGATTTAGGTGTTGTGTTTTTCACATTTTTTTGGAGGGGGCTGTTAGTCCCTTTTTGCTATGAGCTAAATTGAGTAGATGTTAGATGAGTAGATGTATTGTATAGTCTACATATATATATATATATTTATATGTATATATATATATTTACACCATGTCCGGAAAACAAGAATCTACACTTTTTCCTGAATAACTTCAACTAATGTAACTTAATTTTATAATTTTTAGCACACATTATCATAATGATACGCTTTACTGAAAACATCTAAAACTTATTTTCAAAATTTACTTCTTACTGAGTGTAGCTAATGTAATTGTGATGTTATGGAAAATGCCATTTTTGCGTAAAGGTAATGTCTAAATGAGCCTCTGCAATATGAAAACAGGAAAACTACTGAAAGAAAATTGCAGTAAAAAGCTTGAGACATTGTTGGCATAGAAATAAGTTACTTTTTATCCAAAATTTTTAACTTAATCTTGATTTTCGCCATATTAAGTGCGGCCGTCACGTGCACAACGGGAATGTCGTGCAGCAGCCGTCATCAGTGAGCAGCATCATTCCTGCAACATACATTAGCATCGCAGTAGTGCACATTTGTAAAAAAGTTCTTGACTCAAACGTTAGTTAATTGCAAGTTTTGTCACTGTTGCTGACAACTAAAGCAAAAAAGACTATTTTTTTGCATTTCTGTTTATTTTGGTATGGAGTAAAATAAGAATATGAAGAGTGTTTTATTTTACATGGTAAAGTGGTGTCAGTATTCTGACAAAGTGTACAGTCAGTACACTGAAATTATAAACATACGTTCAAATTTGTTGAAGTTGTTAACCTAAACACTCTTAGTGTTTTTCAGCTCGGATAAAATAAAAACAGCATTTTCGATGACGTCATAATTACGTCAGCTCTGCATAATGACATGGCAGTATAAAGAGAAAATATCTTGACAGTTTAATCAAGTGAATATTCTGGACGACTCATGCCAAAAATTTTGAAAATAGGTTTAAGTTCGTCAAATATATGTCGAAAATACTGTAGACTCTTTTTTTTTCCAGACACGGTGTAGAGTATATATTACTACACAGTTCATATACTACTATTATTACAGAAATGTTTAATTGCATATTTGTCTCCATCGCATCTGTCCATGGGTTGAGATTGTGCATATTATCCTTATTATTATTGTGCATATACTGGCACTGCCAGTATATACATAACTCTTCTTTCAGGCTAGTTTTTGTTTTTAAATGATCTGTGCTGCTGTTGTTATGGCTGATGTTTTACACAGAAAGAAGCTGATGAGCTTGCCGAGGCAGAGAAACGCAGCATGCTGAAAACGTTCATTGAGAAACAGAATATGTCTACCAAAGGTGCAGTTTTAAAAATGCATTATTTTTAGTTTGCAACTTTGTGCCTGAATATCGCGTTTTCTTTTTCGTCAGAAATTTGGAAAAAATTTTTCTTGAGTAAACCAGTGGTGAAAAGCTGCTGGTAGCTGTACCCTTTTGTACGTAGCAGGATAGACCAGTCAGCTTCTGAAGACTTTCCACTTTTCTGCAAATAAGCTAACACAAGTTGAACATTCTCCATGTGTGGTATTCTCAATGAGTAATGAGGAGTATGCATTGATGGGCATTGAATTCACAGCAGTCAAGTATTACTACGCTCTACTGTACCGCTAACCCAGTACTGCTGATTTACAACTAGATTGAAGGCGCATCAAAAGCTGTTTTCCTATTATGCACAATGTCAGAAAGCATGTTTTTGTCATATTTTATGTTCATCTTAATGCGTGCAGGCTAAGTCTAAGTCCCAGTATATTTGTTAATTATAATGACAGTTGGCAGTGCTTGTTACAGATCAGCAAGCTGCGTCGACGTCGAGTGTGTCCAACATGGTGGGAGGTCGTGACAAAGACCTTCCCAGCTTCTGGATTCCATCATTGACACCAGAGTCATCGGCTACTACGCTGAAGAAACCGGTTAGTAAACTCCCTCGGTCATTTATATTTGCACTTGTGATCATTTCACCATGTTGCCATTTGTCTGTGACATTGCCACTTATTTTCGAGTACTTTTGGCATTGATCATAGTAAGAAAACTTTTTGTTTTCTGAAGAGAATGTCATTCGATGCGCCTTCTGTCTAGTTGTAAATCATCCAACTGGCTTAGCTGTATGGCACTGTATAATACTTTTAATGCTGTTAATTTAATGCCAGTCATTGCATATTCTTCATTACTTATTAGATAATGAATATTCATCTTATGTTAGTTTATTTGCAGGAAAGTCTTCATTAGATGCATGTCTTCACTGCTAGGTACAGTACTTCAGTTGAGTTGACTGATATATTTATTTATCACATATTTATTGTAATTACATGCAAACAGTTTAGGGTTTCATTTGACCTTAATGCAGAGATGTGTTTATTTAACAGGATGAAACCGTGCGATGTCCAATGAGTGGCAAGCCTCTCAGATTGAAGGATCTCATTCCTGTCACGTTTACGCTTGCCAAAGATGGAGACAAGAGAGCACTCATTGCTAAAGATGTATGTTACTGTTGTTGATGTTGACTTGCCTGAACTGCTGTAGAAATTAACTACTCTAACTGTGCATTAATATACACTATGTCTCAAAAAACATCCCCGACATTTTTGACTGTAACCTGAAAACCAATTATCAGATTTTGAAAATTTTTGGTACGAATATTCCTGACACAACTTGCTATCAAATGACGACTCAGTTTCCCACCTCACCTATTGTCTGCTTCTGCACTACCTAGGGAAAGCAGATCAAGTGAAATATACCTTGAAATAAACAGAAAACCTGAAAAAAACATCTATGACATTATCAATTGTAGCTCAAAGAAAGATTAGCAGATTTTAATAATATTTGGCAAAAATATTTCTGACAAAACTGACTATTAAATCATTGTTTAAGTTCCCACGTCACCCAACATCTGCTTCTGCACTACCTGAGGAAAGCAGACCGAGCATAATACGTGTTGAAATGAATAGAAAAGCGTGAATAAATTTCATCTATGGAGATCTGTGGGCCCCAAAAGCCAGTTTATTACAAGTTTTGATTGTCATGCAGCAGTGTGTCTACCAGATGACGTTCAGGAATGTTTATGAATTCAAGAAGCAACTGGTACAGCCTGGATTGGTCTGGAGCAGAACATGTCGATGCTGCTGTCAGTGAATAGAGAAAGTCTCTTCATGCCTGTTTTTGCATATTAGGCCGACATTTCAAGCATTTTTACCGCAAGCAGTTGAAAAATTGACAGCTGGATAAAATGTCAACGAAAGCATCAGAAATGTGAACAAAATGTGTTTTTATGTGTTATGTTGATTAAGTAATAAATCATACCACATTAGATAAAAAGTAATATTTCATTGGCTCTGTTATCCCCAGGTAGTGCAGAAACAGACATTGAGTGACGTGGGAAATTGAATGGTCGTTTGATGGCAAGTTGTCTCAGGAATATTCGTACCAAAACTTATTAAAATCTGATAATCCTTCTTAAAGTTACAATTAAAAATGTTTGGGATGTTTTTTGGGACACAGTGTACTGCAGAATCTTAAGCTTATCAGCACAGCATAATGTTGTACTTTTGCTCCTTTTAAAAAGCAACAATATTTCAGAATGATGAATAAGTCCATCTTTGTAGAATTTACATATAATGTACAGTGCAGCTTCATAGTGTTGTCTTTTGTTTGTAGGTGAGATATGTCTGTGCCGTAACAAATGATATTCTCAATAATTCCGTTCCATGTGCTGTCCTTCGAACATCGTACGTATTTTCACCAGTATAATTATATATAGATATTTATTATGAACATCGTACACAAGGTAGAAACAAACGTGCAAAGCAAAAGTAACGAGAAAAAAATGAAAAAAGGCAGAAAGTGCAACTAATCAATGTGCAGTCAAATTTCATCATGCACAAACTGCCAATCGTCGCTTTAACACCACTAACTGAGAAATTGTCCAACTGATACGCTCCAGACCTTATGAATAATAGTTCTAACAACAAACGTGCCCTACGTGGCAACATCTTCATCACTAACCACCTTTCGATAGTATCTTTGATTAAACTACTGTCTCAATGACATAAAGTCTTCATATTCAAAATCATACTTAAAAACGTTTTCATATCAAAACGTTTAATGTTTTATCCAAAAATAGTGATGAAAGTATAGAATGATTAGAATTTACAAAAGAAACTGTACAATCCTTGCAGTTTTACAAACAGCAATGACATTACCATGCTGCCTACTGTCCTACATTTGAACACTGCTAGATTTGACACTGAATATCTTTTCTCTAGTCTGCTATTTTTGCAGATGCCTACGGAAGTTCTGTAAAACTATTGCTATTAATCATTGGTGAATTATAAAACCTGATTTACTGCATTTTTTGAATTTATAAGATGTGTTCCGACCATTCTGTCTTTATATATATTAAATGTGCCATTTTCGTGTAGAGGAAATGTTGTCACAATGGAATGCATTGAGAAAATTATAAAGAAAGACATGATTGATCCAACCAATGGGAAGAAGCTGACTGACAAGGATATCATTACACTACAGAGGGTTTGTACTGGTTTACTCGACTAACTGTGAAGTTGTTATGTTGGAAATAATAAGCTGTTTGTTTACCTACTGCGTGATAAGCTAACAAGAAATCTGAGCTAATGCTCATGAGACACACGAGAGCCTATAGCATTTCCTGTTTGCAGGTAATCTTGGTCTATCTCCATCCATTTCGTCGCAATTCACTCTTTTGCAGCCAAAAATCGCAAAAAATCACTAAAACTCCTATTTCTAGGGTTTAAGGTCATTTGAGGTCATCGATGTTGATACCATTAAAAAGCACATCATTAGTGCTTGTTATGATATGCAGCATGTCTGTGCCTATCTGCAATCATTTTCACACTAGACAGGCTAACAGCGAATAAATATGCACTTTTTAAAGGGGTACCCCTCTTTGACACCCGCGTGCGCAGGCCTCCTTGAACTTACAGGGTCTGGACATAGACTGCTAAAATCTACATTCAATGCTGAAAATTTCATATGCAGGTTGTCTTCATCTATCTCCAGCCATTTTGGTGAAATTTACTCTTGAAATGCGTGTCGCAGCCTGAAATCGCGAAAACTGTTTTCACGTTAGACGATCTAATAGCAATAGTATAACACCTTTTTAAGGGGGTGCCCCCTTTTCGCCCCCTCGTTTGTGGGGTCCCCTTTTACCCAGCGGCATGAAATTTTGTTGCAAAATACTAGAGACTCTAGGCTATCATATGGTGAAAACCTGAACTTTCTGTCTCACCTGGGCTTGAATTGGTACCAGGTCGTGACAGACAGACGGACGGACATTTCAGGCTTATGAATTTTGGGCCGACTGTTAAGCTGTAAGCTTAAAGGCCTGGCCCTTTGGTACAAAATTTCGTCTGTCTGTAACTAAATGTATTTTGGCTAAATGGTAAGTTGTAGGGGGTCGTCAATGGTGCCATTGGATACGGTGGTGGCAACTCATAGGTTGTCAGTAGTAAGATTTCATGTCTCCATCTGCAGCAGTTTGGTTGCAGTTTCCAATGGAAAGTTTGAAGCTATAAGTTACTGTATCTTCGAAATGGTCGGCCTTCCATAGCGACAGCTGGAATTTTTGTCAAATGCTACTGCATCAGATTGAGCCAGAATAATACAAAAATACAGTTTGCCTGATGAATTGCAACTTCCTGCCCATGCAGATGGCATTGTGATATTTGTTATTGTTGTTTTAGGGTGCAACTGGTTTTGCTGGTGCCGGAATTAAACTGGAAGCAAAACTCGAGAGACCAGTAATGCAAGCTTGATGTGGCTGTATGCTTGTAAATAGACGACTGAGCACTATGTATTTGACTATTGTATGTTAAATTGTTCATGTCATTACTGTTGATAGCATGTTGTAATATGCTTCTAGCATGAGTGTTACAAGCACTGCTAGCAATCAGTTTCAAATCAATTTTCGCAAAACTGGTGCAGACCCTCAATGGTTCTGAATGACAGTTACTAATCATCTGACAGCTTCCTGGTTTAGTCTAACGTGGGCAATGAACAGCCAGCGATGAGACTCGGAGGTCCTAGACTCTTGCACAAGCTTGCAGCAGTCGTGCATACTACAGTGAAATAGCAGGGCTTGAAGTTAGATGGTATAGAGACGGGATTAGGCCTATGCAAAGGCACTTCCTGTGCCACCTGGAAAGCATACCACCACTTCTTTCATGATACAGTAATGAAATAACTAGAGCTGTCGAAGCGTTAATTTTTTAAATGCATTAATGCTCTGCGTTAATTTTTTTAACGCATTAATTAACACATTATTAACGCACCCAGGCCCGTCGAGAAGGAGAGTAGGGGGTAAGTTACCCGGGCTCCGCGGTGTTTGGAGGAAGCCCGCCTGTAGAATATAGAATGTTAAAAACACCTTTTAAACATATATTCAACAATAACTGCCGTCATAGCTAGCATAGAAATCTATTAGCCTGTCATCGAAATAATTTTTTATTTACAGTAGTGATGGAACAGCAACTACAGTTTAGTTACTTGAATTCACTCGATTGTCAAATAACCATAGTTTAATGGAATATTGGAACTTTTGCTTCACTGAATTTAGTAAATTAACATAAATTTATGTATGTGCATTAACTTTTTTAACACTCATTCATTTTTTTAAATGCACGTTAATTTATTAATGCATTAACGTGTTAATTAATGCGTTAATTTGACAGCTCTAGAAATAACATATTTGATACACAATATTAGATCTGTGATCACATTGCAACAGTTCCCATACCAACACTTATTTTTCTCATTTCAAGCCTGTGAAATGGCAATAGTTTACCAATGCAGATGACGTTGGCATTGTCTAGTGCAGTTCACGGTCTCTGTGTCAAGGACATTTCCAGTTGCTCTTGTCAGGGATTGGTTCGTGTCGAAAAATTTACCAGAACTCTTGTATTTACAGAGTGCTGGTGGAGTCTGGGGCTGGCCACAGTGGGGTATAAGCACCTGAGGGTTCAGGGGGCTTTGCTGAAACCATCTTTTGCGCTAAAATTGTGTGCATATCAGAAAAGATAAGCTGTGCCATAACCAGATGGTTGCATCACAGTGTGAAAAAGAACTGGAATGGCATTGCAGTTGTTGAAAGAAAAACTAGAAGGTGCTCGCGAGAGTGCATATCTCTGCCAAGTGAAGTGATTTAAACACAAGGAAAAGGGAGGGAGAAGGAAGAGCCACTTCACTGCAGGGGAGGGATGGAAATGTAATAGCCAGCATTGCGCTGTTGGTGCAATGACGGCATTGCTATTATTAGTCATCGTGTACTCAGACGGACAGAATGACCAATCTCTTAATCTCCTCCAATGTTCACAACGTTCACTTGGCAGAGACAACCAGAATGGCATTCCAGTTCATACTGATCCCTGGCTCTTTTATGCATTGTGTCTAAATTGTACTTGCACCACTGACATAATAAATGCCTGTACACTGTATCTTATTTGTGATGGCATTGAAGATAGTGTTCCACTCGAAATGGCCATGAAGCTTGTATAACAAACAGTTAATTCAGAGTCAGAAGTCAAGATCATCGCTGAGCCCAGCACTGCAGCCAAGTGTTGAACTGGACGATAAGAGCTCTTCACTCTTATCAACAGCTTCGCTCTGTTCAGCATCTGGTACTGCCGGCGGTAGATGAATTTTCTGTGCAAAGCAGCAAAACAGAAAGAGTCAAAATAATCATACGCTTCAATGATCTCAGACAGATGCAATGAGCACAGTGATGCATGAAGCATCGTACAAAGCTCACATGATAAGACTTGCACATAACATCGTACTTGTACCTGGTAGTTCAAATAAATGACCACATCGTTTTACACGAGATCGGGTTTAGCATCAGGAGAGCAGAGCTCAGAACAAAGTGACAAAAAAAATAAAAGTTAAATGTTAAAACACCATTATCGTAACCATATGTACTGTGAATTCATAGCAGTTACTGACACCAGCCACGCAGGTGAACACAGTCTGGCCATCCTTCCTTGGAAAGGCACACATGGTACTATCAAAATCTGGAGAGTACTGAAGTAGTTGAACCACACAATATATCCTATATCTGACCTCTCTTATATGTCAGTGTTTTGCTAAGGATTTAGAAAATGAAATCAGTGCCAGCCTATGAGCTCTGTGAAGTTTACCATATGTCCTGGAAAGTCCTGGATTTTTTCTTGAAAATTCCAGGACCTGGAAACTCCTGGAAAAATGTTGAAAATCACGCATTTTACATTGGCTCAAATGGAAATCATTTTTTGCTCGCTTTGCTTGTAGATTGTAGTCCCCTACTTATAAATTTGAGGTGCCCGTATGTTATATTTAGACGTTCGTGAGCTACAAGAAGGTCCTGGAAAATTTTTCATGGGGGTCATGGACAGTCCTGGATTTTGTTGTCAGTAAAAGAGTGGGAACCCTGTCTGTGGCTCAAAAAAGTATGTAACACACTTTACAGCAGAAAAGCAAAAATGGGCATGGCAGCTATAGACTGCTATGCAATATGTATGCAGTGTGTGCTGGTCGAAATTAGCCTCCTTTAAAACGCAAAGTTGTGAGTAACATGATGGAAGAATTCATTATTGTCTGTCCAATGCTATGTATAGCAATGAACAGAGTATAAAATCACCTGAGTGTCCGTGCGTCTGTGCATCCAACATTTCTTAAGCTATCTTCCTTCCACCTTCCCTTTCCCTTCCCCTTT
>Ga0056128_1001498_pt1 | contig 26207 bp, 17 predicted proteins | sample WorMetLIZISLAND2_FD_71113 | JGI IMG/M metagenome (GOLD analysis project Ga0056128, IMG submission 71113) | Marine gutless worms symbiont microbial communities from Max Planck institute for Marine Microbiology, Germany - Olavius geniculatus... ... | reverse complement strand
TAATAAACTATAAAAAAAATAAAAAATAAAAATTTAAAACATTAAATAAATAAAAATATCTGAACAAATAGAAAAATAGATCAGCACCTATGTTAACGCCATATACTCGAAATTGTGTAGTCAGAATATTAAAAATTTCCAAATTAAAACATTACAAATTAAACTCTAAACGACCACTTTTACTTACTGACCAGTCAGCGGCTCGCAGACGACCATAGTTACCATGACAAGAAGATGCCTTCGTGGAAAAAGTTACGATCATTAAAGATAAATTCTGTGAATTCATTTACGACATGTCGTAAGATAATTTTATGACATCTTAAATGATGAGTTATGATAATTTTATGACATGTCTTACGACATGTCTTAGACAATGTTTGTGAATCGGGCTCCTGATTTTGGATATCTTTATCAGTTTCACAGATATTTGCGGTCATAGTCTGAAGTCATGCAGAATCTCTCCAGGTTTAACATGTTTCTGATCCCAATTTTTTTTGGGGAGGGGCAAGCCCCCAAATTTTGCGATTCATTTTATAAAATCGAACACACTTCCCGTCATGTAGCAAAGTTTTACGGCATTCATCCGACGGACCTCAAAGATTTGTGGCTACAAAACAAATAAAAACTACAGTAAAACAAAAGGCCTTCCCGGAACTACAACAAAGTGCAGAACAGCCAGGGAAAAATTACTACAAGAATTCACATGACCAACGGTAGACAAACCACGGTTCAGATATCTACGAAAAACATTTTCAATTTTTGTTTCTTTTTCACTAATAATGGATTATTTTACTTCAGCTAATTTTTTTTTAGTTTTTGAATTTATGCATTTTTGGATATCGATTTAATGTGGACAGCCCAGTGCTCATTCTAAGAACTTGAGACACCTGCAAACCCTCAAAATCATCACATTGGGTTTTTAAAAAAACGCCCAGAATCCCTAACCTAATAAAAACCACTGGATTGGTTATATAGGAAAACAGGTTATTTAAACTCTGAGACAAATCCACCAGGAGTTTGGCTTTTTCAACGATAAAACTTTTTTAATCTTGAGACAAACTGGCCCAAAGTATGAAAAACATGCTGAAATGCACAGAACACACCAATATGAAGCTAAGCCATAGCTGATATGATGATATTCTGTTTGTATATATGGTTAGCAGTCAGTCATCTGTTACATGGGTATGTTAGAACTATTTAGCTACCGGTATCTAGTTAGTATGCACTATTTACATCTACAGGTATGCCTTCATTGTATACATGGATGTGTGTGCTTACAGAGATATGCCTAAGTTCGGAGGTCGTGGGATAGTGAAGAAAGCCTGCATGTGAGTCAAAAGCACTCAGTGCTTTGATGCCATTTATTATGCTGACTTTAGTCTCTTAGGCTGTGCGTAATTACCTCCGTCAAGGAGGTAATGTTTTTGCCAGACTTTGTTTGTCTGTCTGTCTGTCTGTTAGCAAGATAACTCAAAAAGTTATGGTTGGATCTTTCTGAAATTTTGAGGGTATGTCGGGAATGGCACAAACTACCAGTGATTCAATTTTGGGGGTGATCCTGGATTCTGGATCACTTTGAAATTTTTGTTACCATTGCTTTCAATGGGGCATAAGGGAAACCGCTGCGAAACCAAAGATGGTGCTGCCACCTAGCAAACAACATTGCCTTGGCGGAGGTGTGCGGCCTCTGACTGCTTTCTAGTTAACAATGATTTAAAGCTTAAGACCGTCTGTTTTTGCAGTAGAGTACTCAAAAGCTGAGAATTAAATGTATCTTGATGAAAGTTGCTGGCAGACTGTGGTGTGATTCAATGATAAATTGATCAGATTATGAAAGCTGTTTGGATCTAGGATTGTATTGGCAGATATGTAACTACAGGGTGTGTCAAAAAAATGATCCAACTTGTTTTTGTCAGAACTTCGTCAAAATTCCACCAAATTTGATAATTTTTGGCATACAGATAGCCAAGACGATAGAAATATGTCCACCTCATATAGTTTATGTCAGTGCACTACCATGTAAAACACAGATGCTCCAAATTGCTGCATAATGCTCAGTTGTTATCTCCGTAAACGTTCCCACGATTTAAATAATTAAGCACACTATAAACTAAAATGTGATTTATTCAGCAGAATTATAAGTTTTTGTAACAACTTGCTTCCAAATTATCAGAATTTATGCCGAAAGTGTAGACAATGGCTTAGACGTGATGCAGGGGCATCATTTAGGAGGCTGGAGGGGTTTACAGACCCCCTAAGGATTTACGATTTTAGTTTTTTTCCCTGTAAATAATACCTTTGAAACAGTGTTACTTTTGCAAAAACAATACGTTACGCAGACTTAGACCTCAAGGATCACTGAGATCTCTAACGATTTACTGAAATCACGCCACCAATGTGACGACACGGCTGAGAGCGGATTAACGATCAACTGATCTAAATGCACAGCACTCATTCAAGAATTAAATGTGCTTTGAGCTCATCAGTCAGTTATTTTGTTGTCTGCTGTTTTCAGCACAAACTGTTTAATACCACAAAGTTATTAAATCCCAAGGTGCCCTTTGTGGAATTGATAATGCACAAGTGAGCAATCTTATACTGATAATCACCATGCCACATAATGTAACAGTTTGGAGCATTTGCGTTTTACACGGTAGTGCGTTGACATAAATTAAGTGAGGTGGACAATGAGTATACCTTACATTATTCCATCGTCTTTCCCATCTGTGTGCCAAAAATTATCAAATTTGGTGGAAATTTGACATTCTGACAAAAACAAGTTGGGTCGTTTTTTATGCCACACCCTGTATAACTTGGCAGTATGAAGTAGTGTTGTGCGATACCTGAAACTGGAGCCACGATTACGATACTGTTTCAGGTATCGAGTATCGCGATACCAGAAGTTCATATAAAACGTCGGCCGGAGGCCTGTCGAGAGGGGGTAAAGTTTTTTCGCGCCCCGCGACCTTTGGATGGTCCATTGGCCTTGCTGTCGCTTAAAAGTATATGTTTGCTATATGTTTGATAAGTTTTAGTGTGACGTGTTTTTTTTATTGTCACACAGTGTGCAGTAGTTGTCAGCAGCAGAGCTATTGAATGCAGACTGCATCGTGACGAAACTGGTATCGTCACGATACTTGGCAGTATCGTGGCATCGCGATATATCGAGACCTCTTCGATACTGGTATCGAGACGTTGGTACTCCCGATACTTATCGAGGTATCGAAGGGATTGCACAACACTAGTATGAAGTCAACTTTGTTTTTGTGTGACGCAGCATTTTGAGTTGAGAAGTGGTGCATATTCTTGTTCTGTAGCTTGTGTGTGTAACTGGGTATTGTGTTAACTAGTTTGATATGCCAGATGGCAGCACTAGTCTTGGCATAGATTTGTGCTGTCTGAGCTAGTGATGTGCTGATACTGGAAACTTGAATGAGTTCCCAGATGAAATGCGTGTCATTTGTCTATTTTTGATCGTTTCTTTGTCTGTCTGAGTTTGTATTATATTAAGTCAATTCCATGTGTCATGTGGCAGCACTGGCTTGTGTGTGCTCGTGTTTATAGCGATCGTACTTGCACGAACCCAATCCTGCCTCATCACATGGTTGTCAAGAAGTCTCTCCATTCAGTTGGCAACAAACTCAAACGTGCAGCAATGGATCGAAAGTCATCCCATGTTGTGTTGTCAAAGGACACCGATGAATCTAAACAGCCCGCCTCAGATCCAAGCACCGAGATCAATGCCACCAAACGACGTGGGCGCAGGATATTTGGTGCAAAGAGATTTGGGTCAGTTTCGCTATCATCAACCTTACTTGCGACCTTAGAAACCAGACACATAACAGATGATTGATATTAGCAAAAGACTTCTTATACTTGAACAAACATTCTAGTGTGCGCAGTCATCTTGCACTCAAGATGCTTCTTAGCCGATGCTGTTTTAATGGTGTGAGCTATTAGCTATTGTTTTTTCCTGTAATCTGCCCATAGTCCGTAATAACGTCGGGTTATTTTTAGTCACTGTTGTGTAAGTTTGATTTGTCATGTTTAGACTACAACATCGTTACATCGGTGTATGTTTTTCTGAACACCCAGGTTTTGAGATGGCATAAGGTCGAAATTATGAAGAATTATGATGACACTGCCAGTGACAGTGATTAATGATGATGGTTGTTACTGTTATTTGTTGGAATCACTCTACTGCATTAGCGCATGCTATTCTGCCTATAGCTGCAATGATAGCATTATCTGTCACATTCATGCACTGTGCTTAAACCGTTTGACGGATTTAGAATTTTAGATATGCTATTTGACATGCAGCGTTTAGGTATCCAGTGACAGTGACACATTGGTTTACATGGGGTTCTCTGACCCCACGAGCAAATGAGATATTTATGAATTGAACCCCTATGCCATAAATTGCACTTTCCTACTTATGATTCATTCGGGGGCGGCACAGATCAGTGATTTCATGTTATACTGAGTGAATTACTTTGTTGATTTGTTAGTTATCATTGTGGTGGTCTGTGAGCAGTCTGAAGCAGCGCAGAGCACTGGACCGAGGTGCATCGTCATCCGTGGATCCGGAGCGGAGTCGATGTAGTCGGGACCCGTGGAAGAAACGTCGGTCATTGCTAGCATCTGACCGGGCATCTGGTATAGTTGCTGGGAAGTCGACGTGGTCACTGCGTCGAGTTCCGTCGTCAGCCTCACTGGCGAGTTTCTCAGACACAGACACCGGCAGACACTCGCCAGCAGTTGCGTTGTCACAGTCTCACAACTTACTTAAGGTTTTCTTTGTTTGCTTCGTTGCTGCCTGGTGTGTACAGGTCCTGGAAAATCATGCAGTTGAAAATGGACATTTTCCATGCCTGAAAGTACGTAAAATCAGTCATGAATAGTCGTGGAAAATGCACGTTAAAAGGTTCTGCGAATCCATGGCAAGTTCTGGGTGCATTTTGTGGCTGGGTTAGTCTGCGTAGCATTGTTTGCCACAACGACTGAGTTTCGCTGTCTCAAGATGGATTAGCACCGAGATGGATGACCACCATTTGCAGGTGTACCATTCAACCAAGCCACTCATGCCAACTCAGCCTGGCCATCCTGCCTGTTTAGGCTTTATGAGTACAAGTGATGGTTACGGCTCTCGCTAGGGAAGAAACAGCAAGTTCAGTGTAGCTGTAGCTATAACAGGTAGTTTTCTTGTTGAGTTTGTTTTGTTTTGAAATGTGCAAACATGATGACTCGACGCATGCGTTCCTAAAACGCTGTCTGTGTATTTATGAAACACGTGAATGCGGTTTGCTACATTGTTACCTTCGCCAAGGAGGTTATGTTTTTGCCAGAGTTTGTTTGTCTGTCTGTCTGTGTGTTAGCAAGATAACTCGAAAAGTTATGGAAGGATCTTTCTAAATTTTTTAGGGAATGTTGGGAATGGCAAAAACTACCAGTGATTCAATTTTGGGGGTGATCCAGAAGGAATCCTGGATTCTGGATCACTATGAAATTTTCGTTAACATTGCTTTCAATGGGGCATAAGGGAAACTGCTGCCAAACCGAATATGGTGCTGCCACCTTGCGAACAACATGGCGTTGGCGGAGGTCTGCGGTCTCTGACTGCTTTTCTAGTTGGTAATGTTTACATTCCAGGGTTCAGATAACTTTTATCTTGAGATGTGAAGAGTTGCTAAAATTTTTCTGAAAGATTTTGAAAAAAAATTATTCCAGCAATTGGGAGTGCATGTATTTGTACGTTGCAGTATGGCGAGTCGTCGTCCGGCGTGGTTGGGTCGAGGTTTAACCCATTCAGGAGCCAGTCTCTTACTCTGTCCTCGTATCAAAGCAGGCATGTCATTAAAGTCGACTTCAGGGTACGTATCGTCTCACAGTTAACTAATCAGTTAATAATTAAGAGAATCAGTTGATTAATTTTTAATGGATTAAAACTTGATTAAAGTTTTCTATTATTTAGCAGCCTAAAATTACGCATCATGAATGTTTGTGATCCGATTTTTTTTGCATAGGACTTGACATCAAGATTTGTAATACTTTACTACTGCACTATCATCACTTTTTTAGATTTTTCTTTAGTCTGTAAAAATAACGACAATCAGTAGATGAATGCTGCAGTTTTAATGGTCTGTCTGATTGACAGTATTAATTAATCAGTTAATTTCCATCATATTTTGGAGAGTAATTGATTAGAAATGTTTAATTAGTACCGACCAGCCCATCTCAACAGATACGGCACGGTATTGTACAAATTGATTTCATTTTGCTGTAAAGTCACGATGTAACTTCAAACCCAAGGTCTGATATAAAGGAAGCACAAGAAATATTATTAGATCGTGACCAATTTAATGTACTCCTCATGCGCATCATTTTCTTTTGTATTCTTTTAATAGCTTTTTCGTTCCTTTCGGCTTGTATTAGAGACCCGGCATCTAATTCAGACTTGTTTAATATTATACTAATAGTGACTGGTGTCGAGGTTGTTATTGGAAATTGTCTCCCCGAAGTTCATAAAATATTGCCCGACTTTAGGAACTGAGATGAGAAAATTTCCAATAATGGTCGATGACGCTAGTTGCCATTTGTCTTGTTATTCTTCAACACATGCATCTATCTGGCACCGTTACCGAGATATGGCGCTCAAAGGTAATGAGGTCATGACCTTGATCTTTTGGGTTCACGTGACGTCATCGGTCATGCGGGTGGTCCATAGTGTCCATGCATCTATCTGACACCGTTATGGAGATATGGCTGTTTGAAGTTCTTCCAGGAAGGTTCTTTCCGGAACAGAGGTCGGTCGTTGGTCGGTCAGTCGTCAATATTACACTGATCTCACATATTCCTCTTCGCTATGTTAGGAATGTAGCGTGCGAGGAGTAAAAAATGACAGGACATGGAGTCTTTTGGATATTAGAAGATTAAAAATTGCTTAGTACATGATGGTGTGTACTGTTACAGGCTTACTTTTTTGTGGACCAGAAGAATATAATTAGTTATAACATATGTCTGTTTGTCTGTACACAGGACGATATGGATCTGGACATGGCTTGGTTGCGTGGAGTTGCGTTAGTCACATCAAACGTTCCGTCACTGCGGGCTGTCTGTCGGCTCTGTGGCTGTCTTGGCAAGCCACCTGTATGTTTATTTTCTTCCTCCTTATGTCGAAAGTCTCATTTTTTGAAACATCTGTTTAGTTATATGTCACACTACACCAACTGGTCTGAAGGATGTTTATGCTTATCCTAGTTCTTGGCATTGGTTTCCCCTGTTTCTGTTCTGTGTGATTTTGTCTGCGCAGACTTTGGTGAGCTGTATGAATATTTTCCATACTTACTTAAATACTTATGTGAGGCTCTGCCTTCAACCTGAGTGCAGTCTTGTTTTAATTTTGAAACAATCAACTTTGGACTCGTTCTCTTATTGTCAGCTTTCCGTTGCATGTAGCAGGTAGATGTCTTTTGAATAGTTTAGGTTTATTGCTGAGTCTTTTTGAGCCTTCAAGCAGGTCTTTACTAGAGCTATGAATTTTTGCACTAACCTATGTAACCACAGTGATGTCTTTAATATTACTGTTATTATGTTGGGCACCCTTGGTGAAAGTGATCCACCTGCTGTGGTGGATGTTGCCTTATCTTGGTCAGTCTCTTGTCTGTCACACTATGGGGTTTTTGGATTCGTATCTAGGGTGAATTTTTTACTTTACGCAGGACGCTGTTGCTGTTGCCCATAATTAAATGCTGTGCTTTGTGAATTGCTTCTAGTTATCATGTCTTTGTTATGTCACTGTGCAGTTGTGGAACAGTAGTAGTGCTTATCAGCATATGTTTAGTGTTAGTAGCAGCAGCAGCAAGCTTTGTGTTTGTAGTTGTTGTACTGCTCTATCTGCTGTGAGGCGTTCCACATCTTCTGTCTTGAAGCGGATCAGTTGCCTGCGTCGGACCAGACTGACAGCTGGTGTTGTCAGCTGTGTCAGTACTGCAGCGTTTGCCATGGACAGAACAATGTATGTTACTCACTTGCTTCCCCTTTGCCTCTTTGTTTGTGTGTTAGCTTATCAGTTGTGCCAGTGTATATGAAAAAGAGCTGTCGAGAATGCTCCAACTAACGCGGCATTAGTCTACTGTCAGTGGTCGGGAAGGTACTCTTGTCAGTCATCAGGTCACGGATGAAAGATCTCTGGGAGGGCGAACAAGGGAACAGCAGGCAGGATTCGGTGGCAAGCGTGGATGTGTGGACCTGATTTTCTGTCTCTGTCAGGTCTTTGAGAGAGAAATCAGAAGTGACCAGAAGTTTGTTGCGATCTTCATTGATTTTTCAGCTGCCTTCGACAGTGTGCATCGTGAGTCCATGAGGAAAGCCATGCTGATGGACGGAATACTGGCCAACATACTCGTCAACATCTTGCGCAACTATTATGAGGGTGCAGAATGCTCTGTCTGGGTGTACGGCGAATTCCCGACAGCTACAATGTCACCGCCGGTGTTCAACAGGGCTGCATCTTGTCCCCGATGATTTTTAATATTATCATCAAATGGATCATGAATTGTGATGGTGCTTCTCCATTTGTTGTCGGCAAGGATTTCTCAGTGCAAGACCTGGACTATGCCGATGACATTGCACTTTTGGCTGACTCCGTCAAAGCTGGTCACATGTTTCTAGACAATGTAGCCGCAAAGTTAGGACTTAGGATCAGCGGGCTGAAAAACAAGGTGGTGAGTTTTGGCTATGACACACCAGTGATCACTCTTGATGGCACTTCACTTGAAGTTGTGCCTACCTTTGTCTACTTGTGATCTTCCATTTCTGGCTATTCCATTACATCTTTGGAGGAAATGGAATGTCGAATAGGCAAAGCATCTGGTGTCTTTGCCAGACTCAAGGAGTGTGTCTGGAAGTGACGCAACATAAGTTTGAAGACAACGATGAAGATCTACAACGCTGTAGTCATCACCACTTTGTTGTATGCTTCTGAGTGCTGGACGCTATTGGCAACCAACTTGACGAAATTAGTGGTTTTCCAGATGAGCTGTCTCCGCTGCATACTTGTGGTAACCCGACACGACCAGCTACGGAATGACATGATACGGCACCATTGCATGGAACAACCGACCGTTGGGAAGCGGGTTCAGTGGAATCGTCTTCGATGGTTTGGACATGTGTGCCGAATGGATGATTCCCGCTTGCCGATACAGCTTCTGTGGGCAGAACGTCCAGCTAGCTGGCACTGTCCTCCTAATGCGCCCAGGAAACAGTGGAAGGATCAGGTTGCCGCCGACATGACGACTCATCTATCCAGGCGCCTTTATTGTGACCCCTTGATGGCGGCCGTCGGCATGACAGCTGAGCGTGGCGCATGGCGGGGGTTACTGTGCGACATCACCGGCATCAACTGGCGATGTGACCAATCAAGTGAGCGCGCACATCCAGATTCCTCGAGCGTCATTGGATAAGTGCTGATCCAATCCAGTTTGAGCTTATCAGTTACAAGGAGATGGTTATTGTGTTTTTTGGCAATAGAACATGTTTGGGCTTTTTCCAACTAAAGCTTATTTCTGTCACTCAGTTTTCATCTTGGTTTAGATCGACAGGTATTTGGGTGAAAATTCTTGTTGCAGTAAGTTTTTTATAGTGTCACTAGATTAATGTGGATCATGTAGACTTGCGTCAAATTCTAGCCTTCCACAAAATTCACCATTTATATATTTGGAAAATTTTGCTACTCTGTTGTGCAATGAATGTCGATGAATTAATATCAAAAGAACTGTTGTATTGGTTTGCATTTTTTGCGTAGAAATAAAAAAGTGTCACTGCTGGTGTAGTTGTAACTGTAGTAGCAGTGACAGTAGTGGTTGTTGTTGCAGCGACTGATGTAAGTGGTGTCAGTGGGAGTGTAGTTGTTGTTGTTGTAGTTATATCAGTAGTGGTGGTTGTTGTTGCAGCGACTGATGTAAGTGTTGTCAGTGGGAGTGTAGTTGTTGTAGTTATATCAGTAGTTGTGGTTGTTGTTGCAGCGACTGATGTAAGTGGTGTCAGTGGGAGTGTAGTTGTTGTTGTTGTAGTTATATCAGTAGTAGTGGTTGTTGTTGTTGTTGCAGCAACTGTTGCGCTGTGACAAGTGTCAAGAGTCCTATCACCCGCAGTGTCTTGGACCAAACTACCCAGCCAAGCGCTCAAAGAGAAACAAAGTCTGGGTATGTCTGTCTGTCTGCCTGTTTGTATGCTTTTCTTCATTTGTTTAGTGTTTACACAGATAAATTATTTTTGTTGCCCTGTCATGAGACTGTCAACACCTAGTATCACTCGACTAGCAGTTTTTCTGTGTTTTAATGGCTCTGAAACACTGAATATGTTGCACAGTGATGTTGCAGGATCGTGTACTAAGTTTTCTGGCTAGCAAACTGCAGTGTTTTAATAGTATGATGGCTCTGACACGCTGAAAGCGTTTTTGCAGTTTATGTCAGTGATACACTTGCAGTGTAATACCCCATTTACACGATAAAGCATACTTAGAGCACACATCATGCTTCATGTTTGCTTTGTCGTGTAAATGCGGTATAACTCTGCAACTCTGTCAGTCTTATGTCAGTGACACACATTGACATTGTTTTGCAGATATGTTGCAAGTGTGTGCGCTGTACAAGTTGTGGTTCTGCAACTCCAGGACCTGACAGGGATTCTGTGTGGACTCACGATTTCTCTCTGTGTGCTCCGTGCGGCCAGCTCATGGACAAAGGTCTCTGTCCGTATCAATCTTTCACTTACGTTATTATTCCAATGGAAAAAAAGGTATTAATTTAGGCCTATTTACATCTGTTTGTTCATCTGAACATTACAAGCTGAGTTTGAGGAAGTTTTCTATTTGTCAAAGATTTCTATAGAGGGAAAATATAATAAGCTGCATTTTTCATCAGCGAACGGTGCGGGGCTGCTCACTGCTGACGTCATATTCATTTACATATTCATGCAAAACGATTTTAAACGAACATGGTCTAACGCATGGAGATAATTGAATATTTTAATCTAGTTCAATGTTACATACCATAAAAACCACTGAACTAAATATTATTTATAATTACTACATAATATTTAGGCCTAGTTCAACGATAAAAACTAAAACAACAACAGACACGCCCATCACAGAATCACGAGACTACCGTAGAATGACTACGACCACAGTTTTATCTTGGTAGGCAGATCGCGTTAGTGGTTGACCTAGTTGAATAATGGGCGTCCAAATAAGACAATAGGGGCGAAGTCTGATAGAACAGCCCCGCCCCATTAGCAGATGAAAAACGCAGCTATAGATTTTAGAGACAATCTGGAGCACAGTCCAGAAATGGAAATTTCTTTAAAAAATATTTTACTCAGCAGACAGACTATTAAATGGTAATTGCCAGGTGGCTGCACTGGTTACTTCAATTTTCTCTTGATTATCTGTACTCTAATACTGTTTCTATTTCCTAGCTCGCTATGCTTACTTTGTGTCGGTGTGTTGATGAAGTGTTGTATCTGTGGGACTGTAGGTAATTTCTGCCCCGTGTGTCGACGGTGTTATGTTGCTGATGACTGGGAGTTGAAGATGATGCAGTGTAGCATGTGCCATCACTGGGTTCATGCTTCATGCGAGGAGCTTACAGGTATTTCTGCATAATCTACTTTTTTGCATGACGCATTCAATACTTTGTCATTGTCATCGCATTTCATCCTCAGTGATGAGGGTCGGAAATCATGGAGGGAACCATATTCTTTCCATTTTGTCTATCCGTTGCTGTTTGAGTGCAGTGTGCCACCGACATACCACACTAGTCCTAGATATCGTCTGTCTATCTTTGTGTTGGTCAACCGCAAGGACATTTACTATTGATCTGACCGTCTACCATGTTAAAACTCAAGTGCTTGTATGCATTGTCATCATCACAAGCATGCCCCGGTTTTTAAGCAGTTTTTAAGCCGCGCTTAGCTACTGCTGCAGAGCGATGGATCACGGAGAGTGTCTGGTGATGAGTTCCAAGCCATCGGACTCCCAACACTGAAAGCCCGGTGGCCGAACGGCGAGCGTGCGGAAACTGCGGAACAGGAAGGTAGTGTACATGTCTGGGGACGTGCCATTCAGTTGTGTATCTGTCTGTTTGCGAGCGTTTATCTGTCTGTGTGTATAACTCAGTGTCTGTGTCTGTCTGTCTAGATGAGATGTACCAGGTGGTGGTCTACATGCCTGAGGATGTTCCATTCAACTGTCGAGTCTGCTATCCTCAGCGGCCCAGTCCGTGGCAGACGGCCGTACAGCAGGAGATGTACAGTGGCATGAGTGAAGTTCTTGACGTACTTATATCATCTCACAGCTCTGTCCTACTGCAGCCTATTACACACACAGTGAGTACAGATTGTACCTGTGTGAGTTGTGGTGGTAGGATTGGGAGGATTTTGGGGTATAAAATCTCGACAACATGAGTGAACTTCTACACTGTGTTCATAAAAAACACCTACTCACATTTTCCTCTATGTCTTGGTAGAAGATGTTTAGATTTCCACAAAATTCTGAGGTAGGTAACGACAGTCTGTGTGGAATAACATCAGTGATGTCAGGTCTCATTATTGAGTTATTTTATGTTTAGAAATAATTAGGTCTCTGTCTCTCTAGTTATTGTTTGGCCTGTAAGTGCTGTAAGAATAAAGCCACATCCATGCGTTGATTACAGGAAAAGGTAAAGGAGTCCTTTACTCTGTATGGTCATTTGATCCAGAGCTGATCCCGTTCTTCAGGCTGTCAATCCAAAGATGATGTAGTCATATACCCGTCAGTGTGATGTCAGTACATTGTGCAGCACTACTGCTTTTTGTCCTTAACATGTATATATACTGCTTGGTGACAGAGGCATGTGTGTGAAGAACTTGCCTGGAGTTGTTGCATCTATTGATGTGACCAAGGGTTGCAGATGCAACCTGTCAAGGCCAACAACAACTGTTATCACTACAGCTACTACTGGTACTACTACTACAGCCACCTACTATATGTTTGTAGAGTGATGAAACTCAAGCTGAGGCTGATGATGATGACACGGATGCTGGTGATCTGCGTCGTCGTGGCAAAACAGCATCAGCGAATGGCAGTCCGGCGGACAAGGCTCAAGGTCATGGGTCGAGTGTTGAAGGTCAGGACAAAGACAAGTCTGAGGCATCAAGGTATAAAGATGTTCCAGTCGACTTCAGTGAAGTTCGCAGCCGACTCAGTGCGGGACTGTACACATCCATTGTATGTATTTTGCTGCTGCTGCTGATGATGCTGCTTCCGTGTCTGTTAATATTTCCTTAGTGAAGAAAGGCTGTTATGTTACCATGATGTGATGCTTTTGTCTTTTTATGCACGAAAGCAGCTACTGCTTTCAGCGCATCTTAGCCATCACAATTCTCTCCGTCTGTCCGTCCGTCCGTCCGTCATACGGGTGGATCAGTCAAAACTGTGCAAGCTAGGATCACCAAATCTTCACCGTCGGCTGCCTGGAAGACTAGTTTCAGGAACTGTAAAGCTTTTCCATAAATTTGAAAGGGGTCACCCTGAACGAGGGTGCTAAATGAGAGGGGGTAGGCAAAATTTGCGATTTTTCGCCTATAAATCACTGTATCTCAGTAATGGTGCGAGATAGGGCCTAGGTTACTATTAATCACTAATAGGAAGTCATACACTGGCTCTTGATTGGCGCCGAATACAATGACCTTGAATGACCTTGAACGCCAAAATAGGCGGTTCTATGGATTTTTTGGCGATTTCGGGCTGCAACACAAGTCTATATCATTCACAAGGTGGCGCCTCGCTACTATCGTTATGCAATCCAAATAGAGAACTTGGAATTTGTGTATTAACTTAGCGTGAACACCCCAATTTTCAGCTAAACTACTGAACCGGAACTGCTATAGGCTTTTGCGCGTCTCGTGAGCATTAGCTCAAATTTCTTGTTTGTATGTGTCAAACCCTGGTCTGGAGTGGTTAGTGGTTGCATCAGTGAGTTGTGTACACGTTATCCCACTGTTGACAGTGGACAGTAGTGTACAGTGGACATAGGCAGTACAAGTGAGATGGTGAAATATCACAGTTTTGAATTTGGTTGTTTTAAATATTAATTTTGTTAACTAGCAGTCTGTCTGACTGTGTCTGGTGTTCAGGAGAAGTTCAGCCGTGATATAATACGCATCATTCAGTACAATGCTCAGTTGTCGGATGAGTCGGTGGCTTATACGTCTCATGTAGCAAGTGCCTCAGCGCGATCTGTCTTCATCAAGGTATTTGTCATGCACCACTACAACTACTAAACCTAGCACAACATTACTACTACTGCTAACACTGTGTTACTACTAACACTGTGTTACTGCTATTGCTGCCACTACTACAGTCTGTGGCTTAAGGATTTTGCCGCTAAAAGTGCCATTTTTAATTCGCCATAACGTGCAAATTTGTCAGAAATTTTCCCGCAAATTTTTGCCACAAATCCTAAATTTTGCCATTTATGTTCCGAAAATTAGACCCTTTCACTAGTGTTGGAGTAAAGGTCCACGGCCACGGTCAAACTCAGTCGCGCAATTTATGTGAAGTTAAGTTAGATGCTTAACCTCATGTATATAATATGTTGATTGGAGCTTCATAAATATCTGAAATTAATATGCAGTTTCAAACGAAATGCGTCATTATGTTACGTTAGGCGAAAAAATTTTAATTTACCAGTTTCCCCGTTGATGTCATGAGTAGGGCTGTACGAAAATCACGGTGCAAAAGTGAAAAAGTCACGGCATACTTTTAGAAAAGTCGCAAAATTCACGGCGAATTCACGGTGCCAATTCACGGTCATATATGGCATTAAAAAACGTCTCACTGACAAACATTTTTGTTCTCTGCCTAGTCAATGTATCGTCGTCTCACAAAATGACTAACATTAATCGTTCTTAGTAACTTTCAGGAACAGTTTTAGTAACTATATCACTCACTACTTGCGGGTAGGCTTTGGCCAATAATAAGTAAGTAAAATATGAACGGCTGCAAGTGATTGTCATAATGATCAACGAGGTCATATTAGGATCAACTTTCAATGTTTAACAATCGAATTTTACGGATTTTGACACAAAAGTGCAGCCCGTGCAAAAATTCACGGCAAGCGCCAAAATTCACGGCTTCTGTAAATTCCGTGAATTCGTGATTTTTGTCTAGCCCTAGTCATGAGCTATGTCTAGAGACTTCATGAATATTAATGGCCTAGCCAGTAACGTCATCAGTCTAAGCCAGGCCATTAATATTCATGATGTTTATTGGCTAGCGTGATGACGTCCCCGGGGGCACCTACATGCCAATATGGTGGCACGTTTTCTACGTGATTTTCGTAGATCGTCGATTTCAAAGGTAAATTTCTCCATGTTGACAAAACACTGGCCGCTGATATTACTGTCAAAATTATCAGAACATTATGCAATTTTAGAAAAATGGATATAATATATACGTTAATTTTGGTGTCCATGGACTGTTGCTACTGTTACCGTAACTTACTCTATAAAGTCTTGCCAAAACAGTTCAAGGCATTTGGCATCCACTTTTTAAAGGAAAATTTTCAAGCCTTTATGACTTCGGACTCGAACTCAAACTCTCATGATTTAGACTCAGATCCACAGGATTCACATTCATGGGAACTGGGTAATAAAATTCTGTCAGTTTTAATTTTGTCTCTAAATTTTCGTAAAATTGGAGCTTTTTTATTTCAATTTTTTTTGCATTTCTGGACACAAAGTTTCCAACAAGATGATTTTCCCATAGCTATTTATTAAGTTCCATCAAATTTCGTCAAACGTCAATATTTTCATCAAAAACAAAATCCTTTGGAGCAGGCTTAGATCCACAGGATTCACACTCATGGGAACTGGGTAATAAAATTCTGTCAGTTTTAATTTTGTCTCTAAATTTTCCTAAAATTGGAGCTTTTTCATTTCAATTTTTTGCATTTACACTGTGTCCGGTAAAAAAACATACTGAACATTAACGACTATCACTCGAAGAAGGGTCTACCAATTTTGATAATTTTTGGTACTAATATTTCTGGCACAGCTGGCCATCAAATGACCAGCGACCCGGCCATGACACAGCTGTTCGTCAAACGAAAAAGTTCCCACCTCATCTAATGTGTGCTTCTGCACTACCTGGGAAAACCAAAACAAGCAATATGTAGATTAAAATGAACAGAAAATACTTTAATATATCTTCGGACCTGTGTCCCCTAACAGCTACTCGATTATAAGGTTTGACTGTCGTGCAGCACTGTGTCAACCAGATGATTTTCAACAATGTTGATGAATTCAAAAAGTGACTGGTGAAGTGTGGATTGGTCTGGAGCAGAACATCATTGACACTGCTGTTAACAAAAGCAGAAATCATTTCTGTGCCTGTGGTTCTGGCACTTTAAATATTTTTTTTTACTGTAGGCAGTTGAAAAACAGTTGGATGAATTGTCAGCCCGAATGACATAAATGTAGAAAAAAAATGTGTTTTGTGTTCGATTTTGGTTTAGTAATAATGCTCCCTTGGACGAAAATACAATATTTTGTTGGTTCTGTTTTTGCCAGGTAGTGCAGAAACAGACATTGGGTGCAGTGGGAAATTAAATGGTCATTTGATGGTCAGTTGTGTCAGAAATATTGCTATCAAAAATTATTGAAATCTGATAATTTTACTTTAAGCTACAAGGAAAATGTCTGGGATGTTTTCTTCCAGACACAGTGTACATCTCATATAGCCAGCGTCTTAGCCAGATCTCTGTTCACCAAGGTATACCTCGTACACTGCTATGTCTCAAAGCCTGGCTTTTCAGGGAATCTTACCCATGCGTCATCATGTGAATCAGCCAATTATTTTTCAGTCAGCTATTATCCTTGAAGTAGCTCTGCCATTAGACAACCCTGGCTGATTGATTGACTGACTCGTTGGGCGACTTCACTTTTTGACTTGACTTTCGCTGAGCCTAAACTTTGGCCAAAGTACCTACTTAAGTCAAAAAGCGAAGTGATTTCACTGAGCGAAAACATGGCGGCTAACACAGATAGTGTAGTAAATTAAAACAGTCTGGTACCAAAAATAAACGCCGTAACGGCTACACAATTACGTAATACGTTACGTAATTATGTCATTTGCGCGCGGCGCAATTAAATAAGCAAGTCCAAGCATAACTGGTTGATTTATTTTCTGTTAGGTTTACCGGTTTTCAGCCATTTTTAATCGTTTAGTTGAACTTTGGTCCAAGTACAGACTTTAGCGTTCAGCTTTAGCTTTGGCTCAGTGAAAAGGCTCAGCGAAAGTCGAAGTCAAAAAGTGAAGTCACCCATTGTTTTCTTTCTACGATTATTGCTCTCAGTTTTTGCCTCGACTGAAAACAGACGTTTACTGGCTTTTTTGTGTTTTTTAATGTCAGCTGGATAAGTTGAACTTTGTGTTTTGAGTGTGATTTTTTGGGCCACTGTGCAGTCTTCTTTGCATCAGGAAACAGGACATTAGTTTTCAGGAGAGATCTAAAAGTATTGGATTCTGGGACGAAGACAAAAAAGTCACCTCTGATTTATTTACAACACGTAACATCATATCTTTTAACGAATTGTTTGATTGGGTTTTGGAGGTGGATGTTATGTGAATCATATAATTTGTTTTTAAGGCTAATGTTAATGATCATGCTGCTCTGTGTGTGCTGTTTGGGCAGCAAATGGAGAAATGTTTTCACTGGTTCAAGACAGACAGGTTATGGTTGAGTTACACTGCGATGGACATCGCTCAGGAGTCAGTTACTTACTTGTTTTCTTCGCTTGCATTCTCATAGCATTTTGTGTTTTGTGTGCAGTGTGCAGAAAAGTTATGAATGGTTTTCAACACTTATGAAATTATTACTATTTTTCAAGAAGGAATTTTTGTATACTGATGCCAAATTTATTTACTTTTGGTTACTTATTGACAGGATCCAGTTTTCTTGTGAATGGAGAAACGATGACATTTTGCAGTGTATCTGAGAAAGTTAAGATGAGAATTTAACAAAACGTTTGTTGAATATTGCCAATAAAGATATTTATCTCCTACAAGGTGAATGTAGTGAATCTAGCAGAGATACTATTTCGCTTCCTGTGAAAACATTTTACAGTAGTAATGTTTAAATTATTTTACTTGGTGGAGATATGCACTCTCACGAGCGCCTTCTAGTTAACAAAGATGTTTAAGCGGATGCTCAGGATTCATCTGTGGCGATTGAAAATCAATGCTGGAATCTTTTCCGTTGGCATAAACCCACATTCTGATGAATTATATCTGCAATATTTGTCGACCAAAGCTTAGCAAGCCAGTAAGTGAAGGCTCTCAGTTTGGTGAATTTAAATCGCTCATTACCTGGTCTGAGTGTTTGTCAAGGACATTACTTATTAGCAGGGTTTGACTTCTAGAAAAATAGCTGCAGTGAATTTTTTTTGCTTGTCGAAATTATTCAGAATTGGGATGTTAAGTCGTGCATACTGTATAGACCTCGGTCTCCTGATACGTAATCTGGTAGTGTGTTGCGGTCAAAAACAGGCTGTGTAGTTCAATTGTCTGCCAGTTCAAGCAGTGCTTGCTGTTTGATTGATGTTGTAACTGTGTCAATCAGTGCTGTGTCGGAGTGTTACGTGGCGCCACCCAGTGTTGATCATTCGTACGCTAACTGCTCACCGACAACAAGACATCAGTCTGTGCCGGAGCCACAACAGCCGTCACTGTTCAGGCACTCGACTAGTCCTAACAAACGATCTCCACTGGCTGCCAGAAATAGAGGTAAACCCATTCGCACTTGCTAATCACTGTCGGTGCTCAATTTATGTACCCCGTAGGGGTGGAGGGCTGAGTTGACTTGAATTATCCTGTCTCGGTACTTGTTGCATCATTCTGCTGTGCCAAATGACAATGGAGGTTGTTCTTTTTCATCAGCTGGATTGCTATAGAAGTTGTGGACATGTTTGCAGAATTTTGCAGATGGGTTTGGAGTAGCACGATGAATGAGTTATTAGATTTTCCGTGGCAGTCTCAGTTGTTCTGTGGATTTTGAATCATTGTCCATTTATAATAGATATCAGCTGACTTGAATGCTTTGCATTTGCCACGTAGCAGCACCATTCTTGCTGAAGATAGGCTGAGGTTTGAGATGTATCTTGCCATTGATCTTAGGTCAGATTATTCAGTATTTGTCTTATATTCAAGTGTAGTGTCAGTAGTGTGTGTATCCATGCATTTGGTGTGCTGGCTTTTGTCTTTTTATTAGTTTTGTCTGTTTATTGGTGTGTAATTTATTTTTTGCTCCTTGCGCACTATGTTTCTAACGTAGCGAAGAGGAGTATGTGAAATCAGTGTAATACCGACCGACCTTTATTCCTGGAAGAGCCTACCTGGAAGAACTTCAAATGGCTATATCTATAGTTTTGGGTCAGTAAACAGGAATAATAGGCCTGTTTTTTGTGTTGTTAGCTGGGGTACTGTAGATGTGAGGATTACGGTTTTTGGAAGTTGAAATTGTGGTTGTTGTCACCTGTTCGTCAGTTTCACATGGTCACCTCTAATATTGTCTGTATATTATTACATTCAACTTTTTAAAAAATCTTAAATTTTCGCACAAAAAGTGAGCAGGCCGAAGATTGGGCCGGCCCACAAGGAGCAAAAAGTGGGTGGGCCGCGGCTCATCCGGCCCAATAGGCTCCGCCGCCGGTGGTTTCATCTCTTTTTTCCCTCTAAAAAAGTTTAATACTTGTTATCGCCCTAACTTAGAATAGTTGAGAAAAAACGTGCTAATTTAGCTAATATGAGATACTGGTACAGCGGATGTATTTACTAGTATACTGGATAGTGCGTAAAAAGTGGAAAATACGTGCTTTACATAGATCAAGCAATCAGACTGTTTCTGAAGCTATTGGCATTGATAATTCTGCAGCGAAGAATGGATGTGTTGAACACTGTGTCATTCCCGAAACTGTTCAATTGCTTGATTTGTGTATGTTGTAAACTGGGGCTTAATTTACAAAACATCATAAGATGAATTTACAACCTTACGACATAGAGCTTTACGACAGATTTGCAGAAAAATGCGATTTACAAATTGTATGAAAAAAGTTACCAGAAACATGCATCAAAGTTACAAGAAAATGTGTGACAGCTCATTAGCTGTCGTACAAAAGCATCAAGCATGCAAGCAGTAATTATTTAGATTTTTCATTACCAGTAGTATATAATATTCACATAGTGGCATAATACGTATGAATTTTGGTTTGCGGTAATTTTAGTTAGCGAAATTAGTTCATTTTCTGTTGTTTGCATTGGTAACCGATGGCAACGGCGGAAACTGTCGATCAGCATGCGGTGATGTGCATCATCAGGCTTAGTGACACTGCATCTTTATTGGTTGAGGTCAATATAACAGCGGCTGATTGGCTGGTTAGGAGAGGATTACAGGAGAGTTACGAGCTCGTAATTTCAGCTTTCAAAATTCAGATGTGAAGTTTTTACGACAATCTTGCAATATCCTAACTTAGGACAAAGATACATAGAAGATGCAAAGATTTTACGAGAACATTACGAACGTTTTACGATCTTTTGTAAATTAGGCCCCTGTGTGTGTTTGTCATTTTTATGAGCCACTGTGTAGATGTATGTAATTGTATGTCTTGTGTTGGCAGTGTCACAACAAGTAAAGCCACCGACAGTGACAAATGATACGTCGACGGCAGCGTATGACGCCCGACACTGTGTCTTGTGTTGGGTCTACGGTGACAGCGATGATGATGTAAGTCCTGCTAGTATTCAGTTACTGTGATTGTACAAGTAAACAATGGTTATGCAAGTAACAGTGACAATTCTGTTTTACATCTGGCACCGGCTCTTGCCAAATGAGGAAAATGTAGCTATTTTCAGTCAGATTTAACTTCATTATCTGTATACGCAAAATGGTTTTAGGCATTTCCTGTGTTTGAGTATGTCTACCACCACTACTGTTATCATTGTTGCTTTCAAATTGTACTTATATTAAATGGTATTGACAATATACTGCTAGTCTGCCTGGGTGTATCCAGGAACTAGACTGCTGTACATGGGTCAGGATAATTGGGTTTATATCAACTGTGCCCTGTGGTGTAATACTGGTTGTCTCTGTCTGTCTGATGCTATACTGCTGGTCTATGTGTGTATGTAGGAAGCTGGTAGGCTGCTTTACGTGGGTCAAGATGATTGGGTTCATATCAACTGTGCTTTATGGTCGGCTGAAGTCTATGAGGAAGGGGACGGCAGCTTGCAGATGGTTCACCTGGCCATTGCTCGCGGACGCAAAATGGTAATAACTTTTTTCACAGTGTTGTTCATTGTCACATTATTCGTGGTAAATAAGTGAGTAAATGTTATGGCACTGACAGAATTGTGGCTTAGTTCCCGTCGTGTCATGATAGGCTACAAGGTGCATTATTCAATATTTGCTTGTGAAAATATTTGCCAGAGGCACGTCCAAAGTAAAGAAAATAAATGACTTTTAACCATACCATTAATCATATATACACTGTACATCTACTGTGTCATCCTTGTTTACATCTGTTGGCTTGTCTTTAATGAAGACCATTCAATGACTGTGATGGCTTGTCTGCGAAGGGAGGCAGACTTTATTCCGACTGACTGTGTTCCGACAGATGTTATTTCAACTGAAATTCATGTCGACAGACTTGTCATTATGCTTTACCTTCATTTTCACCAGGGAGCAATGATGTCATGTGTAATAGACTATGATTTTGCAATTAATATTATAAGTTACGGTTTTTGCTTACAGTTACGGTTAGGGTTCAGGTTAGGGTTAGAGTTTTTCAAACATTTATGTGACAATGTGCACCACAAGTTAGCATACAATATATCTGATATGTTCGACGGTGGTGCATGTAACTACAAAAATTGCCGACTGGCTATGCTTTGACGGTTTACTTGGTAGGCTTGAGAAGCTAGTTGGTCGACTGGTGATGCGTGAAGCTATGGCCAAGGTCGTCAGTTGCTCAGCTGTTGGAATACCAGCTGTCGGAGTAGAGTAACTGTACTCGTCTGCAAAATGTCGAGCATTTGTTTTGATGTAATTCGTCAGGCAGCAGGGAGGGCCCATACAACAACCAGCTGCAGAATTGCTCACATTTGTCTAATCTGTACATAAATTTTATAAAGGTTAAACTTTCTGTAAAGGCTAAAGTTTTTGTTTCGTTCTTATGTGTACGTGCAATTTTGCCTGGAATGGCCATCCCTGAAATGACCTATACTGTGTCAGGCGGGATGTTAAACCCTACTCACTCACTCATAAATTCACATTTCATACTATAGAGCTCATTGGAGTATGAGTTATATGTATACGTGTCATCACTGTTTAGAGTGTATCGTGTGAGTATAACACGGCATAATACAGCCTAGACCATGTTGAAACTTGTAATGTGCTTATTTTCCGACTGTGATTGATGTGTGTTATAAACAAACACGAAACATGTTTCATTCGTCATACTTGACCGGAGTGAAATTGTGAGGAGTTATAGCACTGCAGACGGTGTGGTGAGAGATGGGAAGATGATTTAAGTTGCGAAGTAAACGATGCTGTGGTACGTTTGTGTCAGCGCTGTGACGTCTGTGCGAAGCCCGGTGCCACGGTCGGCTGTTGTCACAACGGCTGCACGTCAAACTATCACTTCATGTGTGCTCGCAACAACCGCTGTGCTTTCCAGGACAACAAGAAACTTTTCTGTCGACTTCACTTCAACTTCATTGATGCGGAGGTCAGTCTTTTGTTTTTTGTTTCTGTTTTAACTCCCGAAGGTTAATTTTTTTTTGTCTTGGATTAGGTGGGAAGTATCAATCTCTGCATCACTGTGCCATTAGGGCCAGTAACAGTTTGATATTTTTAAATAGTTTGCCTTTGTCAGTTACTAGCATAAGAGCTGTCATAAATGCACTATGAATAAGACACAATTAATACATATTTCAGCCAGTCTTGCAGACAGACTAAAATGTTTATATTTTTTGGTAGGTGGGAGGGAGTTGTTTATCATTGTTTATTGGCAATGTATCACATGGAACTGATTTAAGGGTATGCAGAACACAGTTTGTGCTTATAAATTACTTTAGTTGACAACTCTTTGGACTAAAGTTCTGTTTACCAATATACAAGGGTCGTTCCATAAATATGTTTACAAAATGACACCATTTTATTAATTCTTAAAATAGGAAAAATTGCAGGTATATTTTTTTGTAGGAAATTTAATTCTTAATGTATGTGAAACTGTTTTGATGATGACGTCATTATTGTGATGTCATCTGTTAATAGAGCACAGTATATTTGTGTACTATTTTCTCCACCAGTAATTTGTTGTAACTTGCAAGTGGCAGACAGCATAGGAAAGAGTAAGCTGAATAAACTTAACAAGTTATTGTCACTGTAAATGTTAAAGATTAATGTTTCATTTTTAATGTATCATCCGAGCTTATTCAAACATTTGTCCTAACTGTCAACAAGCTTCTGAATGCTCGAAGCAAAGAAAGATGCTGGCTGCAGTCCAAACCACTGAAGAATGACTGATTGCACCTGGGTATATGATGGGCGATTCCACTGTTACGCATGTGACATCTAGAGCAAAAAAACATGCCTTAAGTGATATTCTTAAACCAGACTGATGCACAAAACTCTGCGAGATATTGATCTCAATGTAAAGAAGTAGTTTTCTTCGGCACAGTGTAATGTTAACTTAAGTTGTGATGTCATGAAGCCTGCGTTACGTGTGTGACCCAGAAATTAAGAAAATTTTAGGTGACTGGAGTCTTGTTGAAAAGTCTGTGAATTGTAAAGGAGTAATACTATGTTCTTTCGTCGTATAAGTAGCTTAGACTTTGAGCTTTATGGCAGGCTGCATGCCTTTTGAATAAATCAAATCTGTATATTTTGGATTTTTCCTATTTTTAAGAATTAATGGAATGGTGTTATGTTGTGTCTGTATTTATGTAACGACCCTCATAATTTCCAGTTACTGTGCTGATGTCCACCTGTGTGTTGCATGTGTCTGTACTGTTGATGGTAGACAGGAGGTTTGCTGTGTCACGTAGAACATGTCTAGGCACTGAGGGGTCTATCTATCTCTATTACTGTTTGTATATGCTGACAGGAATGTCCATGTTCAGTGTCAAAGTTCAGACTCAGTGTCTGTCCTCTATATGCTTACCAATAGTCTGTATCCTGTGTTTTGTACAGTTGATGGTTGACACCAGTTTTTCATTTTATCATAGAACATGGATACACACCAAGCAACTCTGTCTGTCTGTATCTGTTGCTGTCTGTGTATATAGTATATACTGATGGTAGTCTTTGTCCTGTGGTTTGCACAGTTGATGTGGTAGTGTGTGTGCTGTGTTTTGTACAGTTGATGGTGGATGGCAGCTTTGCGGTGTCCCGTAGAACGTGGATAGACACTGAGGGAAGTCGTTGGACCAAACGTCCGTGGTCGGTTGGCCTTCAAGCTGACAACATCAGCCTCCTTATTGGTATCCATCCCTATATGTCTGTCTGTCTGTTTAGCTGGTCTGTCTGTCCATTTGTTAGTCAACTTTGACTCATTAGCTCATGCCTTTCGGCTGCCGCTTGCAAGATTGCAAAGTGCTTTTATATAAGCTCATATAAGCACTGTAGCAAGTGCTTGATTTTGTCTATCTTTAAAGGAAGGCATTATTTTCTTATTGTGAACAATATGTTGAGCATTTAAGATGATGCTGCCAATGAGGTCTCTTCATATTGAATCTCTCAGCCGACTGACATGCTAATAGTTTAGTGGTACTACTAATCCAGCTGGTGCTGTTCGTGTATACAGGTTCACTGTGCATTGATAGTCTTGGTCGACTGACTCGTCTTTCAGACACACCCGGTACTCTGCTGCCTGTCGACTTCAGGTTAACTTCACAAGCAGATTATTTCCTCATGAATTAATAACATCGCACACACTGGCACACAGTAGGCTTAGGCTGCGTTCACATAAACACGAGTACAAGTACAAGTTCGGGTTTCCGTTTATGGCCCATAGAAGCTTTACTCGTACGCGTGGAGCGTTTACGGTCACTTGTGCAAGCACATAACTTAACCCTTGTCGGCCATATTGAAAATTTGCAGTGAAATTAAGTCGAGGAAATGCTTTGCCATTAAAACAACAATATTCCAGTACAAAGTTAATATTTTTACAAACATCACATCTCTAACGATGAATAATTTTACGATATTGTCAGTTCTGACGTCAAATATGCGCCACGGTTTTTATAAATTATATTAATGCTATTTACAAGTAGTTTACTTTTTACGAGTTTGATAAAAACACAACCTGCAGAGAAACTACTTGTATGAGTGAAATTTACAGGTAACCCATACTTGTATGTATGTGAACGGCCATCATTGGAATACACTCAAACTCGTGTTTGCCGGAACTCGTATACGGGAACTTGTACAGTGCCGGACTTGTACACGTGTTTATGTGAATGCAGCCTAACACTGTTAGACTCAGCTTATTAGAAACTGTTACAGTATCTTCTATAATGATAGTTTTCTGAAAATTCTGTCTCTAGTTCCTGTCACAGAGTTGATGTACTAAAGCTCTTGATAGTCCATATTTTTACTACCATGTAAAAATGTGGTTATAGGAGTGTCATCAAGTTATAACTGTACTGCTAATACTATTGCTATGTGGTTTGTTCACCTGAGCACCAATGCTGATAGCACTGATAGCTAGGGACCAACTTAATTCACGATTTCACGGCCGTGACATTTTCTGTGAAATTGACCTCCTTCCGTGAAAAACGTTGATTTCCGTGAAATCCGTGATTTTTCGTGAATTTTGGCGCTTTTAGCTTAATTTATGACAATTCCAGAGTTTTATCAGCAGCTTTTGTACGGATGTTGCTGTTTACCACGTGTCGCACTTTAGCACTAAGTAGTTGGCATGACTGTCCTGAGTCTTGACTTAGTGTAGTAAATATTCGTTGTTCTGAAATTTGTTCTTTTGCATTAGCGCAGCACCTCGAAATAACGTCTGTGTGGCCCGTGAATTTCCAAAACTCTTTCCGTGAATTTTCCGTGAAATTTGACACATTTTAAAAATTCTGCCGTGAAATCATGCATTTTTTCCCGTGA
>Ga0056128_1001497_pt1 | contig 26209 bp, 10 predicted proteins | sample WorMetLIZISLAND2_FD_71113 | JGI IMG/M metagenome (GOLD analysis project Ga0056128, IMG submission 71113) | Marine gutless worms symbiont microbial communities from Max Planck institute for Marine Microbiology, Germany - Olavius geniculatus... ... | reverse complement strand
GAATATTCCGGATCACGTAAGTCATCAGGCAGTGAGTTCCATACAGTTGGTCCGGCAACAGAAAACGCCCGACGGCCATAAGTGCTGAGCCGATGACGTGGCACGGAAAGTTGGTGACTGCTGGCCGAATGCAGACGCTGTCAGAAAACGATGTCAGAGACTGGCGAGCAGTGGTCCATCAGGTACCGAGGTCGACTGTTCTATGCATGGGTTACGGTTGACCACAAGATTAACTCGGAACTCGCGGAATTATCCAGATTAACACGTGGCACTTTTTTTCACGCCAAAATTTAGCGTGGAACAGTGTGCGCGAGATTAACCAGAGAGGTTAAGTTAATTTCTGGTTAGCAAACCCATGAGTCAACCTAAGCATTAAACAATCAATCTCAAACCCTCTATTTTTGGGTTTCAAGTTCCTTCAGTCATTGATTTTTGTGTAAATTGAAAAAAAAACTTATAGGACTTCCTATTAGTGATCAATTGTAAACTCGGCCATCTCGCACCGTTTATGAGATACGGCGACTTATATTTAGCTCAAAATCGCCAATGTTTCACACCTTGCTCAAGTACTCATTTAACGCACTCGATCGGGATGACCCCTGTGGAATTTCTGAAAAAGCTCTACAAATGCTGGAAGTAGGTACAGAGGCTAATTTGTGGCAGCCGACAATGAAGATTTTGTAATCCTAGCTTGCAGTGTTTTGATACAATCGTACAGTGTGAATGACGGACAGACAGACAGACAGAAAAACGTCTCGATGATACCTAAGACACACGTGCGAAGCATTACATTATGTTGCACGTAAAAAATCCGGTGCCATTTTAAATTTCGCTTGCTTCGACTTGCTCGTATGTATTGTTGCTCGCTCACGAAAAAAATCTCGCTCTCGCTCGTCCCGTTTCTCGCTCGCTACCGCTCGCTCTCGCTTACAGGTCTAATAAAAAGTATATCAGGCCATTTACAGAAGAAGATTCAGGCCATATACTTAGTAAATTTCACACAATATTTTGTTTGATTCAAAAATTATCATGTGTCAACAAAAACAGCGTCAGTTCTCACAATTTTGACACAGAATCTGTGCTTGGTTGTCAAGTCAATGGCTGCGATGCATTTGCCACATGCTCCAGCAGCAATCACACCATCTGTTCCCAGCACACCAGATACTACGACCCATTCCTCGTCCTCAGCATAGTTGCCATTGTTCAGCACCAATAGCTGCATAAGCAAACCAACAACGATTAGTTTGCTAAATTAATCAAATTTACTGATCTTAATAAATGTACACTATTTTGAACAAAACTAAACAATTCGTCAGTTACTTTTAATGTCATCATTTCTAATAATTTCATTAGTTTAATAGTTTATTAATATATAACAGTTACCACTATCATAATATTACACTCTTATTTCTAGTTTCAACTATCAGTGCTCACAAATCTGTTTAACCTTTACTAGTGCAAAAAAGTCACCATAGGTTATTTCTTGCATGTCGTATGATTTAAACATGGTGCACTGGTTGGTTAACACGTTGTGGACTATCAACTACACAATGGACCCGGTTAGTACGTGAACGACTTACTGTCAGCATTGCAATATGTAACCAGCCACCCAGGTCAACTCAGCTTGGCCATCCATCCATGGATATATGCAGCAAGTACCAGCAAAAGTGGGGAAAACAGGCACACACTGTGTAAAAACTCACTTGTTTAATACTGCATATAACTAACTTACATATCCATGGTCTTGCAGTGCAAGCTAGTGTCCAGCTGAGGACTAAGGAAACGTACACAGATCATCGCAACCCTATAAACCTCAAGGCTTGGAAAACATATTTTAATCATACCAATAATTACAATTCAGCTGACTGATGACTTACATGTCTGAAGTCGTTCAGTATCAGTCCTTCAAGTGGCAATTCTTGTATGCTCTGAGTTCCATTCTCTCTGGTTCGGTCAGCGAAGTTTTGCCAACGAACGGCAAACTTGCGAAGCTCTGTCTTGGTCCCGTAGCGTATGTTACCACGTGGTCGCGAGACAGCTGCCACTGGAACACTGGTGATGGCTTCAGTCCGACTAACTGCAGCACCGGTCGTCGGAGCATCAAGTGAAACACAGATGCGAGAGTTGGAAGCCACGGCTGCCTCTAGATGCTTTGTTTTAGGTCTCGCTGCCAGGGAAGCAGCAGCAAATCCTGCCAAACCATCGGATGTGTCCACTCCTCTACCGGATAATACAGGCAAGTCTCTGGCCGCAATCCTGGAGCCATGTCCTCCCGGTAAAGCAAGGCTTGATGTCTTGATGGAAGGCAGCTGGAATGGCGAGGAAATTTCTGATGACGAAAATGACGGCATCATTAAGGAATCATCAGAACTGTCACTGTCAAAATCTTTGTTGGATCCCTTATGATCATCATCATCAACATCATCATTATCGTCAGCAGCAGCACTACTGTTGCCCGAGACTGGTAGAAATTCTGCTTCATCTCCTTTGTCATCATCATCATCATCATCATGGCACGAAACTGACTGAAACACGGAGCACAGATAAGACCGCACTCTATCCACAGGGAGCATCTCATAACTCGATGCATTCATAGAATTCGTAGAAGAAGAAGTGGCCAAATATCTGCTGCAGGAACACTGCCGTTCCTGTTGCCGATAACATTCATCAAAATGCAGTGAGATAAGCATCACGATGCGCCCACATACGCTACAACCATTGCTATCGCAGTTCGCTGTGGCACAATGCTGTAGTTGTATCATAAGAGCATCGCAGATTCTACATGTACAGTTCTGCGGGTTCTTGTGTGGACATCCAGAAAGACATCTTGATGTGCAGTCACTCAGTATTGACTGCCAGTCTTCGGATCTGCATTCGGTACCAACTTCATTCTGCAACAGCTGAAAATCACACAGTACGGTTCCACAAAAATGCATACAACAGGGGCATCTAATCAGTCCTTCTAAAGATATCAAAAAGAAGGAAATGGTGAGAAAAATTCCTAAAATCGCCCTTCCCTGCTTTCTGAAACCTTTCTCTTCCTACAGCTTTCCCACTTTCGACCCCTTTAAGTTTTCTTTATCATTTTTTGGGCATTCTGGGCTGAAAAATGCAACTGGTAACAAGCTGCACAGAAAAGTTGATATAAGTTATGTCCTGAATTACACCAACTCTCTCCCTCACTGGATGGCTGATAACTTTCTCTATTTGCTTTTACGATACAGAAAAAGTGCTCTTATATAATTACAACAACTACCTGATTTTGCATTCTTCAACAAAGGTATTAAGCTAATGACCTTTTTATCATATTTGAAAGTAAATGCTAAAATCAGTGCAGTCCAAAGCAACAAAGTTAGACTCACCCAAGCCAGAACTCCATCCTCCAGCTGTTTCTTTGATTTCATCTTTTTCTTCTCGTTAGCATATCTTCTGGCATCAGAGCCTCCAGCGTTCTTCCAGTGTCTTCTACCAGGGTCTCCATCATCTCCACCATGACCATTACCACCTCCACCACTGCTCGAACCATTCTACAGATCAATCAATCAAAAAAGGTAGTGTATATAGCAGTAGAAAATCCTTCACGCAGCTGCTGAGCGTCACCTGCCATATGAAATCACACAATGTTAGCCAGTGTTCCCACTCAAATGACAGAATCGAAATCCAGGTCTTTTTCAGGACTTTTTCAGCACCATAAAAACAAGAAAGACTAGAGCTGTCAAATTAACACATTAATTAATGCATTAATGCATTAATAAATTATTGCACATTAAAAAAATTAACACGCACTAAAATAATTAAAGCACATACGCAAATTTATGTTCATTTACTAAATTCCATAAAGTAAAAGTTCCAATATTCTGTTAAACTGTGGTTATTTGACAATCGAATAAATTCAAGTAACTAAACTGTAGTTGCCGTTCTATCACTACTGTAAACAAATAATTATTTTGACGACAGACTGATAGATTTCTATGCTAGCTATGATGGCAGTTATTGTTGATTACATGTTTAAAATGCATTTTTAACTTTCTATATTCTACAGGAGGAACTCCCAAACGTTGTGGGACATGGGGTAACCTAGCCCCTACTCTCCCTCTCGACAGGCCGGGGTGTGTTAATAAATTAATTAATGCATTTAAAAAATTAATGCTTCGACAGCTCTAAGAAAAACCCATCAACGCACTTAGCTAAAAAACAAGCACCTGAGTTATTTTATTGAGAAAACATGATACATGAAGATACCTGACAGATAACTGATGTATGTCAATCAAGCAGATAAGCAATTTCAGTAATTAAGCACAAATATTACTGGAAAAAATTACGGATTCAGTATCTTGGTTTTACAGGATAACACTAGCAAAAATCAGGACTTCTTCATGACTTTTTCAGCACCCATGACCAATTTCAGGACTTTTTCAGTACTTTTCAGGACCAGTGGGAACCCGGGTCGGCTGCCACCCGACACAGGTAAACGTACCCCATTTTAACCGCAGCTGGACAGACTGGTACTTGATTTCCTACCCCAGAGGGATGGAAGGCCGAGATGACCTTCGTGGTTCAGTATATAATGTCCAAAGTCACCCATACAAGTGGTAACCATCTGATAGTGTCCCAACCAAGAATCGAACCCATAAACATTCAATTGTAAGCCCGACACCCCACTGCTACATCACCAAACCACCTCAATCAATCAATATATCGGTCAGTTACCATCACTCAATCAGTTGAAGGTCAGTCAGTAAATCAGCATAATGTCCACTACCATGACTAAAACCACTCAAGGTACATAACATTGCTCAGTGGTCATTCACTCATTCACTCTTTTCCTGTTAAATCAAGCTATACCCAAAAAAACTGCCCAACAAGAAAACTAACGTAAAAACAAACAATACTGTATTATTATTCTGTATTTCATTTAATTTGTTTCCACTTTTCTTGCATGTATGTTTTATGATGTACTCTATGCACAATCTTGATATGAAAGAAATAAATCAATCAATCAATTCTAGCAGTCAATTTAATAAAAAACACAACAAAAATCTCCTACTGGTGGCAGTGACATAAAGCCGGAGTTTCTATTAGATGAGTAGCCAGAATTTCCTCCATAACCCGACCCATTGCTACAGTACTGGCCACTACCGGAGTTTGATTTGCAGCTGCCATTGGGGCACTGACGACAATAGATGGCTGGGAGTGATTCTAAATCACGCCTTGACCAACGACGTCCTGCAACAGTCATGATACACTGTTACTATTACAACAATAACTAGTAACTAGGCCTAACTGCTAGTACTAATAATGCAACCGCTGCTGCTACCATTACACATCTTCAGGCAACAACAAAAATTTTTTATATAGTTACTCCAGACTAACTAAAATACATTTATAAAACACTGGGCTTATAACTGACAGACAGCCCAAGCATACATTTGTACAGACACTGACAACCCAGATTTAATCAACAGAGAGCCGAATTCTATCCTTCTAGCCAGTGGGATCAGATAACAACAACATTAATGAAAGAGGTCCTGAATTGTTGGTTCTCAGAAAAGCTATGTTAACTGCCATGTGCCATTAATATTAATATAACACGCTATGCCAGATTAAATACCTGGATGGGTGACTGACTGTAAACAGGCAAGCAACGTCAGGCTACTCAGCTCAACTCAGCCTCCAGGGTAGAGAAATTGAGTACTAGCCTGCCTGGCTGACGTTGGGGTGGTAACACTATGTGATCTCATGAGACAGGCGATGCTCCATAGCTCTGAAATAGGTTCAGCGAATGCGGGGTTAATTTCAACTTATGCACTACATAAATTCACGTTTTACATACTTACTTACTTCATGCGTCACACATCTTTAACGTGTTCAAGTACAAATGCAAGAAAGAGCTGAGAAAACTAACTTTCGTAAAAAGAAGAATACTTTGATTTCAGAATCCACTGACTATCTCCAACAGTCTTCCCTGCCAAGCTTCCGGCTTCCAGAGATGTCTTCTCAAGTGCCGGCTCAACACCACACAAATCAACCAGAAGATTTAAGGAATCTTGCTCATTTACTAGGTCCAGGGCAGATTCCGTCCGAAAAAGATCTGCTTTATCCATATCTGAGACAGCATCTGCGTTTTCCGAGCTAACCGAGAGAAAATCTCCTCCAGTCTTCTCTGCCAAGCCTTCAGCTTCCATGGACCCTTTCTCAAGCATTGGTTCCACTGGATCAACAGCAATGATGGGAAAACTGTTTCCACCCAGAAAGTCAGAGAGAAAGTCGAAATTCGTCTTCATGCTGGTTTCGGTTCCAGACATGCACCACTTGACCGACGTTTCCAGATGTTTGGTCGACGGAGTGCCGCATGCATTGGAAGAATGGAAACACTCAAACGAATGCAAACTGGAGTCCTGGACCTGCTCAAGATCAAAGATCCGAGGCCCGAGAATATGTCTCTTCAATTCCTCATTCTCAATATCACGTCGGCGCTTTACGCCAGTGAGTTCATCAATACCTATATCATCATCCAGCAGCCTGTTTGAGTCTGCATGAAACTGAAATGGTGAAGGTTGACATTTTCGTTCAGTTAAATCCGCATCTTTCCTACTACTACTGGTGGCACTTCTCTGCATATTGATCTGATCATGACGATGCTTCAAGCCCATGTCATAACCAAACTCCAACAACGATGGACCAACGTCACAGGAAGGCATCAGTTCCGACAATGCCTACACATAACATAACGCACTTAGCAAGTTTATTTTATGTGTTTGGACGACCAAAAAAACCATGGAAAAGATTGGAAAAAAGATATGCAAACAGCAGGTTTCAAATACAGTTTGAAAAAGATGGAGTCGGCAGCAGAAAGCAAAGCTGGATCGAAAAAAGTAACCTGTAACCTATGTTGCGTCGAAAGTGATAAGACATAAGCCAAGTAAGTCTAGACTAGACAGCATAAAACACAGGACTTCACTTTTAGTTTACACTACCTTGGAAATATTATAGAGAATGCTAGTCTTCAATTTCAGCCTATTTCCATTCATCGCATAACTGAGCAATAGAAAACCAAACCTACCTACCGACCTACCGGCATATTTGGTATCTTGTAGCGGCTGTATGACGTCAATATGTATAATATTTATAAATAGAAGTCACACACTCCTGTACAATGACCAGACCATGCACCATTTAATTAGTACACGACAAAAACCTCTCACAAAATAAGTAGATATGACATAGGAATGCATTAATATAATATACCAACCTTTGGCACAAAACCGCACAATAAAAAAAAAAAAAAATTTGAGCTAATGCTCACGAAACGCACGAAAACCTATAGCAGTTACTGTTCAGTAGTTTAGCTGAAAATTAAGGTGTTCACGCTAAGTTAATATACAAATACCAAATTCTCTACCTAGATCGCATAACGATAGTTCCGTACGTGGTGCCACCTTGTGAATGATATAGACTTGTGTCGCAGCCCGAAATCACCAAAAAATCCATAAAACCCCCTATTTTGGCGTTCAAGGTCATCGAAGGTCATTGAATTCAGTGGCAATTAAAAGCCAGTGTATGACTTCCTATTAGTGATTAATAGTAACCTAGGCCCTATCTCGCACCGTTTCTGAGATACAGCGACTTATTGGTTAAAAGTCGCAAATTTATCCCACCCCTTTCATTTAGCACCCTCGTTCGGGGTGACCCCCTTCGAATTTATGGAAAAGCTTTATGGTTCCTGAAACTAGAGTCTTCCAGGCACCCAACGGTGAAGAATTGGTGATCCTAGCTTGCACCGTTTTGGACTGATCCACCCGTGTGACAGACGGACGGACGGACGGACAGAATTGCGATGGCTAAGATGCGCTGAAAGCAGTAGCTGCTTTCACACGTAAAAATGAACCAAAAAATGTGCAAATTCTTCGCGATTTCAATAATTCCACAGAAGTAATAACAAACATTTTCAATGCCTTTGTTGGCAGCTAATGAAAACAAAAAACACACATTTTCCATAGAATATGCAAAATGCAGCCTACTTAAACTGACAATGACCAATAGCTACAATAACAAAGTTTATCATGCAAACCAGCCAAATAATATAAAGAAATCTTAATGCTCTACTAAAATAATCAATAAAAAGTGAGCAAAAATACTTTCACAAGCCAAATCAGTGGTAACTGTCAGTGAAGATGCCATCACATTCAAAACGTTTGAAAGTTACTTCGCTCTTAGTGTTACGTAAAGCTGCCTATATTTCACAAGATAGTGTAGCGATGTGTTTGGAATGTGATGAATCTTATGTTCGCTTAATTTACTGCAGAGTATATTGGCTAAAAATTGTAAAAAATAGCTAAGTCAACTTTTGAAGCAGTCGTGATAAAACTTCTGGGTGTATTTTAACTGGGCCACTGTGTACTGTGCAAAGTTCTCAGACTTAAGAGCAATCGAGATTCATTCAGTATTAAATCACAACAATGTACAACCATTAGAAGTAGTGCAAAAATTAACTATTCAAATGTCTCAAGCAGGAAATGATATGACAAGGATTACACCAATCAACACATGTACAGTTTTGTTTACTGTCACATAAATAGCTGCAATTTCTGCACATCTAGCCACTGTATCTAAAAATTTTTGAGCTTTAGCATATATTTAAATTCCGTTGTGTCTTACATTAACTTAATTAATGACATATATTTCCGAAAATAATAGCAGTGCCAAGTAGTTCTGTAAAAGTCCCTAAGTAGAACCAGCAGCTCAAAACCCCCCATTATGCCGGAAAATTTCCTTCAGGCTAATTTTAGCTGCAGTACAAAACAGGACTGTGATTCATATGCTGCAACAACTACTGGCCAGTATGAATATTCAAAGGCCGTTTCTACTATTAGACACGTGGCAACCTGGTATCAAGATATCAAAATTAATTTGGTAAGCGGCGGAATCGCTGATCGATCGTGCCACATGCCATCATCATTTTTCGTAAGTTGGAATTAACTGGAATTGGCTGGAGGTTGGTCCCCCAAATCTCCCCAGGGAGTCAGGGCTCCCATCTGACACATAGTGTCACTAACCCTCCTCCACCCGCCAATGGCATCTAAATCCATCGAACAGTTTAGGCAGATGCAAAAATGTGACAGAGAGAGAGACAGACAGATGAAGAAATGTGTAGTAATAGGCTTGCAGTGGCAGTGATTTCATCTAATAATATTAATAATTAATACACCGATTAATAAACATCTACAGCAGTTTTATGTACTATTCGGTTAAGGAAAGCAATTTGATTATAGCATCATCATAAATAATACAGCCTTGGTGAGTCCACCTTAACTTTGTCAATAGACATAAACAATGTAGTTCATCAGACGCTGCATTATAATTTATAATTATAAATGATGCATACTGTAAAATCTAGCATATAATATGCACTACTTCACCCTTAAAGCTGTTCTAAAGATTGTCATGTGCATTATACATAGGAGTACTTTTTCAATTTTTACCAGCCATGCATGGACGTTACAAACACATTGCAAAAAGTGTCAGATGAAAGTTTTTTGTGTTTGTTATTTATTTTCGTTCATTAGATGCAGAAAAAACACACAGTCGTGTAACTTGATGCTGCAACAGCTATCCTGTCAGTTTATAACTCAACGTCCACGTCGTCCCTACAGGTATATCAGTAATGACAGCGCGACGTGGGTGATCCAGGGTGGCCTACGATAAGCAGAGTAAGTAAGTAAATAAGTGCATATTTAGAGTGCACAATGTCAGCCAGTGGCCAAATCTAATGACGCAGCAGGTCAGTTCGTCCACAGTCTCTGTACCACAGAGCTACAAATAAATCTGATTATAGCTGAATGCCATCCATGGTTTGTCTTACTTGTCAAGAACAGGAGGCAGCGGCGAAAGCTGAGAAATATGAGATGCGTATTATACAATTACAGCTTTTTCCACGTTGCTGCTACTGTGAAGTACGGGGGTGTATTATATTCAGGTGTGCATTATAGTTGAGACTTTACGGTATGCAATACGAACAGTGGTGTCACGAGTTGAAAACAAGAAAAGCCCAGCTTATGCAAAGGGGAAAGCACGACAGCGATGCAAACGAAATCTAAGTTCACAACAATGTTCCATTTAGACTCGAAGGCGGATGACGCCTAGCGCCATATCCAGTACATGAATTTCAGTATTGGCTGAAAATTGCACATTTTTCCTACCCCATGTCATTTAGCACCCTCATTTGGGGCGACCCCTTTCAAAATCATAGAAAAGCTTTATGGATCGTGAAACTAGTCTCCCAGGCAGCTGATGGTGAAGAATCGGTGATCCTAGCTTGCACCGTTTTGGACTGATCCACCCGTGTGACAGACAGACGGACAAAAGTGCGATGGCTAAGACATGCTACAGCAGTAGCTGCTATCGCTTGTAAAAACTAGGCAAGACAGAATGTTGCAATTTTCCAACAAAAACAACATGGGTCTCAACAGGCATGAAAAGTAAAGGGAATGTCAGACGAACGACAAAATCGGCCAATTTTATCTGCCGACAAAATCGCCCGACAAAAATCTGTCGCGTGTCATGCAAAAATCACCCGATTTCGTCGGCAGACAAAATAGCCTGATTTTGTCGGCCAAGATAAAGCATGTTCTATCTTCAACAATTTTGTCGGCCAACTTTTTGAATATCGGACAACAAATTTTGCTTACGTTGCCATGGTGATTGTTTACAACAAAAGATGAATATTTATTTTAGTTTTTTGTGTTTTTTATTTATTTTCGTTCACTAGATGCAGAAAAAGGTGATGCAAGTATTATTTTGCGATCTAAATTCGGCTGTTGTGCTAACTGATATCGTACAAAGTAGCAGACGAAAATATCGGCCGTGTGTCATAGTTCACCAATTTTGTCAGCCAATTTTGTCGGGCAACTAAACCACGCCCACAAAAGTTGGCCTACTTTGTCGTTTGTCTGACATCCCCTTAACCCACACAGGTGCAAGCTCCAACCTTTACACAAAGTGAGCATTCATCCCATTAGTGATTGCAATCCCGGGATCTCGAAACCCATTATCCTGGCCATTTTCACTAATCCTGAATCTTGGGATTGGCAGCACCACAATCCCGGATTTCAAAATTAGGTCAGTCCCTGTATGCAAAAATATCGTGCGGATCTGCATTGCATCTATTACCTGTATCAGACATATGCAGATGGGATGCGCATCTGAAAGCATTTTGTGGGTGTGGGTGTAGTCCGAACACAATTTTTGATGTCTTTGCGAACGCTCTCCGAGAAAAAAAATTTCTTTACCGCAACGTTCCTACGTTCTGGTAACAATAATACTACAAGATTCCAGTTGTATCTGCAGTTTTTTGCACATGCCACGCTGGTTAAGGCTGGCCCTGAGGTACAGTCGATTTTTAACCTTATCGCTGTTGCTGGCAGTGTGAACGCGGATGCAGTAGCGGACGCCTGACGGTTTAGTTGTGCGGACGTGAACCCAAAATTCCAGGATCTGCACATCTCTGACCTGTATTGGCCGCCTACCAGAGAAATGGGATGGGCACGGACAGGATTACATGCAGGTAGGCCTACACAAGGATCGACAGCAAACACTAAACCCATGCAAACACAGAAGAATCTGAAATATCACCCACATCATTAAAACAGTTAAGTTAATGCTGTATTGTCACACCATAAAAGCTAACGAACGACCAATAATAAACCATACTTTAACTACAACTTTCATTTACAAAACAGAACCATCAAACATCAAGATGGAAATCCCAGCTTACGTCACTGTCATGGTTATTATTAGCGACAGTCACGTGACCTTAAGCCACGCACCTGCTTCTAACGTAACGTATCTATAACAAGACATGAGACAGAAAACTGTCAAGAGTGTCAGTGATCAGCGAGCATACAGTGACAGTAATGATATTCTTGAAGTTAGTTGCATTGACATTTCGATCACAATATATTATAACTTTCTATTTTGTGAATTAGTGCTTTAAAGTCATACACAATATCGACTTTGCTAGCTAGAAGTCACACACTACTAGACCTGTATTTTCCCGCGCCATGCATGGGCGGGTATTGCTCGAGTAATAGAGTACGGTATGTCTGTCCGTCCGTCTGTTTGATGTGACGTTGATAACTTGCGATCATATAGGTTGGGCTACCTGAAATTTTATTACACTATCAGCAAGGGAAATATCCTCAAATTTTATGTTCTTCTTGACTTTTGTAGGCTTAAGTTATTGGTTGTATGACTTACCTGTCTCTTGTCAGGTCAGGTTGTACATGGTATTGTGTCAATAAAGATTACCGGGCACTAAATTTGAAGTTGAACTGAGGTGGGGTGGAGGGAAAGTTGGCGCTTTTCAGCCAAAAATGGTAGGGGTCACCAAAATGCAATGCTTATCCACATCATGCAATTAAATGGGCGTGTCATGCCAGAGTATGTCTGTCCATAACGTTGATATTATGCTGACCAGTGACAACATAAGTTGGGCTATCTGGAATTTTTTTACAGGAATAATTGGCTATAGGTATCTATGTTATTCCCTCACATAACTTCAGCAATTTAGTGCACTGTCTACTGCCAGCAAGTATAAAGTTACCGGCTATACTTCACAGTCTAGCACATAACTGTAAATTACAATTTACACTTCACTAGGCAGTGTAGTGCAGGCATGCAGGGATTTGTAATGATCACTGTATTGCCGAATCTCTGTACAGTCAGGAAATGATTTTTTACAGTCAATCAATGGCAATGTTATGACAGAACTCAAAGTTACTCAACTGTATTCTGACTCATAATGTATAAATGTTATTTTACTATAAATCATAGAAAGCAGAGAGAGCAACTGAACACATAAAGCTATCTGGAAAATAAAAACAGTCGCACAAATGACTACAATAAACCACTAATATATAACTAGCAGAATGCAGAACCGCAGAAGAATTTTGTTTAAACAACACACATTAAACAAATACGCAGCACATAAGCTAATGTTAAGACTTCAAGGAACACGTACTTTATCAGTACCATAAATGAAAACAGATATACGTCACAGTAGTTATACTTCTTATATGGCATCCATATCGTGAAAATATTTAACACATGTCAATATATCATTTCAGCATATGAACATGTTTTATAATGCATTTGAAATAACAAACACTACGCACAAAAAAATTTAGTATGGCATGGCAAGCTGGCAATGTTTTAACACAAGTCAGACCTAAAATAAAAGCTAAATTTCTAGTACAAGCTATAAATGATAAGGAATAGTCCCCGGAACCATTGAGCTAAGGCCTTAATGGCTGGGCTGAAGCCTTAGTGGCTGGCTTAGCGGTTTAAACTGCTAAGCCGTTAAGCTAACGGCAGTCTGGACCGCTAAGTCTTAGCAGCGGCTTAGTGGTCCAGACAGCTAAGACGTCTGTCACTGGCAGGCTACACGAGAGAGGGGGAGGGGTAGGGGGTAAGTTATCTTGGCCCCACAACATTTGCCCCCCCCCCGTTGCTCAGAAATATAAAGTACACCAGAATTCACCGTTTTAAAAGGCAAAATTCTAAAATTTTCTCCGAAGATGGATCCCACGAGAAAGCTTTCCATGGGCCCCGCTGCAGCTCTAGACGTCCCTGGTCACTTGTAGTAATTTTGGAGACCCAAAGGCAACATGTAAACAGCAGTCTACAGCGTTTACAGCGAGTGCATTGAAATGATATATTAACATAGTGTGGCTCGGTAGTCCAACGGTAATGTGCCGGACTTGTAATCCTGAGGTCACTCAGGGGCGCATGTTCGACTCCGCACCAGGACACTGCCGGGTAACGACCTTAGGCAAGTTGTTCACACACATGTGCCTCTGTCACCACGTAGTATAATTTGGTAGCCTACCGGTCAAAGGGCGGTGATGCGCCGAGGCTGGGAAGGTAACCGTAGGTCTGGCTTCGCACTGGCCATGCGTCACGGACTCAAGTGGTTTATCCACCTACGGGCTCAACAGCCGCAAGTGGTAGATGAGCACCCCGCCTACGCCCCAGCCGGGGCATGGCTCCCTTTACCTTTTTTAAAAGCAACAACCTTTAGTCTCCCAGATGTGATTCGTAACATCAAAATACCGTTTTCCCATAAAGTCACATAAGTAACTCGTATATTACACTGTAGAAATGAGCACATTAGGCCTACAATCGCGTCATTATGTAAAAATGTTTAGCGAATGGTCAAAAATGTGTAACCACGAAATACCATACAAAACTGCAAAGTACAAACACCAACTCCAACCAACGATTGTCAACCTAATGCTCATTAATATTCATTCACTGACTGTCAGTCACCATCGGCAGTTGGCATTACTGTGACGACCATACATGACGACTGACAAGATGTGCACTCATGCTGGCGCTCTGCTTGCAGCAGTGTGAGCACAACATATTGTTTGATTTTTTTTGTTAAACCGCTAAGACGGCTAGCTTATTGGCGGCGGCAGCGTGGAACCTTAGCAGCCCGGGACCGCTAACTCAACGGTTGGTTGCAGTCCGAGGCCTTAAGGGCGGCGGCGGCGGCGGTTCCGGGGACTAATAGGAACCAGGGCCAGATCATCCATGAGGCTGGTGAGGCTAAAGCTTCGCTCGCATGTTATTTATACACCCACTTTTAAATATTTTCTGCCACCCTTGTTTGCCTTTATTGTTCAGGCAAAGAAGATAACAGTACAAATAGAACCAAAATGAAGTCAATATTGCAAATATATGTACGAGGTGCCGCAGTCGCTTTCAGGGCCCGAAGAAACCATAATCCGACCCTGCAGGGAACAAGATGACATGGCACTTGTTCCACAGGAAGATAGGGGTGCATTAAGAGTTTTACAGTTCTCTATTTATTTGGTATATTTAGCACAATATTCACCAGATTTGTTATCATACTGACTATTACAGTTAACGTGATAATTCTCTTGTCTGCTTTGGAAAACCAGTTAAATTAATGTGCGATGTCAACTTTGCACAATTTCCATAATCCACATTAACATAACAGAACAGCAAAACACATTTTCTATGCAGCAGTCACACAGGCAGCAGCACACATTTCAAGTCTTTTGTTGTGCATAGCTGAAGCGATTTGAAACAGTCAGCACCACTGTCCATGTATCACGTGAGTGAGATGCAAATCACCGCAAATACGCAACACGTCACTGAATGGCGCAAGGTGGCAATCAACAGTCAAACACAAAGAATACTTATTTAGCAGCGTAACTATTCTTCCTTCGTGTGAGTTATATTACCAGAAGAGTGCACTGCATCATCCACAGGCTGCTTGTTCAATGATTGCCGTTGAGATAAAACTGAGATCACGGAGCATGTGATACGGAGGCACCATCGTACAGACACAAAGATGACGACCAGAGAGACAATAGACAGCAGCAGTAGGATGACTGTCAATGGGAAACTCAGCTGGTAGATCTGAGAGACCATTTTTTCACTGGATATATATCTACAACACCAACAACAAATAGACACTAGTTATCTACCATAAATACTGGTCAGTGTTTTTCAACACAACCAGTGCAATTGTCCACGGTGCAAATACTCACCAAACAAAGCTAGTTGACTGAACCTTATGGCAATGTGTGGCTTCGTGGCATAACTGAGGAGACATTATGATCAAGATATTGTGGGTTCAACTACCATTTGTGTTTCTATCAAGTGGTTAGGCCCGTTACTTCGATGGGTGACTGTCTGCAGAAAAATATACCATCTTACTGGGAAGGCGTACTTTGCGGAATGCGGATTGTGGAATTTCTGAAAGGTGTATTTTGTGGAATTTCACCTGTAGAAATTCTTTGTGGAATAAGGTTATTTTGCAGAATTAAAGTTGCGGAAAATGTTCTTGTTGTTCAGCTATGTCAACTGAATAGGTGTACAAACCTACAGAGCGCTCGGCCAACATGCCGAGAAGCCTTGTTTTGCCTTGCAAGAGGAGATAGTAAGCTAATTTTTACCATTGCTTTGGTAGGCCTACGTTAACTTGATTTAGGCTAAAAAGTGACCCGCGTTGTATTTTAAACATAGTCATTTTATCTCTAATCTCTTCCTAATGCAAGTATAATTTCTTATAAAGTTCATAGTTATCTCCTAGTATCTTTAGGCCTGCAAAAACGCCTAATATCATGCGCAAAGTCATTGGAAATAGTGAGAGCTAGCTTCTATCAGACTTTGTCCTAAAACAATCCTTGTAACTTTTCATTCTAAATAATTAAAATTCAACTAGAAATGCTTCTGAGACTGATGCGGCGTAGAAAAAAAAATTGATGATGGTGATGCTGTACACAAATTAAGCATAATATATAGTCGAAGCTTACAAATTTAAAGCAATATTTACCTGAGCTGATCAATTAAGCAACTTGGTCTTTGTGCATTACGTAATCCAACGACTTGGCCCTCGCCGCGACGGCAACCTTTTCTCAGTGGGCCTATTTGAGTTGATTTCTTTAGCCGTCTGTGATAGTGCCTTCATGGCAGTTGGTTGGTCAGATAAACCAACACAGTAGGCTACCTAATTACCTGAGCAAGCGACCAGTCTTTGCGCCGCATCAGGAATCGTTTGTGGATTAGGCCTAGTTGACCTTGCATTCTTGTGTGATGTACCAGCTTATGACAGTAAGTTAACGTACTTCAGGGCGTTTCAAGAGTTTAAATTGATTCAAGACCCAAATTATAAACCTAAGCCTACGCAAAGTTGATTATTTGATTTTATTTGAATTTTGCGGAATGCAGAATGCAAAATGCGGAAAAACTCTAAGGTGTAATTTGCAGAACGTTCCTCAAGTAAAATTCCGCAAAACACAACTTTTCAAATTTCCACATTCCGCACTCCACAAAGTACACCTTCCCTATCTTAATGTATAACCAACATCAAGGTCAACTCAGCCTTCCATCCCTCAAGTGTAGGGAGTACCCACCTGTATGACTAGGGTTAAGGCAGAGTGTGTTCACCTTTGTAGCCCCATGATGGGTTTTCCCATAAAGAACTGTAGACGTTAGAGTAAAAATCGTAAGAACAATTCATTTCAATAGGCGGTTATTCAGTACACATTATGCGTAAAAATGGAGACAAGGTGAAAGACAAAGCAACGCCGCCCCCCTCAAGAAAAAAAGTGCGAGATTATGTGAGATGATGATTCGCAAACAGCACACATTGCAATGAACCATTCTCGCCATCTTCACGCCCGAAAACTATACACAATATACAACGTTTGTGACTTAACTAATTATTCACAGCCTGTATTAAACCAACAGACACCACAGAACACTATTCGAATCTCGAAGACTGCAAAACACAATCATTTCATTAAAGAGAAAAAAAGTTATCACCATTTTATACAGATTTTATCACAAAATCAGAAAATCAACAACACAGACACGCCCACCTAGAATATCTAAATCAGTGAAACTTCTAACACTAGAGCTGGGCATAAATGAGTACAAATTCGAATCTAGTACTCGAATCGATTCGGCCACGCGAATCGAATTCATAGTCAGTTTCAATGGACCGAGTAATTTCATAAGACATTGAAGCACCAATGTCAACAAACTCGTGTTTCTGCATGGCAATTAATTTTAAGATAGCGTAGGTCTACACATGTTCGTGTTGTGCACAAGTTAAAGTTAAAGTTAAAAACGAACTTATAAAGCGCCATAAAACTAAACGTGTGTAAAGATACAAAGACGCTAGATCCAAAAAAACTTTAATCCTTAATTATAGGCGCGATAGCAAAATGCTTCGCGCGTCATAAAACCATCTAGGCGTCTGTCCGTCTATCTGTCACACTCGTGGACTGTATCAAAAAGGTGCAAGCTAGGATCACGAAATCTTAACTGCGGGCTGCCTTAATGTCTCTAGTTTTACGTGACAAAATTTCATGCCCCTAGGTGCGGGGGTTCCCCACGAACTAGGGCGTCAAAGAAGGGTACCTTCTCTAAAAGACGTGATTTTGACCCTATTGGCTTTTCTAGTGTGCAAACGGTTGCAGATAGTACACACATATGTTGCTTATTATAGCAAACAATGGTGACAAGCTTTTTAGATTGATCAACATCGATGACCTTGAACGACCTGGAACCCACAAAAGGGGTTTTTAGTAAATTTTCGCATTTTTGGATCTAGCGCCCATTTTCAACACTGAATTGCCACGAAATGGCTGGAGATAGACCAAGACTATCTGCGTATGAAATTTTCAGCACTAAACGTAGATTTCAGCAGTCCAAGTCGCGACCCCCAAGTCGCGAGGCCAGTGCAGGCGGTCGTCAAAGACGGCTACCCCCTAAAAATGGTTATTTTACCGCAATTATCTCGTGTAGCATGAAAACGGTTGCAGATAGGCTCAGACATGATGCTTATCATAACAAGCATTAATGTCAAGCTTTTTATTGGTGTCAACGCCGATGAACTTGAATGACCTTTAACTCCCAAAATAGGGTTTTTAGTAAATTTTTTTGGCGATTTCCGGCTGCGACACACATTTTTAGAGTGAATTTGCACCGAAATGGCTGAAGATGGACCTGGACAACCTGCATATGACATTTTTATCATAAAACGTACATGTTCAAGAATCTCATCTCTTAAATTCAAGGAGTCTTCCGTACGGAGGCCTCAAATTTAAGTACCCTTTCAAGATGCATTAATATCTTATTGCTGTAAGCCTACATTGATTGCCAAAGTGGCAGGACTGCTGCTATCGCGCGTCACGTGAGCTTTGCTCAAATTACTTGTTTTCGTTGTGTTATAGGCTAATTGTCACAATTAAACTTACTAAAGGATAACGACAAATATAGGTACACTGAGACTCAGTCAGTAGCCTAAGTGAACAGACGATGCAACAGCCAAAACCTAAGGACAGAAATGGTGTCGATCGAGTTGGTTTTCATCCAACGCACTTATGTGCGCACAGGAAAAGAACATAGGACACTGCTTTCATCCTTGCTTTTTGATGGTTGCTCTGTTGCATACGTTCTTGGTTTTCAACCAGTCCTTACCAAAACTAGAACGCTCACACTGTCCGAAGAAATATCGGTTTTGCTGACACGTGACAGTGAGGTCAAATTTCGCTGACACAAATTCTCACACCAAAGTTTGGTATGATCAAAGACAAGACGGCATTTGACCTCATGACCTCGATTTGGTCTTAGATCAAACTTGAGCCCAATGTTTGGCCTTAAACTAGTTTTAGGCTGAACTCAGTTCTACATTTCAGAACAAATTTATAAGCTCATCTAAAATACACCTTAGTCCAAAACAACAATCTCGGTGAAATCTGACCTTGCCAAGAGTAACTTAAGCATCCTGCTGAGCTTAGAGTCGCTCACTCAGAGCAAATGTTGCATGCAAGGATGCATCAGATCACGGATCTACTTTCTTGGTAACACTGGCGTAGCGACAACGAGGGGGGCATGTGCTCCCCCAGGAGATCACAAATGACAATCACCTTGTGTCCGACTAAGCTAATTTTACTCAAAAACAGTGCAAAAAATGCACCCAAACACACATTTTCACATATTATCAAAAACGTTTCTCATCAGGGAATACATGACCACAAGACTGCCCCCACTATCTGTAAATATGTGGCTACACCAGTGCGTAGTAATTTAAAACTTAACCAAACATTTGGGTTAGAGTCAGGAGTATGCTTAAGACGGACACAGACATACAGGCAACTAGAAAAATATAGCCTATAAGAACTTAGACGATGTGAATTGGATGAATACGGAAAACAAGGACTACCAGTAAGCAAATCCGCCGATTGAGAAAAAGAGACACTAAAAGTTAAAAATGTATTTGCCATAAAGTAAGCAGCCGCTAATTCAGCATTTGCAATACATGCATAAATTATTACACAGATTTAAACTGATATGTGTCATCGTCCTACTAGCATAACATATTTTGCATTACTACAAAAATTACAACCATAGGTGCAGCCAGAGATTGGAGTTGTGAGAGGCAGACTGAAGCCCAAAGGGGCAAAAATCAAAGCCAAGTCTGAGAGTGAGAGTAGAGATGGGGTTCTTGGGAAGGGGCAGCCCCCTCCCCGCCATGTAAAAGGTCTCGGGGAGCACCAAGCTCTTCCTGCAGGGTCCTGGGCGAAGCACTGGCTGTAAGTAAATTCTGGGCATGAAAAAGCCCTGAAAATGCACGTAGTTGTATAAATTTAGTTACTGTTTTGCTGCACAAATCTGCATTCACAACTGAAGTTAGTGGGGGAGGGGGTAGTCACCCCTTACTGACCCTTGGCTACAACACTGATTATGACAAAAAAGAGAAGCAGCATAAGAGGGAAATCTTCGCAAACAAAAAACATCATAATCCAACAAAATCAACCAGAAACACATCACCAGATCACACAAAGCCGGACGGACAATGACATATATGTGACAATGCATATTTTATACGATGAAATGTATAATCACACAATTGCTTCTATCTGCCCGTGGTTTCAATGTGGTCCAACTGTTCAGCATATACAGTCATCCACGTTATCATCAGAAGCCCTGACGTATTCCCATAATAAAGCTTCAAGGATTCAGGAACAACGTATCCACATCATAAACTAGATCTCCGCCGAAATCAGAGTCCCAGTCCTTGGGCACACCCCTGCATGGAAACCCATCTCAGAGCTTCAAAGCGTCACCTGCCATATGGTATCACCCAACGGAGGCGAACGCCCCTTAAAACTCAGCCAAGCAGGCCGGTACTCGATTTACCTAACTGGCGGGAATGGGAGGCTGAGTTGACCTTGGTGGTCAAGCAGTAACCATTTGATAGTGACAAACTGGAAGGAGTTGAACACATGACCTTTTTATCACAAACCTTACCATTATACTACCACCAAATGATCAAAAAAGATAAAACCATGAAAACTTGTGAGATTTCTATAGTAGGCACTAAAGGCTAGCAACTGGCAGTTGATTATCTATCATGACATCAGTAAAAAATAGCAAATCTAGTCATATATCGTTTGTCACTAAAAAACTCATACACAATTTACATATATCACTTGAAACATGTAAACTGCAAAAAAATTCTAAAACTGTACATCTTGAATATAATTCTTTGTTCTACATCAATTATTGTTGTATTTTACAATTATTACAAGCTAAATGATCGTTCAACAAGATATCGACAGACACGGCAACGCTAACGTTATTTCTGTATAGAACTTATAGCATCAGCAAAACCGCTACTAAAACTTCTTCTATAAAACCCAGAGCTTGAAGTGGAAAAAACAACTGTTGGTATAGTAACTGTAGGAGTGTAGTTGCAGATTGAATACTGTGCATAAAATATATTATTTTTTTAACCGTCTTGACGAAAGAGGTGTATCCAGGGTCCAGGCAGCCAAAGTGCCGTATGTCATGTACCACGCCATTTCAAACCCTGATATCACCAACACCACAAAATATCATGCATAAAACCATGGCAAATTCAATAATAACCAATTATCCTGGTAGTTCTCTTAGGACACATACAAAGCCAATAACAAACAATCTCTATACATTCGCCATATCTACCAAAGAACCAACACAGAGATGGAACAAAGTCAAGATTTTGACCCATGACCCGAGCTGACCCAACCTACTGTCAAACAAAAAAAACAGTAGCCTAAAGCCAGAAACGTCGTGACACAAGGACAATCAGCAAAAGTAAGTAAATATTATGAGCATGAACGGAAATCATGACTGTTAGACATAACAGGCCCACAATTGGTGTGAAACGCAAATTCATTAGTTTGCCAAGATGGCATCACTCTGCAGAAACAACGCCGTGACAGAAGTGCATGCTAAAATTCGAAAGTGGGTCAAACATCGGAACTAACACACTGACTCAGCTAAAAGTGCTGACCCGGTAACCTGGTTCCATCTCTGGTCTCTATTCTACAGATTACACGTTCATAAACTGAGACAGATACTGTTTGCTAATTGCATCAACCTGAAAGTAACACGTGTAGGGTAGATGCTGCAGAGCAGTAAATTAGTAACAACAAACAGCATCATAAAGAACGAGGGCTGCGATAATGCAGTATATAACAATGAGTTTTTAAAAAAAACTTTCAAAATTCCCAAAGTTAATATTGAGGTCAACCTTAAACAGTGTACGGAAAAATGGCCATAGTCACAATAAAACCATATCACATGGCTGACTAATGTCAGTTCCTTATGCATGGAATAAAGTGGGGTTACCACTCAATGCAACGCATGCAACACAACAGACGTAACGCAACTGACGTAGCTCACGCAATGATCACTGCTGTCCTTGGACCACATCAGCTGCATCGGTTGCATACTTTACATACAATACATTGGATGGAAACTCTGCAGAACACATACTGTGACTGCATTCTTTGGAGACATTAGGGGCAAAACTGAAATTTAAGTAGCCAGGATGTTCTCTGTCAAGAATTTAAAGGTGTCTGTCCAAAAACTGAAATTGTGTGTCCCTTAACTTATTACGTGTGAAAGCAGGTACTACTGTAGCACATCTTAGCCATCACAATTCTGTCCGTCCGTCCATCTGGCTGTCACACGGGAAGATCAGTCAAAAACTGTGCAAGCTAGGATCACCAAATCTTCACCGTCGGCTGCCTCAAAGATTCTAGTTTCAAGATCCACAAAGCTTTTCCATAAATTCCAAAAGGGTCACACTAAGCGATGGTGCTAAATGGAAGAGGGTAGGAAAAATTTGCAGATTTTATCCAACAAGTAGCTACTGGTTGGATAAAATCTGCAAATTTTCCCTACCCTCATGATCTCAAAAAGGTTACTATTAATCCCTAATTAAAAATAGGAAGTCGTACACAAGGCTTTCGATTGGCATCGAGAGCAATAACCTTGGATGACCTTGAACACCAAAATAGAGGTGTTCATGAATTTTTTGGCGATTTTGGGCTGCAAGACACATTTCAAGAGCGAAATGCACCAAAAACAATAAAGATAGACAAGGACAAGCTGCGTACGAAATTTTCAGCATTGAACATAGATTTTGACAGTCCAAGTCTCCATTTTCTAGGTTTAAGGAAACCTGCACACAAGGGCTTCAAAGAGCGGAACCACCGCAAAAAGTCATTATTTTTTACCGCTATTGGCCAGTATTTCGCGAAAACGGTTGCAGATAGGCATGGGCATGCTGCCTTCTATCACAACAAGCAATAGCGATGTGCTTTTCAGTCGTATCAACATCGATGACTTTGAAAGCCCCAGAACTCCCACAATGAGGGGTTCTATTGATTTTTTTCAATCTTCGGCTGCAGCATAAACTTCAAGAGTGAATTGTGAGAAAATGGCTGGAGATAGACCAAAACAATTTGCGAACCAGAACTTCTGTAGGCTTTCACACATCTTGTGATCATTAGCTCAAATTTCTTGTTAACCCATGCCACTGCTGCATAGCATACTGGCAAATGAGACTTCACCTTCTTACCTACTCAGTTTATCTACATCCAAAGGTGTGCTGCAAAAAAAGTTTGCAAAACATCTAAGGCACAGTCAAAGCTGGTGGGAATCTGGGAGATGGAGATTACATAGGACTAATGCATTACGATGGCAGACAAGACACAAAAAAACATAAGCAAACAATAAAGTTACACCACCGGGCATTCTTTGTCTATCTGGCATAACCATTCTACACTTAATCTACGTTAAACCATACAATGAAAAGTTTCTACAAAAAACTACTGACAAATACTGCAACATTTTTAGCCATATTTAAGACTAAAACAAGAAATTTGAGCTAATGCTCACAAGATGCGCGAAAGCCTATAGCAGTTCCTGCCCGCAGGCAGTCACCCATCGCAGTACTAACCGGCCCCGGCATAGAGTAACTTTGTTGCAGCCGAAACGCATTACCAACGACGCCACGCCACCAACGCCAGTCCGTGGTGCCGCCTTGTGAATGATTTTGTGTCGCAGCTCAAAATCGCCCGAAAAATTCATAAAAAATCCCTATTTTGGCGTTCAAGGTCATCCAAGGTCATTGAATTCAGCGCCAATCGAAAGCCAGTATACGATTTGCTATTAGTGATTAATAGTAACCTAGGCCTTATCTCGCACCGTTACCGAGATACAGTGAGTTATAGGCCAAAAATCGCAAATTTTGCCTACCCCCCTCTCATTTAGCGCCCTCGTTCTGGGTGACCCCCTTCGAATTTATGAAAAAGCTTTACGGTTCCTGAAACTAGAGTCTTCCCGGCAGCCAAAGGTAAAAATTTGGTGATCCTAGCTTGGACCGTTTTTGCCTGATCCACCCGTGTGACGAACAGACAGACGGACGGACAGAATTGCGATGGCTAAGACGCGCTGAAAGCAGTAGCTGCTTTCGCGCGTAATACACTGTGTCTAAAAAATAGCCAGCTAGCTTAGGAATATTCATACCAAAAATTATAAAAATCTGATAGTCCTTCTTCAAGTTACAATCTAAAATCATAGGGATTGTCTTTGGACATACACTGTACATAATCATGATCTATGAATTTTGTGATTATGTATGCTGTGTCTCAAAAAAAATCCCCACGTAGGGCAATACAGCTCTAGGGGTCACAAAGACCGAAAATGGCCAAAAATGCATTTGTGCGACTGAAAAAACAATCTGCATATTGATAAGGCAAGCACCATATAAAAACCTTTTTTTCAGCGAGGGACAGTAATGTTGATGACAACAGAAGTTGTCAGTTCACTAATCAGACAATACTTAAACAACTAAATGAAATACATAAGCCCCAGTATAAGGTACAGCTCTGCATACAGACTGTCCTTTGCTTAATGTAAAACTTGTAATATATGCTAGACCTCCATTATACATGTACAGATGAATGCCGGATCTCTAATAAAAGCTGAGCAGATTAGTAGTAGCAGCAATAGTTGCTGTTGTTGTAGTTGTAACTGTTGTAGTACCAGGGGCATCTGGCATTTGCCATTTGTACAAATAAACCCTGGAGTGTTTCGTTTCGCATGCCATATCCAAAAAAACGCAGCACACGATCGTGCTCGTGCATCTCACATGCACACATACATATGCATCAAAGCCGATATGCAACACAGTGCATTAATGAGAGGTGATTAGCATAATGTGACAGACATTTGATAGACAGATGAAGCTGAGAACAGAGCACATGTATGGCACATGTAGCATACAAGCTGATATGCAAAACACCGCATGTTAATGAGGGATGATTAGCATAATCTGACGGGCAACTAATGGACGAAAAAAGCTGAGCTAATAGAGCAAGTCTGTTCAAAGCAGCACGAGCAGCACACAACCTTCATACATCATACATGGTGTCTCAAAATGTTCAATTTACACAGTGTCTCAAAAAACTGGTGCCACTTTTATTTTTTGAATAACTCCGTAAAACACTGGCCGATTTTGATAATTTTTGGTGTGCAGCATCGTGAAGAAACTATGTAAATGACTGTAGTTCAGACCATTTCATGCTAATATTGTTGCTGCACTACCTTGTGAAATGCCGAAGTCGTAGTTTGGCCACTTACTACAATGAATTCATTCATATTCAATGAATACATGTGTAGTGCATACATCGGCTCAAAAAATCACTAAAACCAAAAACTCATTGAAAATTTGTTACGTATTTAACACTAATGACATTCCTTTTAATACATCGACGAACTGAAATGACACACTAATAGCAAGTGAGCTGCTCAGGGTCGCGCGTTAACATGCTGTTGCTGAGTGGCGTCAAAGTCACCGCTTTGATTCGTGCTGGAGGAAGACATTTTGAGCACATGCTGCAATAAAAATAATGTGATGTAGCACCTATGAGTTTTCGAAAGATAATAACTGTTACTTGCGTTTGTTGCTAATCAGTTAATCATTTCTGAGTCGATGCATGTGCTACCCAGTAAGAATTCATCGTTGTAAATGGCCAAAATATGACTTCTCGCAAAAATAGTGTAGCAACAGTATTAAGATGAGGTGAACTGAACCAAAGTTGTTTACGTCAAGTTTCTTTGTGATGTTGCTTGCCAAAAATCATCAAAATTTGCCAATGTTTTACAGAGTTATTACAAAAATAAAAGTGGCCCCTGTTTCTCTGAGACACGGTGTACATATGGTTTAATAGGAAAACATTTAAGATGTAAGGTATTGGACGGAAGCAGCTTATTAAGCAACAATTGCGCTCTGCACGGGCCAAAATTTTATAGCCCAGCCCAGCCCAGC
>Ga0056128_1001493_pt1 | contig 26220 bp, 19 predicted proteins | sample WorMetLIZISLAND2_FD_71113 | JGI IMG/M metagenome (GOLD analysis project Ga0056128, IMG submission 71113) | Marine gutless worms symbiont microbial communities from Max Planck institute for Marine Microbiology, Germany - Olavius geniculatus... ... | reverse complement strand
ATCTTTATGTGTTGCCTGTTCTCCGAGACCACTGTAGCTTTGACAGTGTTTGTTTTGCTAGGTAATGTGGTCACATAATAAAGGTGCGGTGGGTGGAAGAACTTCACGTTTACGCGCCATGAATTTTTGCTTGTAACAGTAAAAGAATGGTTAAAATTGGTGCTGAATTACCGAAGTTATCCCAAAAATAAAACTGGGTATCCGTTTTTTTGGACCACCCTGTATATCTGGCTTAGTCTGGCTGTGGTTTGATTGAACGTGGAAATCCAAAAGATGCTTATATCGACCGGTGTTATTGTGTCAGGGAAAGAACTGAGGAAGAGTGAAGACCGGCGCAAGAAAGCTGCATATGCGGAGGAACTTAAGCGCCAGATGCAGGAAGCACTTTCCATCAAGCAACAGTAAGTGGTTTTATTAGCCAGTCATTAGACTACGCATGGTCTCTCTGTTGGAACGATGTATCATCTTTTTGCCGCGCATGTATTGTGGATAATCGGTAGGTCTTACCTGAAAACTTATTACACGATTAATTACCCCGGTATTCGAGGTACTCATGTGCAAAATTGTAGCGATGCAGTGCAAGGTGCTTTTTAGAAAATGTTGACAGAATTAGCCGCAGACTGTGTCCGATATTGTGCGCTATGAATAACGTAAGACTGCAGGATGGCGTGTAATATCTATGCTGGTGAATGTAAACATTTGTGGATCTATGGCAACGGTGTGTTTGTTTATGTCAAAACAGCTTTTATATTAAATAATTAATCGTAATCGACAGCTGGGGTTTTGTGGTGATTTTTCTATTATTTCTTGGTTTGACTGGCTTGCTTATGCTCACACACTGCTAAATTTTGGAAGACGTTAGTATGCTTTTAAAACAGCTTCCGGGAAAATTTAGCATTGCAAAATTGTATTATTTATTTATTTTCTTCATGTTTTATCACAGGTTACCATTTTAGCACATGGTTGTTGGGCATTTTTTGTTGCTGGCCCAACCAGCAGCATTATGGTTTAAAAAGGTGGGCGGGGCCGGAAGATGAAATTTTCCAACACACGCTACAAATTTCTGATGGAATTCTAAAAGACAGTTGCAAATATCTGACAGAAGAGATTATGGCTGCTGAAAATTTTAATTTTACCCTGAAATTATACACTGTGTCCGGTAAAAAACTAATCCCCTAGACATCGTGCAATAAATATGTCAAATCTGAACAAATCTGAATAAAGTTTTGTACACTTAATCTCTAATAAATTCTTGAAGCGATACCAAATTTTGTTAAAAAAAATTGTTTTTTAACAAAGTTATTAATTGTTGAATATCGATAACAGAATATCTCCATTACCAATATGGTGTTACACAAGTAAACCTCTTCGGTAATGTAATGGAGATATTTTGTTATCGATATTCAACATTTAATAACTTTGGTAAGAAATAATATTTTTGAATAAAATTTGGCAATTGCTTCAGAAATTTATTGTTGATTAAATGTACAAAACTTTGTTCAGATTTATTCAGAATTTCAGATTTGACATTTTTATTGCACGATGTCTAGGGGATTAGTTTTTTATTAAACACAATGTACTAAAATGTTTTTAGATCAAAATTTTGTATTTTTGAATGAAGATTTTCTGATGAAGAATTTTTTTTACAATATTTTAACAGGCCACATTTTTTGGGGGGGGAAGGCGGAGCTCCTTCTCTGGCAGAGTGCCACTAGATCCGACTGTCTGGAACTCACTGCTTGAAGACTTTTAGGATTTGGAATGTTGCGGATGCTAACAGACGATCAAGACATTTTTGTTCTCACAGTAGTGGTGTGTATCCACAGTGCATTAGAGGTTATAAAGGAGAATTTGACATTTGTTTAAAAACATAAAGCAGTTTTTTCTTTCATTTTGGTGTTCACGGTCATGTGTTTTTGGTAATTTTTATACAGATTATTCTCTATTATTCATATAAACTTGAGTTGAAACCTTGGGTAATAACAAGTTATATGTACTCATCAAATTTTAACTTTTATTTATCGGTTTATTGAACAGTCATTCCAAAAGAACAACAGTTGATTGCCAAATTGTCAACAAACTTGTCAGGGTATGTTGTAAATTGATTAATTTATTATTTTGTATGTTGTTATATTGCCGGCTGATGTTGATACACGAATCGAGTTATAAGTGGTGGTCATTGCATGCTGCAGAGAAAAGGCAGAAGCAGTATCGTCGGTGCCAGTATCCGATCAGCCGACATCACGCAGTGAACCATCGAGACAATATCATTCTGTAGCCACAAAACAGTCCCAGCCGGTTGCCAGCACACACTCACAGCAACCAGTTGATGAGCTTCCTCTGAATGACAGCTTCCGGTAATGACTCCGATTTGTACAGAGTTGCTTGACTCAGTGAATTTACTATTTAGTAAGTTTTTGTGACTTAGTTTTATACTTCATCTTTGGTATCTACTGTCTTTTGTGCTTGGTTGAAACTATGATCAGCATAAGCATGTCCACTTTGCTCATGAGTTTGAAGGTGAGCTGATAATACATTTTATTTTAGCTGCTTCTGCATTTCGTCTTTTAAGTACAAATTGTGAAAGAATCGTGAAAGTTGGTCAACTTTGCTATGAATATTGTACTAATGAATGTACCACCAGTTTGGCTTGTCACACATGTGAGTCGTGATACATATATTGTCAGCTTTTAGTTGCTTCTCGGGCACATTGCGCTAACGTGGTTCATGATCTCAGTTTAGCTGAACTTACACAGTGTTCTAAATAAAACGTCTCATTTTGTTATTTTCCATATTTTTGCCAAATATTAACCGATTTTCAAAATTCTTTCACTGACACATACTGCGGACAATTGGCAATAAAGTAGTTGTTAAATATCCCACTGCACTTTAACTGTGTCGCTACACTACCATGTGAAACATAAATTTTCAAAAATCATTAAAATCTCTATAATTCGTATGCAAGAAAATCATCTTCTGACATAATTTTTACTAATTTTCATGCAAAAATTATATTCTATTTAGTTTTTCATGCATTTCTGATGTTTGTAAACAAAAGCAGATGATATTGTTGTAAATAATAATTTTTAATGCACTGATGATATACCGCTGACGTAATGTGCCATTTAGCAGTGGAGACAAACCTTTGATTAAGAACTTGTACTGGTTCAAAAAATACAGTCTTTGGAGAATACTGGCAGAATGTATAAAGATAAACTGCAAGAGTTGAAGAGTGGGATTATTATTAACAGAGATTTGGGAAACATGCAGCATCGACCAAAGGCATGAGACCGGCAGACTGAAGCATACACGTACTGAAGAGAATGTGATCATTGTGGATGAAATGCTGGGCTTGCTAAATCACAAAGGCCTGAGACAAACATATCATTCAATATGCCAGTTATCCAAAAAAAACAAGATTTAACAAAGTCAAGCATCATACAGATCATTCACTGCATTCTTGGCTGGAAGCGTATTTTGTTCACCAACATGCTTGCAGTCAATGACTGCTAGTTTTACCTGCATTTGTATTTCACAAGGTAATTTAGCGACACGGTTAAAGTGAGGTGGGTATTCAGTAATCACTTTATTGCTATTTGTGTACAGAATGCATCAGTGAAAAAATTTTGAAAATCGGTTAGTATTTGACAAAGATATAGACAATCACAAAGTGGGACGTTTTTTTTTGGAAACAGTGTAGATCAAAAGTTGAACCAAATTCACGTTGAATTACGTTGCACCAAGTTGAACTCAGTTCAGCTGATCCCGTTCAGTTAAACGGCCTTGGTTATAGCGTAGATGACGCTGATTGGTCAAGCCACACTCGGTTTGTAGTTCAGCCACAGTGATGTCAAAGTCACATGCAGTGCTTACGAAACAGTCAACTACCGATTTTTGCATCAGCAATATGATAAAGTTTCGAAAATATGCATTTGTGTTTTAGTCGTAAATTATTTATTATTTTACATTTATTGTCAAGATATATGTGGCATTAGCACTCTAAAATGCTGTTTATTTATTCATTAATTAATTCATCTAGCAAAAAGGCCTTAGAAAATCGATATAGCACAAATCTAGCATATCTAGATCAGAAGTATAATTGAATTAGATGCCTTATAAGTCGATACGAATGAGTTTTTGTTAGGGTTCGTTCTTATGTTTACTATAGCAGTGAAACATTGCCACTGAAAAATGCAATTTATTCATCTGTTTGTTAATTAACGGAGTAGAAAGATAACATAAAACGAATATAATAGAAATCTAACATATGCATATCAGCAGTGTAATTGCATTGGAGGTCTTATAAATTTGATACTAAGAAGTTTTTTGGAGAGGATAGGATTTGAATCCGACAATTTTTTGCAGCAATACTATCCCAGCATTCATCACTTGAGCCGAGATCAAAATTTGATCGGTGGTTAGACGGCGGTTCAGAATTAAACTGAGGTCAATGCTTGAACTGCTTTGTTGCAACACAAATTATGGCTGAACTATGTTTAAAGTCGAATTTGATTTGAGTTCAAAGTTGAACAGTGTTGGTGTCAATGCACCCTTAGTGTCACTTTGACAGTTTTCACACACTTTTAATTTGTTCACAGCTTGCAGAATTCTCAGTATGCAGCACCTGCACTGAGTGACCCTCCGGCTATTGGCAATGATCTGTATTCACGTGGTGTAAACCTGGATTCGTCACGCCGTTTTCTTTCATCAGCTAATCCTTATGGAATGCCTGCCATGTCACCGTCGCAGTAAGTCAGCCACTAACTGCCTTGTATACTGAATTCTGCTAGTAAATTCTGTTGTATACTTTAGCTTTTTTTGCTTTGATATTTTATGCAGCATTTTTTTACGTCATTGTATAGCTTTGTGTTGTAACTATGCTTTTGTCATTGCATGGTTTGTGTTGTGTGTGCTTCTGTCACCAAGCAGTATAATTTGGTAGTGTCCAGAGGGTGCTAGTGTTGTGCCATTGGGAATTTAACTGCAGTCTGGCAAAAATCAGTGGCATTCTATCGCTAAATTTACGACTGTATCAACTGCTGTGCTATTGGTTTTATGCTGCTATTGCATAAGTGTACTATTATTTTATGGCTTGTCATGCATGTATACTAGCTACTGATTTCTGCTTATGCTGTTGGCTGTTACGAGTATTATAATTATATTTAAGCTTTGTATTATTATGGTTACCGATGTGGTGTACAAAAATCCGTGATATTAATTGTTTAAAGGTTCCTGGTTCTCCAATGGACAGCATTATGAGATTGATGACTGGAGGATAACAGGGAAGATTATTAGAACTGCCGTTAGGGTTAATTATATATACATGCATATAATGGAGTTCTTACAATTTTAGGTTTAGCTTGTTTTTTTTGGTGTTTTGTGTTTCTGTAAAGGTTAAACTTTTTGTTTTTTTATTGTTAAGGTTAAACTTATCATTCCATTACTATGTGTGTGTGTGCAATTTTGCCTGCAAAGGCCGTCTCCGAAATGACCTTTATTGTGTTGGGTGGGACGTTAAACCTTACTCACTCACTCACTAATTGTTCAAAGATTTACGTTGTTGTGCTTAATGGTGTGTTCTGCAGTTCAGGATATGGAGCTGGTGCACCTCCTCTGTATGAGGCATACAAAAGTCTAATGGATAACGCTTACCACTATGCACTCCAGAATCTATTGGATTCTGGCACTAGAACGTGTAAGTTGATATTGAATTCATTCACCAACCAAGCGTCTGAGTATCAAATTGAACTGTTGATTGTACATTACATAACCAAAGGTGTGTAATAAGTTGTCATTGGGGAATCCATTTCTGGACGCCTCTTTACATTTTCAGGAATTTGGGAATGTAGATATTCATTTTCGGGCACCTGGGAATGAGATTTACTGCAGTACTACTAGCGCAGTGATGCTATGAAAAACTGTCACCGGTCTCGCTGCAGGAACCAGTGTGCTGCTGCCTGAATGCTGTGGGCTGGGGAGCTGATAGACCATCAGTCACGTGCATTAATGCCTCTCTCCTCCTGGAACTCAGTGCTGGGATGCAGTACATGGTCATTGGTTGGTGGAGCATCATGCAGGTATTCTGCCGCCTGCTGAGCTGAGCCACATGAAGAAGCCAAAACCCAAGGAGGTCACAGAGCTTCGAGAAAGATGGAGCGTGGGCTGCAACAACAGTAACAACAAGCCAGATGCTACTACTGCTGCTATTGCCACATGGACCACGCTGTGAATTGGGCTGTCTGTTTGAGTGTTTGAGCCTGCAGTCACTCTTTATCTCCACAGATTTACTGCAGACTGTTAATAATGACGAAGGACCACCAGTACATAGTGGTTTGACGACAGTGAGCTAAGCTGCCTCTCTATCGGTGCTTACATACAGGCGACTGTCACTTTTCAAACCGACTAGAAAACCAGTGCCAAAGAGGCAAGGAAAGACAGAATAAGAGTGCAAGCCAGGCGGGCAAGTTGCTTCACCAGTGACACTGTCGCTCATACAACTTTCGTTAAGTTGTCACCTTCGCGGTCATTCTGTCCGACTGCCTGCTACTTTCACTTGGTTCCATTAGCATTCACTGCCAGCACCAATGCACAAACGCTTGTGCATTGGTGCTTGGGTGGGAGCCGCAATGTTGTGTTTACCTTATACTTCTCATCTTCGCCTTGAATCACCAGCTTGCTGCTGCAACAGCCGTCAAATTTGCTGTGCACTGTTTGTTTCAGATTACGCGTGCACAATGCTGGAACAGTGGTGGCTGTTCACTGTTCGCAATTTCCTCGGGGATCTAGCTATTTTCATTCCCAAGAATTTGAGAATTAAAAAGTCTGGGAATTCCGGGTGCCCAGGAAATGGGAGCTTGGGAATATATTTTTTAGTTGTCATATATAGTTTGATATGACAGTGAAAAAGCTAGATAATCTGGATTATTTTAAAGGTGATTGGAGTCCTCCAGGCAAATTGTTTATGTCTTTTTTTCTGTTTGTGTGAAACACTGAACATTTTATTCAACTTGTCAGGGCTATGTTACATTAATGGAGTAATTTATCATTTGAATGCACATTTTAAAACTGGCTGATATAAGTCTGTACGTGCATAAGTCTATGATAGTGTAGTTTTCTCTGAAATGTGTTTGCAGCTTATCACAATTGATCGTGATCTTTCATACAGTGGAATTATGAAATTGCATAAGTTGAAGCTAAAGCTAAAAAGAAATTTGTACAGTGTCATAAAACCAGAGGCACTTGATAAGAAAATGAGTAAGTAAGAGTGCTACCTGTTTTGGATGGATGAAAATGTTAGCTGTGTGTGAAAATATTTGGCTGCTGACAGCAAACGTTCCATACTTGCTGGCTCATCAGATGCCAGTGCAGACTGGCAACCAGAACGTCCCAGCACCAGCACCGCCACCGGCACCAACACATCATCCAGCTAATGATGCTTATTCCTCGCCTTCCGCTGCTGCTGCTGCTGCTCATCCAAGGTTAGATGTCCATTTGTCCATCACATAGAACTGTTTTACATTTGAAATTTGATATTTTTACATTCACTTGTATTTAGGATACCAGATTTTGGCCTCGTTTGTGACCGTTTCTTACAAATCCATCTAAATTTGGCTGTGGCAAAATTATTTGGCTAGATTTCTAAATTTGGCTGATCGGAGGTAGAAGTAGTGCATCATTTGATTGGAGTAGGTGTGTTACCCTCGGTCACTGCAAACTGAACTGATATCCTTTACATGTTACAGATTATTAAATTGTACTTTTTTATTGCTGTACATTTATAGCCAGTTTGGGACGTGACAGTTTGGGAGGTCGAGTAGTTGTACTTTTGTGTGATGGTGTTATTTAATTTGTTTGTGATAACAAGTGATTATGTAAGTGCTGTGGTTTTATTAAAAATTTGGCTACATTCTTAGATACCAAAATGCACAGTTGGCCAAATTTAATTTGGCTGCAGTTGGATTCTGAAAATTTACTCTTTGTGTTCATCACTAGTTTTTTGTGGAGATCCTTTTGAGTGATGTTTTTACAGGTAAAATGTTCTTTCCTGTTTGCCAAGTCAACAGCATTGAAGCATAATGCTGTTGGTTTTAGAATTAGTTTTCATATTCTATTTTTGGAGCTTTTTTCCCTGATGTTTATACCTATCTGAGTGATAGCTCTATTTTGCTATTCATCATGTGATTAATGTCGTTCAGTGATGCTTACATTTTGTAACGCACAAATGGCATTTTGTATTCAGTTTGTGAAATATTTTCATTGTATAGTACTCTAATGGCAATTGATGTTAAAATTACATGTGCTTATTTCTGTGATTAACATCATCGGTTAACTGCATTTACGTGTTTAACATTATTGCATGTTTGCTGGAATGGTTCACTTTTACTGAATTAAGAGTTAGTCATGCATTGCAAAGCTGGCCTGATTCTTTAGTTTTAATGTTTTGCAGTCGATTCTTTGATGATGTCTTTGATGAGAGACATATTCGGAAGGCTTGGGCAGACACCAGTGAAAGGTTGCTTTACGTTCAAAATGTCACACTTACGTTGTGGTATTCACGGTATCAGGCTTTCCACTTGGCCTGAAATTTGAAGCTTGTCCTCACATCTTCCGAAACAAGCAAATTCATTCTGAAAATCTTGCAAAATTAAAAAAAACATTTTTGCTTTGAAATAATGATGTACATGACGTTCTGACATCTCAGTAGATTTGTCATATTTTTGACCTTTTCGCTGCTCGTGAGCCTTGATGTTATCTTTGTCTCCAGTTATAAAAACATCACTTACATTACTTTTTAATTAGTTTTTAATATTTTACTTTTCTACACTTTTGCTGTACTTATTGGATCAAGTTATTGGAAAATCCAATCACCTAGTAGTTATGGTGTCTGCATTGCTCTCATTTATCATAGTTTTGTTTTTTTTGTACCAGAGTTCCAGCATTGCCAGGTCTAGTAGACACTGATGATAGAAATAGAAATGCCATGGAGAAGAAAAGAGTTTATCAGCTTGAGTTACAGAAGCAGGTATGTCAGTGTTTGTTTTGAGTGCAAATATGCTGGTACATTGCGATGTTACATTACAAAGTGCTACATTTATTGTTTTGCGGTTTTTAGCGTATTACTGGTTTTACAACTGTCTGCCTTAGTCTGCTGCTGTCTACTGTCATGTAAACTTTGTATAGTAATTTTTTTATACCTGGATTCTGCCATCTACGTTACCTCATATATTGTAATTTTCATTTTATTTTACTTGTTCATTATAATAATGTTGTCTGATTGCCATTGTTTCTGTGCACTGTGACTAAGCCTTGGAATTTGTTTGCTACTGGTTGTTGAGACCATTTATTACTGATAACTGAAGTGAACAGTCTAAAAAGAAACGTAAAGCGCTGTTGTTCAGTTGAGCATGACTAGCAGCTCAGGCTTCAGGTCAACTCAGCCTTCTATTCTCTCGGGATGGGAAATAAGTGGTAGCTTATGGGCTACTAGTGTGACTGACTGTGGTGCTGATATGTGTGCTGCCTGTTCCATGGGTCCAGTTGTTAGCTGGTTTGTGCAGTGGATGGCCGCATAGTGTACCATGGTGTCATTAGCTCATGCCAGTCAGCTGCCATTTCTGAGATTGTGAAGTGTTTCTGGTCATCAGTCTGACTCAACCTAATTACTAAGTGGCGACCTGCCGTGAAGCTGCAGTGCTCGTTTTAACTGAACTGAACTGTGTTGACTATGATGCGTAACAGATAGCAGAAGATAAGCGTATGAAACAGAAGCAAAAAGAGGAGAAAGATGCGTGAGTTGAACGTTTTTCATCTCTGTAAGATGCTACTTGTGAATTGAGAAGCATTCGTTTGCAACAGTGTGGGTATTTCTTAGAGTATGCATCCACTTCAGCAATATACCACATACAAAATCAGCAGATGTGGCTTCATAGCTTACAGACAATTGTGCAATTAACTTTCACTATGAGAGCTGGAAATACTGAGTTTATATTAAATGTGGACTTTGTTTGATTTTTTCTGCAGTTTAATATTGTGAGAAATAGGGCTAATGATGTGTATTTAGTACTGGTGTTTTTATACAGTTATGATCGGAAGTTAGATGAAGAGAACTACAACCCATTCGGTCGTGGTGGCGCCGGGGCTCCTGTGAAAGATGCACATGGCAATGCCATCAGTAAGTTTTTGCAGTATACTCGAATTAGTAAATTTATATAAGATTTATGTCATTATATTGTCAGTAATTTGGCAGCACTGTTGTGGTTAAATATCATAAATGTATAAACTAGTTATATGTGCAACTGTTTATGTACAAGTCAGCTACAATTCATTCAGTTTTTTAACAGAGTTTGTTCATTTCTTGGAAGAGCAGCCACTTTGGAAAAAAAATCTTTCTGCAGCCATTCGAAAGGTGGTGCTGTAAGGCTGTAATGTGGCTTGGAGTTAGCGAATTAAGTTAGTTGAACGAAAACCAGAAGTAGTGCTAGTTGAGTCTACATGCATCTTTGTTAGTATTAGTTTTTATGGGGACAGTTCACTAGTTTGGAGGGAGGGATAAATGGCATCTTTGTCAAGGGCAGCCATTGTTATGGTCGTTCTTGGCTGTGGCAGACCAGAACCTTGTCTAGCATTATTGTGCTGCTGTTTTCAGTATAAACTGTGTACTGAGCTGTTTTTCATAATCTAAATAAACACTGTTTTACTTAAAATGTGTGTGTTGTTGTAGCATTGCGGAATGGTGCAGCTGCTGCAACCCACCAGTCTCCATCTGCTCCTGGTAGCAACACTTACCCACTACTCAGTGACTTACTGTGTCCTTCATTCAGTTGTCATATTTCTATTACCTCTACTGAAGAAGTAGATTGTGCATGTGAGTCAGTGAGTATAGTTTTTAACACAGTCTGCAGTGTATTATGCATGTGTAATGTGGTGTAATACACAGTAGACTGTGTTGAAACACTTATTTTATGGCCTGATTGTTGGCATGTTCTGCCTGAATGCACATGTGATATGCTAAGGTGAGAGGCCATCAGTCGTCGTGCTTGAGTGCAGTGTGATTGCAGCAGTGTACTGAGAGATAGGAGGACTGAGCAGAGGTCATAAAATATGGGTGCATATAGTCGGTGCAATTAAGCTAACAAGTTGCAATGTGCCACAGCCTAAATGTACAAAAGCGTCATCAGTAGTCACTTATAAATAGGAGGTTTTGAGTTAGGTCAGTCTGTTAATCTGTCCACTAACTTACCTATACTCAAAAAGTTGGGAACGGATTGTTTGGAGAGACTGAGTTATTGTATTCTAGTGGCAGTCTGGGTGCATCTCAAGTGCATTGGTAATTGTTATGTGTTACTGCTGTATCATGTTGTCCCAGTGACGAATCGGCCGGCAGTGAATGAACCTGTTACAAGTCCAAGTACAAGACAGCAGTATCCACTGGCAGCTTTAGCTGAGGCAGTAACCTCACCCACCACCGGTGACTCATCACATGCTCGTGGCGGCCATGGCATATTCGGCGAACCAATGGTAAGCTTACTGTAACTGTCGATGGCTTGTGATTAATGCATTAAAGTAGTCTGGATCAGTTTTTTTTCATAGCGATTAATGTCCATTTGCAAAAAATTATCAGTTTGTTTTTATATGTTATAATGTTTGTATACTGGTACAAGAGTCAACAGCTTTTATATGCACACACACATGGTTTTTGATCAACTGGCCCATTTTTCAGAATTACTTAGGTTAGGTGTTTTTACGTTAGGCCAGAATGCAAAAGTAAGCCTGTGGCAAGTGGTAGCGTTTTTAATACAGTTATTTTACTATATTTTGTCACGTGCTGCAAATGGGAAGATGATGGATTGAAATAGCATTGATGCCAGTCAGTCGTCTAATCTATTTCATCATGAATTTACATTGGCAGTTTGCATCATTTTACTGGTTACATTCTTGGATACAGCGGTGTCAAAGCGGTGTCAATGAGTTGGTTGTTATTAACGTAGTCTGAAGAGCAGAAGAATGCCAAGGCAAAGTACTATGAAGACTTGCGTCAACAGGTATCTGACCGTCTTGTATGCATGCACATTGAGATCCAACTGTTTGTCATCTTTCATTTCTCGATTTGCAAATTTACATCTGTGGTTTACTCAGCAGTAAGTTTGCAAAAAAGTGATCATTGAAGATCCCACCACACCTGCGGTATTTTGCTACACTACCTTGTGAAACATTCATGTCAGAAAACTAGCATGTTCTGTGTGCTTTCCTGGGGTAGTCTTGCTCAAGTGTAACTTGCCAGAAGTCTCGGTGTGCGTCTGCATTGCACTGTTACATAAAACATGTTTATTACATTTTTCTAACTTATTGTATTAATTTTCTTACTGTTACAAAACGTCTTTTCTAACTTCAAAAGATGTAAAAAAAACACGTGAAATAGTTTGACACAATATTGAGTGGTTGTCGAGCAATTGTAGTTTGTTTGATGCAGATGGAAGAAAAGAAACTGCGCGAGACAGAAGCAAAGAAAAAAGAGGCGAGGGAAGACGAGCGGCTGATGAAGAAAATTGAGGAAGAGAACGAACGTCTCAGACAGCAAGAGGAGGAGGAGAAGAGAAAGAAGAGGGAAAAAGAAGCCGAAGTAAGTAAGACAACACGCTGAACAGTTACTGTTACATTCCATCCGTATTGTGAGACTTGACTGCTGTGGATGTGATGTCGGTTTTCTCATTTCTTCGGGGCTTTGCTCTTCCAAATTGGCAGATGGGCTTTTCGTGACCACCACAACAGTGACATTGGTCTACACTTTACATTCACATGTCCATCAGATTCAGAATCACCTGCATTACCTCCAAGACCATCCACCCCACTCATCCTTCTTGTCCGAACTCTGTACTTGAACATTACATTCCAGCTCATACCCTGCACTCATCTGACACTTATCTGCTGTCAGTGACTTGTATCCGTACATGTTTTGGTTTTAGAAGATTTTTGTAGCTGCTGTTACCATTTTGAATTCTCTCCTTTTGACATTTGCAATAGTTGTTCAATAGCATCCTTTCGTCGTCAACTTTGAGCATTTTTTTTCAACCGTTTGCCATCTTTAGTGCTCCATCTCATTCCAGTGCTTCAGATTCTGCGAGTTTCTTGCCAACATTATTGTGCACTTTATCAATTTGTTTACTTACTTACTTATCGTGCAGTCCTGTAAAGCCAAGTGAAAGTGCGAGTGATGTGATACGTGCAGGAAGAGCGTAAGCGTCAGGAGAGGTTGAAAGAACAGGAAGCGGTGAGACAGGAAGCCGAGCGTAAGAAGAAAGAAGAGCAAGAAGCTCGCTTGGAGCAGCTCAGGAGAGAAGAAGAACAGCGCCGTCAGGTCAGTTCATAATGCCAGCAGACTTCTGGCTTTGTCGCATTTACCATCCATGTTTGTATGATGGTTTGCTTTCACGTAGATCAACTCAATAAAAATTGCACTACATATGCTTTGCCACACTTCTTTGGATGGACTAGCTTTTGCACATGACAGATTTGGCACCGAATTTATAATGATGCGTGATAATACTGTTTACTTTGGTATTTTTGAGTTGGTCGGCTGTTCTGTTAAAGATGATAAGCTTTTAGTTGATGCTGCTTGTTTGATTTGTGTCTGCAAGGTCACTATTGATTATGCATACGAGCTGCAACAGAAACAGTGGACATTGTCATTAATAAGGCTAATAACTGTCATAGCAATATCGCTTACGGTGTATTTTCTCACCAACATTTGTTAAACTTCGAGTACTTGTCATTGTGTAACATTAACTCAAAAGCACTCAATAACAGTCAAAGGTATGTTGTATGAATGTTGTGAATTGAAGGATGGGCAGAATCAGTTGATGCTTTTGTATAACTGTTTTGCGTCTGTTGCCCAGCACCAAACAGTCATGAAGAAATCTTTAGTTTCGTTGCAATCAAATAAAAGTTTCTGTTTATATTCTGCATGCTGCAGCTGTCGGCCATCTTAGATGAAAAAGTCACATCGCACTGTTAAAGTGAAGGGAAGCAGAATATTTGTTGGTAATGGTAAACTAAAGATGACAGTAGTGGCAGTGATATTAGTGATAATTTATAGTACTTGTTACTAATATTATGCCTTTAAATTTTTGGCATTAATATTTCATCAGGCTGCCGAGAACCGTCGAATGGAAAGTCAAACTTCAGGCCGCGATTCAAGACCTATACATCTGGTAATGTATTTTTTTATCTGCTTTATGTGTTTTTTGCAACTTATTTATGATTTATTTTGTCATGTGATGTGTGCGATGATTTGGGGCTGTCTTTTTTGCTTGTTTGAAAGTTGTCCTTGTATTACCTCATTTTACTTTACTTACTTTAATTAGTTTTGAGTCTTTAACCACCAAGCAAATCAGGTACAGTAGCTGAAATGCTACCATTTTGAACTTGTTATCATAAAATAAATAGATAAAGTGTAATATATATATATATATGGAGTGGTTGTTTTGTTGCAGCAAGCTGATGAAAACCGAAGAATTGAAAGCCGCAACTCTAGAACAGTATGTCAGGTATCCACTCTGTTGGTGGTACACACAATGTGAAATGACATCATAGCAGCTAAATAATCGCCTAAAATGTGACTTTGTAATTCCAGTATATTTTGACTAGAAGTTTTACTCCATCACTCAGAGATTTTGTACTTCACTGACTTATTTTTACCAGACCTTTGTGAGATTTTCTGTGGTTTGTGTCTGCATGTGCTCTGATTCGTTTGCAACATAGCGCTGTATAGTTGTTGTTGATTGATTGACATTATAACTAAGGCTCACAGTTTTCCGCGGAAAATTTTGCCAATCAGTGATTAATAGTAACCTAGGCCCTATCTTGCATCGTTACTGAGATACAGCGACTTATTGGGCAAAATTTGCGATTATTGGCCAATAAGTCAGTAACAGTGCGAGATAGGGCCTAGGTTACTATTAATCACTAATAGGAAGTCGTACACTGACTCTTAATTGGCGCCAAATTCAATGACCTTGAATGATCTTGAACGCCAAAATAAGGGGTTTTATGGATTTTTTGGCAATTTCGGGCTGCGACACAAGTCTATATTATTCACAAGGTGGTGCCACGGAACAATCGTTGTGCAATCCGGATAGAGAATTTGGTATTTGTATATTAACTTAGCGTGCACACCCCAATTTTTGGCTAAGCTACTGAACCGGAACTGCTATGGGCTTTCGCACGTCTCGTGAGCATTAGCTCAAATTTCTTGTTATAAATGTCTGCACTTTGTAATCAAAGTTGTGAATAAGAACAAAGTGGAAATTTTTAGCTGACCGTATCTTAGCAGTGGTCGAGCTGTTGGCGTAGTTGTCATTGTCTGTTCATCCATTCGTTTGTTTGTAATTTATGTAATGTGGCTAAGCTTTAGGTTGCAAGGGAAAACTTTTTACATGAATAATTAACCATGCATCTCAAACTCGGGCATGCAAAATTTTAGCCATCTAGTGCAAGGGTAACATTTTCAAATTGGAGGTTGAATGAAGAGGGGGGTAGGAAATTCAACAGAAAACTGGCTATATCTTGGAAGTGGTGAGAGATACGGCCGAGGTTACTATTAATCACTAATAGCAAGTGCCGTATGCCCTGTCAGATAAGATGGAAATCACTGGCCTTGGATGACCTTGAAGGTCGTTACGTGCTGTTGTGGCTAAATGGTGTGAGATAAAGCTTAGGTTGCTATTGATCACTAATAGGAAATGGCATATTGGCTTTCAAATGACATAAAAATCATCGACCTTGAATGACCTTGAAGATCATTGCTGCAACAGGAACTGTAGAGGCTGTAGCACATTTTCCCTAGCAAGGCGTTTTATTGTGAGAAAAATTTGCTAAACCTGCATCCAATATTTGCATTGCTTATTTACAACTGTGGCTGTTTATATTGTCTGGCAAGATGACCACGTGTCATCGTGTCACCATGTCCGACGTGTTTTATGCTAGCGTTAATTGTAGCTTTTGAGAGCAGTATTCCGTTAACATAGTGTGCATGGAACTGTGACACTTCTGAGAAATTGCTTTCTTTTCGTGATTGCAAGTTGGATGCTGAGCTTCGAACAGAGGCAGTACAGTTGGCTTTTTCCTGGTGACAGCTGGGCTTTTTGTTTGTGATGCAATATGTATTTGATACAGTAGAGTTTTTAGTTTGGAACTTTTATTGTTCTTGTCTTTGTGATGACAGTCAGCATCTCGTGATCGTGTTTCACCACAACTGTCATCATCTCGAGGACCAAGTATGTCATCCCAACTAATGTGATATATTGTATTTTCTAAATACACAGTGTTTCATGAAAAATGGCACCCTTTTAATTTTTTTCGGTATTCACTCAAATGATGATCAACTTACACGAAATTTTTACCAGATGTAGCTGAAGAAATACAAATTTAATATATTTGGACAAAATATGGCATTATGGCTGTTAGTTAAATATTCTTTGCTAGTCGTGATGTAATGCTGATGTCATAGTGTGTCACAAGTACAAACTGGTTTGCCACAACCTGTGCTGTGAGTTGCTGAATAGCTGCCCGCATCGATGGTGAACTTCATCTGGGTCACTGATGACAAACTGTTGAAGTTTTACCATTGCAGCCACGATAATGCCCAAAATGATCACTTTCACACACTTGTGAGGATAGCTTGACTTTTACACCTTCCAGCTCCGCAGTGCACCAGCACACACCGCTTGCAAGTTGGTTGAGTTTTTGAATTGCAAGATACCTGATTTCATGCCCCTATGTTGCTTAGTGCTGATACGATGAAATTTTTCATCAATGAACCAGATAAAATTCCCCATCGAAGCAGGGTAACAACTGACAGCACCAGTTGAGACAAGCAAGCTTGTATTCACGATGCATTATGACGTCAGCGTTTCATCACGACTAGCAAAGAATATTTAATTAACAGCCACATTTTGTTGAAATATTTTGAATAAGTTTTTTCAGCCACTACTATTTTATGTAAATTGATCACCATTTGACTGACCTATCAAAGAAAGAAAAAGGGTGCCATTTTATGAAACACCATTTATATATACTTTTGTTAGTATTTTTAGGGTAGTATTTTTGCTATGAATGTAAAAGTCAGTTTCATAGGTTAGTTAATTATTGGCACTAATCTGTCAACTTAACTTATGTGCTGCAATTGCTATCTTTTTATTGGCACAATTTCTGTGTTCTAATAAATTATCTGTCAGCTCTATACATCCTTCTTTCTCTCTTAGCTTGTTTTTCAAAATTTTTCTGTTTAACATATCACGTAGCATTTTGCCATTATATACTGTAAAAATGTTACCACATCATTTCCCAGAAGTTTTCTTTTTTGCAACTGAACAGATGTGGAGTAATTTGTAAAAATATGCTGATTAAACGTGGACCAAGTGTCAGTTTGTGAGTGTGTGCATTGTGGGTTTGTGCTGGTTGTGAACTGTAAATATGCTGTTTGCTGTGGTGAAGATGTGGAGGTTTTGAATCAGTTAGCTCGGATGAAGCAGTGGCTGCAGTCAGAGCGACGGCGTGTTGAAGTCGAGTCAAGTCGTGAGCAAGTACATATTCTCGCTCACTCGATTGTATGATGTCTAATTGTGCAGCTGTCTTACCGGGTCATAGTGTGGGTCTTACCCATTTATCTCCCTCTCTGTCTGTCTGTCCATCTGTCCTCTACAAGCTTCTAAGTTCTAACTTGTAAACTGATCAAGATCGATGTGAACATTCCGTGGGGCATGAGTACTCAGTGTGCCAATTTTTAGCATAACTGGTTAAGGTTGCAATAATCCACTACGTTTTCTTTTATTTGATGAGATGGGATTGGATTTCATTCAGGTTTGTAAGTGTTTTAACACTTTTATGTGCGATAGCAAATATTTTATTTGCTGTGTATTATTTTCATTGTGCTGTGATGCTGAATTCTGCTGTTTGGTGTTTAAGGTATCAGATCCACCTGTCCAGCCTTCAACACCGTAAGTTAATATACCTGCTTTGATGACCGTTTGATTATATGTCACTCTTTTGCTACTTGTGGCAATCTGTCTTTACTGAGACATTGGAAATTACATGTATTGATTGTTTATTATTGATTGGTTTTTTTCCGATAAATATGCGTATTTATTAGCTTGGATAGTTTGTGTGTAGTATTAAATCTTCAGTGCTTTGACACTCTTGGTGTTGGGTGAGCGTCTAGCCTGTGAAGTCTCACTCTGTAAATTTCCAAAATTTTTATTTTTGGGGATCCGGTTTCTGGAAAAATTGACCACTTTAATAAAATTTAGACGTTTACTGACGTGTGTTTTGGACGTAATTTAATGACACTTGACGTGCAGCTTACAATATTATGTTTACGTTATGTAAATTTGGAAATAATTTTCCCCCTAATTTTATTCAACTCAGCCTGGCCGTTCATGGTGGTTGTGGTCTGTGGGTAGACACAGTGAGTATCAGCAATAGCTAGGACTTAAACAGACACATAGTGCAGATGCACTAGCTCTATGTCCATGGCCTCACAGTGTAAGCTGGTGTCTGACTGAGGGCTAAGGAAACAGGTCAGCAGCCCCTGTGAGTCTTATATCTCAGGAAGGACTACACTTTACTTTTTCTATTTTTTTTGTATTTAATTATATGTTTTTGTGACTTGTCGCATGCATAGAAGACATGCCAGTTAACGTGATCGTACTTTTCATGTGCATTTTTTCTCATTCAAAAGCACTTGTCAACAACAGCACATTTAGCAGTGATAACGGCTAAGTCATAAATTTTCATATTTTAGTAAGTGCCATATTGACATCACCATGCAAACTGATTGGCGTAGGCTGAATGCTAGCACGAAGCTTGTCAGCCGACGTCGGCCTACAATTGGTCGCCGGGGTTTTCCACCAGCTTCTGCATGTTCCGACAATGCTGACGAATTTCACCACTCTAGTTTGTATCCAATCTGTCAGTCAGACATTTAGTCTCAAGATTATGGTCTTGGTCTGGTGACTGATTTGAAAACCAAAAAAATGTGGTCTTGGACTTGAATTGCATTGTCTTGATTTTGACTTTCTTCATGTTTTTGATCTGTCACTGGTTTTTCAGTTTCTGCATTATAAATTTAAACTTTTTGGCAAAATGATGTAAGGATTTGCTTACTTTTTGCACTTTGCAAGCATCATTTTTGTATGTTTTTATTATGTATCAACTTTTTGCTGTTAACAGTTGGTTTTGTTGGTGTTAAGTCTTGGTCTCAAGTTTATGTTCTTCGTTTTGATGTGGTCTCAAAACTGAAAGTTGTACAGTATTTTCTGCAGAATGTCATTGATTATAACAAATATATGTTTACTTTAAAATTTTGATTTTGTGCTTGTTTTCACATTGTCAGTGTTGTATCTAAATGTTTATTTTGTTTGTACTTATATTCATTATAAATGGGCAGTTTCGAAAGTGATGAAGGACAGGTTGATGGCCGTGGAAGTTTGGTTTTCGCAAAGGATGCTAAAGATATCACGGACAAAGAACAAAGGTAACGAGGAAGTATTTAAAGAGGCAAGGGTACATCGTACACCAATGAAAAGGATACCTCAACAGTAACTAGCTGTCCTGGGGCACGTGTTGAGAAAGCATGGTCTGGAGAATTTGGTGATGACAGGAAGGATAGATGGGAGGAAAGCGAGGGGGCGTCAGAGACTAGAGTATCTGGACAGCGTAGGAGAATCATGGACGGACAAAGTCAGCCCAACTGAGCTCATCAGGGCTTTAGAAGATTTTTGGCAGAGCATGGTCACCAACGTCGTCGACGACTGCACGACAACATGACATGACTTTCATAACATTGTTGCATCGTGCATTTGCAGTTGCAGTGCATTATTGAGAATGGATTTTTTTTACTTCGTGCATAATGCTGCTTGTCTCAGCTAACAGGACACTTCACATAGGCTCGGTTGTTATCCTTGATGAACTCATTATTGGGATACCATGCTTCTCTGAAAATACTCTGTTGAAATATTTGCTTCACATTGTCAGATACTGTCAGAGTTTATCCCACATCTTAACGACACTCAAAACTTATGTTTATAATGATGGTTTTTGACCAATTTTTGCATCTATATTTGTATATCATATAACAACACCTGTTAGCCCTGTTTGAAGGACACTGTCACAAGTATGGATGGTATGATGTGGTGTGATTGTAGAACAGACCGACTATCACAATGAACCATTTTTGGAAGACTTGCCAGAGATGCCGACAGATCAGGACTTGCTGGAAGTGCAGCAAAAAGCCATACTCCAAGAACAGGAGAACGATCTGCTCCTGATGAAGAACAACTGTTCTTTGAACACTGGTAATTTTGCTTGTTTGTACTTTATAGCACACAAAACCTAGAAAAACTTGAGTATACATGGAATTCTCTGAACATGAAAAACTTCTGGAAAACTCTAGGAATTATCAGGGAATTCTGTGTGACTTTAGAAAAGAACTGTAACAAACAAAATAATGTCACCAGATGTGGGTTATGGGATGCAAAAATGCTGTAATACATTGCAGCTGGGGCCGCAGACTGCACTAGGGGAGCTTACAGTGCTTTCCCAGATTACCATTATTACAATTACGTTTTGTTGTAATAACTTGTGGAAAAGTAAGTTTATGGCTCTGGAAAAGCCTGGAAAACTCAGGGTATTTCCTTCTCCTACTTTGTGGCCACCCATTAATATTGCATAGGATAAATATGTGTGATTAGTATAATGATGTTTGTTTATTGTTGTTGCAACTCGCTATAGAAATGCAATTCACATTGCAGTGAGTTTTCTTCGCTGCATGGCTTCTGTTGTAACTGGTAGTCTTGGTAAGGACGACCGAGTGTAGTTGCTTTGGTGCTTTTGTCTTGCACCATCGTGCATCCCACCACCTAAACAACAGTGTCAGAGTGCTGAGTGATTGGTTTGCTGCTGAAAATGTGTATTTCAGGGAACAAATTGTGTGATTGTCATCTCTCTGAACAAAGCTTTAGTTGACGGCTCATTTGATCATACTGTTTTCGGGGCCACTGTACAGTGTACAAATATGCAGATTAATGGTTTGATAGATCAGTTAATTGATCGAATGATGTTGTTCAGTAGTATCTGCTGTACATAGCACACTGCCTTCTGTGTTGTTTCATAGCTCGTCAAGATGTGTCTTTACCTCGACGGCACTTTGATAGTGATGTAAACGGTGGCCGAGTCTCACAGACTGAAGCTCTGTTGTCAGAATCTTCATTTTTTGGCACGTTCGTCTGTTTATGTCTTGTTTCTTCTAATGTGAAAAGTGAATTTTATGCATCTGTTTTAGTTGTGTACATTACGTGTGAATAAAAGTGCATCCTCAGATATCAAATCTGCAACTTTTGAACAGAGTGCAGTAAAAATAGTTTGCATAAACTTAATATAAGTTTTGAATGTAGATGCTGCATCGTGACAGCTGCAATGCCAGTTTGACACGTGAAATGCTGTCATAACTATCAGACTGTTGGTTGGGCAATGGCAAAGGCATCTGGCCTGTACCATCGTTGCTGTTTCCAGAAGTTTACTTTGGTGTACTGGCATAACATGCACTAACTCCAGAAACAAACCCAGATGTGTTTTTATGCATGTTTTTTTTGTGTTTATTTCACTGAGTGATCATTGATGCTGTGTGTTTAAAACAGATACTCCTGTCAGTGCATCACGGCCTGCTACCAGGACAGCTCGTCAGCAGAGCAGTCAGTCACCAGCTCGACAGTACTGGCAGTCATCTAACTCATCGGTCTGTTTACACAGTATTAGCATGAAATAGAGCTTTTTGTGCATCTGGGGCTTGTATGATTGTGAGGTCACTGGTTCTACTCCCACCTGTTGCACTGCCAGATGTTTTTGTTTATTAAGCAGCATAATTTGATACCGGCCAAAGGGCAATAATGCTTTGCAGCTGGGAAGGTAACTGGTAGGCTTCAGAGACTCAGTGGTCTATCCACCTATGGGTTCAGTGGCCAATGTCTGGGAAAGCCCAAATTCCATTACGTCAACTTTGACCGAAACTTCCCCGCGGGGAAAGTCGTGGACACAAACCATCTCGACAAAGTCCGTGACAAGTCCACGACAAACCCATTTGTGTCGTTATAATGGAATTTAGCCTGTTACAATGCACGGGGAAAGTCAGCGACAAAGTCCGGGACAAGTTCGCAACAAAGTCGCAGACTTGTCGCAGACACAAATCATGAAAGTCGGCGATGTGATTTCTGTTGCAGACTTCCATGATTTGTGTTCGCGACTTTGTTGCGAACTTGTCCCGGACTTTGTCGCAAAGTCAGCATAATGGAATTTGGGCTGAAATGAGCACTTGACCAAAGCTCTTCGGAGTACAGTCGGTTTAACTATTATTACTTTGTGCATCTGCCACTTTCAGTGGTGCAGAAAAGGTCAAAGGTCAAGACACATTTTGTGTAATGATGCCTGCAGTTGCCCTCGTCTGTGTGTAGTGATAGCCACTTGTTAAGGGTCGCAAGCTGGGGTTTTCTTTTGTCACTTATAATGGGATATTCCGATGATAAAATGAATGACCACATACTATGTCGATTTATCGTGGAAATCTTTTTAGTCATTGATTTAAAGTGTGTCAGTTTCTTTTATCAGCAGTAGCCATTGTTTATAGCTCATATATAATGTTGCTTGTTTTTTTTTGCTTTTGTAGCTGCCAGCAGACCTGACGGAATCTATGGGCAGCTTGAACTTGGATGATCTGCAGACAAGAAATGAAGAAAGATTACACCAGCTGAAGTCATCAACAGGTCTGGTATTTGTAGAAATTTTTGCAGTCATGTTGACGGAAGTATTAGAGTTCTGTGAAAAGGGAAAACGAGTCAAAGCATTGCCGCTTATAAACTGATATTAGCATGATTTGGAAAAGTGTTTTTGGACATTTTTCAGAATCTGTTTTTTTTACTTTTTGTCTCATGCTATACTGTTGCTCTTAGTGTTTTTATATTTCCTGCAGTTTTTTGTAAAATTTTGGTGGACTTTCAATAACTCTATTTATTATTGTATTACCTGTGTTAGGAGATGATGTTTCGACTGGTGACCCTGATGCTGTAATTGACAGTTTTATGGCGAAAGTCGGCCGCAGTCGGTTAGTTGTTATTTCATTTTTTCTTACTTGTATTATATTGGATGTTCTGAGTGCAGCTGTGCAGCTAGCTGTAGGGAACCATATGTATACATTTGTGCTTCTCATGTTTTTTGAAAGAAGGGAATAATGCAGTTGGATGATTTTGTCTATCAATTCTTTTCACTTGGATTGCTCAAAAAGTTATGATCAGATTTTAATTTAATTTTCCAGCGCTAGTACAAACAAATTAAAGCTATAAAAGCAAATTAATTGCAGTTGAATATCAGATGATCCCCTCCCATCTGGCTCCAGTTTTTCACTTTTGTAATTTTTTTTGGTGAAACAACAGTACTTATAATGTCGTTTGCTAGCTGGCACCTCTATACAGTTGCCGTCTTGGTAAAAATTTTTGCTTTTTGAGTTGCTGAACATTTATATAGATTATAGAGATACAAGCTAGAAATGAAGTTGACTCTGGGACATTGGGTGACTTCACTTTTTGACTTAGACTTTTGCTGAGCCGAAGCTAAAGCTGAACGCTAAAGTCTGTACTTAGACCAAAGTTCAACTAAACGATTAAAAATGGCAGAAACTGGTAAACCTAACAGAAAATAAATCAACCAGTTACACTTGGACTTGCTTATTTAATTGTGCCGAGCACGCAAATGACGTAATTACGTAACGTTTTACGTCATTGTGTAGCCATTACGGCGTTTATTTTTGGTACCAGACTGCTTTAATTTACTAAACTATATGTACGATAGGACTGTGTAGTCGCCATGTTTTCGCTGAGCGAAAGCACTTCACTTTTTGACTTCAGTAGGTACTTGGACCGAAGTTTAGACTCAGCGAAAGTCTAAGTCAGAAAGTGAAGTCGCCCATTGTGTCTGTCTGGCAGAGCTGCGTCACGTCAAACCCTGCAGGATGACTCTTGGATAGAAGCCGACAGTCGCCGGACTGGCAGTCGAGAGGAGAATGGGTAACATGCAGCAGTGTTGTTGCCGTCGGAGCTTTGCCAAATTGAAGTCAATTATCGTGTAGATTTTGATATAGAATGTGGTACTGACTCAAGTTCTGGCAACAGTTAACAGTTGTAATCGTTACTTAACACCTGCTGTTTTTTTGTTGTCACAGGTAGCAGTTTGTGATATTTTGTTAGTTTCACGATAGTTCTGTATTTCTGGTCACAGTTTGGCGAGTAGTCAACATTTGATAGAGTTTGGTTTATATTGAGTTTGTGGAGTTTCCGTTGTGATGTATGTATTCTGTGATAGAGAGTATGGCTGCAGGAATTAGCAATAATATGCACATTGCTTGCATTGTTGTTGATGAATCTATATTGGATTATCATAGAACTATTGATTGCCAGCTAAGCTTTGTTGTTTCTTTCCGTGAATGCCCTTATTACAAAATCTGTACATCTTGACTTTTTTGGTGCATCTTTCTGCTGATATTGTAGCTTGAGAGATTGTGGCTAATCTGTCCGTGCAAAAAGTGGAGATTCACTAAGCCTTTGCCTGTGATTTCTACTCTAAAGAACTGTTTTCAGTATCACTTTGTCCATGGATCTGACTGTGAAGATCTTAAATTCAACTCAGTCAGATGGGCAAAATGGGACCACATTGATTCAGGACAGTATTCAAAGTTGAGAAATTTAGGTTTGAGCCAGCCTGGTTAATTGGCCGTGAATTTCAGTGTATGGCTTTTGAATCGTGTTGGAGTTTGACTGCGTGTCTGCAGTCTGGTGAAGCTGTGTGTTATCATTCAGAGTTGTTTGTTGCCTGCACTCAGTTCCACTTTTTGTGTGGTTATCTTGCACAGTTAATGGGGGTTTAAAAGGTATATCTCTTTTTTTAGGAAAACCGTCGCAGATGTTCTCCATTGGTGTTGCTTGCTACTTCCTGATCTTACAACTTACGTGTTATAGTTACCATCGCCAAGGAGGTTATGTAATAGCCAGCATTTATCTGTTTGTTTGTCTGCTTGTTTGTTCTTCAGCAGGATTACAGAAGAGTTGCAGGCGAATTTGGCTGAAATTTTCTGGAAAGCTTAGACTTCGTCCAACTTTGGAGGTGGTGGTAAACTTTTGGTCATGATCTAGAGCTGCATTTGGATGCTGGGCAGGATTTTCGGATTTAGCGTTGCTAGATAAGGCAAAAGTGGTCAACAGGATTGGACAAAAACGTCACAGGAGGATTAGCAGAAATTTTGATGGAAGGCCAAGCTTAAAGATTATTAGATTTTGGTGGCAAACGGTGCTGTCACCAGCAGAATACAAAAAATGGTTGTAGTATTTTTTTAATTTTGTCAGGTGGTAGCACTGTTCTTTGTGGAGCCTTGAACTCTTTGAATGCTTCTAGTTGTGATCCAACTAGGAAATGTACGCTTATCATTGTATTGCATAGAAACATCCGTAGATAACATCATCAAGTTAATTTTAGTAATCGGAACAGTTCTTTGATTGACAGCAGTTTGTATAAATTGTTTACACTTTGCTTGAGCAGCTTATTACCATATGTAGTGAAGTTGTTACTGATGATTTGTATAAATGTGTACAATGTGATTATGTTTTGTATCTGCTTAAAACTGCTAATTCCATGTTGAACTTGCTATCTTTGTATAAGTTATTTGTTTCGTGTGTTTCGTTTATATATTAAGTTATTTTTAATGCTAAAACAACGTTTACTTGTTTGCACAATTTCATTCTTGTGGTTCATTAAAACTTTATATAGCAGGGCATTCTGCATAGAATCATTAAAAACAGTACTGAATTGATGCTGTTTTTAGGCTTACATAGACAAATTTGTCAAAGCTTGGGAAACATATTGCACAGTTGGTCAGAGCAGTCAAATACAGAAACAAACTAGAAAGCAGTCAGAGCCCGCACACCTCTGCCAAGGCCATGTTGTTCGCTAGGTGGCAGCACCATCTTCGGTTTGTCAGCGGTTTCCCTTATGCCCCATTGAAAGCAATGGTAACAAAAATTTCAAAGTGATCCAGAATCCAGGATTCCTTCCGGATCACCCCAAAATTGAATCACTGGTAGTTTTTGCCATTCCCGACATTCCCAGAAAATTTCAGAAAGATCCGTCCAT
>Ga0056128_1001490_pt1 | contig 26222 bp, 12 predicted proteins | sample WorMetLIZISLAND2_FD_71113 | JGI IMG/M metagenome (GOLD analysis project Ga0056128, IMG submission 71113) | Marine gutless worms symbiont microbial communities from Max Planck institute for Marine Microbiology, Germany - Olavius geniculatus... ... | reverse complement strand
TTTTTCATACCGATACAATATGCGATTAAAATCGCCATGTGAGATTGCATCTGATATGACGCCGGCGTCGCCGAACGCTTTTGAAAACCAGCTGCAAGCCGCATAGGCCTGTAATATTTCGCGGCGGCCGGGTTTAGTGTCCATGGGTGAGTGACACGGCACTATATATGAAACCAACAGCAAGGCAGTCGGCGGCTGGCTGGCGCACGCCATGGGCGGTGGTTAATTAGTATTTTAAAATTTCAGATCTGAGATATGCTTATTATTGCATGTAACGCGACTATGACAGCGCTCTTTGGATGCGTTCCTTTGCCCTGGCGACTGTGACACGCCCTATTCTCAGATAGCACAAGCTGCAGCGGCATCGCAGCGTGCCAGAGATCATAGATCTTATGTGCGACGTTATCAGAACTCATCAGTATGAGAATCCCAGAAACCAAGCTCCGTATGCCAGTGTCATGATATCATTATGTCGTTAAGCGACGAAGTGCCCTATTTCACTGGAGGAATAGACAGTTTGGACACGCCCGCCCACCCGCTGTCTTGTACAGCATTTGCTACCAGCCCGCCACTCGCACACGGAACAGCTAGAAGTCAAAAAGTGATAGACAAAACGTAACTATGAGCTGAGCTTAATCATTAGCGAGTGGAGACGACAATGGCAAAGCGTCAGACCGCATACGTTTGACGATGTCAAACGCCAAAGACACGGCGCACCGCTTGCGAGCGACGAAATCGTCGACGATCAACGGACGACGACAGACCGGGTTTGACACGGCCCATGTATTATTGTACTGTAGGCCTACTGTGCCTATTGTGAAGTTTATTGCCTTTCTATAACTCACATTAATCCGTGACGACATTATGCAGCTTGCTACACTCTATATTTTGCTAAAACAACGCAAATATCTGTGATTTTCTGCGTTTCCAAATTTCAGAAAAAGTGGGCGAATTTGCGGCTTCCATTGAACGTTCAAAAGCAAAAAGTGTTTCAGTTTCAGGGGGGCTTCACCCCCCTGACCCCCGACTAGGGGCTCTGCCCCTGGACCCCGCTGGGGGCTCTGCCCCAGACCCCCGTTATAGGCTCGCGTTCTGCGCGCTCGCCTTTGCCCCCCTTTGCCAAATCCTAAATACGCCACTGATCATCATCGATCCTGTCGATTGATCTTATTCGTGTGAGATAGGCCTAACAATAATTTGTGACAAATCACAAATTCACAACTAGGCTTATAGACAACGATAACTAATTACCTTAGTTGCGAACATTAATAAAACTGTAGTACAAAATGTGCTTCATGTTTAAATTAACTCCGTTGTACGTTCTTGTTTAAAGTGGAAAATTGTTTCAGTTGTCAGATATATTTTGTCATACTTAAATTGTAAAACAAATCGATAAAATGATGTTGAACGAAAACGAAAAATCGCATTTAACTCAATCTGCAATATTGGCTTATGTAAAAAATCAATAACGCATAGGCCCAACACTGAATGTGTTCGGCTTCGTGCCGAGGGCGTATCCAGAGAAACGGTCTCAGGGGTCGTGGTCTAGCTCCAGCTTTTTGTTGGAACATTTCATGTAAGAAATTTTCTTACGGTACTCCCAACTACTGAACTAAATTGTAACATTTTGTTCTGGTGTAATAAATCAACCAATGCAGTTTTATGATAAAAAGAGCATGGCGAAATGTGCATGATTAGGCTATCCTATCGTATATTCACAGATGCAAATGGGGAATTTATAAACGTATTTGTCAAGGCTTTCATAAAATCAGATGCCACGCAGCCCCACTTTGGTAAATTTGGCTACAAAAACCGCTAGCACTCTGTTCTGAATATTTTCCACAAATTAGTAAGCAGTGCTTTAAATGCAGATTAAATGGCAATTTCTTGTACAAAAACTAATTGATATTAAACCAAGATTGTTGGGATTATTTTAAAATGTATCATCGGTTCGGTTTTCTAGACACAGTGTTAAATACACCTTGTTTTAAAAACATTTTAGACTTGTTTTGTTATAACTTTGTAAAATATCCACCAACTGTGATATTTTTTAACACAAAAAGACGAAAAGATTACGTAATGTGCACTCTTTTTTGCCTTGCCTAATTTATGTCAACGTACTACAACGTACTGTGAAACATAGATGCTTCCAAATTGTTGCATAACACTGAGTTGTTGTCTTCAATAACCGTTGTAACGACTTAATCAAACACACGATAAACTGAAATGTTAATTATTTACCAGAATTATACGTTTGTATAACAACTCGCTTGCAAATTATCGGAGGTCATGCCCAAAGTGTGTCCAGCATACATGGACAAAGGCTTAGATGCAACGCCACTAACTGATAGCGGAATCAACGATCGATTGATCAAACGGCATTCACTCATTGATTAGTAAGCTCTTTTGTTGTCTACTATTTTTACCGTAAAAGATTTAATGCACCAAAATTTGCATTCAAACAGTCGTCAGCCAGACCTGGTCGTAAAAACATAGACATTCATATCCCTTTCTATCTCTTCGCATTGGGAGGGTAATAATTTCCCTGGCAAACTGACCTAGACTGTTAAGCCGCGGACTGTCAATGAACACGTTTTTTTTCGTCTGTAGAACGACAAACAGACAGACAGAGACAAATATACACAAATAAAAACACTACATTTAGCCAAATCACCAAACCCATAAGTTTACATTAAAAGTCGCCGACTTGGGTTGTATCATAGCTTAATTGGGTTTAATACTCGCCGGCTCAAAGTGCCTCGGAGATTATTTGTTCCGGCCTCTATAACTTCTTCGAGTTCTTAATCTTCGCATCTGCAGAGTAAGAACCTGGCTCGGCACACGCTGGTTGAATACAGCCGCCACCACATGTCTTGCTGCAGTACCAATATGTCGCCATGACAACGAAGTGACTTGGGGTGACGTCAATACAAGACCGTTGTCGCCGAGGCATCTTGCGTGCGGTGTGCGCGACCTTTGTGCAAGTCGTACCAGCGCATTTAGCGTCCACGCGTTTTACTGTGTGTCAAGCTAACCGTCTTGATAGAGTGAAAATTCTATAGTAATTCTCAGCCTTCAATGTAGGCTATGGGTGAATTGTGCTCGGAGTTTCTTTTCGATCTTTTTAATTAGTGCCAGGGACACGGCGTTTCACATTTGGACTTATAGGTGCGGCCTACACAATGACGCATAGGTATGTCTGTCCCTTTGTTTCTTTCGTTCGTCTGTCTCGTACAGACTTATAATGCAAGAACAAAATCGACGTAACAAAACATCTAGGTAACTAGGTTCGTGCAAACAAATAACTTAAAGGGGTCCATTATGTATAATATTTGTATTGTCGCAAACTCACGTCAACACAACAGTTTGTTGTGGGTTTGCCCCATAAGCCTACATTCGATTTGAGTTGACGAGGACTGGTTGTACGTACACAGCAAGCACGTTGTACAACAAATCCACAACAGTAAGTGTTGTATCGGCTTTTGCTGACCTCGTGGAATGGCCGGCTGACGCTGTAGAACGCAGAGCGAATCGTCCGAATCACAGTCTATCGTGCTGATGTCGCTGCTGGCGTGGAACAGTGGACCACAGTCCTCCGTGTCAAAACTGTTGCAGTCATAACACGCCAGAGCCTCACAACCTGAACATTAGGCAGTTTAATTTTATTGTACTAATTAAGTGAGTAATTCAGTAAGTAGCTAGTACGGGTATTAAGTACCCGGTAAACGTGCTAAATGCCAAGTTACTTACGTTCTATCCCGTTGAAGGTAGGCCTTTCTAAAAGGCTGAGTTGGTCTGGGCACACAGTAGTAAAGTCAACGTTGCGCGCAAATGACTCACGGTGAGATATGAATTTTGAACCGCAACCTGATTTCTTGTAGGACCCCATTTTTCCTGTCTAAAATTACATGTCCAATGCACTATCATCTGCACCTGCATTATGCATTATGATCTTTCTTCAGTCGAGAGACACTTGCATGCAGAAAGGTAGCAAAATAATTTCGCGTAGCGGGAGACACCCGAAGTAAAAGTATAGCCGGAAATGAGTTACGTGAAAATAGAGCGTCGAGAGAAAATAATGCACTAGAGTAATTGAATCTTAAGAGGTAGCGCATGATTTTAGACAATCTGACCGGAAACGATTTTGATGCACATCACGGCTTATATGTATAATGTGTGTACGTAGGGAATCGAGTAGTTCTGCCGGAATGTGATAAAATTTTGAAAAATCCAAATAAACATAATTGCAGTACCGTACAATAAAACCACAGTTGGGCCTACAGAAAAGACGTAGAAAATTCGTGCGCGAGTGTCGCACAATTTGCGATCGTTCAAACTCAAGTGGATTTATTTCAGCGACAATCGTCTGGACGTAACGAACAGACAGACAGGCAGACGGAGGCCAGAATGTAATAGGCGTTTCGCCAGGGGCGGAACGCCTATCATGAGTAACAACTAAGAGTGCGTCTTGAACACACTGCTGCTGAAATTATTTGCCTACGGGCCGTTGACGCTTGCTGTTAATGGGATCAGCCTCTCGACTGCTGTAGGCTTACAATTACATCGACAAATTATTACATCGGCATCGCCAACGGGCAAATTCGTGACGCAAACACTTGACAACGTCATCACGGGCACCATCTGAAGTAATCATTCTTTATTAAACCTTGGGGAAATTTTAGAAAATTGACGTCGCCGTGTAAGATGAGTGGACTTGCCTGATAGTTTCGTAAACTTTTTCTCTAACGTCAAAAGTTAATTGAACGACTTGAATCGTATTCTGCAGACTGCAGCATTTAGTGGTTTGCATCGACATTATTGTCAAAATTCCCTGAGACGATTCGCTAAAAATTTTTCATAAGTCTAGGCACGGTAGTAAAATTCACAACGCTGTGTGCGGCATTTTTGTATTAATTGGTGTGTTGCGTAAAGAGATATTAAGAAATTAATTACAAACCTTTAAAGGTCGAAAGTATAAAAATCCTGCAAAAAAATCAGACTTTGACCTACGAAGATGTTAGGCATATGTTAGTTACATATGACAGCACATTAATTAGATAATTTTAAAAATCTTTGACTGAAAAAATCTTTGACTGAAAAAATCTTTGAAAAAAAATTATATAAAAGTTTTGAAAATTAGCATCAGTGAGATGCCAGAGACGTTTACGCCGACGATAACTAACCGGGTTAAGCCTACAGTGTTCTGTATATCAGGCTATGCGCTGACACGCCGCAAGTGATCAAAACATGATCAAAAACGGTAATCAAGGTGAATCCGTGTAATCGTATTTTTCGTATTAGCCCAGTGTATAGCTACATAAGTAGGTTGATAAGCGCGCCCGTGATGTGATCATACAGAGACTGACGAGTTCTGAAGACGAGTCTTGCTGCAGCATCATTTGTAACCGACTGCGCAGAGTGACGATGAATAAAACTGCTAGCTAACTAGCCCTATCAGCACGCTGCGACCGTCTTTAGCTGGTCTCTGGTCGCAGTAGACGTCCTGTTCAATTTCGCAAACGTCTCATTTTTACTTAAATCTTACTCTACTGTGTAGTTATAATATTTTATGTCCGTTGAATATGCTATTTCCTCGTGACGCGCACGCCAAAACGTATAGGTTTTTAAAAAAATATTTCAAGTTTTGGGCAAAAAAATGGCGCGACGCCGAATGCCGACATAATGCGCAGTCATTCGTCCAGTTAGCGAGTGCCTTAAGCCTTGGCAGAAAATTAGGTAACAGCACAAATAGTGATTATGTGAGACATATGTGTCATTTTCTTAAAATTTTTGACGTCCAATAACCTTGACCTTGATTTTCTAAACTGAAAGTTAGCACTCTGATTACTCTATGCCATGGGAAATGTTCGCACTGATATTGGTTTTTTCTACGTTTTTTTTTGTTTTCAAGTAATGACGAGCCGTACGACATAGATGACAGACAGGCAAACGGGGTTGGTGGCGTGGCGTAGGGATAACGCCTTTCATTCGATCAACGAAGTTACTCTATGCCGGGCCGGTTAGTACCTGAATAGGTGACTGCTTGCGGGAAGGTAAAGTGGGTAAACGATCTTGGTATGTAACCAGCCGCTTAGGTCAGCTCAACCTTCTATCTCTTCGGGGTAAGTAAATCGAGTACCGGCCCATCTGACTGGAGTTAAGGCGGGGCGCGTTCACCTGTGTCGGGGGAGGGGGGTAACACTGTGTGATCCCATACGGCAGATGACGCTCCGTAGCTCTGAGATGGGCTTCCCATAAGAAGCTATATCACCACCTTTAACCCTTAACGTAATACGGCCAGCTAACACTGTCTGCACAGCTGTGCATAAGATCTCATAGATTAAGACTAAGCCCATAATCAAAGTCTAGGTCACGAGCTGGTCACGGACTCGTGTAATTCCGCTTGGCGTAATAAAGACCGACAGCTTTCGGTGCAGTTCGGATTAAGCTGCATTAACTGGTTTGGATTGGGGTTGCGGTAAGGATTTTGTATTAAATAGATTAAGTTCTACAGGAATTTCGGTTCTGATTGGCCTAAGGTAAATTCGTACGTTACGTATAAAATTTTAAGCAGTTTTTTTGGAGCGTAGGCTTATTTTATCTTGAAACTTGTTGTATTGTCAGCGCCGTGTTTATTATTATACTGTGTACTCATCGTTGTTGTGTTCTAAAATTTAAGGATTATGTATTTAAGTTACGAAAACATATAAACATTTTAAACCAAATAATATTAGCCTATTTTATCATAATAATTATTTCAAAAAATATGTAGAGATAGCATTAACTATAAATTTAATCTACAGTGTGCTTATATTTAAAAAATAGAAAACCAAGAAAATAATTTTAGAAATACCCCCAATAAGCTTAAAAAAATACCAGAAAACAAGTTTAGAGTGAGCGATCTGTCGCTAAACACAAAGCGATTGAATTAAATCCAAATTTCGTCTTGCGAAAGAGAATCGCCATAGAAGTTGAAAACGTCATGAATTAACTATTAGAGCCAATCACGTTGATTGAGATCTACGCTGTTCGTCACAGCTATTGTTAGCGCAACACGACAAGCAGACACACAAATAAATTAATAAATAAATGGGAAAAGCAGTTGGGACTCGGGCGACGAAAAAAGCGTTAAATTGCGCAACCGTGTAATAAGTGCAATCCGACTGTTCGAAAAGACTGAAACGGCAATGGCTTCTTTCCATCTTAGCGACGTGAGAGCGCACTGGTGTGATTCTCGCCCGCCTCTCAAGCCTACGTTTGAAACTGAAATACAGAGAGGAGAGGCGCGGCCGGCCGAAAATTAAAATTGTCTCATCCTTCCCAAGACTAAAAAACACTGAAGACTGGCAACAAGACTGTAATAAATAACAATATTTGTGACAGTTGATGTAGCGGTAACTGTAGAAACGTTCTGAGCTTTCGAGAGTAATGTTAGCTACATTATATGTGCAAAGTAAAACAACGTAAGTAGATTAACTAATTTGGACATAAAATATCGGAAATTAAACGAAAAACAATACCGAGACAAACGAGTTCCAAAAAATCTGTTCGTATGCTTTCGTGCATTTGTTGGTTATAACTAAAAATAAGACATCGAAAAAAAATCAGGAAATTAGCCGGTGACCGCCAGGAACTATTATGGGTAAAAAGCTGCCATCACGCGGTGTGTTGTGACGTCACTGAGTACAGATGGAGCAAATGCAGCTAATCTTCGTGACGTCAGCAGCAACAGCAGCAGCAACCTAGTCATCACGTTAACAACACTTGACGCACCGGTCGAACGTGATTGCACCGCAGTTTCCTGTATCTGACCTGCGGCCGTCTTGTCTATTTATATTAGACCCAATCATCACGATTTACGATATACGACATATGATCTTGAACATACAGTGGGCAGGCAAAATAGCCGACAAAAACGTTATTGGGAAAATAACCAAGAGTCAGTTAAACATCCGAAAAATAGAACCGGCTCGGGCACACATAATTAGAAGAAATTATGACAATCGACAACACCGTTAATTACCGCAAAAGAAAAAGAGACCAATCAAAGGGTTATTCGATTATTCTGACAAAAACACCTAAATCACGTATCGGTAATCACTAAAAAATGTAAAGTCTTATATGCTCTTTAGCACGCAGTGTAGTGCAAAATTTATTGCATAATCATAGTAACTTTACCAAGTAAATTAACGCTGAAATAAGAAATAAGAAAAGCAAATGACGTTTGAAAAACTTAAGATCAGTCGGCAGAGCGCGTATTGCTATCGCGCCATCGAAGATTGTCGACATATCACAAAAATCCATGCCGTCAAAATCTAATCTCTTTCTTATTTGACGATAACCAATCCAACCAAAAATTGTTCATAGTCTTTAGAGAATTTAAGTTGTAAAACAAAACCCCTGTTTTTCGCTGAGGTAATAAAATAACAGTAGCTGAGACTTATGAAAACCGTCTAAATATCTGGTGTTCTTTCGCTCCACGTACAGCGGCACTTCGTCAGAGCGTATCAGCGGATATCTGAGTTCCGCCCTCTACTCTCCCGAAATTCCACCAAGAGACTATAAAATCAGACTGGATATCGTCGCAGGAGGAGACTGACAATTTGTCTGTCCTGCTGAACGGCGTGTAAAGTTATTACGAGTGGAGTAGCCTATCATTAAATCACGCCAGTGCTTTACTGTGCCAGGCGCGCCTGGTCGGATAAAGCAGACATTTTGCTCCGTGATGCAGCTGGCGGCGAGACTAAACGCCATCATACGACAAAGCGATGGGTCGTCATACAGCTGTACTACACTAGTGCTTACTTTACTGAATGTGACGTCAAGCCCCACAAAAGAACAAACAAATCGCTTAGGCTAATTGGGTTCTACCTGTCCAATAGGATTGTCAAATAGGTAGGAAATTAAACATGTAGGCCTACACAAGTGGGAAAATTACAGAATAAATGCAGAATAAGTAATTTATAGAGCGCACAACGACGGCGAGATGCACGCCGAATCCGAGGGAGAAAGCAAGTTGATTTTTGCCCCGTTCTTTCAAACATTTCCGCAAACATCAAAACTGTCATAACTTATGACTTTCTCCTGTTTTGGCAGCTTCCGTTTATCATTTGCAACACGAAGTCATCAGTCTCGTGTAAAATGCAGTAAGCTGTTAATAACAATTTGGTGCGCTTTTCAAAATATCGTGCCGGAGCAAAGTATCTTGCCACAAAAGTAATCGCCGCATGCGATCATGATGCAAGCGTTCTTCTCATGCATACATACTGATACAAGGAATACATGATAGGCGTGGTTTTACCTCTCGCAAAACAGAGCAGCGCACCGGATACGATAATCAACGCCATAAACGATGCCAGTTGTTGACGACAGACGCCGTCACGTAACGATGACGTCATCGTGACGTCACAGCAGGTGCTCGGCGTTCTCAAACTTAGTTCACCTTTGGTGTTCGACTTGTGGATGACCTTGCTCTGTCGGACAAACGCCAACCATCTTGTAAACGACAGACGCTTTAGTACCGCGGGTTTCTGAACACGACACCAAAAAATCACTCGTGTAAGTTACCCAGTTTTACTGCGTTATTGGCATCTCGTAAAGGCTCAGAACTGGTGAAAGTCTTATGCGATTCCGCAAGAGTACTTACTATACGGACACATCACACGCAACGCAAGACTTTCAGAAAGGTTCTTTTAAGCATAGCTATTTACGTTCCTATTTTCTTATTGTTTTTCAAACTCAGAAGCTAAAAAAGTTCAAAATTTGGAGATTAGAGCATCCTTGACCGTTTTTGTCGCCGTCATTAGAAAACCGTACGAGCCAATAGGCCTACTTATGAACAGTACTAATCGCAACTGATCATTTCTCAGCATAATCTAGGCAAACTCGAAGTCCGTCGCCGCAGTACCTCACTCATATTGTACTTGTGAATAGAGCTTGCCGTTACATTACATTACAGAGTTATGTGTGGAACGACGATTACGGTAAAATTTAATTACTGTCCATTAGCGTATTACTCTAATAAATAAAATTTAATAATTCTAAACGAATAAAATTAAATTTACAGGTTGTTTCAAAGCGCGTTCTACCGACAGATTGCGACTTGTCGCAAGTGAACACCAGCGCAACGCACGGTGTCAGTGTTAGGGTGTTTACACGATCCAGCAAACGTCCAGCAAACTTCCAGAAAATGTATTCAAAATACACGTGCTAATGCTGGACGTTTGCTAGATCGTGCAAACACCCTATCTGTCACCTGTTTCCTACAGAGAGCAAGAGACAACTGCTAAATAACGTCTTCGTTGCTGTCGTCGACTAAATATCGCTGATGCTAACTGCTGATGATGTCTCAGCCGCTGCAGCCCTGCGGTGACTTGCGCTAGTCGCATCTGCTGCTGCCGCCGCCTGACATTCTTCCGTATCTATACGATATAGGGCTGGACGTCGCGATATTCCCATTAAATAAATAAATAAATAAATCTGGCAGTGTTAAAAATTATTCTGACAGCCATCAATATAGTTGAATCGAAATTGTTTCGCATTCATTCGACTAGTACGAAGAAAAACCAAATTTTGTTTTTGTGAAACATTTAATCGAAATAGCGATTAATTGATTATGAATTATAAACATTTTTTTGATTTTATGTAACTTGTCAACTAACCGCAACTAAACAAATTTATTCATATTTATATTAATTAACTAAATGCAAATCATTAATATTGTACCAAAACCTAACATACCAATATAGCTGGTAATACTATATTCGTTTTGTCGAACATTTGCTGAAACATCGATTAAGTAATTTGTTTCTCAATTGTAGCTGTTCTTTCTATTTTGCTTTCATATTTAAATATTTCTTGACGATACAGTAATAAAGATATTTATTTTAATTATGGAAAAACATACACTGTAAAATAAACTAATAGAGAGAGCAAATACGTCACTAACAGGTGACATTTTTCAATCGACATCTACCTGAGACAGACTATGCAAAAACTCATTAAAAATAAAAATAGGTTTAAACTTGTTATGTTTTGTCGATGTGTAATTTGATTTAAATAAAAACTTTTTAAAAATATTTTCTTTAACTGTAAACGATTGACGACGTGCAATCACTAACTAACAGACGTCTCCGATATTTTTCTACACAGTACAGGTATACCGTAGAAGTCTCACTAATGCCAAAAGACATTACGATACAGTATGACAGAACCCATACATCTGCCCGTGGTCTGCGACTGCGACGTTTGCTGGAAATAATATTAATAGTTCTGTATATTCACATGTATCCACGTGGCTGTCGACAACAAATTGTCGAATCGAAGTTTAATTGTTATGCGGCCGTCCTAATAGGGGCCTAGGCCGCGTTAAAACTTTTAACGAGGCCTATTACAACGACGTAAAAGTTTTGCTCTGTCCGTACGTCTATCTACATCATCCTATATCGAAAACAAAAGGCATAGAATGAACCAAATTTGGCTGAATGTTTCCCAGGGCTGCAGTCACCCGTGTGCCGTTTTTCACTTTGAAAAGTTCGAAAGCCATGGTTAGAGTTAGAGCTAAGGTTAAAGCTGCGCAGCTCTGAAATGGCCGCATATTATGTCGGTACTGGGCGAACACATTTTTCTGGCGTTTATAACGAAATAGCGCAGTTTTAATGCGAGTTTTCTCACCATTGATGATCTGTGTCAAACACAGACGACAGCACAGAAGAGACCGACTCATTGAATCAATCTAGCACGATTAGTCTTATAAAACATTTACTTTGCCGCTGTCTGATAGGATCTAGTTGCATCTGTTAGCTACACTTGTAGCAGGGACGTAGTTCTAAACTCGGGGGACGCCTGAAACTCAGTGGCGTACAACGCAAAATCTTGCTCGATTTTTTTGCATACGTTGTGCTTTGTTCTAAAATGTATTGTGTATAAAAATAATAAAATTATTAAACTAGTACTGTTGTCTATCGGTGCAACGAAAGATGTTCAGGTTTTCTCGTATATGCATGACTGCAGTAGAATAGGGCAAAAAGAGAAAGAGGACGTCGGATTGTGACACCTAACGAACCATTTGAATATGTTTTTTCTACCTTTTCTGTTTGTAAAAGTTTTATAGAGACAAACTAATAGCTTGAGAAGAGCTGTCGCTGACAACAATAGAAATGAATAAATAAATAAACAAGATTGCAGTCTATAGATAGACGAGAACTATAAAACACATACGACGGTCGACGATTACAGATAAAGAAACGTATAAAAGAATGCTATGTGGTGATCTTTTAACCTGCTCTGCGTTATGATGTTGTAGCAACGGGACGGGTAATTATATAGAGACTGGCAGTTGTGTCGGTAGATCAGTTTTATGAGCTGTCGCTGCTGCTGCTGCTGCACCTGCTGCCGCAGATAGCCAATAGTTGCCATAATGATTATCGGGAAAAATGCGTCGGTAGCAGCTGTCGGGCGTCATAAGCCATTAGCGAGGTGTAATCATTTCCTCGCGTTCAAACAACATAAAGCAGCTCGGTACACGCTCACCCATCTCAGGATTTACTCAGCTAGATGTAGCACAACAAATTTTTTGATCGACACCCATACCCTTTATGTGATCATCAATGTCGTAGTGTATAAATCGTAAACAGAAGTTCTTTTGTTGGACAATTTCATACCATTTTTACAAAAGTTTGCTTTTTGTTTAATTTAACGGGTGTGTTCAAAGCAAGGTTGTTGTTTAACAGCTATAGCAACTTCACATATTGTACAGTGTACAAGTAAATTTGTGACTTTCATTCCCTGAATTTGGTAAAAAAAATTTCGTTCCATTCCAAGTTTATTCGTAAACAAGTCGCAATACTCGTAAAATTTTCGTGCTTTAAACGCCTGCAGCTTTTGCATGGCAAGAGTATCAAATTTACTTCTGGGCAAATTTTTCAAATTACAGTTGCTAACGCGTACAAAAGTTTGTAGGCAAGCGGCCGAGGGACTTTTGATATTACGCGCTGAAAAAGAACGAATAAAGAAAAGCCAGCAGCAGAACATAATGAACTGCCTTTTAATAGATAATTAACAGACGAAAATCGCTATGCGTTATTTGGCGCTTGCCAATGTAGCCTACAATGCAGTTCTATTCAGTCTGGCGCCAGTCTATAGCTTCGGGTGTATGGTAGTACCAAGCAGGTGCGCGTTGCCATGGCAACAAGGAAAACACAATGTGGGCAATTTCGGCGACAAATCACCGAAAAACGCCGCAATTTCTGTTCACCGTCTAATCCGTCTTAACCGATGCCGGTCAAGTCGTCGCCGACAGACGCTGCTTGTGACCGACCAGTGCTTCGTGCTTCGTCTTGGTCGCTCTACCCTCATCATTCCAATTAGTAGCGTCGTACGTAGCATGCTCCTTGCCAGAACGCCAGCTTCGACGCAAAGAAAGATATTGATCTAAGAAGAATAAGTTTAAGAGTACGAAGTTAGCCAAACTGTCTATCTCTGCATGTGCGATACAGCTAAAACAAAACTGCGTGTTTTTAGCCGACCGTACTTAAGTAACGGTCGAGCTATTGACACGGTCGTCGTCCGTCAGTCGTCTGTAACAGATGTATTGTTGCTAAGCGTTAGATCGTAGAAAAAAACCTTTTTACAAGAATAATTAGCCTTGTGCCTTAAAACTAGGCATGCGAAATTTTAGCTATCTAGTGCAAGGAAAAAATTTTTAACTTCTGGGTTGAATAGATGGGGGTAAATGTGTTTTTAACGGAATACTGGCCATATCACGGAAACGGTAAGAGATACTGCTAAGATTACTATTAGTCACTAACAGGAAGTACTATACGCCCTGTTTAATGACATAAAAATTATCGACTTTGGATGATCTCGAAAGTTACTGACAATCAGTACGGTCGGTTATCCTAGCGGCAGTTGAGCTTCTTGTTTTGTCTGATTGCTGCATTTATGCGAAATAAACTGTATCTATAAATTTAACAGTAATTTTATTTATTTGCTTTTATCACACATCTACAGTCACCGTAGATGGAGCAGACTTTCCACAGGTGGCATAAAGTGATGACAATGATAAAATAAACACTGCAGTATTACAAAAAACAAACAAGCAAAAAAATTAAACGACAGCGAACTTTGCGAGAAAGTCCATTTATGCTCCACTAAACATGCACTTCATGCACTAAGAATAGTAGATAACAATGCTGTACAAAAAAATTAATGGTCACAACAAGGGACAGGATTTTTCAAACTTTTTTGAAAAAATAAATTAATCAAATGTTGGACAAAGTTTAATTTTAATACACAATTAAGGAAATGTCAAAAAAATGTAAGGAGATTGTTCTGAGACTCAAAACATGCCTTTTCTTGCATTAAACTTAAATTCCATCGACATAATTGGAGAGAGAGGGGCATTCGGACTTAGCCAGAGTATGGCTGTTTTTGAAAGAACACTGTAGTGTAACATATGAACACAGTCACAGTGTAATTCAAAACAAATTTGCCAATTATTTAGCAAAGATTTAAATTATTCAAGTTTTTCTAGTCATTTTGTATTTAGTTTTGATTGATTTTGGCTACAAGCTGATTACGAATAATGAAGATGATGGTAGTAATTATGACGACAATGTCGATGATGCTTTTAACAGTTGTTTTTCAGCGTTTTGCTTTCTGTTCCCACATCGTTATGCTCAAGAAATCAAAGCTGACACCAACCAGCTACGGTCGTGTTCATGGACATTGAGTCAACTTGTTTCCTTCCTCTGCTGAGTCGTTTGCTGATGCTGGAAATGGTTAAACCGCTTTAGCGTTCACACGCTGTCGGTGCAATCCGCCGGCCTTGGAACATCATTATTAGCATCGCTAAATGTCACTTACGTCAAACTCATGTCTTACTTTAGCCGGCACTGCGCGACGTAAATAGTTAAGACTTACCTCGTCTTTTTTGCGTTACTTTTTTCGAATATTGGCCGATTTTCGGAATTCTTTTACAGTAGCCTATTGTTAGGTTTTTAGTGTCGATATTTGCAAGACAATGTAGCGCTTGTGTCATTGGGCGTGTAAAGATCTCTAATGACCACTTTATTGCTAATCTATTAAGTCTGACAGTGAAAGAATTAGCTTAGTGTATTATTGACTAACAGAACAAGCGACTAGTAGAGCAGTTCTATCTACATTCTCATCTTTATACGAACGACACGCAGATTTATGGATTTTGCGCTCCCTCTGCAGCCTCTGAGCTCCAAAACAGGGTTTCTGCATGTGTTGCTGAGGTTAGTTTGTGGATGCGCTTTACTGGGCTCCAACTTAATCCAGCCAAGACAGGATCCTTTGGTTCACCTCAAGTCGTAAGCAGATCCAGATTCCACAAGCTCCTTTTTGCGTGGGAACTGCTACCATTGCTCCGTCCTACGTTGTTCGTGACCTTGGTATCTACCTCGACTCAAATCTCAGCATGACCACACATATTTCCAAGTCAGTTTCGAATTGCTTTTCTGCGATGAGATTAATCCGCAGTGTCCGCCGTTCTGTTTCTAAGGCGGTTTTACTATCGCTTGTCACAGCGCTTGTTCTGTCGCGTGTTGACTATGGCAACGCAACGCTCGCGGGGCTACCTGCTCGCCAACTCTGTCGGCTGCAGTCCATCCTCCACGCCGCTGCGTGGATTGTATTCCGTGCCCGGAAGTTCGATCACGTGACGCCACTACTCTGTGAACTTTATTGGCTTCGGATTCCGGAACGGATCACCTTCAAGCTGTCGTGCCTCGTCTTCCAGTCTCTCAACGGCACAGCACCTGTGTACCTCGCCGACAGCATCAACCGCGCAACTGACGTCACCACGAGGCGGAGTCTGCGTTCCATCAACAGTGGTCGTTGTTCCAGTGACTCGATGCAGCACGATCGGGGATCGCGCTTTCCCGGTTGCTGCTGCCCGTGCATGGAACAGTCTACCATCGTTTGTCACGTTATCGTCGTCACTGTCGACTTCTAAGTGTCATTTGAAGATGTACTTGTTCGCAACATCCTACTAGTGACGCTCATTCTAGTTCTCCTAGTTTTCTGTTTGCCGAACGTGTCGACTTTTAGTCTAATTATGTTACGTGTCCTTGAAGTCTACTTAGACTAAATGTTACGATAATAATTTTCGTGCATAATAATACTACTACTACTAATAATAATAATGAACCTTCTTTAAGTCGTTGAACTACTGTATGCTCAGACAAACTCTGCAGCCTCGTTCGATGAGAAACTAAATAGTTTGCTGTGGTAGATATGTGCTACTGAGTAAAACTTCACAACGATTTACTGAGGAGATGGTAAGCATGCATGGATTAATACTTAGCAGCAAAGGCAAAATGATAGCTGCAGTGTGTCCTGTGGTTAGTTTGAATTAGGCCTACCATTTGCTATTGACAATCAGCTGATTTCTACTTTTGATATCGTAGGTTTCACGTAGGTTTTACGTAAGTTTTACAATTTAATGTTATATTAGGCCTACTCATTTAGGTTTATAGGTAGCAAGTGCCTCAACTTCTTACAGTACGACTCCAGATACGAGTCGACCTATCACAAGGCGCGCGCTGCAGTTCGCATAACCCGTAATTACTGCTTACTATTACTTCCGCTTTGTCATGTCACGAATTTCGTGCGCGAAATTACTAAGAGATGACTCACGTTCGATTATTGCAACAGTTCTATTTCTATCAGATTGTCTTTACAATAAATGGCACAACACTTTTTTCTAGGTTTAGTATTAATCTAGCACTTATGCTATCATATCTTTTCTAATAAACCTGTTCGATTAACTTCGATGGCTTGAACACCAGTCTTGTCTGTAATGCATCAGAAATATAAATACGTATTTGGTGTACATAACAAAAGTATGGTTTGTACCTAGTGCACATGATGTGGCCGTATGGCCGTTGTGAACTTTTGCTAAAACTTTCACACGATCGTTTGTGGTAACAACAGGTAATGAGGGTAACGGAAATGAATGTTTAAAATACTGCAAAGTGATTAACGTCTGGTAAAAGTAAAGATTACAGTGTAGGTATTTGCTATAACGCTGCTACGTAAAACAAACTCATCATCATAAGCGCTTTACAATCTCGGAAGTATCAGCTGATTAGCATGAGTTAATGATACCGCAGCGCATTATGCGGCTATCCGACCGTCCGTTGTCTGAGTCAACAGCCAGCAGACATACCACCGCCCCAATCAGCCACACTAGACCTTTACCTTATAGTCCGTAAGCTATTATTTATTTCCCGTTCCGCTGCGGGTAGGAGGCTGAGTTAACCTAAGCACGCAGTGAAACGATATGCATCCAGCTGACGCCGTGTTTGCTAATATCGCAGTCTCGCCGAGGCTGCGACTGTACTGCGACCAGTTTTTGGACAAAATCGCAGCAGATCGCAGTAAGGTCCCAGTACAGTCGCAGTGCCGTATGGTCGTGGTCGGTCGCACTGGTTGCCGTACGGTCGCTGTGGCCTTTTTAGTCATTGCGAGGAATTTTAAAATGATTAAAAAATCTGACACACCGATATTCCTCGCGGCGACTTTTCGGTCGCAGTGCACTCGGTCTGCTGTCGGTCTGCGCTCGTACTGTGGTCGCAGTGCTACACTGCACTCGGTCAGTCGGTTTTCACATAACATTTTTCCTCAATGTCAACGCTAGCGGAAAACAGTGGCATGAGTCTCGTGCTTTGGCTTACAGCGCTCAAACGTACCACCGGTACCAGTGACACTGACAGTCATGTACGTTATAATTAAGCGTTACTGGATGTCAAGCCGCCTACAAAATATCATAAATATACACCGCGGTGACTGGCACGTGTATGCCACTTAATGTGCAGACGTGGGCCGCTGCCATTTGACTCGTTATGTGCAAATAAGCCTATTATATCCATGTTTTTAACGTAGGCCTACGCATAAAAGCCTTTAACTAGCCAACGGCGATCGTGAATAAACACTTCTTGCTGAACACAACTAGATCTATATCGCATCAAGCACAATCCAGATGAATTTGGTGTAGGTCTACAGTAGATGTATAGTGGACATAGTGGACAAAATAGAAAAAGAAAGCCAATAGAAAACAGAAAAAAGAATGCGATTATTTATAGTGATGCTATTTGGTAAGTCAGTTAAACTGTTGCTATGTTAGACTGATACACTTCTTATACGATGAGCGAGCATGGCAATATTTGACTAATTATTGTGCATGTCTTGCTGTTGTCAAATCGGCAGAGTGATTAAGCAAGAAGCTCGCCAGCATCATAGAAAACTTATGGCAGCGATGTGATATAGTTTTTTTTTATTTATCATTGATTTCTGGCGTAGTCAAGTCTACGATAGAGAGTCTCATCCAACACCGTTATTTTATCACTTTCGCTGTTTATTAAGCCTACAAGAATTCTGGCCGGCTTGAGCAAATAACGAGAAATAAAGAGAAATATATTGTCGGAAGCAATTAATAAAATCGTTTTGCCTTGTAGCCTTACACCTAATTTTGTGCTTCGAAATGCTGGTAATAATGTAATGTTCTAAGAATTGTTTGCACCCAAAAAGTTCGTGATATTTGTATAACTATTTGCGATATAAGCCTAATAATTTATGGCGCAGTCAAGTCTACGATAGGCTTAATGTAAGCTGAGATATAAATATTATTATTAACAGATTAAGTACACATATGAAACGGGTTGGGCGACTGTGCATCAGTTGATTAAGGGTTGGGTTCGGTAACCCCTAATAGGCCTATGATTCGCAGACATAATGTCGTTTAAGGGCATAGCCTACACTGTAATAATGACATTGTGTACGCGGTGAAACTATTACCAGTAAATGCTGCTGTTCTGCAGGATGTCTAATGGTATTGTTCAACGTTGTGAATGTGATATCTGAATTCAATGATTGTTACCCAGTGAACGATCAGAACTATTGTTTTTACACAACTGGTTCCATGATGACTTGGACTGAAGCGAAAGAGTTTTGTATGAGCAGAAACTCCACGCTGCCGATCATCACAGATGAACACATCGACAGCGTGTTTCAGCGATTTATCTCAGACACTAACAACGGCACTGTCTCTGGTTCAAAATACAACTATGTGTGGATTGGTGCTTACGCTCGCCAAGTAAACCAGAGAGTTCGGTGGCATTGGATCAACGGCCAACATACAAGTTAGCAATCAGATAAATTTGTTAATTTAAAAAATATTTTTATTAGTTTTCAGCGTGGACTTGTAGGATTGATTGAGCCAGTATTAAGCGTACACAGTTTGAAAAAAAAATTACTTGCATAATACTGTAGTGTTTGTGTGACGGTGTGTGTAGGACTGGCCCCTGTGCTCCACAGCAATCAGTATTCCTCGTGGTGTGCTACTATAGAATCCGGCAACATGGGCCTACATCAGAGGTCTTGGGACACTAAGCTATCCTACGTCTGCCAGTATCACAGTAAGTTGAAACATGGCCGCGGAAAAGCTTCAGCCTGCTTCCCAAGCGGTTCGGAGTAGACGGCTTCGTCAAACGCATTTTGGCGCATTTTGACGTCAATGTAGACACATAGTGTAGTGTTTGAGTGACGGCATGCGTAGAACTGGCACCTGTGCTCCACAACAATCAGTGTTTCTCGTGGTGTGCTGTGGTTATAGCTGCATTAGGTCTGCATAGTACTAAAATGGTAAAGCAAAAAATGTACATCTTACACGCTTATGGCTATAATTTTTTCCCGAATGTTATGCTTAGTAATTAAAGCCTAAACCCTCAGGGGTCAAGTAGGTTTTACGGATTTCGTTGCATCCCGTTATGCTGATGAGTGTGGCTCGGTAGTCTAACGGTAACGTGTCGGACTTGTAATCCTGAGGTAACTCAGAGGCGCAGGTTCATCTTCGCACCGGTAGCCTACTAACACTGCCGGGTAACGACCTTAGGCGAGTTGTTCACACACATGTGCCTCTGTCATCAAACAGTATAATTTGGTACCGGCTTCACCGCTGGGACGTAAACAGGCACACCGCGCCATACACTGGCCCCGTATCCGTGGTCTCGCAGTGTAAAAACTGGTGTCTGGCTGAGGGCCTTAGGAAACGGAGATCAGTGCCGCCCTATGGGCTGTAAGGCTCGGGAAGGACTTCGCGTTTACGTTACATTATGCTGATGAGCAGCCAATATTTGTTCGAGCAATTAGTTTGTCATTTTGTTTTTATCGGCTATTTAATTTGTTGACATTTTGCAGCATTTGCGTTAAGTTTTTTTAAGCCAGTGACAATCTTTTTTGCAATGATTGCATGCACGTTCAATGAAATCAAATATACAGTGATGCGAAAAATTGAAACATCAAGACACAGTTTACTCAGTTCGTCAAATGTAAGAGAGATTGAGATAAATGAAACAAGTGCTTCACTTACGTTATACGTCAGCGGTATTTAACACTGTTAGACAACGTCAGCAGGCCACCAGAAGATTTTTTTCTTTTTTCTGATGATTTTTTGTTGAATATAGTTTGTATGGTATATTTAATGTCGATGTCGTTCACGTACAGAAACAACTCTGACTGACGCCAACTGCACTACCGAATGGCTTCGACGTGATAGAACATATGCACCTGGCGGCACACGCCATCCAAGTGCCACCACGCTGACAGAGTGTCAGAAGGCATGCGAATTTGATCCTCGCTGTGTCGCTGTCGATTGGCGCTGGTTTTGTTACTGTTGGCTCTATACAAATGCGCACCAACATCGTGCTTATGCCTACTACATTCATTATGATTTGGTCAGTCGCTGTAACATCACATTGGGTCAGTATTCTGTGCGGTTATTTTCATCACGTAAACCAGTAAAAGAAAATCTTAACATTAGGTTAAATCGAATTCACAATCTTTTTCGTGTATGCAGTAAACTCGGCGCAACTACTCCCTAGCAGTATTAAAAAATGTGTAAAGCTTGGAAACCGTTTTCAAATTTGTTCATTTTTTTACATTTAAGATTATAAACTATGAAATGTTTTTAACAGAAAAACTTATCTGCTGTCATAAACAGAATGTGCTAAAAGCAAGCGCATGCAAACGTGCTGTCTGTTTCTAACGTAAGTATAGTTCTAGCTCCTATCTGACAAAAATCAGTAAACCAGTTATTGTTATTTAATTGGGCACATATAAGAAAAGTTTTATCCGAGCGTTATTACAATATAATAGTCGTGAGATCACCCATTTTGTTTGCAGCATTCGCGGATTTGGCGACATACAGACACGCACTGTTGCTCGCACTCGCACAAGCACACTTTCGGCACCAGGCCTACACAATGGGCTTTGATCATTAAGTTTCTGAGTATTTTAAACAGTTACAGCAGAATGAGCAGATGACTGAAATGCCGTTGAACGCATTCACGCAAGCGCGAAGTCGATTACGCCATCGCCGTTGGTCGGCGGCATGCTGATGCTGTATTCCGTGCATCCGTTTAACTACCGCACATTGTTTTAAGTCGTATTTAACAGTCATCTGCTGTATAGGTTATCATAATGAAAGTAAAAAATAACGCAATAATGTATTCTGTGTATGCATATTTAATGCGCAAACAGAGACGAGCTGTGACGATGGACTTGTGTACAACTCGACGTGTTACAAGATTCACAGAGACCGGGTCAACTGGTTCACAGCAGTCAACAGATGTTTGTCTAACAACGGCAGTTTGGCTGTCTTCGATGATGATATTCTCAAATACTTCGCCAATTCTTTGCTGACACAAAGACGTACTTACTGGATTGGATTAATCAAATCCTGGTGGACCTGGCCAGATGCAGGTTACACTCGTGACAATAGTGTTGTGTTTGCATGAACTTAGATTACAAATTATTATAAAAGTCGATAAGTTAACGCATTTGACTATTAAACCTAACTATTTAAAATGTTTACCGTTGTATTTTAGATGTTTTTTTAAAAAAATAACCAAAGTTTGACTATGCTCACTTTGCTTATCGTGGGTTGTAAAAATGTTATTTTAAGCAAAGATATAAACTATCTTCGCGGCTTTTTTCAGGCTGAAGCCTAACGGTATACATTGCATGGCTGCGTTTAAAAGAAATTTAATTGGTGCTGGGGCACCGAAGCATTTGCCCCCACGACTATGGACGCGACCTTCTCTACTTTTGATAATTTTGTTTTTTAGTTTAGATCTTTCAGAGCCGCACATTTTGATAGTTCACGTTGCGTAGTCGTCTGACTCGCTAAATGTTAAATGATGTGTATTGATGTAGGCGGAGCAGATGTGCTGTACAACAAATTCAACGTTCAGTCGTCTAGAACTCCTCTAAGTCCTCCGCTTAACACAAATTCGCTTTTTAGTTGTGTCGTTGATACTGGAGATGGGGGAAACTATTGGAGACTCTCACAGTGCACGGTTCAACGACGTGTTGTGTGCCAATTAGGTCAGTGGTTGTTGAACTCAACCCATAAACTATTGCAGTAATTCAAGTTGCCATGATTAAATTATCATGCAGTGCTTTCGACAAACTTTCTGACCTAGTGCAAACCAAACCATGAATAAACCCAATTTATGTTCAGATAATGGTTTATAGATCTATAATGTCGACGTAATGTGTTGCAATAGCAAACGGCATCACAGAGAGCGTAAGCCGAAAACTATGGAAAAAGGTACACAACTTAGCATAGACCCAAAAAAACTGTGCTTCCGGTTGCCGTCCATTTCTGGAAAAAAAACCTGCGTCCCTAAAATTTTTATTTGACTTTTAAAATAATACTGCAGTTATAGTATGCTTTTTAAGTTTTACTAAAAATACTGTTTGCATCTAGTCCGAAATGTTATAGTAACTTTGTTTAAGTATTTGTGAGTACTAATTAGTGTGTCAGTTTGTTTTTATGAGTTGTTAGGTAATATTACATAACACTCTATGATATAAAAATAAATGACATTTTTTGCCTCCCCACTCCTTAGTTTTTTTTGCCGGCCGCAACCAGAAGCACACATTTTTTAGACCTTAGGAAATTATTGGGACCGAAACCAGTCACCTTGGTGAATAGGAAAGGCAGATCAGTGTGGTTTAGACTAATGTGGCGAAAAATGTGTCAAACTCTGTCTGACGATGGAGAGGGGGAATTGGCACTTGGCTGGTTTTAGTGCCAGTCAGTTGCTTGCGAGGACAGACGTGATTTGGGAATCACGATGGAACGGGCCTTTAAAACGGTGCGCGTTTTTATGGTAAACTTATTTAGCAAAGTATTCGAACGCTGCACACATGGCATTTGTTACAGTTGAAGCGTTACCAACGACTGCACCAACAGCAGCAACGACGACAACCAACGAATTAACGTCACAGTTTTCTCACTCAGCTAACGACACACATGAAGGCAAAGGTGATGTACTGAACCAAGCGTCATAGAACTAATATTAATTAATACGTGTCATGCAAGTCATGTGCACGAACAAACTTGGACAAATATTTAATGTTATCTGATAACGAAACAAGGACACCACGAGTAGACCACCGAGTTTTTGTCATAACTTTCAAACACCCGTACGGCCAACTTGTATTGACTGACTTTCAAATGGGCCTACTTTCACTGACACAGTTATCGTAAAATTTGCTGTTAAGATTCCAACAAATAAGGATGTTGCTTAAATAAGTATAAGAAATTTTGCGTTTGCTGTAGACTTCTGTGCTGGCGAGTGGTTGGCATAGGCTAAACAAAACGCGATATGAAGAGAAATGATCTGGATCGTTTAAAATAGTAGTTTGATAGCAACTCTGTGCGAAAAAAGTAATGTGATAAATTGTGTTCGTACACGAAATTCCGTTATTATGATAACTTGATTGTCTACTTTCCACACTCACGGTAAAGATCCAGTGAGTTGTGTCATTGACGTGGTTTGTATGCTATTTATAGATGACGCGGCGTCGGGTTCCTCAGTTGCTCTCATAGTTGGAGTTGTCGTTGCAGCTGTCGTCGTTGTAGCACTTATTGTCGTCGTTGCCTTCATATGTCGTCGTCGCAGGTTGGTCAAGAGGTGAAATTTGAATCAGTTAATATACACTGTATTATTTAGTCGTAACGGCGAGTTGTTTTTTTCGTCGTAATATTATGTTACGTGTCGTGTTTTTATACTGGTTAAAAGAAATAAACTGGCTGTAGGCTCCCCAGCTGAATCACAGTGCAGAGGCATAGGATGAACTTGGAGTTTGAAAAATGCGTCTAATAACTGCAAATAACGTTAGCGTTTAGCATAACATGTGAAAATAACATGTGAAAATTAAAATATATGTAAATGTGCCCATTACCGATCTTGTCATAAGGGTTTAAGCTGGGAACGTATACTATTAATAGGGGGAGAGATAAAACATTAAAACTCTGATTAGCAATTCTTCTAATATTTTGCAAACTATTCTCGTTGTCTTATAGTGGTTACTAATTTTTGCTGGTTAACAGAATATTTAATTACTCACTTATACGTTGCAGCAAACAACAACCGAAGCAGCGTATCAAAGAAACATCTACTTCACAAACATCATCTGACTCTATCCAATCTTCCATGCCTGCTGTCGTCTACGCTGATATCGCAAATCAGCAGCCGGCGCCTGACTACAAACATCACTTATACGCCAATTTCCCGTCGACTGATGACCACGAAGCTAACGGCACCGTTTACTATTCTGAAATACAACGCTAAAACACTAAATAATGTTTTACAGTTAATACAATATGGCACTCTTTGTTGATTTTTCAGCACAGTTGTAAAACTCTTACTACGAAAGATTCTTTTTTGTTCAGCGTATAAAATTTGTTTATTAGTATTATTTATGCGGCACGTAATCGAGTGGATATTTTTTATTAAATGTGTTTATTTTTGTACATGCAACTTTTACCTAGTATCATATATCGACAGAAATGGAAACCCAGCTAACACTAACCAAGAACTTATTTTTGTTAGTAATGTTTTAACCTATATTATTACTTACACAAGCGCAGCTGTATCCGTAAATGACGTTTACGATAGTGTGCGCGTTGAAGCAACACTGCATCAGTCTACTTGGTACTGAGTTCCGATGTTTGTGTATTTCTGCGTTTTGTTATCATATTTGTGCCAAAAGCAAAAATGAATACACAAAATATCACATACAGTTTAAATCAATTATGTAGTTGGTATAATGCAGAAATATTACAGTGTTAATCCGCTAAATCGTCGTTGTTATTAATGTGCAAATATGGAAGATAATTGCTGAAACTTGACACCAATGTTGTCACCCAGTCGTCTTACGACATTTAGACAAATATACAGGATGGGCCAAAAACGTGTCACTTTACCAATTATTAATTGATTTTCAAAATTCTTTCACTGGCACACTCTGCATACAATTTGCAATAATGTGATTATTACATGTCCACCACACCGTAAATGCGTTTGTACACCACCTTGTGCAATATTAATGAAATATGCATGTATAACGATAATAACAAACAAACATTTTGGTAAAATTAAAAAAAACACTTTAGACCAACATTGCAGTAAATGGTCTGTATGACACTGAACTGTGTGGGTCTAACACAGTTTAGTGTCATACAGATCATTCATCGCAATGTTGGTCTGAAGTGTTTTTTTATTTACCAAAATTTTTGTTGATATTGTTAGTTTTTGCTTACATTTATATTTCGCAAGGTAGTGTAGAAACGTATATAGCGTGTGGTGAAATCATAATAATCACATTATTGCAAACTATCTGCAGAGTATGCCAGTAAAAAAGTTTGAAAAATGGCCAATAACCGGCGAAAATATTGACAAAAGTAGTGCCACGTTTTTTATGGCCTGCAGTGTATAAATGTCTGAATGCGTCATTAGCACTTTAGCTTCAACACAGTAGTAATTTCCAGTCTCTCGTCGTTCACAGATTTTTTTACACTGACTACTAGAGAGTGGTGTATAAAAAAACTGAGCATGCATGGTTGTGCAGATCGAGCAATAGGACAGTTTCGGAAGTGATTAGCCTTAATCACTGCAGTAATCGGTGGTCACGTTGATCTCTTGAACAGTGTTTAGCATGCCCGCCATTCTACAGGGTGCGGCAAAAAAAGTAGCCCCCTAAAGTTTTTTTGCCGTTTTCTCAGCAACCGCTTGGAATTTTAACATGAAATTTTACAGGTTCATTTACAGAAACCTTCTACATCTAACTGCTAAGTAAAATATGATTCTGTTGAAAAACGACAAAATTATAGACTTCTGAACATG
>Ga0056128_1001489_pt1 | contig 26229 bp, 13 predicted proteins | sample WorMetLIZISLAND2_FD_71113 | JGI IMG/M metagenome (GOLD analysis project Ga0056128, IMG submission 71113) | Marine gutless worms symbiont microbial communities from Max Planck institute for Marine Microbiology, Germany - Olavius geniculatus... ... | reverse complement strand
TTTTTGCACAATTTTGCTCTGCGACACGCATTTCAAGAGTGAATTGCGCCAAAATGGCTGGAGATAGACCAAGACAACCTGCATATGAAATTTTCAGCATGGAATGTAGATTTTAGCAGTTTAAGTCTGGACCCTCTAGATTCAAGTAGGCTTGCGCACGTAAGTGTCAACGAGAGATACCCCTCTAAAAGTGGTTTTTATACTCTGTTGGCTTGTCTAGCGCGTAAATGGTTGCAGATAGACACAGGCATGCTGCTTATCATAACAAACACTGATGAGGAGCTTCTTACGAATGTCAACATCGATAACCATGAATGACCTTGAACCCTAAAATATTGATTTAACGTGATTTTTTGGCGATTTTTGGCTGCAAAATAGTGAATTACGACGAAATGGATGGAGATAGACTAAGATTACCTGTGAACAGGAACTGCTATAGGCTTTCGCGCGTCTCGTGGGCTTTGCTGAAGTTACTTGTTAACACCTGGAATCAGCTTGAGTCATCAGTGGTTGAATCTGAGTCATTGAACATTTTCAAGTCAAAATTAGAAAGACTGCATGACAAAGATGAGTCTTTCTTTGGGCAACATCTGTCCTATTGACTCCGGAGGCCAAGCCAGCTCCCCTGGGGAGGCCTCATCCGGTGAGTTATCCGGTGAGTTATTTCCAAACAATCAAGAACACTTTTGACAAGTATGCTGTAGGCCTACAGAGTGGGCCAAAAATGGCACCATTTTTGTACACCTTATAATTTCACCAAATATTAACTAATTTTCAAATTTTTTACTGTGAAGTGTGTCACTACACTGCCTTGTAAAATATCAGACGACGCACTCAAGAATATCCGTCGACGCCATGACCAGTTGCGTGAACAACGTGATCGAGATTGCTATGTGGCCCCAAACAGCCCGGACTTAAGTCCAGTCAGTTATGCGGTTTGGAATGTTTTTCAACAGATGGCCTATCAATTTTGGCGATTCAATGCAGTTACCCAGCTGAAGTAGGCGATCGTCGCTGATACAGCACAGATTTACAAGAATGTTCCAGGATTTACGGAGGCTACCATATTTGCGAAGATTGCAACACCTGGGATTGGGATAAGCCTACATTGTGTATTGTTTATGCATATTGACTGCGAAGTGTGCCACTGTCAAGTATATTCTGAAAATCGGTCAATATTTGATAAGTTATGACCAAAATAACGCAGTGCCTTCCGTTTTGGGTCAAGTTTACTTACTGTTTACTGTTTACGCTAAGTTGCTTATAGTGGTTTTCTTCTCTATCACAACACGTTTTACTGAAAAAAAATACGAAGCACGAATGCACGGTAGTAGTCCTACGCCAATTTGGATTTATTGTAATAATAACAAATATAGTAAATAATATTTTACTTTCTTTTCAATTCATCGCTTGGGTAGACGTATTAGACTCGCTTTTAGCTTTTGAGCATAAGTCATTTTTTCATTTCATGTCGTATTCAAAGCGTACCGGTAGCGTAACTGTTAAATGACGCACTGCTCTTGCATGCTTGAAGGTCAGGCTTATACGATGGAGTAATAGGGATTGAATACCTTGGAAGCAGCGTCTTGTTGACGAGTAGTGACAAAAGTAGCTCCATTTAGTGTCATAGCCTCAAGGGATGCAAAATGTGGCTCACTACTGCGACGATAAAAAGACCCCTCTACAACAAATTCAATATCGTTAAAACAGCGTAAGTTTTGTACGAAATTGATTAAGGGGACTATTTAGTAAGGTCTGTAGGCAAAAATGAGCTTGTGCAATATTACGAACGTTTGTAAAAACGGTGCGATTTTAAGTTTTAATGCACTATTTTCAAGTAAACATGCAGCTGTGTTTTTATCATATTGTAAATCTGGTACATGTATCTGTCTGAAAATTTATAGCCTACAACTGCAAAAAGCAGTGTACTAGTTTAATAATGACGTCACATTATATGTAGGGGCCTAACTTATGTTATTATGTAAACAATCTTGTGCTTTGCAAACAATTTGAAATTACTGATGATACGGGACGATGAGATACGCACACTCGAGGAGCAGAAAAAAATCATCGTCGTACTATATATTCAAAAAAATCAAAATACCCTAATAATAAAACTTGCAACTAAGTAACTACAATCAAGAATAATCTCTAAACATATTGTGAAAGAAATATTACGCTACACCAAAAATAATGATTCCTGTGGTTCTTTTTTATTGCCGCACACTAATGCTGCAAAATGCATTATGCAGGGTAGGTTTTGCCCGTTTTTATTTTGCTTTATCTCATTTTGTTTTTGACAACTTCGATTGATTTCATATCTCAGCTTGAAAAACACTGGTAACTGGTTATTCTGTCATCAGTTATTTTTGGACTTCACCGACTGATAAGCTGCGGGTCACCTCTCAGTCAGCGAGTCGCTAACTATCAACGCGGTCGTTGCAAGCGGCGCTAGGTGTGACAAAGTCCCCGTCGTATCACTGGAGATCGTGACAGACAGCAGCGCTGCTGACAGGCGTCGCGGCATCGATTGACTCAGGAGTCTAATCAGAGAGAGAGAGCCACTGAACGGACATGCTCGCCAGCAAGACAGACACGTGTACAAGACCGACGACTGGCAAGCGACATTGACAGCAAAGCATCTCGCGCACCTGCTCGTCACGTAACGTAAGTATTCCAGCTCATCGACGTGTGTTTTTATACCGCTAACCAGGGCTGTAAAACTGGCGCAAAAACTAGGATTTAGGTACTAGAAAACTTTTTATAAACATCAAAAGTCTAAAGTTTAGGTTCCAGAGTTTTTATTTGTTGTAGGCCTACTGTTGTACAATTTGTGATACAAATCAAATTTAACTTCGTATTTTAATGGTGATTTGCAAGTTCTGACGTTGCGTCATTCACTCAGATGTGACATGGAAATAAAGTATGCTCTTCATCGGTCTTGAAATTTGTGTTTTTTTTTGTACATTAAAATCTAAAACCATAAAACAATTTTCAAATCTTAAAACCTTAAAAATGCTTAAAAATTTGCCACAAAACCTAGGATTTTCCAGCCCTTTTGTTATATTTATCTGCTTTCTCATCGTCATTGTCATCACAATAATATATCATCTTCGAAATTAATAACACCAAATAGTAACATAGGCTACCGCAAACTTTTTCTTGCCAAAAGAGTTTCAAACTCTTGTGGGAAGAGAAAAAAATCGTGATTCCGGCTTGGGTTGTTTTGAAACAAGTGTGACAGACAGACAAAAAGGCGGATCGATTAGCACGATAAATTCGGTAAAACTGTCGAAGTCTCAAAACTCACTGCGTCCATTTCAGGAAAATAAAAAAAAACTGTCACAATTTCTGAAGAAATGACAGCAGTAGCTGGATCAATTTAATAGCTATAGACTTATTCGTATCTGTTGTGCACCCGTAGGCCTATGGAAGTGTAGATGCATTTGATATAATGTGTTATACCGCAGCAGTTAATTTCCGCCATAGTGACAGCTGCAGCGTTCGCTGGGCAAACCGTTGCATCAATAATTTTGATGGGAAATGCAGTAAATTAAGACTGACTTTTTTGTGCATTCTTTGTACCGAAAAAGGCCAGCTGTATTTGCACTAAACTCTTTATTAGTTTTACGCATCAAATTAATATTTGGGACGTGTTTTTGTTAATTTTGTCTATTATGTGGTCTGTCATCTAGGTTTAGGCCTATGTCTTCAGAAATCTCAAACCTCCGTTCGCATTAGTGCTGCCACTTAACTTAATACATTTTGTGTCAATGCATTATATACTTTGTCACATCAAATTACACATTTCCTAACGATTTTAACTTGCAGTGAGAGACATTAATACGTTAAAACATTTCATGCTGAACGAGACGTCTTATAGAATGTTTACACGATCGAGCAAACATCGAGCAGCTAGCTCGACGTTCTGTGGTAATTAGCATGCCAATTAGGAGGACGGACGGGTTGTAATTGGAAGGCCTATATAATACGTGATTAGCTGTGGGCTAAGAGCTTAAGCCAGGCTTACATTTGAGCCAGGGGCGGGGTTCCAATAGGCCTGCTTGAGCCAGCTCGATGTTTGCTCGATCGTGTAAACACCCTATTAGTATTGCGTTTAAAAAAAAGTCCTGTGTACATCACTGTCTGAATCCACAAAAGATTCCGGATCGCTGTATGCAAAATTAAATTATTTTCTCCATGTACCGTGTCCAATCTTTCACAGAATTCATTTAGGTCAGTTCAGGGTTGTTAATAATGTTATAGCAGTGAAAGCTGGAGGCAGGGAAACAAATCGCAACATGGATCAACATCCAGTGCTGTGTATCAGCAATGTATAATGATTTCCTTGATAAACCCATTCATTTGTTACGATCAAGCGGTCGTGGGTTCGACTCCCGGTCGGGTCGCTGGGCGAATGTAACCAATACGAGGGTCATCTCAGCCTTTTATCCCGGCGGGATATGGGTAAATCGAATACCTACCCGCCTGGCTGAAGTAAAGGCTGGGCGAGTTTCATGCAGTGTCGGGTGGCGGATAACAGTGTGTGATCCCAGATGGGCGGTGACACTCCGCAGCTCTGAAATTGGTTACCTTTGAGAGTTATGGATAGCTTCGCTTTAACCTTTGACCTTGTTAACTATACAGTGGGTCCGCATGCATCACATTTTATCGCCAATGTTTACTGTATAGGCTCCATATACAAAGAAACTATGCACGCAATGCAAGTCGACAGTTGCCTATGTCACAGTGTCACAGCGACGAGAACCAAGAAGCTCAATGAGTCATACTGGGAAACCATCCAGTGCTGTGTATCAGCAATGTATAATTATTTCCTTGATAAACCAATACACTCTGCGCAATACACGACTTGCGACGCATTCTGATATCCGGCCTTGGATAGGTGTCTACAGTAGCGCAAATATACTTGGACGTAAAAAAATCTTGTGCTTCGGATTGTAGTATGTCGCAAATGGGAAGGGAAAACGGCGTATGTCAGTTTCTATTAGTGATTAATAATAACCCTGGCTCTATTTTTCATCGTTTCCGAGATATGGCCGGTTTTTATTAAATTTCTTACTCCCTATCATTTAAACCCCAATTTGAAAAATGTTTTCTTTGCACTAGATCGCTGAAATTTTGCATGCTTGAGTCCAAGGAACATGGTTAATTATTCTTATAAAAAGTTTCTTCCTATGACCTAACGCTTAGCCACAGTACATTTGTTACCGACGACGGACAGACAGACAAACGTACGACAACCGTACCAATAGCTCGACCGTTACTTAGGTACGGTCGGCTAAAAGCAGTGTGACACACTTGAGTACACTGAATAAAAAAAAACTGCATCATGATAAATAGATGCGAACAGATTTTTGTTTCAGTAAAACTTTGAACCCAAACAAATTGTTGTTACGAGTATTAGGAACATACGGCAACTGAAGACACAGGATTGTTTTACGTTTTATTAAATACGAGTCTGGAATGTAGGCTACTCGTACCATCACTATTCTGTCTCTTTTTTTTGTCTAATTAGTGTTTTTTAGACAAAGATTTTCACATTATTTTCTGATATCTAGTGTTTATAGTAACTGCACGGCCTTCACCGTCTCGTTAAGTTTATTTAACCAAATCAAAGCCAAAAAATTGTACAAATTACGGCCAACATGTCTGTTATGTAACATAGCAATCGATCAATTTTTCGTTGACTTGGTTGCTATGTTGTTGACTTTTTATGCAGGAACATATTGTGAGTTGGGCACAATTATGTGCCCTATTTTTAGTACGCTATGCGACGAACTAAAGCAACTATAAAATTGTGCAAAATTGCGCCAAATGATCTTTCCAGCGAAAAGCGCAGCTGTTGCACTATCGCTATAAGGTTTATGATCTAAGTATACGGAGGTGTCGTGCTAGCATGGTGGCATGTAATGCAATCCGCCGTCGATCAGTCGCTCTGCACTGTGTGCTGTAAGTCATCTACTTTTTCCGTGTGCGAAAGAAAGGGCGGAAGACTGGGGAAGGAATGCATCTAAGCTTATTAGCTGCAGTTTTCACAATTATGCCAGCTATGGAGAATCTTAACACGCGACCGAACTAACGCCTGCAATAGACGTAATGAAATCGTCGCTCAGCCAATTTACTTCATTTGCAGTAAGCTTATTAATTGGGGAGCAGGGGGAGGCTTTATAACGCTGTCGCCACAGTCGCTACATTATGCATAAGAGCGTGCTTGGTATTTCTTGGACAGTCGGGTCTCTTGTCTTCTTGTCGTTCGCTATTTTTGCGGAAGAAGCTAGCGACAGCTTGCGTGCAAATTTCACTTTGGTGTCTCCGATCTTCGTTCTAAGATTTTGCGGAAGACACACACTTTGTGATGAAACTGTACAGATTAAAAGCGACAGATGATGTCGCGGTCACGACAGGCGACGAGTCAGCAGCAGTCTCAAGGTCACGGACCAACGATCGTGTCGTGGATACTGGGCGGACGCCCGTACGACAAATCGAGCATTGACTCTCAGTTTACCGACGAGGTGGAAGAAGAGCTGACGGTGCTGGACGCGTGTGTCGACTGCGACGACGAAGCTCTGTACGAGATTCTACAGAATGGAGTCACGAACGAACATGTTAACGAACGAGACAAGTCCGGCAGGGTCAGTATTTGCATGATACCCGGTACTTCAGTATTCTTTCTCTTGATCCTGTGCAATCCGTACGCAGGATTACGCTATGGGGTGGACCTATAATCGAAAGTCCTACCTATATCTAGGCCTACCTTCGTGAGTCCCACGCACACATTTTGGTCTATTTTTAAAGACAAAATACATCTTTTACAGAAGAATTATGCAATGAGCATTTTCGTTTGTCGAAAAACGCTAATAACAGAAACAGGCGTTCCGGTGGTTATATTTTAATAAAAGTATAATACCGGTGGGCTATATTTTTGTTTAAAAATAACTATCACAGAGATTAAAACATGTCTGTGACTAGGCCTATATATGCGTGTGTTTAAAGTTTAATCAAAAAGTGTCTGAAATGCGTCATAGCACAAAATCTGCCCATAACGAGTTGTCATGTCAAGTGGAAGTTAGCTATATGCCTTAGACAATATGCATACGAGTCTGCTTGTCGTGTCGGAGTAGTTAGCAGCTCTGCTCGGAATGATATGATGAAAATGGCGATTTTCAAGGTTTTTGTCTTGTAGGCTATTTTCAGCAGTCAGTAAATCGGCTGATGTAAATCCCTGGCCAATGCTCGGCTCGACACGTAAGCCTATGTGTAATAAGTGCCGTTATAATCTCTTGATCGAGGCGAGATGGGTGTCGAGGGATCTAGCGAGGGATCTTAGTCCAATTTAGCTGACTAGGCTATAGGCTTATATATACCGATTACGAGAAACGTCGCAAGCATTCTTTCTTTCATTCATTCATTCGTTTATTACCGGTGACTTGTCAAAACATAAACACGTGCACAATATACCGTGTATATAAATTTAAATGTTCGTAATTTTATACTTGCGACTTGCTAAATGCCTGAGCTGACAACAACCGTTTTCATCTGCAATCAAATGAATACTAGTGACCGTAAAAACATACGTATGCATGAAGTATATGCAACAAAATGGCCGTGACGTTCATAATTATTCTGCAAGAACAACGTTAATAGCTTTAGTGCAGGTTCACATATGCACAGAGAGGAGTGATTCAAATTCTCGACACTCTTGGTTCTTCATCGTTGGCAAGATACTGCACATCGTCGCCGTCTGCGTCTGCTGACCGATCTTGGCGACTCGAATGTCGTACCACTGTATCAAATTACGATCTGTTACTGTCACGATTACAGCTTCGGCTCATCTCTAATCTTTTTTCCGCTGTTTCTTCAAATCACAAGCGTGAGCTATAGGTTTATACATGCACAGTTGGTGTGGGAAGATGGAGCGGAGGTGAACTATGATAGAGGGAGTACAAATTCTTTTTACAAGTTTTGGCAGATTCATGCAGTTTTCACAAAATGATCATCAAATTTTAAGTTATATTACATCCATACGTTATTGCCGTGTATTATGCAGCCATCGTAAAACTTCTAGCAGGCCGCATTACGCTTTCGGCCCTCCGTACGTCCGCCTGTCTGTCCGTCTATGTTTCTGTCGCGTACATGAACTCCAGACTCAAAAACAAGTGCAGAAAATAAACGAAATTGGGCCATACCGGGAATAATGAGCGTGCTAAGTTTTATCTCAAAAGGACGTCAGAAACTTCTAAAAACTTACTTACTCACGGCTGGTGGATTTGCGCGCTGACCGGCAAGCAGGCTCAGGCACTTCGCAGCCTTTCCATTGAATGCTGGGTGCAGTGCATTGCGAGGATATTGTGTAGTGGGCACTAGACTGACGGCCGCATACATGTTGGCACATTGCATGCGGCTAATTGATCACATTTTCTTTTGTCTGGCTTTGGCACGCATGGCACGCATGCATTGCATTTTCGCTTTTCAGTGCGCTTAGCAAAGGATTAATTTGTCCCCAATAGAATGATGGTTTTGCGCTTACTCCTCCTATGTCGCAATGCTGACGTCTTCGACTAGATTAGATTGGAAGCTAAACGATTGGTGGATGAATCCTTCATCCGTTCGGTTTTCAATCCACCGTTATAAGGACAACACACAAACATAAGACACAAGACGCCACACACAATCTATCATTCATTATCAGGCATGCTGTCCTGCCGTATAGGAAATACTTCTGCACTTTCTGCCCAGCTATAATTACAAGTAATTTAAGCAAAGCTCACGAGACGCGCGAAAGCCTATAGCAGTTCCTGTTCGCAGGTAATCGTAGTCTATCTCCATCCATTTCGTCGTATTTCACTCTTTTGCAGCCAAAAATCGCCAAAAAATCACGTTAAATCAATATTTTTAGAGTTCAAGGTCATTCAAGGTCATCGATGTTGATAAATGTCACCAGTGCTTGTTATGATAAGCAGCATGTATGTGCCTATCTGTAACCGTGTTCACGCTACACGAGATAATCGAGGTAAAATAACCACTTTTTTTGGGGGGGGGTAGCTGTCTTTGACGCCCGCCTGCGCTGGTCTTGAACCTAGGGGTCGGGACTTGAACTGCTAAAATCTACGTTGAATGCTGAAAATTTCGTTCGCAAGTTGTCTTGGTCTATCGCCAGCCATTTCGTCGCAATTCAGTGTTGAAGTGTGCGCTGCATCCAAAAATTGCAAAAAATTCACGAAAAACCTCTTTTTGAGGGGTTCAAGGTCGTTCAAGGTCATCGATGTTGATAAATCAAAAAAGCCTGTCACCAGTGCTTGTTATGACAAGCAGCATGTGTGTACCTATCTGCAACCGTTTTTACATTATTCGAGCCAATAAAGGCAAAATGACGTCTTTTAGGGGGGTACCCATCTTCGAAGCCCTCGTTCGAGGGGAACCCCTGCACCCAGTGGCACGAAATTTTGTCGCGATAAACTAGAGACCTTGGGGCAGCCCACGGTGAAGATTTCGTGATCCTAGCTTGCACCGTTTTGATGCAGTCTACGAGTGTGTCAGACAGACGGACAGACAGACGGACAGACGGACAGACGGACAGACGCCCAGACGATGACAAAGACGCGCGAAGCATTCTGCTTTCGCGCGTAATAATAGCGCATAATGTGCAAACGCTGTTCCGTAGTGTATTTCCTGTGAACATTTTGTCCGTTTGTCTGTCTGTCTGTTTCAGAAAATTGGCAAGAATGTTAACTAGGGTCAGTTTCCTTCAGCAAAAAAATCATATCAAACGGTAAAGCACAAAAAATCAAAAACTTTATCGCTGGAGGCCTACTCAATACGGCTACAGTTAGAAATTCAGGCTTTAAAAGCAGAAAACTGGCGAGCAAAAAAGCCGATGAGCAGTCTAAAAAGCATTAATTTTGTCCGAATGTATTTTAATACCTCCCATAGAACAACAGGTTTGTGTACATTTAGGTCTGTAGCGTAGGCCTATCTAATACATTTCTGTTCGCATGAACATGAATGGCGCGAATAATTGAGTTACTGTCAGTGTCGGCAGCGCAACGCGACGACAACTACGGCTATTACATATACGTATGAGCGTTTATGATTAGCCTAGATACATTTAATATACCGGAGGCTGCTGATGGTGTTTGATTTCTCGTGACGACTCTGTTTTCGCTTCTTCGTACAGCATAGTGTGGGTTCGAAAGGACACCTAAAGACGGAGAAAAAGGAAATGAGCACTCTCGCTGCTTGCCTGTGGTTAAGTCGAAAAAGCCAGATCCTGTACAAATCTAGCACAAATTAGATCTCAAAGAATAGTAATTCAGATTGACTCTGCTCACGCTCTATCTGCTGACTGGTGTCTGCGTTGTGCTAAAAATAAGCAAACGAAAATTTTTTTCGGCAATTTGCGCTTCTCGACTACGACAATCATTATGCCTACTGTACGCAGAACTAACAATAAGAATAATGCTAATGCCAATATCTCAATAAACCCAAACCTAATCGCAGAAGAAATTTCTGCTGAAGGCTGCGTGGCTGCCGCAACGTGCTACAAGGTGGCATCATTAAATTGACATCGTTAGCCACCATCTTGGATGTCCGTCCACTTGAAACATTTTACGTCGGCGTATCTTTGCAGTTAGCAATATTGCAACTTACACGATGCGACGCGATAATGACGTTATAGACTATCTTATTTTACCGACTTTGTCATGTTCTTTAAGCAGCCTATCTAAACACTGTGAGTGTAGCGTAAATAAATAAATAATACAGTATTAAATATTAGTATGAATTAGAGAGCATTCAGAAAGTGTTAAACTTTGGTAATAACTGGGTTTTATTCTTGGCTGCACATAGGAATCTTTATAGCAAATACAAAACAATTTACTGTATGGCCAGTTTGCTTTAGTAATATACTGAACATTGTCATTATTATTAAACCGACTAAAAGTCTTTATACATAATTTTGCATTTTTCTAGACTGTAATTAGTTTTAACAGGCTAGAGAGAGTGACCAGTGGCTTTCGTGAATGTTTCGTCACATTGTAAGAGGTCTTAGACTGTGAACCATGTCAGTATATAGCACGCGTCACCTGCTGCGACAAAATTAATTGTCATCCGCGATACAACGATCTGCAGAACAGCTGATAGCAGGAAATGCCGATCACTCGTGTTCTGATCGGTAGAACTTCCCACAAGCTAGAAGGTGAAAAACTAAGTGTACGGTGCCCATTAGCTGAAATCGTAGAATCCATACTTTTTGTTGCTCTCGAGGCATAGGTCGTTCTCATGGCATAAACTTTATAAACGATTTTACTGTTCCGGCTTTTAAACGTCGCTTCGGGGCATGCAATATTTAGCCGAGTGCTTTGCTGCTTTGAAAAAATTTTGAAATTTGGTCACTATTTTGGCGAAGATGTTGACAAAATTTAGAGGCCTATTTTTGATCTATCCAGTATATCGCTAATCCATCTTCTTGAGCTCTTCTTTTTACCTTGTATCTGTTGCAGCTTTAGCTGTAATGTGTCGATAATATACCACTTTTTTTCTTTATTTGCTTACTTGGGAAGAGTGCTGCTGGCCCAGCACCTGTCTTTTGTTTGCAATTTTGATTTGTTTTACGTTTAAGAATCTTAAAATTTTCTCGAATTTTTTGTCATGTGTCTGAATTCTATTTACTGTACGTCGTTTGTGAAAGCCCAACGTTCAAGAGTCGTATGTTGCTGTTTGTCAGTCTCGTGTCGTTTTTGCTGTTTTTGCGTTTGCACTACACAGCTGGAACTGGTAATCAAAGTATCGTACGAAGGTCGTCGAATCCATTAGTCGTGACATCTCTAAGTGCGTTTCTGCTCGCTGCAGTACGGTACCATTAACGAAATGCGATCGGAGCGACCAGATCGTCCAAGTATCCTTCCTTTATCGTTCCTGGAAATCTGCTTTTCGTGTGTTTATTTTCGTTATCACACCAGGTTATTACAATGTTTTAGCTTTTAAAACCAGAGCCGTAAAAGTTAATGTAGGCCCTATATGCTGTCGTTCAACAGACTATCAGTGAATGCGCAATTCTCCGACAGAAAGTCCGACCGACTTTCTGCTGCGTGCAGGAATGCTGTTCCATAGGCCTACTGGCACTTAGGCCTACACGTGGTGGATGCACAGACCTAGAAACTAGCAGAGTGCGCGGGATTTTGCATCTCCGCCTCTCGGCCTCTTTTCTCCCTTCTTTCAACTCCTTACTTTCACGTCTTTCATCCAATTCGGGTCCGCTATTCCGAAAGTCTACTATTCCCACTAACCCTAAGCCTAACCCTAAGGCTGACCCTAACCCTATAACCCTAACCCTAATCTTAATCTTAACCTTAACCCAAACGTTAGCACTGTGGCGCGTATCTGCACAATGGACTTTCGGAATAGCGGATCTTCGGAATAGTGGACCTTCAAAATAGCGGGCCGGTACCCTTCTATCATCCATTCTTGTCTCTGCCCTTAATTCAGCTAGGGGTCTGGAAATTGCTGCAAATTTTCCCAACGGGCTCCGTCCAAGTCCGGCTGTCAAACCCATTTCTTGCAATTTCAGACTAAAAACGAACACATTACACCGTTACACGGTATGTATAAAACACGCGCGAAAACTCACAAATGCAAACGAGTTAAGCGTTTTCGACTTATTCGCGGACAGCCAAAAGGACAATGTCCACGACAACGGCTTATACCGACTGCAGCATCAAAGTAAAGGGAGCGTAGGGGCACCGGGCACTGCGTTCCCCACGTTCTATTTTTAATTTGTGTAGTCGCCCCACTGGAATTTACTGTAAAGGTTATGCGTTAATCGCATGTTGAAATCAGTCTGGTCTGAATGATCCATAGTCTACTCTTGTATGGGATATTGTGCATAGCATAATAGAACAGCATTAAATCATACACTAATTGTGTGTACTGTGATTAAATCCAATACCTCGCAATTCGCATACACTGTGGACTGTGGTTATTAACTCTCAGAAAAAAGGGAAAAAATTAGTGCCACCATATGTCAGATTTTGAAGTTAAAATGTACCAAATTTGATTTTCGCTGCGGGGGATCTGCCCAAAATCACGCCGAAAGCTTACAGTGCTCATCCAGACCTCCTAGCTATATTTAAAATTAAAGGGCTACATCCTGCGGAAGAAGAAAGACGAAAAAGGGCAGAGAAAATGATGGGAAAAGGGAGGGAAGAAAAGGGAAGAAATGGAAAAAAAGGAGGAAGGGGAGGAAAGTAAAATTCGCCGACCTTTTTAGTTATTCTATTTTTACCACTGACTGACAAATGTCAGCACCAAACATCGCTGATAGCGAGACGGCGACATTGAGAAAACGTCACAGAAGCTCATGCTGCTGTCTCTGCAACTGATGCGAATCACCAACAGACTGGCGTGCAGTGTACTTACGGCACGAACACGTCTGATTACTGCTGACATATCCCGGCACGCTGTTGCAACTAATATACCACTTCCGATTGCTGATACATGCCACATCATTTCCTTACTTACTTCTTTGCTCTCTGTTCTGACAATTTGTGCTCATTTTTGACTCACTGAATACTGATGTTGCAACAATTTAGGTTTACCATATTCAGGTCGCTTTGTGTAATGCCTGTGGCGATTACGGAGGTGATAATCATTTAATAGTAACGATTTAAAAATAATGATTAAAAACAGTTATTTTATTGCCAACATGATTACTTTGCAGTGTGCATTATTACGTTTGTGACTCGGATATGTTTGGATCAATCTGAGTGATGTGTCTAAAACAAAATAGGCCTAATACAGTGCTTTTTGAATCTCCAGATAACGTCATTTTGCACATAGATGTAAAAAAAATTTTTCGCATTTTTGTCTTGCCACGTTTTTTTACGTTTTTTAACCTTTTTTTATTTTGGTCAACGTTTTTCATTTTTTTCAAAAACGTTTATTAAAAATCCCATCAAAAGCTTCGAGGTCATGTAGTGATGGTAGTTTACTTAGTTAGTCGAAATATACTAAAAAGTTTTCTAATTAGTATATTCCGTTAGTTTAATGACCACACGGTTTAATTGAAATTGAATAAAGTTCTCTCTATCTAAACTTAGTTCCAGGTATGCTGCACTTACATCATTAGGCATTAGGCAAGAGGTTGAACAAATTATGGTCAACGTTTTTTATTCAACGTTTTTAAACGTTTTTTTATTCTTACGACGTTTTTAACGGTTTCAACGTTTTTTTCCTGGAACGTTTTTTTTTACATTTATGATTTTGCATTAACCTGCTGGCACTATTAGAACGCATGCATGCCGATGTTGCTTCATCCACGCAGGGCTTACCTTACAACCATTTACTGAGATAATTTGTAAAGCTCACCAAACTCTGGCTAAATGCATAAGTTCTTACACTTTTTGCCAGCAGATTTACACCAATTTTCAGATCAGGGTGATTTTTCGTGGTTAATGACGGGAAGTTAGGCCTACGCCGAAGCGATATCGCTGTTTCATTTTCGCATTAAAAATTTTTCTCGTCATCTGACGTGATTGCTTATACATTTCAGTGCGATGTAAACCGATAATACATTTCCTTGTTTCCGATAAAAACTTTTGTTTTGAGACAGAAATTCCATTCACGACCAAGGCTTTAAGCGTAAGTTTATGCCTTTTATGTGATGCAGCCACGGCCTTGCGCTGCGCGATTGTCTTTAACGACTGTCTGCAAATCTTCTCAAAAGTTTTATGCTGCAAAAAGACTCAGGTAGATAATAATACGTATTATGTTTTCATTTTTTTCCAGAAAACCAATTCAGAATGATCTATCTGTCTGACGTATTCTTCACAGAAGAAAACGTGCTAAAATCGTCGAGTATGAGCTACAGATTAGCCTTTTGCTGTGAGCGTCGATGGCTGTACCTTTAAATAGCCTAGCTTAGCGTGATCAGTCTTTTGAAGTCGACGGGTGTCATGATCGCATGCCGCCGCCGGCGCTTTGCTGCTCAGATGCTTTTGATGTAATTCGACGAAAGCCGCTTCCACACGCTGACGAGTTGTTAGTCTACACTACCGTCATTATGACGCCTCATTTTTCCACGAGTATCGCTATGCCCTATTCCTTGAATTTCGCTCATTCGGCGCCATTCTGCTGCGTGCTCATAGCATCGTGACAGGACAGGACACTAAACCATCCTAAACTGTAGCATGTAGAAAATGTGTTTTTTATCTGTCCAGTGCAATGCATAGCATTGGACAGAGTATAAAATCACCTTTGTGTCCGTTAGGGGGATTTGCCCAAAATCACGTGCGTGCGTCCGTGCGTCCTACATTTATTAAGCTATTTTCCTTCCACCTTTCCTTTCTCTTTTCCTTCCCCTTCTTTTTCCCCTTTTTCTTCCCCTTTCCCTTCTCCTTCCCCCTTGTCTTTTCCCCTTTTCTTTCTTTTTTTCCCTTCCCCATTTTTCTACCCCTTCCCTTCCTTTTCTCCACCTTTTTTTTCTTTTCCTTTCCCTTTCCCTTTCCTCTTTTCCTGTGTCCTTTCCCTTCCGCTTCCTCTTCTCTTTACCTTTCCCTTCCCTTCCCTCCTCCCCCTTTCTCTTTCTCTTTTCCTTCTTCCATCTTTCTTTCGTGACCGATGACGTCACGTGACCCCAAAAAGTCAAACTCGTGACCCCATTATCTTTGAGGCGTTATATCTCCGTAACGGTGCAAGATAGACGCATGGTGACGATGGACTTTTTATAGTAAAGCGCTAGTGACTAATCGAATGGTCTCGTGACTGACAATGTCTGTTGTTAAGTTAAAATAATACAGAAGGATGAAAGGATCTTTGCTTCTGTACAATTTGAAATTAAACTGTTTGATTTTTTCTACTGGTCTAAACGGCTCACTGATTATATTTATACGGACATAGGCCTATACTGTAAACTGTCGAAATGCATTGGACAAACTTCGTGTTCGTATAAACATTATCTTGTTTACCAAAAATACCAAATTTGAAGTTGGAAGTTTCCGTTGTGGACAAATTATGGTCAAAATTAAAATTCTAAACACCCGTATTTTTTATGTCAGTAATTTGTAGCTGTCTGTCTGAAAATTGTAACTTCCTGCTTTCTACGACCTTTGTATTCCATGACGCTCTTGTGCGTGCTTTTAAAAAATTGTGAGTTTTTGACACGCTACAGAAAAAGAATTTTACACGAAAAATAAGCATTGTGTCTTAAACTTAGGCATGCAAAATTTTAGCGATTTAGTGGAAAGGGAACATTTTTAAATTTAGGGTTAAATGGAGGGGGTAAGAAAATGTGCGTTTTCAACGGAAAACTGGCCCTATCTCAAAAACGGTGAAAGATATGGCCAAGGTTGCTATTGATTATTAATAGGAAACGGCATATTGCCTATCAAATGACTCAGACGTTATTGATCTTGGATGATCTTAAAAGTCAGTACTGCAACAGGAACTGTATAGGCTGTAGCACGTCTTGCAGCAGCCTAGCGACAGCTGGGTTTTCTTGTTTGGTTTCGGGATGTACTTTTTACACGCGTCCAGCAGGCATCAGTGTATTTTGTCCATATACTCCGCTCTGATTCGTCGTACAATGCAGAGTAATGGTGTTATCGCCGCTATTGAGAAAATAGAGCAATACCTTATATAGTCGCTTTATCAAACTGACAAAAAGCCACTTTTCAGCTAATGGGATGCGCGATGGTTAAAAGAAAATAGGCATGACTATTGGCTATACAAAATACCAAGGCATTTGAAGGTACTCCCTCAAAAGACTTTCATATAGTGTTTTGGCATTATTTCCTGGCCTACAAGGAATAATGTTGAGACCAATTCTTACAACACTGCCCTTTGATACTGATACGTAATTTTTCTGGTTTTCTTTCATATATGCTGAGGTTGCGGACGTATAGTTTGCCCTCTGACATCACATCTGCAAAAAATGGCATCAATTAGAATTATTACAAATTATGGATAATGTTTAAACACTATTAGAGTCAATTTTTACGGTCTCGTATATGCATCAAACATTATTTTCTCCAAGGCCTGACTGAAAAAAAATGTCTGTTTTATCGCAGTCACCAACGTCTTATTCTTTATGTCTTTGGTTGCTACGTCCACGTTAATGTAATTTTCCTTACCGAAAAATTCTCTAGACTGTACGCCACGGAACGCAGTCTGTAGCTTGCCAAGTGGGTCTACTTTGTCGTTCGTATACTTAAGATGTTGTCTCAAATGCGCTGCGATTATGACAAGAACTCACGTACGACGTTTTTACGATTGCATCGCGACTTCACGACGACAGCGCGACTCGTAGGCTACGAGTACTTCGCACGAAAGTCGCAAGAACTCACAGACAGCATTTCTACCACCTAGCTTTTTCATACTTCTAAAGAGTGCGTTAGATTTAGATTATAACTCGCGATAGAATGATTATGCAGACGTTATGTGAGCGGCATTGCTTGTCATGCTCGTCCATTTGTCTGTTCAAAAGCAAAAAGCTTATAAAATAAAACTGCTTAAAACTTTTCCCGCTTTACGAGGAAAATAAAATTTGTAAATGCCGCTAAAGAATTTTAAAGATCGGCAAATATTTGACCGAAGTTAAGACGAAAACTGGACCAACTTGTATGCTGTGTTGACTCGTGGCATTTAGAAAGCGACGTTCAGAAAACAACAAAAGCAACCACGATTAAATTTTCGGACTGAAAGTCATCGCCAATTTGTTTTGCAAATAAGCAGTGCTATAAAAACACCGTACGGACTCCAGGGACGTAGACTAGCCGCCATAATGTCCGGCAGTAACACTGCTTTCGAGTAGCTTGCGGCGTTTTTACGCGCGAAAGCAGCTACTGCTTTCAGCGCGTCTTAGCCATCTCAATTCCGTCTGTCTGTCCGTCTGTCCGTCCGTCTGTCTGTCACACAGGTGGATCAGTCAAAAACGGTGCAAGGTAGAATTACCAAATTTCCACCGTCGGCTGCCCGGAAGACTCTAGTTCCAGAAACCGTAAAGCTTTTTCATAAATTCGAAGGGAGTCATTCTGAACGAGGGCGCTAAATGAGAGGGGGTAGGCAAAATTTGCGATTTTTGGCCAATAAGTCGCGGTATCTCAGTAACGGTGCGAGATAGGGCCTAGGTTACTATTAATCACTAATAGGAAATCGTATACTGGCTATCTATTGGCGCCGAATTCAATGACCTTGAATGACCTTGAACGCCAAAATAGGGGCTTTTTATGGATTTTTTGGCCATTTTGGCCTATGAGAGTCTATATCATTCACAAGGTGGCGCCACGCCGGTGACGCGCCTATGGCCGATGTGTATTATGGTCCCGATGGGCCGAGTCCAAATGATATGCGATTTTCGAAGCTATAACTACTGAACTGGAAATGCTATCGGCTTTCGCGCGTCTCGTGAGCTTTGCTCAAATTTCTTGTTTAACGTCGGCGTAGATTCGTCGACTGGCAGTGCTGAAAACAAACTGCTCGATTTAGCAGCTGGCTGGCATGTCCAGACGTACATAATGTATCTCGAAGTGAACTGCCAGCCGGCCTTCAGGCGATGACGTACGAAAAAATAGGATTTTCGCACTCTTCCTTTCTCGCCATAACCATTCCTCAGCGATTGTCTGGACAATGCGTTGACAAAAGCAAGCTTTTAAGCCAAAATTTTATTACGTCGACTTTGCGACAAAGTCGGCGGACTTTCGTGGTCCGCGTTCGCGACTTCCGCCGAAACTTCTCTGCGGGGAAAGTGCGCGTTGGTGAACTGGCGAATGCTTGTTTCCGTGCTTAGAAATTTTTTCTCAGACCGCAGCTATCTGAATCGAATAGGAAAATATTGTTATAGTCTGCCCGGAACGTTAGTTTTTGGTCGCCTTGTATTTTGCTGAAGTCTCAGGGTTCCGTCAGTCTTAAAACTTTTATACATGATGGGAAGTATGTTTAATTTTTTAATGTAGATTTTAAAATTTGGGGGTCCTCTCCCCAAAAATGGAGCCAAAAACATGCAAAAGTCAATTTGATTTTTGACAAATTCAATGCAAAATTTGTCATAACGCAGTTTTTAGATATATCGCCACACTCTAGCTGCACTGCTACGGTACTTAAAGCTTTCTTGTTTGGCCTACTATGTACATTAATTTTTTTTGCTGAAAATCAGTGTTACATTGTGTATGTTTGCGTCAGACCGGTTTGAGTCACGCGTGCGCGAGCGGGTTCATGCCAATACTCGAGCTTCTGTCCACGGCCTCTGATGACGTCGACCCAAACCTCGCTGACAACGACGGCAACACGCCGCTCATCTTCGCCGCACAAGCCGGTATGTCCGTCCGTCCGCCTATTTGGCTGTCTGTCCGTGTTGATCGGTGACGTAGATTTAGTACGCCTATGTACGGTACGAGTAACAGTAACTAGATTCAACGATATTGTGGTGGTAGCGAGTGATGTCTTTTGACGACTGGCTGGCTTGAGAGAAAGGCAGAAGGTGAGCGATGTTGACGATGACAATTAAATCAATGATGTTGTTGTTGTTGCTGTTGTTTATGATAAATAATTCATGATGATAACGACGAAAGCCAGTGACGATGGATGAACAACAATTTCATTGCAACAACAACAACAAGGGCCAAAGTCGTTTTGCACTACTGATGACGTCACTGGGGGTCGATTTGCTCGCAACTTATAATGCAAATTTTGACTGGGTGTTGGTGTTCCGATCTTCAAAATTCGGGCATTTCGGCCACGGACAGGGCCCCACGTCTAATGCAACGAACAATGTTCTTGAGGCTACACGAGTGTCCCTGTTAAACGGCTTTAGTAGAGTGCACAAGAGACGGACCGACTGACCATGAAACTCTGGATAATAGCATTATTAGCAGAGTTTCATGGACAAACCACCCACTAGAGAAACAAACTACTACTAAGGCTGACAAAACAGCTTCAGCCAACGACGCAGACACTTCGAATAATGTCAGACTTGGGCTTATAGGAACGCCAGTTCTGGAGAAGTAACGATAAGTCTTCTGCAGTGTTAAATAAACGGAACAGCATTGGCCGAGATATAGGCCTAATAATAACGCTACAGCTGCTAAAACGCGAGGTGTCTAATGTCTATCTTATAATAATCCCGAATTCAAGGTCAATACTAGATAGCAGTCGTAGCCCGTAAGTATCTCCGCCAAGGCAATGCTATTCGCCAGGTGGCGTCACCATCTTCGATTTTGCAGCGGTTCCGCTTATACCCCCTTTAACGCAATGGTAACGAAAATTTCAAAGTGATCCAGAATCCAGGATTCCTGCCTGATTACCCCAAAAATTTAATCACTTGTAGCTTATGCCATGCCCAACATACCCTCAAAATTTCAGAAAGATCCGTCTATAACTTTTTGAGTTATCTTGTACACACACACAGACAGACAAACAAAAACCGGCAAAAACATAACCTCCTTGGCGGAGGTAATGAACATTTCATTACGAAAATATTTTCTAAAGGTGCAATAATATTTTATAGATCGAGTTTGATTTTGCAGTGCAACGCTATAATTATGATGCCTGACGTGCGGCGGTAAGCCGGTATTAACCGATATTGCGCAGGGCCGCAAGACAAAGTTGATACGTAGGCCTAATTCCGTTGCGGTAAAAGAATATCGCGGTGCCACTGATCGTAATTCGGACGTGAATAAATGATCGACTGTTGCGCTGTAATTGATTGATTGGATGTCTGCTGCGTGGGTCGATTCAGGGCACGACGATGTGGTCAGCTATCTGCTGCATCATTTCCGGCGAGTTCGCATTGACCAGTGCAACAAACTCGGCTTCACCGCGCTCATGAAGTCCGCCATTCAAGGTCGAACACGATGCGCCAAACTGCTGCTCTTCGCCGGTATATGTACTAAACGATACGCTCACCTGTTCACCGTTTCTATATTCAACGTAGTATAGAAATAGTCTGTGTACATGCGGGGATGTGTCTACAGACGGACGGACGGACGGACAGACGGACGCCCAGACGATGGCAAAGACGCGCGAAGCATTCTGCTTTCGCGCGTAAAAATCGGTGCTGAATTACCGAAGTTATCCCAAAAATAAAATTGGGTATCCGTTTTTTGGAACACCCTGTACGTGTCGCAACGTTTTATCTGACGTCATCGACTGTCTGTCTTAAAGTCATTCGCGATCCGATCGCAAATGTGTTCAGCAATTCTGCAAACATCCCAGACGTTGTTATTGCAAACGCTTTGTGTTTCAGATGTGACTGCTGCCATAGTGCTAGGCTAAGTGTGATTTGTTGTATTGGACTATTGGTATTATAGGCGCGAACCCGAACCGTCGTGACAGCGGGCGCAGCCTGTGCGCGGAAGAGTGGGCGCGCTTCTGCGGCTGTCACAACTGCGCCGACGCCATCGCCAAGTACATACGCAGCAAGAAGTACTTCTTCAAGAAAACCTTCTTCCAGCTGTCCAAGGAGAAGTGGACCAGCGAGCCGGATCTGCTGCAGGCGGGCAAGTCGTCGACGGTCGAGAAGTCACGAGGGGGAGGGGGCAGCAGTTGGATACAGCGACACCTCAGCCTCAAGAGAAAAAAATCGACACGCCCGGGCGAGATATTAAGCCAGGCCCCGGGTGACGAAATCAGGACTCGCAATGACGCGAGGCAAAAACAGTCTTGAATGATTCTCCGCGAAAAGAAAGGTTGTGTCGTTGCAAAAATTCCATCCAGTTTTCCGCAAAATTTTCGAAGGTTCTCTAGGCAATTTAGAGAAAAAATAGTCCATATATCTTTACTCAGTGACAGGAAACAGTCTTGAAGACTTTTTGGCGAAAAAGGTTATCGAACATATAAATTTTTGCTTTGGTTAGTACGATAAGAAAACTAAGGAAGTTACGAACGTAAAGAAATGTATCTAAGACACTTTTGACGAAAAACCACTGTCTTGAAGACTGCTTGACGTAAAGATCGGACTCTTCAACACGCCCGGGTGAGACGTCTGGTGGAAAACCGGCGCTGGACGATGGATTCGGAGCGGCGGTATCGGTCGCAGCGTCAAATCGCAGCGGATCGGCTCCGCTCCTCGTCACGATCTCCCCGGTCAACTCGCCACCGTCGACGCCCTCCGTCAAGAGCTTGCGACGTCCCTCGTGCGTGGACGGCGTCATTCCGACCAGCATCATTCCGAAGCTTCGCGTCACCGGCGGCGACCCATCATCACAATCTGGCGGCACCGGGTCCGACGGTGGACCGCCGCAGTCTGGCGCTATCACCAACATCCCGGCCGTCATCTACGAGGAATCCGACACCGCGATCACGACATCTGCACCGCCGCAGACACACTGCACTGATGACTGACGAGCTGCTGCTTTTATCAGGGCTGGAAAACTGGTTCGAATAATGTTTTTTGGGTTTTTAAGAAAAGTCCAAATTTCAGTATTAGTACAAGCAATTAATAAATCAAATTTAATTTCATATTTCAATCGTGACTTTCGAGTTCTGACGTTATCTGATTTGAAAGAAAACGATGTGACATTAACATGGAGAATAATGTACTGATGTTTTTCTCTGGGTCTTACAATTTGTGTCCCATATTTAAAGCTAAAATAGGCATAACCTAAAAACCGATTCCAAAAAAACTTATATTTTCAAGTCCTGGTTTTCATCGTAAGATGGCGCCGACATGCGCATGATTTATGGCCAAGTCACACCTACGACAATTAAGTTGAGTTGAGCCGCGTCGGCGTCGTGACAACTCATGGACGTTGCGACGGTGGTACGACAGATCAGTATTGTCAGGGTCCATAGGTTACTGGTTATAGGCCACATTAACTCTCTGCAGTGATGATGATGATGACCAACTGTCGCAGTGATACCACTGACAGAGTTGTTGTACTTCGTTTTTGGAATTGTCTGTTTACCAAGTCGTCTATATTTCACTGATTTTACTCCGCCGCAATGTAACCGACCGTTTTGCCGAATTAGGAATATATGTCAGTCGACACGTAACAGTGTTACTTGAATCTGAAACAATATTGATATGACTCGTAGTTTCGCAATAGCCTGTTTTCTGTTAGTTGTCTGAGACAATTGTGTAGTACACGATATTAACTGAATTTCGTTTCGGAAATCGAACTTTTTTGCTGATAATCGTTTGATGTAATTCTGCCACAATAACTCAATACTGTGGCTGTTTGTTTTTGTTTGTGTTGTATTAATTGATATCAAGGCAGAATAGGTTCAACTGAGGTAAGACTATACGTATCTCGTTGCACGCGGTCTATGTAGTTGCCAGTAGGCTATAAGCTCACGTCGTCGTCGTCGTCGTCGTTAACGCGTAGTCGGCGAGGACCGTAGCGTCACCGGCGAATGTTCATGCACGTGACAAGGCTCGTCTCCAGAAGTCAGCAGGTGGAGTGTTGTTGTCCCCGCGAAGTTGGTCGAGCCATCTGTTCCAGGGGCGTACTGGACAACGTCTTCAGCTACGGTCAGGTGGGACGACCAAGGGTCACGTTGACGTGGCACTGCAGAGCCTGATGGGCCGGAGTATCCACGGCAAGTCTGGTTATGTGCCTAAAGAGCGAGTTACGGCGTCGAATGATGGACTCTGACACAGGACTAGGACTGAGGCCAGCTGTTAAGGTGGCATATACATTTAAAGAACCAATATTAATATAATTTTTGGCCGACCGGTCGTTGGTTCGAGTTTTTAACATGATGACATTGTCACTCTGTCTGTCTGTCGTCTGTAACTCATATAATGTGGCTAAACGGTACGTCGTAGGGAGTCGGCGATTGTATCGTTGCATAGGGTGATGACGGGTTTTTGTTGATGGCAACAATGTATTTATATGCAGCTGTTTGGCAGCAATTTTGAATGCAAAGTTGCTGCCTGCAGCCAATTACCAACGTGCGCCGAATTACCGCATCGTATCCTAACGTTGATTGTAGCCTTTGATATAGCAGCGTCACCATAGCGTGTACGGGACTCTATTCTTGGAAATTGTTTTCTTTCCGCGACCGGAAGTCGGACGCTGGTTTTCGGATATACTTGTTTGTGGTAATACTGGTACGGTTGGCCTTTTCTTTGTAATAGGCCCGGACCGTCCAGCGAACTGCGACATGACTTTGCTTTGTAATGGGGTGTTTACACAATCCACCGTCCAGCAAACTTCCAGCAAATGTATTCAAAATACACGTGCTAATGCTGGACGTTTGCTGGATCGTCTAAACACCCTATAAGGGTACCTATAATTTTACAATAGGATATGTAAACTACTGTAATTACTGCATGTCTTCTTTCAACTGTAGTTTAATAAATTTTTGTTGTTATTTATACCAGTAAACTTACATAATATACTAAAAATAGTTTGTTATAATTGCAATGATTGATTAGTTTGATTACTTGACGCGATGACTAAATCCGACATTGATCGCCATCTGCTTCTGGGGCGGCATGGACGACGTCTCCAGCTATACGGTCGGAGAGAACGACTGAAAGTCATGTTGAGTCTTAATTGCACTAACTGTTAAAAGCTAAAGTCCAATTTACACATTCTGAGACAATCTATCAATCAATCAAATTGCACAGTAATGCATTAGAGTAGACGTACATTAAGTCTATGTACACTGTTACAGACTAATAGCGACTCTCTATTAAAGAGTTCGTCGACTGCTATGCTACAAGACGCCAGGAATATTGTGAGACAGTGAGACATGAAGTAAGCTGACGATGAATGGTAGGCCTACGTAACTTTGTGTGGTGCTGCTTAGTTAGGTCCTAATTGGTCAAATGCATGAAGACGGCATTTTTTTCGTGCGTATTAGTGCGCACAACAAACTTTTGATTGAATAAGATAATGTTCATATGAACACGGAGTCTGTCCAATGCATTTCGACAGTTTACAGTATATGTCCGTATAAATATAATCAGTGAGCTGTTTAAACCGGTAGAAAAAAACAAACAGTTTAATTTCAAATTGTACAGCAGCAATGATCCTTTCATCCTTTTGTATTGTTTTAACTAAACAATAAACATTGTCAGTTACGAGACCATTCGATTCGTCACCAGCGCTTTACTATAAAAGGTCCATCGTCACCATCCCGTCTATCTTGCACCGTTATGGAGATATGGCGCCTCGAATATTGAACGCACGGACCTGGACACGGAAAGAAAGATAAAAGAATAGAAAGTGAAAGAGGAAGGGGAGAGGGAGGGAAGAAAAAAGGAAAGTGGAAGGGAAAAAAGGGAAAAGAAAAAAAGAAAAGAAATGAAAAGTAATAAAAAAGGGGAATGGAAATGGATAGGGGAAGAGAAAGGAAAATGGGGAAAAGGGAAAAAGTAAAGGAAAGGGAAAGGGAAAGGAAAAGAAAAAGGGGGAAGGATAAGAGAAAAAGGAAAAAGAAGGAAAAGGGGAAGGGATAGGGGAAGGAAAAGAGGAAAGAAAAGGGGAAGGGAAGGGAGAAGGGAAGGTAAAGGAAAGGAGAAGCGTACGATAAAGAGAAGAGGAAGCGGAGAGGAAAGGGGAAGGGAAAGGAACAAGGAGAAGAGGAAAGGGCAAGGGATCGGAAAGGGGAAGGAAAAGGGGATGGAAAAGGGGGAGAGAAAGGGGAAGGAAAATGGGAAAGGGGAAAGGGGAAAGAGAAGGTGGAAGGAAGATAGCTTAAGAAATGTAAAACGCACGGACGCACGCACGGACGCACGGACACTCAGGTGATTTTATACTCTGTCTAATGCTATGCATTGCATTAGACAGACATTATGATTAGTCGACTAGCTGTAACTGCTGTGTGCTCAGGTCAACTCAGGATCAGCGTTCTAACATCAGTGGGTTAAAAAAATGAGTAGTAATAGCCTATGTTTAGTTAAAAGTAGGGATGCGCTTTTCGGTTAATTTCAAAACCGGTTAACCGAAACTACTAACCGGTTTGTAACCGGTTAACCGAAAATGGCCGATCTGCATATTTAGCGGCGTAGCTGGCCGGAGTATTCGCCCGCCCACCCGAACTGCAAATGTCCAAAAATTAAAAACGACGGGTTAACCCAGTCTGGCAGCAATGTCCTGATCGGCGTAGCCACTAGCCAATAGGTAACACTGTGCGATAAAGGAATAATTATGCTGTATGTATGACATATACGTGGAACGGAGGTGTCAAGGACTCGAGGATATATACTACTGCTTACAGTTACACCACATAAGTTATTATGGAAAACCCACTATCTGACTATCTGGTTGT
>Ga0056128_1001487_pt1 | contig 26234 bp, 12 predicted proteins | sample WorMetLIZISLAND2_FD_71113 | JGI IMG/M metagenome (GOLD analysis project Ga0056128, IMG submission 71113) | Marine gutless worms symbiont microbial communities from Max Planck institute for Marine Microbiology, Germany - Olavius geniculatus... ... | reverse complement strand
TTTAGGCTTATGGGCGGCTGTCAGTGTTGTTTCAACCTTGTCGTTCCAGTTCATTACTTGTGACCTTTAAAATGTCATGCTACGTGTCTATGAACGAAATAAAATGATGATGATGATGATAGTTTTACAGCACAAATTAATTACGCACTGCGTTGGCAAGGCAAAGCAAAGCACGACTTTTGGCATCTTGTGGGGGTGTGCGGCATATAGCCCTCTCCCCCCTAAATCCGGCGATGTAATAAAGTGCACAGTGTCGTAAGAAGCTCGTCGAATTTCAGGCGCAAAAAGTGCAAAGCGAGGCACTAAGATGGCATAAAACCTGTGTTACAGGAAAACAAGTGTACGCGCGTGCCGGCCGTGCCCAGTGCACTGTGCAAGACTGATGTCTAAGTGCAGAACTTAGTAGTGCTGGTAAAATAGAGAAAAATCTTTCTCTGGCTTCTTACAAAGTGATCGCGATTATCTTTTACCAACACACTCCGAGTACTTCAACAATGTTTTAAGTTCTAATGATAAATAATATTAATGATAATAATAATAATAATAATTAATGATAATAGTAATGATATTACTTTTTTGTTCCTGGCAGTGAGAAGCATATACGGACCTATTTCGACGGGACACGTAGGTCGGTAAGGCAGCTGAAGAAGAATCGTTTGCCACCACGACAGACACCTGTTAGTTACATCCGGGCGCCTGGGTCGTTTCCATGGCGACAGGACGCCAATCAGTCGTCTGTCACGCTGTGTGGCCGTCTCATAGAACCTACGCTTAGTCCGCGCGTCATCGTAGCTTGACCGATCAAGCATCCACGCCTCGATACTACATCAACATAAATAATCGATCAATAAATCAGGTAAACAGTTTGTTAAACAAGCGTAAGACGCAAACGCTTCCTTGCAGTAAAACAGAATTTATATAAAAAGACAGAAAAAAAGCAGAAGAGCGCATGACAAAAAAAGAACAATTACTTGGTACGACATTTTCAACACAACGAAACATAAAGGCCTAAAACAAACAGAAATGTAACTCTTCAATTTTTATGATAACTTTGACGAATATGAAGTGCTTTTTATAATTCTCTCACTGTTAAATTATGCGGTAAACTGTGGGAAAATATTTAAAAACTTGCCGCATTATCTTAAATGTACTATCGCCCACAGCTTGCGAAATTCGAACGTTAAGAGAACGGAACTCATGAATCACCTATACCAGTTCATGTTTTGGAAGTTTTTGGCGATTTTAAATTTTAGTAAAGTGCGGCAGATTAAGTCAACTCAGCTAGCTTCTAGACGCGCTACAAATGTTTATTTGCTTAATTACTTAAACTGTAAATTTTTATATAGCAATTTATTACATGCCAAAACGGTAAAATCACTATTACGCTATTATTATGCATCACTATAACCAAGGTCACTAAGATCAACTCAGCCTTCCATCCCTCCGGGGTAGGTAAATCGAGCATCTGGCCCGTTTGGCAGTTAAGTCGGGGCGTGGTCACCTATGTTAGGTGTCGGGTAAAACTGCTCGATCTTAAATGGCAGGTGACGCTTCGTAGCTCTGAGGCGAGTGTCCTATTAAGAGCTATACACCACCTTTAACTTTTAACGAGTATTTCAACTTTTTTTCTTAACTTTGAGCTGCAGTCATGCGCCATAAAGCAAACGACGATGTAGCCTAGATCATACCGATGTGAAAAACGTTTTTTTACCCTTTTTATTTTTGCCACGTTTTTTACGTTTTTTAATGTTTTTTAAAATTTTTTATTTTAAAAAACGTGCATTGAAATGCCTATCAATTGATTTAAAAAGCACTTTTGGAACCACAAAAACGAATTAATTGATCATAGTGATCGTAGTTTACTTTGTTAGTTTAAATATACCAAATAAAAAGTTGTTTGCGTAGTCTATTTGGTTAGTCTAGTGCTATGGTCTGAGGACCACACGGTTAAATTGAAATTAAATAAAGTTTTTTTATCTAAACTATAGTTCTTGGTATACTGCACCTACAGCATTAGGCATTAGGCAAGAGGTTAAACAAATTATCCCCAACGTTTTTATTCAACTTTTTTAAACGTTTTCTTATTGTTTCCATGTTTTTTTTACGTTTTTTAACGTTTTATTTAATTTTTTCTGAAACGTTTTTTGCATTTGTAATACAGCACTGTCTGGGGTAGTATAAGCTCGCTTACCCACTCCAGTAGTGCGGTATCTAGTACATAATAATGGTGTTGAGACCTGGCATTGCTGGCAGTGAGGGTGTGCGGATTGTTGACGGGGTCTGGTCGGTAGGCGAGGTAGTCTGGTAGACGTAGACGGGTGGTGCGCCGCTGAACCACGTGCGGCGTGTTACAGACCCACCGGCGTGCGTAGACAACCACTCCGCCACTGCTAGCATTCACGGCCTGCTCCAGCGCCGTAACACAAACATAGCACGTGCACATAAAACACTGCAGAACAAGAAGCCCAGCTGTCGCTAAGATAGCCGACAGTACTGGTTGTCAGTGACCTTCGAGGTCATCCAAGGTCGATGACTTTCATTTTATCTGAAAGGGCATATGTCAATTCCTATAGTAACCTTGACCCTATCTCTCACCGTTTCCGAGATATGGCCAGTTTTCCGTTGAAAAACGCGCGAAACGGCCTTCAAGGTCATTCAAGGTCAATGGTTTATATGTCATTTGAAAGCTGGTACGCGATCTCCTATTAGTGATCAATAGCAATCTAGGCCCTATCTAGCACCGTTTAGCCACAATACACCCGTTACAGACAGACACAGAGACAGACGGACGGACGGACGGACGGACGAACGACACCCGTAGCAAAGAGCCAAACCTTTAAGCTTACAGCCTAACAGTTGGCCCAAAAACTGAAGGAATACAATGAGTAACTTAATCAAGAAACTCAGCTGTCGCTAGAGCAGGCCGACCATACCGCCTACATCCAAAGGCCGGCGTCCGACTTCCGGTCGCAAAAAGAAAGCGATTTTCCAGAGTGAATACAGTCCCATACACGCTATGGTGACACTACTATATCGAACGTTACAATCAACGCTTGGATAAAATACAGTAATTCAGCGCACGTGCATGGATAACGGCCGCAGACAGCAACTTTGCATTCAAAAATGCGGCCAAACCACACTTGCATAATACTCTGTAGACCGTGTTGAAACCTATACATAATATGAAATAAGTCAGCCAAGCAGAATTTCACGACATCGTTGAAGGACACTGACTGAACAGTATAATCGAACCTGTAAAGGCGTATTACTGACGCTAGACTGGACTCGCACGTCGACGCCTATGATCATTGAAGACTGGAGGCAGCGGAACTCGACGTGTAGTGGAGCGTTGTGTTGCAGACTCACCAACGACTGGGACAACCGGATCATATCATCGCCCTCCTGTCCATCATACCACATTACAACAGTGGCGCAACCAACGGAAGCCAACAAAGCCCAGCCCCCTCCTTTAGACAAGCACACGTTTAAATTGCACTATATTTGGTCAGTTGATACTCAGAAAAATTATTAAAATCGTTGCCATCAGATCTCACTTTTTACATATAGACCTATATTACACCAAATTCAATTTCGTCTGGGGCTGCGCCACAGACTCTACTAGGGGAGCTCACAACGCTTCCCAGGCCCCCTAGCTGGATTATAATGGTCCTACTTCGAAGACAAAAAAGGAAGAGGAGGAAAGGGGAAAAGGGAAAGGTGTAAAGAGAAAGAGAGAAAGAAAAACAAGTAAAAAAAGGCAAAACCTCAAGACCCACCCCAATTCACATTTTTGGCTACGCCACTGCATCACAATCACATCAGTCAATCGGCAACTCAGCCTTTTATCCTCAGCGAAATAGAAAATGAGTAGTAGCTTACGGGCTGCACACGAAGGTCTAGCGTAACTGACTGCGGCGGTGGTATGTCTGCTAGTTGCAAACCGCGAGTACAATATAGTTCGCTGACGCAGGCAATGGATGGCCGCATAGTGCGCTGCGGTGGTATCATTAGTTTTTGCCAATCAGCACCCAGTTCGAAAATTGTACAAGCGCTTCTGGTAGCGAGTCCCGTCTTATGTCAGAAGCGCTATAGCAAGTACGGGACTTTACTTTTCTTTACTTTAAATGCATAAGCCTACAACGCCTCTTATTTTATGAGTTACGTACTGTTAAGGCTATTGCCGGCGCGAAAAAAACAATCATGTTTAGGTTTTTCTCATTTTAGTTCTCGTTTTTGTCTTTTCCGTAACTTGCCTGTTTCCTGGTGCTATTTACGTTTACACAGGTGTACCCACTTCATCCATTTCTTTTTATCTTCAACGCAAATTACGTATCACCTCATTTCACAGAAAAATGTTAGAATCTCGGCTGTAATTAAGAAGCCACGCATACCTGACTTTGCTGGTCGAGTGAGTCAAGAGTTAGGACTGCGGAGTGATGATCGGAGTTTTCTCGTGACGTCGAAACCATCGTTTTCATGCTGGCGACGAGATCGATTCGCTCATTCACGTCCGTCGCCAGCGCCTATATTCACATCATCACAACACATACACACGCTGTATCCAACACAGTCCGAATGCGTTATGTGCTAGATAACGCACTGCTGGAGTGGATAAACTAGTACACAGTACGAGCTAGGCCTATACCACTCCGGACAATGTGGTATCTACGTAAACCACGATCAAATCGCATCCATAGACTACAACGTCGTTTGCCTTTTGATGCACGACTGCAGCTAAAATTTATAAATGTACAAAACATCAGTTTATACACTTGTTAACGGCGACATGCAATGAGCGACACATCGAAAACAGCAAAAATCATTAAAATGTGATATCACTCATCATCACGTCGTCTAACTGTCAATGTGCTGTTGAATAATGTCATCTTTTTATGATTTTTGCTGTTTTCGATGTGTCACTCATTGCATCTCTCCGTTAACAAGTGTATAAACTGATGTTTTGTACCTTTATATTTGCTGTTTTGTTACAATAACAAAGTTTTTATGTTGATGGTCAATTATAAACCATCTGCTTTTCACGCCCACGAAGACACTGAACCTTAAAAATTTTGGAGTCACGAGTTTAACCTTTTGGAGTCACGTGACGTCATCCGTCACGTGACCATTAAAGTCGGCATTATGTGGTTTCCTATTGGTGGTCCATTGGAAGCATGCGTCTATCTTGCACCGTTACGGAGATATAAAGTCTCAAAGTTGCATTTGCCCATGTTAAAGGTCACAAGTTCACTGCGCATGTTCTGTGTCACGTGACCTGTAGGCAAGGGGTTCAAAATGACCACATATTTGGAATTTCCGAAGCCATATTGCCTCTTCATTATACAACTTTTGTGGGCCAACGATGACGATTAGGGGCCGTTTGGAGGTGAATTTTTTTTATACAGGAGCGTTTTTGGCCGAAAATTTCTAAATCCGCTTTTGGGCCCAATTTTCGGCTTTGGGGGGATTTTCAGGGGTTAGATATTAACTTCGAATGTCGGTTCCCGAAAAGGTTTTACCCTTGCGTGAATTAAAGCCGCGTTGTCCGGGCCATCGCGCATGAAAATCCGCCGGGCGGTCTGACCTGTAGGTCGGTCAACAAAAAGGGTATTTATATACTAGAAAAATTTTCGTTATATTTCACCCATTTGCCGAGAAGCCCCCAATGAACGGATTTGCATGAAATTTCGCACATGAGGTCGTCTCGCCGTCGTAATCACATGTTTCAAATTGTGTGTCGATCGGTTGAGGGGTTTCGGATCTGCGCGGGGTTGAACTTTGCCATTCTCCATTGACTTTGGCCGGACGCCACTAACACAGGGCTGCGCTACCGCGCGCCTGTGATGAAAAAACGCAGCAGTGCTAACTGAAGCTGGTTATTAGCAAAACAGATCTGTCTATGTCAGCCCAGTGGTGGCATCATGTCCGGCCGTCCGCCACACATTCGCGCTCCGATTGCCCCTATCCGGGAAAAGCCTATTTCAGCACAGATACATGTACTTCAGCCTCGTCTACGTATGTGCTCATTCCTGGATTGTTAGTATTACTAATCTACCGTATAATTGTCAGTAGTTGCGATTTGCCAACTGCTATTTTAAACGAATATATAGGGATGCAAATCTGAACAATATATAAACTGCATGCCAGTGAGAGAATGAGGATATATATAGCAGGCTGACGCATCTATTGACACCCAGATAAGAAACGATGCAGCAAATTGCTGATCACTATTCCTGTCACTAACATCTGTCATCCAACTGCACTGCGAGACGCTCGTTGTACATACGCGAGCAGCGAATAAATGTCAAACTGTCTGATTGAATTAGCAATTTTTCATCATACCCTATGTTGTTCCACGCAAGCCACAGTGGATTGTGTTTATAGTCTATGCTATGTTCCTCTCAATTCAGCATATCGCATGAATGTGTCAGTTCACCCGTAGAGAAACATGTAATGACTTCATTCAAATGATTTGGTTTGATTCGTAGCATAGTCAGCCGTGAAAGGTGCGCAAAACTACAGGCCTTATTGTGCATGCTGCCCACGATTTTTACAATCAAAAGCATAATACGAAATACTACAGCCGCCTAAAACGAATATCACCCACACGCATAGAGATAATGATTTCTATCTATAGTACACAATACTAAAGTAAGCCTATTAAATCGATTTTATATCAAGCGAACCACGTAATACAAAGCGTGCTAGTGTAACTAAGTTGTCTGTCCGTTCGTCCGTCTGTAACAGCATGGTCGTATTACGGCTCAATAGGTTGTGTTATTTGGATACTAACTACAGAAATAATTAACTTAGCAACCTTTCTTCCTGATGTCTTAATATCGGACACTTAGTAGTAGGGAAACATTAGAGAATTTCGGCTAAAGTTTAAGGTTAATACAGCGAACGGGACGGCGATCAAATTCAGAACCGAACAATGCATTTCTATATACCGCTCAATGATAATGACTGTAGATAGGCAACATGCAGTAGTGTAAGTACTACAATACATATTGCACTGCTTGAGTGGTTAAACAAGTACGAAGTACGAGCTTATAACACTCCGGACAGTGTGGTATCATACTTAAACCAAGCTCAGATCGCATAGACTACACCGTCGTTTGCTTTAAGATGCACGGCTTCGGCCGAAAATTATTGTGAAAACAGTACCAGTGTGGTTTAAAGGTGTGTACGGAGCGACGTAACTAAACTGAACTGAACTGGCACGATTTAGTTTTTAACGAACTGGCCAATAGACAAGCAGAGCGAGCCTACTGGTCATTAGTTGACGCGTACGTGACTACAGCCACGTAAACTACCAACGCCGTTAGACGGTGTCTACTGTAATGCATTACTGCTTGTCCATTGATCAGTTCGTCAAAAACTAAACCGTGTCAGTTCAGTTCAGTTCAGTTCAGTTACGTCGCTCCGTACGCGCCTCAAGTTGCGAGACAAGACAGACTGTCGCTAGCTAGCTGCAACGACAACGCTTTTTGTGTCCGTGACTGGGCATAAGAGGAGACTCTTCACTGAAGCGTGACCAAACATTGTAGGCCCGCCAGTGAGCAGTATCAAAAACCTATACCTACGCTGCTAGAAAATATAGGCCTACTGCTATGCCGCTGATCAGCATGGATTACTGACCTCCAGAGCCGTTGTCACCAGCACAGGAACAGCGAGCAACAGCAGCAGATGACCGTAAACGAAGACAGATACTGAATCAGTGCGCAGAGCTGCAGTCGCCATGTCGTCGTGGTGGCAATAGCTATTATAGGCAGGCACGCGCAGCAGCGTGCAGCCAATGCTGCCTGCAGCCTGTCAATGACATTCGCAGTGCCTGCTGCTTGCGAGGCGGACTGAATGGCAGCCAGCCAGACTTGCGAGATTGCTGCTCTATTAATTATCAATCAATCAATCTTTATTACGCAGATGATAGGCAGCACAAAATACGATAAGAACAACGAAGTAAAAATTATGAAAAAACTCCTAAACTATATATACAGTAATTTGAGCAAAGCTCACGTGACGCGCGACATCATAGGTGCTGCCAAACGTGATGCAATAAAACAATAATGCGTTTTAAAAGAGTAACCAAATTTAGGGCCTCCTTACGGAGGACGGTTAAAATCAACGTTCTGTGCCAAAAAGTTTATACCGGTACGCAGGTTGTCTTGCTCTATCTTTGGTAGGTCCAATTTCGTCGCAATTCATCCTTGAAATATACGCCGCAGCCTAAAATCGCCAAAAAATTAGCTTGAAACCCCTTATTTCGAAAGTTAAAGGTCGTCCAAGGTCATTGATGTATATCTCGGGAAAGCTCATTACCAGTGCTTGTTATAATACAGTCTGTGCCTTCCTGCAACCGTTTTACGCGCGAAAGCTACATATAGCATAGCTAGTTATAGCGCGTATTGGCTGCAGTAATTATGTTTGTCCGTCCGTCTGTTCATCTGTCCTAGTGTCACGTCCCGGTACCGTTTGAAGACCATGTGAGATAGAGACTTCGGGTTTCCACCATACGATGCTCAGCGTCTCTAGTATTTCGTGACAAAATTTCATACCTCTGGGTGATGGGGTCCCCTCGAAAGAGAGGGATAAAGAGGGGCACCACGCTAAAAGACGCTATTTTACCGATATTTGCTGGTCTAGCGTGAAAATGATTGCAGATAGGCACAGACATGCTGCTTATCATAACAAGCACTAGTGACGAGCTCTATAGTGGTATCAACATCGATAACCTTAAATAACCTTGAACCCCCAAAATAGGAGATTTTGGTTTTTTTTGTAATTTCCTGCTGCAGAAGAGTGAATTGCAACAAAATAGATAGACATAGACCAAGACAACCTGCGAACAGAAACTGCTATAAACTCTTCGCACGTCTCATGAGCATTAACTCAGATTTTTTGTTACGTTAAGCAAGCCAATAGTGGCAATGATTGTAGTTTTGCCCACCTTACCTTGATACTGTTGCTACACTACTTTGTGAAATACAGAAATCGTAGGTCGGCCGTTTACAACAATGAATTCATACTGGGTAGCGGATGTTGTGACTCAGAAAATTAGCGAGACTGCAAAATCATTAAAAAATCTGTTACTTTATTATTTAACACTAATTATAATCATCTTAAGATCGTACGTCCACAAACTAAAACGACACATTAACAGTTAATGAACGTGCTGTTGGCGAGTGGCGTCAACGTCTACCGCTTGCGTTCGTGCTGGAGGACATTTTGAGCACATGTTGTAATAAAAAATGAAGTGAATGTAATGCGACACGTGTGACTTTTTGAGAGACAATAAGCCACCCTGTAGTTTATGCGGATACATGAGGCGGAAAACATAATCAGACTGCTGTGGGTGTTATTCCAGTAGACTCGCATGCGTCCGTTGCCATGTATTTTTGCTCACAAGAAAGCCCAGCTGTTGCTAGGGAAGACGCCTATATAGGCTAGTTCGTGTTGCAGTGCTGACCTTCAATATCATCCAAGGTTAATGATTTTCATTTCATCTGAAAAAGCGTATGCCATTTCCTATTTGTAATTAGAGATTAATAGTAATCTTGGCCCTATCTCTTACCGTTTCCGAGATATGGCCAGTTTTCCGTTGAAAAACTCACATCCTCTCCATTCAACCCCAATTTTGAAAATGTCTTCCTTGCACTAGATCGCTGAAAGTTTGCAGGCTAGGTTTTGGACAGAGGGTTAGTTATTCGTAAACAAATTTTTCCTTAAGATCTACCGTTTAGCCACAATACCTCCCTTACAGACGACGACAACGACGACGACGAACAGACGACACATCGTCATGCCATAGATACCCATAAGTACTGTAGGGCGTCAAAAATCACGTCGCCCATGCAGCTCAGCTTGTCACCAACCAGTAGTAGGCCCCTAGGCCTATGACTAAAAACATTTTAAAACTTCAAAAGTTACATTTTCGGTTTTACTGTTCGCGTTAGCGACCACAGGATTGCTATGAACGAGTCTTTGTTGCCTGTAAACACGATACCTCATGAACCGCGCTGCACTTAGATTGATCAAATTTTGCACGAAATTTTGCCTTACCTTATATAAGGCCTAATCTCTATATACAAGCCTATTAATTAGTGTCAAGGTCCTAGCCAGTTCACACTGACCTAATTAATTATGTGGTGAAAAGCAGTCGATAAGCAGAATTGGTTGATTGACATTCATATCCGTTATGATGGCTGTTTCGATGGCTGTATAGATCAGCAGACAGACTGCAAGTTGTGAAAAATGACAGAACAGAGATTGAATTGGTAGATCTGTAGACGAAATTAACTTTGTGCGCTCTGCTGCAGTTCAATTTTGACAAGAACAATGTGCCTAAAGCGCCTAACATCAGGCCCATTCAGCTAGACCCAGAGACTATTCTGGACTAATTGTCCTGAGCGACAAACTGTTAGTTTTAGCCGGAGATTGAATAGGCCCCTATTTACACTCTGCATTGGCAGTCAACATTGATCGCGTTTTTAGTTTCTTGCACAATGGTGTAGATCTATCTGTGTACTAAAACATTTGTAAAATGTTTCTCAGATGTTCTGTGTTTTATCTTTCTGCATGCTACGACAAAAAAACGTTTGTCACGAGTTCATGCTGTAGCAAAATTGCGTTCATATAGCTTAATGATCGAAGTACCGTTCTTGCATTGTGTAAAATTTCACTGTTTTAATTCGGGCTTATAAATGCAGGTTGTCCAAAAATGCTTTGCACGAAAGTAGGACCTAGGTAACAGTGTCCGAAAATTTAAAAAAATGTTTTAAGCTTATGTTAAACGTAACCGCGTTCTGTTTTCAAGCCGTGTGAGTTATTTGCAGAATGTTTTAAACATTTTAAAAACCTTCAGACCGTCAATTAAAACAGTTTCAAACATGTTCTAAAGATGGCTACACGCGTAAAGCATTTTCACTAAACAAAACGTAGGCGAGCGGTCGGCAGCGACTGAACAGTTTTGTGTGTTGTTTTGCCATTTACACAATTGTATACTCTCCAGTTCGTTATCTTTCAAGCAGTGTGCAATCCTGTACTGTTGAAATGTTTCAAAACATTTGCGCATGTTTCATGTTTTTGCAAATAGGCCTAATTCGAACGTGATTACGTGCAAAATAGAACTCAAAACTTTGTGCGAAACTTTTTTGACAATGTTCTATCAACTTTGTGTTATTTTACAATCATGTAGGCCCGCTAACCACGGCCTAATACGGCGTAGCCTATGCACAGAACACTAATGTCATTTTGACGGCGATAGGCAATTATCCTTGCGTGAAATTGTTGACATGGCGCCTCTCTAAAGCCCGCCGCCCGTATAGCCAGCCCGACAACGGACAAGCGACATAGAGCAGGGGCCTACGTTGCCTGGTAAGTTGCTATCACTGCTGCCTGCTTTCCTGCTTCGCAGAGTCTGCGGTGTCGAAAATTTACAGTCGCAATAGACAGCTAATTGCTGCTGAAAACACTGGATTACCGTGCATGTAAGATTATTTACAAAATCACGTCGTATTTTGCAAATAGGCCACAGTGTACACACACCCACACTTTTGGTGTTGGTGATTAATCAATCTATTACACCTAAATTTTAAGGTGAGGTGGGAAATCTAAACAGTGGCTTTTGTTGAGAATTCAATTATCTTCCCAACGGTACAAAAATTGTGAAATTCGGTTAACATTTGATAAAGTTATCACCGATTATATGTTCATATGTCCACGGTGTATATTGACTTTCGAATAGAAATACCGTCAGAAATCATCAGACTTTATCATAAGTTTCAAACGATTAAATTTTAAGCTTATAAAATTTGGTTTATTTGCGGTATGCACGCGCTGCGCTCTATCTGTACAATTCTGTAGGGCGAATGGAGTGTCAGGAGCCTAATGCACAGAGCTGCGTCTATAAAAGTAAATGCTATGCACTCTGGACGGAGCAATCGACTCGTCTCCTCTGTGGCGCGTGCACTCTGCATTAGAAAGAGATGTAGATTTGCTGACTAGAGAAAGATTTTTATGGACGTTCTAAACGTTAAGTGCCCTTCTGCAGCCCTTAGGCCAGCTACACCGTAGGCTCACAGCATAATGGTGTAGTGTATAAGTACAGTCGTTAGTACAGTAGGCCTAATTCGAACGTGATTGCGTGCAAAATAGAACTCAAAACTTTGTGCGAAACTTTTTTGACAGGACAGCACGTTTCAGTTAATGAGACTGCTATTAAACTAACTAGTTCGATTCGGACATTACGTACCCACTTGATTGTGTGCCTGTAATCCGAAGGTATAGACTGCAACGTGCATTTTCACTAATCCTGTCCTGTCTCTTTAAAATAGCCCTAATCCCCATAATTCCATTTCTCTTCATTTTCGTCAAGCCCAAACACTCGCCTCCTTTAGACGTCATCTTCAGACTCATTAAAATTTCAGTCTTCTTATCTTGCCGGCTTCCGGACCATCAAACTTCCGGCGGTTTAACCAGCTATTTCCACCCATTTACCAAATAGAGGAATCGGAGTTTTTGAAATCTCTTGTTGGGAAAAATTAGCCTACAACAAAATTCATAATTTTGTATAGCTTTGTAAAACATAATTAAAATTTAACGCAGATAACTGAACAAGACATAGCTGTGGGCGCTATTGGTACTATGTGTCTGCATGTATGTGACGGATGTATTGTGGCTAAACGGTAAGCGACGCAACACTTTAGTGTTTAGATGCCTGATTTCATATCCCCATGTTGCTCATTGCTGACACGATAAACATTTTTCATTAACGAACGAGATTAAGTTCACCATCGAGGCAGGGTAGCAACTGACCGCACTAGTTGAGACTATCAAGTCTGTACCCGTGACACATTATGACGTAAGCATTATGTCACGACTAGCAAAGCATATTTAATTAACTGCCATATTTTGTTGCAATATTTTGCATTGATATTTTTTCAGCTACAACTGGTAAAAATTTTGTGTAGATTGGTCGTCATTTGGGTGAATTATGAGAAAAACAAAAGGGGGTCCCTTTTTATGAAACACCGTGTACACTGTACAGGTGTATGGCCATACACTGCGGACCTAAAGAGTTCTGCGCCATAACCACTGTCAGTAACTTTCTGATATATCGGTTTGAAATGCGGATATAATTATGACAGATTGCTGCCGTTCCCCTGGTACATAGCAATCTCACATCATAAAGCTGCGTTTAATCAACGCCTAAATCATGCCGTGTACTCTACAATCATTAATGATACGGCTGAAAATACAGATGATAATAGCTACAATAACTGTATGTAGAAAAATCGGCTTTCTGCTAACACAGAGTGCGGCCATCCGCCTGACGTTTGACTTTTTGAGATAAAAATTGGTACACCAGTTAAACGTTCACACCAATTTTGGTTTTTTGCGTTTTTCGTTTTTGAGTTAAAAACCCTTACGGGACGGACGGACGGACGGGCAAAACTCGTAATGCGGCCTATCAAGACGACCACATAACAGTGGATAATTTGCTGCATGTGTGTTTATTTGAAGCGTCTCAACTGCCGTGAAGTGTCACGATGACTTCACTGAGTTACTACCTGTCGCAGGTACTCGTTGTCATGGCGACGCTGATGACGCCATCGCACGTTATGACGTCACTTCCGCTGACGTTCGACCCACAGCAGCAGCCGTGTGACGTCACAGTGCGGTAAATAGTAGTGATAATAATAACAACAGCAACAATGATCACTGCTTACTTAATTAATATTACTCGATGGTGCAAAATGGTAATTTAGTTTTCAAAATTCGTATGTTTACGGCGTTATCAACTATTGGCCTGTCTTCAAAATTTCTTCACTGACATGCGAACTCGTATCCGCAATAAATTTTTCGCGCCATAGCTGTGGGCGCTATTGGTACTATGTGTCTGCATGTATGTGACGGATGTATTGTGGCTAAACGGTAAGCGACGCAACACTTTAGTGAACTGCTACGGAATGGCCCCATTTTGGACCACGACAACTGGAACAGGAATGATATAGGCTGTGGCGCGTGTCGTGATCGTTAGGTCAAATTTCTTGTTCAGTCCATGACGCTAATGAATCAGCAATCAATCAGTCAATCAATCAATCACTCGTGTTTTACGGTCTTGTAAGTTGAGTTGCGTGAAATTAAGGGTTGACTGAAAATGACGGACATGAAATTGACGGATATGAAATTGGAGGACAAGATATTATATCGTTCGAAAATAAATTATATTACAATGTGCTGTGCAATTCTTTTTAAAACAACGGCAGAACACAAGTCACAACGGCAAAGTAAGTTATAGAATATGCGGATGTATAATATGTTGAAATGCATAAAATATTACGAAAACATCAACCTAAAATTAGCTACAGGTGAGCAATGATAAACCGAAGTCTAGTTAATATAGGCGTATATATTCAGCCACTTGAACATGTCTTGCATTTTCATGTCCGTTAATTTTGTGTCCGTTAGTTACATGTCAGGCTACTTCATGTGTTGCCGATTTGTCTAAATTTGTCCTCCATTGTCAGGTCCGTCAAATTCATGCCTAGTCATTTTGATGATCCGCCATTTTTATGTTCGTCATTTTCAGCGCCTCCGAAATTAGATAGGGGTTACTGCTCCTTTATGCCCCACAATCAGGGTGGACCATATTGCACCGCGACATGATTCGGTTACTTATTTATAAGCAGTGACGCCAGTGGCGTAGCCAGAAATTTCAACTGGGGGTCCTCGTCTCCCTTCCCCTCTCTCCCCTTCCCTTTTTTGTCCTTCCCCTCCATGCTTTTTTACCCCCTTCTCCTTTCCCTGTTCTTCTTTCTTCTTCTCCCCTTACTTTCTTTAGAAGTAGTACTCCTAAAATCCAGCTAGGGGATCCGGGAGAACGCTTAAAGCTCCCCCAGCGGGGTCTGGGGCGGAGCCGCAGCCGAAATCGAATTTGGTGCATTTTAGCTTTAAAAGATGACATCTGGTGGCAACAGTTGTAATTATTTTCCCGAAAATAAACTGACCACATCGGCAAATTTCGTGCAGTTTATACGTATGTTTCTGTTTTTATCTGGAGGATTAGAGGGCCTGAGCCCTCTGGCCCCGCCCTCTCTCCCCTTGACTACGCCACTGAGTGACGCCACGCAGAAGCACGACTGTAAACGCATCGCGCAGTCCGTTCGCTATCTACGACAGTAGGGAGTTTTCGTTCGCATTCATCTGCACAGACAGATACAAAACACTGCATCCAAGGCAGCTGCTTTCAGTTCTGTCTCGTATCCGACACGCCTTTTCGGACATTTGAACGAGACAGTCGGCGTTTGTTCTGACCAGTGCGATTAATTTCAGTAATAGTACTGCTGAAGTGGGTAAGCGAGTACGCAGTGCAAGCTTATACCACTCCAGATAGTGGGGTGTGGTACTTGAACCACGCGCGGATCGCAAGACTGCACTCCACCGTCCTCCTTTGCTTTATGACGCACGACTGCAGCGAAAAATTGTGAAAAAAGACTACCAGTGCAAGCTGCCGTGTAGTTAAGTGTGCGATATCGTTGCAAAACATAATCGTGTCTGCTTTATGTGAACGCACGACCATAGTACATGTAGCTAGGGACAGTTGGCGTCAACAGAGTCAGTTGGTCGTTGATTAGAACTTCGAGTGATTCGGCGACCTTTGCAACTTGTAGGCTATGTGCGCGTTTGGCCATCCAGCACAGTAGGCTATAATGAGATCAGAGATCAACCAAACCAGACATTTATTGTTCGCTAGTTTGGAGTGACGTGCTTAATTCAACACAAATCGACCACAAGTGGATTTAATTAGCGGCCACCGCACAATCAGAGTTTCCTTGCCGTTCGGCACGGAGCTATAAATAAATAAATTATTTCTACTTCCATGGCCGTTCGGTCTTGGTTCGTTTGCCTTCTTCGCTGTGCATGAATTCAGGACAGAATTGTCTTCCCCCTAAAAATCCTTTGCCACACAAAACCTCTAGCAGGCCTAGGCCTATCATTGGGAATAATTAACTACCATGTCTTAATGACTTCTACATTCGTACCCGGAAATATTTTGTATTAAAGAGGAGGGATTTTTTTCGGCGAAAAACATTAACTAACCCATATACCATGCAGTTCGGACCCAGTTGCAGCATTTACTGGTTTAACCGCTTTTGATAATTTTTATTGGTTGATTTATGATAAACAAAATTAATCTGCAATGTTTGCATAAAATGAACATGTTACATGTACGTCAACAGTCCCTAAAACTCTGCTGAGTTTCAAGGTCATACTCAAAGATCAAGGTCATTGGGTTGACGTGTGTATGATACCGCGGACAGTACTTAGCCTTGAGCGAGGCTTGGCGATTTTGTAGTTATTCAATTAATCAATCTTTATTTGTATCAGGTAAAAAACCCATGTCATCTACCCGGAAATATTTTGTATTAAAGAGGAGAAATTTTTTAGGTTATTATCTCCGCCAAAGTGAAAATGGTGAACTGGCGGAGATTAAGTAATCACTTTGTTATCGTGGTCTCTGTGTTGCTATAGTGATTCGCCGGGTATGTCGTGGTCGGGTGGCGAGCGTGTGGTTCATAGTGTGGTCATTGAACTTGCCAGTACGGGTGGTGGCGCCATCTGTCGTGAGGGCACCGTGACCTGGCGTTACCCGCACCACTCAGCACTTCGCGTCAGCTTCACTTTACCACTACGAAGTCTTGTATCAAACGACCGCTACCATTACCATGAAGATGTGGAAGGGCACGATGTGTATTACAAAGTTTGTTGTATCGTCAGCGTGGCGTACTGCGATGTCAAGGTAGGCCTACATGCATGGTACCATCGGACTCGAAGTAACGTTGAAAATGTTTATTCATATTTATTGTTCTATATTGTAGGCTTATATTTGCAAGGGCGCAGGATATTTATCCGGCAGCCGGATGAATAGCTATTAGATCCGGATACTGTGAACTGCATTCCCATCCCGGTCTTGGCTGTGGCGTCGAGGCAGGTGGGGTCAAGAGGGCAATATTGCTCGCCTCGGAGTTCTTTATCCGGCAGCCGCATAAATAGCCTACAGGCTACTTGTACTGCTACCGGATAAATAGTGACCGCGTTTTGCAAATTGTTCAGGCCTGCGTGCTGGCTTGTTTTAGCCTAATAAAGAAATGTTGATTGGTTGATTGAGGTGTCGCTAGAGAACGCTGGTGGCGCCGCGAAGCGAGTGATCGGCGTACTAAACTCCACGTCGAGTAGCACCGATCTGGTGTGCTTCCAGACATCAGCTTCTAGATACCACGGTGGTGGACCCATAGCCCTCTACGCCCAGTCGCTACCGGATAGTAGTGCTGGCTTGTCGCACGTTGTGGGACGTCTTACTATCGACTACGACGTACGACCTGTGACGTCATCAAGTCACGTGACCGGTCAGTGCGTCCTCATCCACTCCACTCTCGTCAGTGGCGACGTGACGGGGGGGGGTCAGAAGGGCAATAGCCCCTCGATTTCCACCTACATTTTGTGCTGTCGAAAAATCGTCGGGAATTTTTTTGTGGGAAAAATTGTCGTCCCAGCGTGAAGAATTTGGAGCTAAAAGCCCACATTTTGGGGAAATTTAGGGGCAAGATTGAAATTTTCAGCAGCATATGTCATCTACTCTGTCGGCAATTTGCAAATTTCTGCCCCGTCTACTTTTTCAACTCAAGACGCCTCTGATTCATGTTATTATCATCATCGTCTCGTCTCATCGACAGACCGTAGTCAACTGTGTCACTGACCAAGACTGTCGAGTCTTGCCTCCGGGTGGCCGCAGTATCATGCAGACAGAAAACGCACAAAAACCTGTGTGATCTTCATCCTTGACCTTCAAATGACCTTAAAATTCAGCAGGGTTTTCGAGGTTGTCGAGATACATGTTTTAGCAAACTTTTGTCAAACTAAGCGCAGCGGTTCATGAGTTATCGTGTTGACAGAGAAACAAAAAAAAACTTAGCGACGATGCTAAAAACATTACTGTTGTCGCTACCGCGGACAGGGGTAGCCATACGGGCATGCGTAAGCCATTGCAGAAAGTGTAGATAAGCCTTAAAGAGCAGAAGAAAGCACAGAAAGTTCCACATTTAACAATAATTGCAGCTACCTATATACGTGATGGCTTAGGGCATCGCATGAGCTAAGTAAGTAAGTAAGTAAGTAAAACGTAAATTTGTGTAGCGCATAACGTTCAAAGTTAACCTCTGATGCGTTCTTGGTCACGTGGTTGCTTAAGTTCTATCGGCTAATGAACTGAGATGATATATTCTGCCACGACGTCATAAGAAGGTTAATGGCAATGACGTAGGGGTGTGGCACTGAGATATAGCATAATAATGAACACTGCTTGTGCTGGCGTGGTTAGTAGTGTATAATGACATGTTAGTGTGTGACGCATGCATGGTAAGATCAAAGATCAAAGTTCACTGACGCTACTTACACATATATCACGTGCCTGCATGTCTTAACATCTTAGCTTTGATGCTCGTTATAGACCAAGATAGGCCACTTCTTGCCCACTTCTTACTTTTAGGCGGCGGCGATGCCGACTAGTTATTGCAACGTATGCTACTGTAGCGCAGTCTGTCCGTCTGTCAAACACGAAAGTTGGGGGGGGGGTGTTTTTTCGCAAGATTATGTCGCCAATGTCGTGGCCTCGACGACCGAAGACGATAAACGAACGGTTTGAATAATCACTTTTCAAGTAACCCAGATACATCAACGTAACAGACAGACGGACGGAGAAACGGACAGACGACGTATAACGACAGCAATGCGGCAATGGAAATGTCAGTGTCAAATGTACAGGGTGGGCCATAAAAACGTGGCACTTTACTTTTGTCCATATTTTCGCCAATTATTGGTCAATTTTCTAAATTCTTTTACTGGCACACTCTGCAGACAATTTGCAATAACGCGATTATTACGTCCAACCACACCGTCAATGCGTCTCTACACTACCTTGTGAAATATCAATGAAATATGCATATATAACGATAATAACAAACAAACATTTTGGCAAAATTGAAAAAAAACACTCCAAACCAACATTGCCGTGAATGGTCTGTATGACACTAAACTGTGTTGGTCTAACTGTCTAACACAGTCTAGTGTCATACGGATCATTCATCGCAATGTTGGTGTGATATGTTTTACTCATTTACCTAAATTTTTGTTATTATCGTTAGTTTTTGCTTACATTTTTATTTCACAAGGTAGTGTAGAGACACATTTATCGTGTGGTTGGATATATAACAATTGCATTATTGCAAATTGTCTGCAGAGTGTGTCAATGAAAGAATTTTGAAAATCGGTCAATAATTGGCGAAGACGTAGACAAAAGTTAAGTGCCACGTTTTTATGGCTCACGGTGTAAATTTATATAAAGCATTTTCGTTAAAGAAAAACTTCTAATGCGCTGGACACATTAGTTCTGCAAGAGCAAGAGCGTTATCAGCGACTGTTTGAAAGTGTCTGCGGAACATTTTGGAATTCGGATCCCGAAGGTGGGAGTTCCAGACCATCTGGCCAGCAACAGAAAACCCCTGACGCTAACGGCCATAAGTGCTGAGACGATGACGTAGCACGGAAAGTTGGCGAATGCTGGCCGAACGCAGACAACCATAGATGTGAAAACATTTTTATGCTTTTTTATAAAAGTATAAAAACATGTTTTTTTGTTTTTTTTATTTTAAAATTTTTTTTATTATTTTTGTTATGTTTTTTTTTATTTTATAATGTTTTTTGTGCTTTTAAATGTCATATTTTTTGTTCTTGTTAAATCGTTAGAATAAATTGCTACATGTGTGTTAAAAACTGTTAACGTGACTAGTATACTTGGTATTTGTTCTGAGTTTCTGACATTATTTTGATTGTTTTATGGTTCATAGATGAGTATGTACCATAATCACGGTTACATAAAATAAAAATGCTTAAAGTAAAAAGTAGCGATTGGAAACATCTGCAGTTTCATGTTTGTATAATGTTTTTTATTATGTTTTTATAAAAGTATAAAAAAACTTGTTTTTATGTTTTTTATTTGCTCATGAATGTTTTAACATCTATGCAGACAACAGACACTGTCGGAAAACGACGTCAGAGACTGCGCTTCGCACTGCGGCGCGGTGTGCGAGAAAGCTAATTGATTAGGGGACTTAATGTCATCGAGTTTTCTGCTATAGCCGGTGCGTGCCGCGTGAACACAGTGATTCTATGGGCCGACAGAACTATGAAATTGAGATCTCATAGGCCTACAAACGAAGCGTGACAGTGACACGCTCGTTCGGCGTCTACAGTGCTTGCAAAAACTGCCAGTCTCCGGCCGGAGACTCTGTCATGGGGGAGACTCTGTAATGTGACACCGGAGCTCTCTCGGTTCTCATCTCCGCCGCGTGCTTAAAACATAAGAACTCGTTGCTTATGATACGAAAACGTAGCATTCATTGTGTCGCTGGATTGAAGCAGGAAAATACCAGACGGACTAGAAGTCTCGCAGCAGTTCTTTGCAGTGCAGTGATGTAATTTCATTCAAGATCTGAAAGAACGCCTTTGGTCTCTGTCTTAATTTTATTTTTAAATGCTTCTTTTGTCGTCGGTGGTCTTGCGAAAACGTTGTCAATCGATCAACTTTTAATACGTTTTCAAGTTTCGTCATTGCAAGAGTATCTTCAGTTGCAGTGGCTTCTATCCTTGTACCTGGTGGGCGCAGCTTGCGCCCAGTAAAAATAGCGGGAGGGGAGTTTTGATAAGGTTATAGATCAAAACTTCCCCCATATTTTTTGGGGGCAAACTGCACCCTTAAAAACTTTCCCCCTATTTTTTTACTTTTTCCTATTTTTTACTGGACAAGCTACACCCTTAGCAAAACATTATTTGTTGTAGTCAATACGCGGCTGGATCAAAACAGGAAAATATTTTAGTGAATAGTATTTTGGATTGCAATTACATAAAATTAATTGAACAATTATATAAAAAATTGTGTTAGCACTTTAGGCAGTTTTTATTAACGAGCGTGTCGCATAACAGTGTCAGAAAGGTTACGTTTTGGTGGCATTCAGTGCGTAAGTGCATTCAGTTGTTCAAAAAATGTTTTGTCAACACTCAACCGTACGTTTTTCAACGTTTAGCCAGAGTGTAGAACATGCTTGTGCTTACTTAGCGTCTCCAAGAATGCACTCTACGTAGCAGAGTTCACTCTTCTGCAGGCGCTTGTCTTGCTCTGGAGAAATATTGGCGTTGCTTGCTGGCACCACTGGTGTACATTCTGACGTCAGCTGACAGATTGCGATGTTAATTGCTTCGTGACGTTTCAATAACCCGCCGCATGCCGCGGTCTTTTTACGCGCTTTGCTGAAAGCGCTCGCCAGACCGCAGCGATCGACTGGGAATGCGTCAGTTTGAGTACGTAACAGCGTTTCGTGCCACTGTCGGGGCGTATTCAGGGGCCTTGCGACTGAGTCTCCCCCTGGCGTGCAGTGGGAGAAAATTTGGTCCAAAAGTTGTTGAAAAATGTCGTCTTCGGACGTAGTGTGCGCCATAAGTGCAAATAAAGCGTGTGTAGGCCTACAACGTTGGAAAATATGCAGCGCTGAAATGCACGTGTTTCTGAATTCTGAATACGCCGTCGATGTTGAATGATCTCTGCGGTTTAACGCTGCAAGCATGCGGGTAGGAACATTATTTTGGGACCGCGCACTGCAATTCAGCGTAACCAACGACGATTTGTGACCGAACCAACAGCCGTGACCGGTCCGTTCATAAAAAAAACACTCTTCGCTCTCACAAGAGGAGTAGACTACGCACTGACAGTATAGCTAGTATGCCTAGTGTAGGCCTATTAACTAACTCTCAAGTGTATCAGCCAGCCAGCTTCAGATCGTATCAAGGCTTTGTCACATTTCGCTAGAAGGAGATTCAAACTTTCATCTCGCTTCTCTTGTTTTTCCCGTTCTTTTTTACACTTTCTGCTTTTGTTCTTATTTGTTTTCCAAAGGAGAGCTGTAAGCTGTTCAGTGCACAGTCGCTCCTAACACATTTTACAGTATAAAACACACAGTTGGCTACTCGTAACATCGAGAGATGGTGAAGCACAAAGACGTAACTCTGACCTGGAATCCTGGACACGCCTCTGTATATTACAAGGGTAATTTTTCTTCGGAAATATCTTTAAAGAAGGCCCAAGTCGTCGCTCTGCAAACTACAATGGACAGAGGAAGTAGGCCTACAGAGAGGAGTGGAAAGTGGGACAGGATGATGATAGCCTAGGGCGGGGCCTATACGTATCGGACGGAACTTATCAACTTTTCGCTCCGTTTCCTATAGGCCTACTGTGCGTCATGGGCCTTGTTACGGTATTTAGCGTAGGATCACGGTTGCACGGACCGGATATGTCTGTCAGGGCCGTTAATCTCAACGACGCTAAAAGCGAATCAACGCATCGTTGCTTTACAATGACTATTGTTCGTGCGGTCGTTCCGTGTGCACTGAGAAAAAAAGTTTAAAAACACTATAACCTCTCCCCGTTCAAGAAAAAAAATAAAATCTCTTAGAAAAATTGTTGGTCAATTAATTTACATATCTGTTGTTATTTTTGCATTTTTAATTTATATTTTTCCGTCATTTATCCGCTTAATTTTTCGCATTCGTCTATACCGTATTTGAGCGTAAATACGGTAAATCGATCGCATACAATTACAGTATCGCGTTTATTTCGCAAACAGCTCTCGCAGTAGTCTAGGCCGTAAGTTGGTTTTGGTTAAAACTTTTGTAATTGTTGCGTTATTGTCCGTCTGTGTGCGGTGTGTTTGAGCAGAATGTCGACCGTGTACTGACACTGAACTTCTGGAAGCTGCCTGCATGTCCGACTTCAGTAAGTATCCTACTTACAGAGAGATCAGTCTACACTCTACAGTGCCTTCATCTTTCTCGCACGTTATGTTATGTTGCCGTGCTATCGTTGACGACGTTGGCGAGCATGCGCTGTTTTTAAAATATTTTCTTAAGCCCTAAAAATTCCTGTGAGTCTAGTTGCAGTTTGGCGAAAAGGAAGGAACGGGAGAAATATTTTGTTAACAATTTTATTTCATAACAACTCCCACAACAGTTACACTTTGAATAGTACCCATGAGCGCTACAGTAAAATATTACTACATGCATGATAGATTGGATGCAAACAGTTTTGTTTCCGTGAAACTTTTAAGGCAAACAAAGCAATTTTATAGCCGACCGTACTTAATTTACTGTTACGGATGTATTGTGGCTAAACGGTAAGTCGTAGAAGGTCGGCGATAGTACCATTGGATAGGGCGCTGGCGACTTTCTCTAGGCTGTCAATAGTAACCGTGTCTCCATCTGCAACACTTTGGCCGCAGTTTTCAATGGAAAGTTTCAAGCTATAAGTGGCCGTATCTCAGAAACGTTGAGAGAGACTAAAGCCAGGGTAACTATTAATCGCTAATAGGAAGTGGCATACGTCGTTTCAGATAAGAAAAGAATTATTGACTTAGGATGACCTTGAAGGTCACTTACAACCAGTACGGTCGGCTGTCCTAGCGACAGCTGGTCTTCTTGTTCTAATAGCTCTTGATGTCTGTCCGTTTGCAGCGGTGGAAGGTCGAATGCTGAACATCATTGACAGCAGCTGCAGCAGCAGCAAAGACAACGTTCACTGGACAATCATCAACATAGCGCTGACAAACATCATTCGTCAGACCACCCAGTTCGCTGATTTTTTGAAGTCTACGGCGCCACCCCATGACCCTTCGGCGGGTTTACACGCTGTGGGATCCGGCAGTAGTGATGTGCTAACGATTTTGTCACTAAGGAGGCCGTCAGAGTGTCGTGTGCGGCAAGGTGATGGTGAATTTGTGTTCGTGGGTCGAGTCCGACTCAAGAGAACGCTGAGCGTTCAGTGTGCACCGAGGCGTGATGAATTTTTGCGTGCCTGGCGCTTAGCCGTGGAAACCGACCTTCAGCCTTGCGATCTCCCGCTTACGTGAACTATGCCCTATACACTGAGCGTGGCTAAAAATGGTTAATGGTTAAACGGTATAGCTCGTCATATGAAACTACCCATATCAGAGGCTACGGAGCGTCACCTGCCATGTGGGATCACACAGTGTTACCTGCCACACAACACAGGTGAAAGCGCCCCGCCATAACCCCGTAGACGAGCCGGTACTCGATTTATCTACCCCGGAGGGATGGAGGGCTGAGTTGATATTGGTGTCGGTTATCGCAGAGAGTCACTCATCCATATGCTAACCACATGATAGATACACGACCGGGAGTCGAACCAGCGACCTTGTGATCGCAAGTCTAATGTCCTAACCGTCACACTACGAAGCCACGAAGCGTGACCGGAGTCGCGACGGTGCAGCTTGCAGACATACCACTACCACATTAAGTCACTGTTTTGTTCTCCTGCCGAATGCTCTTTACTGGAGCCATCCAGACAGATTTTGAGTCGGTCGAACATTGGCTGAATGTGCTGAGGCGGCGGCATGCATCGAAAGTGCCACGAGTCAGCGACAAAGCAGTCCGATTCAACGGCCACACCGCAAATGTAGACCTACTGTAGGCCTACACAATACTAGTCCCGTATTCGTGGTTTTGTAGGCCTCAGTGATTGGCTAAAGACTGATACCCAGTTTACACGACGAAGCTGGATTATGTCTCCGCTGGCTCTGGAAATACGTCACTTTTTTCACAATTATTATCGATATAATCTACAGTTTTGTAAGACAATGCAATGCAAGCCACAATTTGTGAGCGTAATATCAGTGCCCATATAGGCGGTCTACAGTAGGCTAAAGCAAATCGTATACTGACGAAGAGTTTCGTGATGTTCGGCCAGTCAGATCTCGTATAGAAATGAGCACAGATCCCGAGATATGATCACTGCAACAATTGCGTATTATGCATTACTGTATGTTAATGCAAAATGTTCATAAAACTGCGTCTGTTGGCTGGTTTATCGATCAGTACAGTAAACCTTGTTGTACCGAGCCAAAATACACATGATTCACAAACCTAATTAATAAGTAGGCGTACAGACGGTAAAATCACAGTACAAAAACAAAACGATCGAGACTAACACAAGTAGCCTAATTTGACGCATGGCAACATCGGTGCTGCCACTTGGGGAATTAGCGTACAACGTGCAATAAAACAATAATGCGTTTTAAAAGGAACAAATTTCTATGTCGTTCAAGGTCAACAATGTTGGTACTGCTTAAAAGTTGGTCAGCATTGTAAATACGAAATGTTACGAACATTTTGAACTCAATGGACTCGAAGTAATTGGTCTACTGGGACTAATTGGACAACTCGACTACGTCACTCGGCTACTATGATGGTACGCTGTTTGATGTGACTGATGTTGGCGCTGTTGTTACTGCCGCGACCAGTGCCCGCCAGGCGGCTACGTGACAATGTAGGCTACGTCCATTGACGACGTGGGGACGATTTATTGCTCATCTCCGAGCTGTTTCACGTTGGCGAATGCACAAAAATGAAAGATCGCCGATGATTAGCAGGACTCGTTCTTGGCTATGTTACTTACATGTAAATAGCAATAGTAGCTAATAGGAATGAACGTTGAACGACAGTCGGTCTGAAAATAACGGTAATTTAAAACATTTATAAATACACGCAAGACGCTGATGATAAAATAACTGAGAAATTTTGCGTTCAAATTTACCAGCTTTCACTATCACACCATATTGAGACATGCAGATTTTATGATGGCAGAAAGTTGACTAATAGTATAAAATTTGTAGTTTAAAACATCAGATCTAGGTAGCCCTAATATAGGCTACGTAGAGCGAAAAAAGAGTCCTGGTTGTCATTCGACGTTTAAAAATAAAACATAATTTTCTTCATTTTGAAAATACAAATACATTAATTTGAACGGTTTTTGTTCAACTTTCTTCTTAACGTTTTAGCTGTAAAGTATATGTACGCGAATCCCCGTTATCACACACGATGTAAGCGTGTTGCAATTGCGCATCATCGCCTCTAGCATCATGAGCAGCAGTTGCAGCGACAACCACGCCACGTGAGGAGTCATGGCGCTACAACACATACAGAGAGAGAGAGAGAGAGAGAGAGAGAGAGAGAGTATTTATTTGCCAAAAACATAAAATACAATATTGTCGTACAATACTAGACAATGTAGGCGGGCTACCAAAAAAGCAAACGCTCATCAACGCTGGCCGCCC
>Ga0056128_1001483_pt1 | contig 26249 bp, 15 predicted proteins | sample WorMetLIZISLAND2_FD_71113 | JGI IMG/M metagenome (GOLD analysis project Ga0056128, IMG submission 71113) | Marine gutless worms symbiont microbial communities from Max Planck institute for Marine Microbiology, Germany - Olavius geniculatus... ... | reverse complement strand
TCAGTTATGAACAGATACATAAAAACACAGGTTTCAGCTGTAAGGCGTTAAAACAGCACAGAGCAGAAAACGATAGTGGGGTGAAAAATTCACCCCAGGTTAACCTCTAAAGGTTAAGCTGATCCCGATTTCTCGCATCCGCCTACAAGTAATAGGTCTTAGTCAAAAATCTGGTTTGGTAAGCTGCCATTACTTTACTTATCGCGGTTTTGGTGATGTTATTATAGGAATATTCTAAATGTCATCGATGGAGCTAGCGGTTTTGAATTTAGTTTCCCTTTCGTTTTTGTGAAATTCCCGATACATCACTTTGCTGACCTTCAACAGTCTGTACCGGTGTAGGCCTACGTGACACGTCATTCAGTCGCCAACTGGCTATTCGTCATCCGCACTATAGCTATTTGTGTCTGTCGGAACTAATATCGTTATAGTTAGCCTATTACTGAACAAGCAATAACGGAAAACACAAGCACAAATCTGCAGGGGTGAAAAAAGTAAGTACGGAAAGGCGAAGAGCGATATTTACAGGTATTTTCAAACAGTGCAAAATGTTTTGTTTTATGCTAACCGTACGGTGACGTCTCATTTCGCCTAATTGCTCCCCCAGTTGGGTCTACTGCAGAGCCCCAACCGAAATCGAATTTGGAGCATCATACTCTTAGAATTAGAGCTGTCGAATTAACGCATTAACTTAACGCGTTAACACCCTTTGATGTAGTCCACTTACAATATCAGCAAAAAAATTTTTTTTAAATTATCGCAATGCGTTAACGCCTTAACAAATTAACGCTTCGACAGCTTTACTTTAAATGTGAATGGCAATTATAAACGTCTAGCAATGATAATAGCAATGATATAATTTTCTTGAGAATCAACTGACCAAATTTAGTGCAACTGATATAATAAGAAGGAATAAAGGCGACGTCACAAATTTAAACGTTGGGACACAATAAATTTTCTTGTACCCCACATTTTGTCCAGTTGCTCCTGGAACCCTTTTGGGGGGTCAAAGCCGATCCCCCCAGACAAGTTCTAGTGGGAAGGTCGTCTTCATACAGTGGGGGGTTAACCGCCCCCCGGCAAATCGAACACTGCTACAGACAAACGGACAACGATCTTGACAATCACGTAGGCCTATACATGCTGACTTCTGTTAGAATAGCTTAAGTTGAGAAACTTTGATTAAAATTCGATTAGAACTTTGAACTAGTTTTGATTTGATTAAGAAGGGTCACTGCGAATTCAATTCTTGATTATGTATATAGGGGCCTATCACATACAGAAAAAAATGATGAACGACCAAACAAAGCTTGTCTAAGAGGCAAAAAACGACAAAGCAAGTCGTTGTTGTTGGTCCGCCTATCAAAAAAAAGATTACGCGAAATGAGATTAGGCGAAATGCTACCCAACCAACCGTACATGTTTCAGACTTGCGTTTTTCCAGCTACTTGCACTTTCCTGCCAATTTCCTATTAACTTATCCCATTGTTTCGGCGTTCTGTTGCTTACATATCTTACCGGACACAAAAAATTGCATCCACGTACAATGGAAATATGCCGAAATATGTTTAAGCTTACTGCAATTGTACTTTTTTGTGCGTACTGTCAGTAACTTAACAAACAAAGGCTGAAATAATTTGGCACAAATTTGAAATTTCCGATCAATGCTTTCATCTGGTAAATCGGAAATTATTCTTTTCGTAAGTAGGAAGCAACTGCATGTTGGGGTTTGATCCCCAAATTTTGCGGAGTTTGGACGAAACTTCGTTAGGCCCTACTTCGTTTTGGTGTGTTTTACAACATCCAGCTAGTTCTGCAGCAAGGTGCACAAGTTCTTGCACGACAAGTCATCAACAGATTGAAGTAGTGGAATCAGCGCATGTAGGCATATCGGGCTGTATTTAACGCGGTTCCAAGAAATGCTCGACTCTGTCGTGGAGGGTCGTTTCGGTGTGCGTAGTTATAAATTACCAATTAAACGTTCGATCCCAAAATCCCAATTATTCAGCAAGCATGTACTTGTGTGCGTCACTCGCCGACGGTGCATTATCGAACTAGGATGCGGACAGAAATATTTATAAGTCATTGGCGCAGCACGGTCTGCTGCTGCTGCTGCTGTCGATGACGATAATGATGATGATGATGATGATGATAATGACGCAGGCGCAATTAAATCGACTTTTCGGGTTTAAAGCAGGATGTGTAATGTGCAGTGAGTACCGGTAGGCTACATAACGCGACGACGGCATCATAAAACGCTGACCCTAGCAGTGTGTGACCGTGACTAAGATAATTTTGACGGTTAGACAAGCAACTTAAACGACTTTGTTCTCTGTTTTGTGTGGGACAATTGTTACATTATTTTGCTGTTTATTCAGGTGGGTGCCGCCGTTTAGAAAATTGTGTTTTTATCGTTATTTGTTAGCCGGTTTCTCTGCCAGCAGGATTATTATCTGTCCCATTGCTATAGCATAGCATAGGACAGATTATAAAATCATTTATGTCACACTGTCACAAATCTGTGAACACTCCTACGGCAGCAATTTTGATTCGATCTTGATGAAATTTTGCACAGTGATTTGGGGCCCAAAAAGTAAAATCGAGTTTGTTTGGGATAAAAATCTTATAACTTCTTTTCCCTATTTTACCCCAATTTTTAAAAAAAAAATTGCATTACGGCCTATGAAGACTTCAAAGCGGCATAGCTCGGTCCCCGTAAAAGATAATTGCGCTCTGTGTTTACCTACCCCCTATTTTCGGGGTCGGGCAATCTAACGGTGTCATTTAAATTTATTCCTCAACGACCCCTGTTGCCGTAGCAACTATTCAAAAGTTGCAAAATTTTGCATTACAGCCAGGGAAGATTTCAAAGCGGTCTAACTCGGTCACCGTAAAAGATAATTGCGCGCTGTTTGCACCTGTTTGCTACCCTTCTATTTTCGGACCCGGGCTATCCAATTGTGTCATTTACATTTTTTCTTGCTAACCCCTGTTGCCATGGCAACGAATTTTGGGACAAAGTTGACTATAACTCGGCCCCCGTAAAGGATAATTGCGCTGTTTGCATTTACTTTCCCCTACGCTGTTTGCATTTACCCCCATATTTTCGGGCCCAGGTTTTCCAATAGTGTCATTTAATTTTTTTTGCAGATCCCAATTGCAATTTCAACGAATTTACGGACAAAATTGACTATAACTTGGCCCTCGTGAAAGATAATTGCGTTGTTTGCATTTACTCCCCCATATTTTCCGGTCGGGCTATTCGATGGTGTCATTAAAATTTTCCGCTGCCGACCCCTGTTGTCATGGCAACGAATCTTGGGACAAAACTCGGTCCCCGTGAAAGATAATTGCTAGCTGTTTTCACCTACACCTCTATTTTTGGGCCCACGCTATCCGATGGTGTCATTTAAATTTCTCTACTGTTGACCCCTGTTGCCATGGCAACGAATGCTGGGACAAAATTGACTACAACTCGGCCCCCATGAAAGATAATTGCGCCCTGTTTGCACCTACACCCCCTCCTCCTTATACGCAGCTGCTAGGCTACATAGCGTGGCAATGGGACAGATACCTCGTTCCACAGAACGTATTTCTAGTTTAAAGTGATTTTTGGAAAAAAAAGACTTGGGACAAAAAAAGTTTATTAGATTTTTGGATGATTTTCATTGCGTTTTTATGCAGTCCCAATATAGGCCGCACACAGGTCATACTGCACTGGCTCTTTAAATCGACAGCAAAAAAACGCAGAAGTAAAACTTGGCGTGAATGTTCCCCAGGGCAAAAGTAGTTTAACCAGCTTTATGCTAAATTTCAATTAAGGGGACGACACTTGGTCGACATGTGTTTAGTTGAAATATGCTTTGATACACTAGGCCTACAGGGTGGCCCAAAAAAACGGGGCCACTTTGTTTTATAGCTTCTAACTTCAGAAATACTGCTTAGATCTACACGATTTTTTGCGGAAATCAAGGTCGTTTCATTCTCAACGTCATCGGTACACAGTAAGAAGTTTACTTGACCTGTTTGGGGGGGTTATACCGATAGCCTATGCCTTAGTTGCTACGCCTCTGATGTGCGATGAGAGAAAATAAATCAAGTAAAGTAAAACGAGCCAAAACAGCAGTAAAATGTATATTCATCGCATTTGCAGCAAATGTAAAAAGCATTACATTTCGCCTAATCTCATTTTGCCTAATCCCATTTCGCCCAATCTTTTCTCTTGATAGGCGCCTATCAAAAGAAAAGATTAGGCGAAATGCTACCCAACCTTACATCCGGTCCTTTTGTGAATTTAAGCAAACTGTTTGCTTTTAACAAAAAGACAGACAGACACAATCTTGTGTCAAAAGCACGATCGGCCAAAAATTAAAACAAAGTAATGTAGGCCTATACGCATTGCATACTAGCCTATAGGCCTACAGACAAAATGCATGTCATATTAGCTCGTTTATCATCTTAAATAAAGATAACGTTTATTAATTTTAGTCGAGTCACATAAGACTAACTATCGGATTACAAGTATGAGTTTTGTGTCTCTTTAAAAGTAAATTGTGCCAATAAGAACCTGCATGGCGTACCTGAACTTATTTTGGAGGCTGTAGTTCTTGTAGGCCTACAGGTCGGCAAGCTACATATTGTGCATTTGAGAGGCTGCAAATGTCACAAAAAATATTTAAATTGCTATACGTATCGTGCAAATGCACCATTTATTAAAGATCCCGTTCAAAAAGCTTTCGACGCCCTCCCAGATTCCTTGGTCGGAGATATCTGTCCTTCCCCATTTTCCTCTCCTCACGACACTTTTGGGGTCTCATTTACGTAGATGCCGCCAGGCGCACCTTGTTGTAAATTTTTGATTTCAAATAAAACACTAAAGAGTGAGCGGCAAACGAATTTCGTGACAATAACGTGGATATCAAAATGCTGGTGTAAATACGTCCATCACATTAATCGGTGTGATAAACGTCAAAAAATTACAATAAACGTCAATAAACGCGTTTATTAGGAAAAAGGTTGTAAACGTTTGTAAACTAAAAGTAAACGTACACAGAGCGTAAGTTTGAATATTAGGCCTATTATTTGGATTCCAAGTTCCAATAGAAGTCTTTTCATTGTCAAAGAAAGTCTTACTCCAGTTCTGTGACAATCGTTGCTCGATCGTCCTCTAGACGTCTGGTGCTCTATCATGAGGCAGCTGTTTACCGTCACTAGCACCGTGACCCAACGAATTCTATCAGCGATCGAACGCAATGCACTAGGCCCCTATAACTTGGCTTCCCGTCATAATTTTGCTTCGTTTCGCGCATGTGATTTTATTGAAATAAACGTTGACAAAATAATAAACGCGTTTATGAAGATTTTTTTTTAAACGTTGTAAACGTTTATTACATCTATGCGTCAAATTAATCGGTGTCAGAAATAGATTGAAACATAAACTTTGTTCTGACTGAATTCGAAGAAAACGAAAGCGAAAGTAACCGGCTGATTCTGCCTCGTTGTAGGCTGCAGGCAAAATAGGCGGTGGGTGTCCGTGCAGGTAATAACCGTGAAAAAATACAGTGTACAGGACAGCTGCTGCCGTATACGGTCACGCATGCATATTCATGCAAGCACCTGCGCTTCCGGCGAATGCCGACGACTTCCGGAAATAGCCGACACCATATGTGGCGTTGCCGGAAATAAACCGACCAATCAGAAAGGACGTTAAACGTCTGCTCGCTCAATATAAGCATACGGTGAATGAGTAGTAGTAACCATTGAGGTTATATTATTGGTAGTAACTTGCGGTCGTATGCGCGTGCTCGTGTGATCAGAAAACGCTGTTTGAGCCTTTTTGCGACTCTCCAAATATTTTCTGACGAATGGATATGCCTACAGTAGGCCTAATACCCCGCGTCGTGTCCGATCAACGCGCGAAATTCCAAAATGACGAACTGTTTCGTAAGTCTGAGGTCGGTCCGTGGGTTTGTGTGTGATGCATTAGGCTACAGACGTTCGCGCGCTTAAACTAGGTGCCTGTAAAAAACCTGAAACAGCGATGTACTTAAACGTAAACAATCTTTTTTTTCAAAACCAAGACCAAGGCCTAGATCTCTTGTCTAAAAACCATAACCAAAATTTGTTTCGAGATTTTGACCCGCATTTAATTTTAAGTAACTCATGCAAAGACAACGATTAAAACTTTTTTGTTCGGAAACTGAGTGATAATTCTCTTAACTTTGGTTTCTATAACCTTTAATGCAAAACTTGAATTACAACTTTAGTGTTTTTTTGGGCTAAAACCGTTGTTTATTATTATTATTTATTTAGACAATAGCAACATGCCAATGACATCAGTTATCCTTGAAGAGCTGTTTAAACTGCTATCTAAACAAGTAGGCCTTAAGTCCTGCTAAAGCAAAGGGGAACGAGCAACAGCGGTGCACCGTCGTACGCTAGTGATCCGTAGACTTCACCCGTAGATCTTATCCGTACGGCTTTTGGCTACAGTTTCAAAGAAAATCAAGTAAAACAAAATCAGTCGCCAGAGGCCGCCAGACGACCCGCGGCTATAGTGTCTATAGTGTTTTACTCGTACTCATCAGAAAGCGCCACATGTCGCTCAGCCAACGCTTTATCGGCTAGATATCGCAAATTTTCTCTACTCCCCTCTCATTTAGCACCCTCGTTCGGGGTGATCCCCTTCGAATTTATGGAAAAGCTTTACGGTCCCTGAAACTAGAGTCTTCCGTGCAGCCGATGGTAAAGATTTGGTGATCCTAGCTTGCACTGTTTTTGACTGACCCACCCGTGTGACGGACAGGAACAGACGGACGGACAGAATTGCGATGGCTAAGATGCGCTACAGCAGTAGCTGTTGTTGCGCGTAAAAACGACACTTCTTCAAAATTTGATCTCTTCACTGAAAGTTTATATATGCTTTCAAACGAAATCTTGTGTACTTTTTTCCAAATTTAGTGCAAAGTACTGACCATTAGCTTACATTAATGGTAGTTTCAGTTTAACACAGCTAATGGTGACACTTTAGAGAGGGCCACTTTTTATTGAAACACAATAGGCTACATGCAGTGAATATTTTGAGTTGCATTTTATAAGCAAAATCATAAAGCTGATATGATAACGTGAGGTCTGGTGAAAAAGGTGTTTACACTATCCAGCAAAGTTCCAGCAAACGTCCAGAAAACATCCAGCTGGCCTGATGAAACCCCGCCCCCTATCAGCCTCTCAGCTGCCTACCCCGCCGTCTATCAGCTGTGGGCTAAGCCGTAGGCGGGCCTAGGCTTAGCCCACAGCTGATAGGCCGACGTGTTATACAGGCTTCCCAATATGCCTATCACCAATATCATTAATATTTAAATCTGTGGTTACAACTCGCCCGTCCTCCTAATTATCATAGAACTTTCAGCTAGCTGGATGAATGCTGGATCGTGTATAAACACCCCTATTATTCATCATCGTTTATTACGCCAGCAAGACAGCACATCACGCGTACAATGAAAAACACACACAACATGCAAACACAAAATACACAAGATGAAATACACAACACACTTAATATTTTATATAAAATCAAAGCAAAACGGTATGTGCAAAAGTGTCCTATGTCATTATTTTTTAATTCTACCAGGTGTTATCAAATTAAACTTGTGACTACACACTGCTGCAATTTCATTGACATTGTTCGCAAAACCAAAAGTTCCATCCATGAAATTGTCGCTTTTTTAGAAAATGGCACGGAACTTTCGCTTATCTTGTCAAATAATTTATTAATGTTAAAGTTACGTCCCCATCATCACCTGGCCATGGGTCAACACAGTGGATGGCAGAAACATGGGACAACCCAGCGAAGTGGACGAGAGCGAAACCAGCAGTACGTCGACTACATGGAAAGAAAGAGCTGCTTTGCTGCGTGAAAACGACGTTATCAAGACCGTGCCTCGGAAGCATGAGCAGGGGGCGTTCGCAGGCCGCCCTTATCCGAACACGACAGCGGAAGATCTAACAAAGTTAACATCTGCTGAAGATAAGGGAGGTTCAAAAAACGGACCTTTTGACTTTATTTTGTGATAACTTCCGTGAGGTGCCCGATGTAATGTTACTTCTATGCATTGTGGATTCCTGTTGTAACAGTGTAGTGTACATTTACGGAAGTTATCGCATAATAAAGTCAGGGGTCCTTTTTGGGACCACTTGGTATAAAAGACGTAGTGTGCCGGAAACTGATGCCGAAGACTGTGCAGTTTTTTCGTACTGCGGCTTTCCGTGTGTGTTGCGCTAAGAACGAGCAGCTTTCCTATGACAGTGATGTCGACGAACAAAACTGGTATACAAGGCTCGTTTTTTCGAGCCGGTGGTGACTCATAGCAAACTGTTTTTTTTAAATTTACAGCTGAAACGCGAGAAATCAATCTTAACATAGCAATTTTGGTTATAATCAGAAGAAGGTCGTGGCACCTACTACGTGTTTAGAGTAGGCCTACTAGATGGTTATACTAGGTGATGGACGATTTGTGTTAATATGTGTTAAGGGCGCGAGTTTACTCAGCATCACTCCGGCTGCGGATGCTGTGTCGAGTATGCCTGTGCTGCGATGGTATCAGAAGTTATTCTACTGCTGCGGCTGCATACCGCTTAACTTGTGTGGTTCGATGTGGTTCACCCTTCTGCTCGTCTTCTTCCAGGATGTCCTACACATTGCCGAGAAGCATGCTGGATATCTGCTGATGTGGGGTCAAGTGGTTAACGCCATCTGCGCGCCGCTGATCGGATACGAGTCCGATCGAATCAATGGTTGTTGCGGCTTGCCGAAGAGAATCAGCTGGCATTTACTGGGTAGATTTTTTTAAAATTTGTAATGGAAACTTTTTCTAGGAACAGACAGTATTCACATTATTGTAACTTTTAGGTTAAAACTGGAAAGATAATACAAGGATTACTGTTTGATAATTCGTTGATAATTAATCAAATTTAGTCAAGGCTGAGAAGAAAGTTTTTAATGAGATATGATGCAGTGTCATATAGTCTCGCCAATGTTAGGCCTATAATATTATGTTTTGTGGTAGAAATAGTTTAGTTTAGTTTCTAGCCACATCGAATTAAGACATCAGCTGATAGGCTACTGAAAACAACGCAAACGAACTATAGTTCTAGTATGTTTATGGTGTTTTGCGGCCTTTTTATACCAATAATGTCAAGTGTATGCTGTTTTCCTATTGTTTGCTATTGCCTAAACAATTATTTCGTTCGTTTTGTCGCTGGTGCTGCATATTCTGTGATTTTTTACGATGTTCTTACGCCGTATTGTTTCGAATTTAATCAGTGCACGATGGATAATTTTATTCTCCTGTGCATCTATAGAAAATGCATTCCATGGTGTCGACGTGTTTGTAGGCACTGTGGCGGTTTTCGTGTCATTTCCGTTTATTTTCCTGCGCTGTTTCGCGTGTTCGGACGAGACCAGCATGTTGGGATATCTGGTGTATTATTCGCCGTTCATTGCAATATTTCAGTTCGGCTGGGCATTCGTACAAACCGCTCACATGGCGCTCATCAGTCAGCTCACACAAAACAAGTCTCAGAAAACTGAACTGAACGGAATGCGGTGCGTTGTTGCACTGATTTAAACTACATTTTTTCATATAATTTATTTTTGAATTGGCTACTAAGTTGACAACAGTCTACTGAGATACTGAAGGCTGTAAATTAGCACTTACACAAACCTCAGAAAAAAATAAAGAAATAAAGACAGACAAACAGACAGACAGAAATTTAACTACTAAGGTAAAAAAAAAACATTTCACAATATATGACCACAAAACAATAATAGCACACAAGAATTTAATTAAAATTAAGCTAATCGACAAAATTTATTGAGCTCAAAAGCAGCAGCTTGTTATGTATATTATTATTTTGCAAAAAATATGACAGTTTGAAAACTAAAAATATGAGCATTTGGCAAAAAGATTTTTGTAAACAAGGTATTTGACAGAAAACCGAAAAAGAAACATTTTATATTGCCAACATAATATTTGGTTTTAAAATATGTTGCATGTGTTTTGATGTGTTAACTATTTCAGCAGAAAACAATTTTTAGACAATTGTGAAAATTTTCGTTTAGTTTTATTGTAACATGTCGTGGCAATTTAACAGGGTTTTCACTAATTTTAAATTTATCTGATTGTCCGTTGACCTTTAGGTATGCTGGAGCGCTTTTATCGTACGTTGCAGTGTTCTGTATTGGCTTGCTATTTTTTGGTGCCGATGCAAGTTCGAAAGTCACTTCTGCGGATAATCGCAATTTCATGGTACGATAACAACACTTCTGTCATTTTAATCTTTCCACTCATTAATAATATTGAAGCTCAGTATTAATAATAATTCTACAGTACCATTATGGTATTACTGTCTTTATGAGATAATTTTCAGTTGACATCGCTGAAAGCTTAGACTATCGTAACATCGAAACATATTACGTACCCAGAGCCTGGTCTCTCTCTTCATCCGTTTGTCTCAGCCGTGATTAACACAGATTACGCCTATAGATGATGTTCTTGTCATTTGGTCGACAATACCGTTACCTAGTCGGCAGAAATTGAAATATGATAATAATTATTATGATGGTACAGTGGCCCAGCCTCCAATCCTTTAGACAAAACATTAGCATACGTTTAAACTGTACTAAATTTGCCAATTTGATCAGTATATTTTTGGTAAAATAATTAAAATTGTTGTCACTAAATCTTATCTTTTAAAGTTAAATGCACCAAATTTGATCTCGGCTGGAGCTTCGCCCCAAACCCCGCTGAGGGAGCTCACAGCGCTCCCCCAGACCCTATAGCTGGATTTTAGGGGGTCCTACTTCTAAGGTAAGGGAGGTTAGGAGAAAGGAAAAACAGAACAAGGAAAAGAAAGAAAAAAGACGAAAAGAAGAAAGAAAATGGAGGAAAAAGGAGACACGGCCCCTTCGAATTAAAATTTCTGGTTTCGCCACTGTGATAGAACACTGTAAGCATTCTTCTGAAGTAATAATTAATCGTTTGAAGTGTTACATTTATACAGTTGCTGATGGTGATAGTCGTGGCTGTCGGCATTGTCTTTACAATTTTATTCTATGTCGGCTTACGTGAAGTCTCTGATCCAAATGTCACTCACAACAAATCTATGGAGTGGTGTGATTGGCTGAAAGAGCACCAGTTCTATCTGGTAATCTATTGCTTATCGATCACTATAAATTTGATAGTTTGGTTTAGTTTCCGCTGCCCGTCCCCGAAATGACCTATACTGTGTCGGGTGGGACGTTAAACCCTACACACTCACACTCACTTAGTTTCAGCTGAAATATGTGAGTGGTTTTGGATAAAGGGGACAAAATCGGCTACAAAATGCAGATGTTGCAAACTTCACAAATAGCCAAAAGAGCTACATGGGCAAACCCAAACTTTAAGCTTTTGTTAAGTGGCAATAGGATTGATATTAGAATGACATTTTGATGTTTTTATCAGCGCTTTAACTGCTGTTCAAGTGCTGTTCGATTTAGAAAAATGCTGGCCATAATTTGCCCATAAGAAATGCATCATTTTGTACGTTTATGTTTTAACAACAACAAAAACACGACATTGAAAAAACACAAAAGACATTTAAAAACGATTAAAAACATGTTTTAAATATTTATAAAACCATTTTTAAAACATCTATTTACAGAACAACAAAACTAAACTGAACCGAGTAAACTCACTCAGTACATTTCACGAAATAAACTAAACTAAACCGCTACGTTGGTTTGTTCGCTGTAATGCAACTAAACTGATGGCATTTCAGTTGTGCCGCTTAGTGCATTCCTCAGAGAGAAATAAACTGAAAGTTCTGAGATTTCAATTCAGTTAAGTTTATTTTTGTCGCTCTGTGCATGCTTTAGCCTGTTTCGGGTTTCAGTGTTTTGATGATTTCCAGATACATCACGTAACAGTTTGTCTTATAACTGATTCGTTGATGAAGAATGTTATATTGTGACTTGTGAGGTAAATTTGTTTTATTATGTGACAGATCGCATTGCTATATATGATGTCACGACTCATCGTTAATGTGTCGGGAGCATATTGGCCATTTTATGTTACAAAAACCCTCTATCTTCATAAGGTATGACTTCTTTCTATAAAATCATCATCGGTTAGTTACGATATAAGCATGTCATTCATGCATTCCGGACTGGTTAATTTATCCGTTGATGTGCTACTGGTGAGTTTGTTAGAAATACCATAAATAGTTAGATACAGAGCTTAGTTCAGGCGTTGCTGTTAATGACCTCACAGACAATACACAACCTGCTGCTGATGTAGTGAATGACGTCACGCCGCGAGCCAGTATTGATGCCGCTGCGCACAGACAGACAGACAGACGGACACACAGAAGTGAATCCATGTTCTTCTCCCGTTCAGTACGTTGACTCCGCGGAAATGATAATTGTTAAACATAAGTGAATATTCTAGTGTGCTTTAACTACACGCAGAGAGTCTTTAGATCTCAGTATACTTTTACTACGGTATTATTTATATTACTGGGTATTTTCGTCGTTTTACTTGCTGCTGTTTTTGTGTATTTTTAAGCAATACATGGTGATCATTCCATTGATTGTTAATGGTACCGGCTTCTGCGCTTCGCTGCTTATTCGACCTATCAGTGACCGTATCGGCAAAAAGGTACACTTTTGTCTAGACTTACCTTCCATTCTAGCAGTTGTTTAATCATTCGTCACCTTTCGTCAGATGGTCCCCATGCAATTTCGGGTAGGGTTGAGACATTTGTGTACGCACCTAAATCTCGCTAGAACCGATCGGAAAACAAGCGTTTTCCTTGGGCCTATAATGCCAAGATTACTGACCTTATCTTACTGTACTGTGCCTGACCTTGTGGCCGTCGCCTTTTCGTAGTTGAACCAACAGCCGGCTGGTTCGTTTGCCGTCGAAAAAAAAACGTCGACAACAAGTTTTGACATGGCATGTCGATATCTGTACTCGACGACAGTCCGTCCAGCACAACGGCTGCAGACGACTCTGTAATCCTCCTTCCTCACTCTTCTCGTGTCGTCTCCAGCATCGTCCATCGTCACTTTTTCAACCTTGACGACGCATAACGAGAAAAGAGGAGTTTGTGGACTATTACAACAACGACGACTTTTCGATTGTCACTTGTAGCTTCATTTTGTGATAACTGATTGAGAATTGTCCTTGAAGATGAGGAACCCTAAGCGCATGTCTATAATCTACATTTAGTAATTTTGAATGACGTTTGTACAGTGTATACTAACTAATGCCAATGTAAAAATTATTCAATACGAATAAAATGCACTTTCAAACCTATTTCTAAAGCAGATTAACATCACCAGAAAATGGCAATACAGTGGTGGATGGCAACATAATAGATAAATCTTGGCTGCGGAACACGCTTAGAAAAAACACAAGATGATTCGCTAGTATACTGTTTCTAAGGGTTTTTAGTTTGCTGTGTTCAGGTGTCAACGTTGCTGGGTATTGTGTCCACTTTATGCGGTTGTGCTTGGCTGTGGACTATAACGTTTTTCAACACGGAGCCCATGCAAGTGATCGGCCCGGCGGTATTATTTGGCATTGGTGGCTCAGTATTGATTGTTATGTCCCAAGCAATGTACACCGACATGATCGGACCACACAGTGTAAGTCTGCCAGCTGGAACTTTGTGCGCATTAATAGTGTAGTTGTAGTATTGCATTGTTTTATTGCATTGTTGTATTGTAGTATTGTTGTAGTATGCAGCTACAGCGACAGCAGTGGCGTATTTAGGATTTGGCAAAGCGGGGGGCCATGGCGAGCGCGCGGAGCGCGAGCCTATAACGGGGGTCTGGGGGCGGAGCCCCTAGCGGGGTCCAGGGGCAGAGCCCCTAGGGGGGTCAGGGGGCGAAGCCCCCCTGAAGCTGAAACACTTTTTGCTTCCGAATGTTCAATGAAAACCGCAAATTCGCCCATGTTTCTGAAATTTGGAAACGCAAAAGACCATCAAACATTGTTGAATTTTGCAATTCTTGCTAAAACATGGCAAAAAACGCACCTTTTCATATAAAGTCGCCTGCAAAAAAATTTTCATGGTCCGGCCAAAGGGGGGGCCATCGCACCGTGGCCCTCCCCCTAAATACGCCACTGAGCGACAGTAATCAGTTTACTAAAGCACTGTCATAATACAACAGATGTATGAATGTAATTGCATATCATGTTTCATAAAATGTGTCATTTTTGTTATATTTTTAGCAGAATTTTGGCAAATGTAATATAATATTTAATTTTATTAACTGTTCTAGTTTTGCATTTAGTGATAAACTGAGAAAAAAAGCGGTAATTAATGTTGCCGCCTTATCTCAAATCTGTTGCCACACTACCTATAAAAGTTTGAATTTCAATTGTAGGGCATACAACATTCAGTTTTTCATTTCCGAAATACACAACGTCAAATGTTAACTATGCTTTAGTATAACAGGAAATTTGAGCTAATGCTTACGAAACGTACGAAAGCCTATAGCAGATCTTGTTCGCAAATTGCCTTAGTATATCTCCAGCCATTTCATCGCAATTCACTCTTGAAGTGCGCGGTGCAGCCGAAGACTGCAAAAATAATGAAACCCCTTATTTTGGGAGTTCAGGGTCTTTTAAAATCATCGATGTTAATACGACTAAAAAGCTCGTCACTAGTGCTTGTTGTGATAGGCAGCATATCCATGCCTATCTGCAACCGTTTTTACGCTAGACTGGCCAACAACGGTAAACTAACGATTTTAGGGGGTACTGCTTTTTGATGCTTTCGTGCGCAGGTTTTCTTGAATTTAGAAGGTCGAGACTTGGACCGTTGAAATTTACGTTCAATGCTGAAAATTTCATATGCAGTTTGTCGTGGTCTATCTGTAATGATTTCGGCGCAATTCTCTTTTGAATTGTCTCACAGCCCAAAATCGCCAAAAAATTTATAAAAACCTTAATTTTCTTGTTTAAGGTCATCCAAGGTTATTGTTCTCGGTGCCAATCGAAAGCCCGTGTGATTAATAGTAACCTAGGCTCTATCTCTCACTGTTATTGAGATACAGCGACTTGTTGCTAAAAATCGCAAATTTTTCTTTCTCTTCTCTTATTTGGCGCCTTCGTTCTGGGTGACCTTCTTCGAATTCATGGAAAATCTTCACGGTTCCTGAAACTGGAATCTTCCAGGCAGCCGACGGTGAAGATTTGGTGATCATAGTTTGCATCGTTTTTGACTGATTCACCCGTGTGACAAACAGACAGACGGACAGACAGAATTGCGATGGCTAAGGCCCTCTATAGCAGTTCCTGCTTTCGCGCGTAATAAAAAAGAAAAGTGTTTGTTCGATTTGCTTTTTGTTTACCAATAGTTATTTTCCTGACTGCTGCTGATAGCATTTTAAAGCTGCGAATTTAAAATGCAATTTTATTAACTATAATTGCAATAAAATAAAGTTAATGTACTTAAAAAATTAAAACCGTAATAATTAATAAAAATAACTAAACAAATTTATTGTACGTTGTGTGCTAATAATAATAACAACTTCAAAGCAAGTAGCTATAATCACCAAAAAAATTGTCGATCAACTATGTCTGAAATTTTAGGCATATTAACTGCAAGTTAAGCCAACCAGAATGCGTATGTAATTAAGTATGCGAGTAGTGCAATGGCTGTAAATTTGCGTTGCAGTATTCTGGTGCATTTGTTTTTGGTTCAATGAGCTTCTGTGACAAGTTGTCAAGTGGAACAGCAATTTTGATCATTCAGCAGCTGTGTCCATCCATGTACGTTTACGTTACCAGTGTACTAGACTGAGTGATTGAGTGATTGATATTCAAGGAAATCAACTTCTAGAGGCAGAAATGATACAGCACAATTATGTGTCATTATTACTGATGTAAAACTGCCAATATAACAGTTGGTTGCGTTCGAAACTAGTGAAATGTGTTTTCTGAGAAGAATGCTAAAAATATATAAGCCTTTCTGATCACAAATCACAAAGGTGTAAATGTAAATAAAGGTGTGACAAAGAAGCAGTTAGTGAAAGTCAGTCCGAAAAAACTTGAATTTTCGGGGCAGTAAGAAAAAATAAAATACGGAGCGGTTGCATGGAACCTGTACAAATTATTGAAGTAACTACAAGTCGCAAGCTGTTTGATCTCGATCATCATCGACACATTTACAAAACATATATTATTATTATTATTAGCAAATCTTCTGACGTAAATAAACAGAAGAAAAAAGTGCATAAGATCTAGACTCTTACCTTCCTTTCAACCCTACTTTGTTCTTTTATCTTTTTCTCTCTGCCCTGTGTTCTGTTTACCCCAACTTTCTTTTGCTCTGAATCGGAGTGGCATATTACGGAGCAGTACTTCGGCAGTTTCTCGTTATTATTATGATATTTTAATCTGTGTTCTCTGCGTTTTTTTTGCATTTTTTATTTCGACAAGCGCAAGTATTATGCAAAATAATAGCCAACACAGAAGAGCGCATACATTACCGCAGTGCAAATATCAGTTGTTTAAACAGTCTTTTATTAATTGCTGTTCGTTTAATGATTGATCGGTGATTTATTTAGTCTTACTTTTTTATTCGTTTTGTTTGTTAAAGTTATTGTGCTTACTTTTGAGCTTTTAATTTGTAACTTGTTTTGCTTTTATTTTCTATACGTTTGTCGTGCTAAAAAGTATAGGGTTTATACTGTGCAGGGCCGGTAGCCACAGTATACAGGAGCTCGTTCCTTTTCGATATCCTTGAGCCAGTGAATACAACTTAAGATTGCATACATTTCTGTTAGATGGATTAGTCCTCAACGGAGACTCCCTGCTTATCTCCGCTCGTTGTGCTACTCATTTTGTCGACCACGATGGATGAAGGGCTGAGTCGACACTGACAGGATTTGAACCCGAGACCTTTCGATCCAAGACTCAGCCCTCTATCGACTGAACTATCCCGCCGTATTATCGTGCAGTGCAATAAAACTATTATTGTTATCGTTACTTGATAATGATAAACTTTCGGTCGTGTGTGCAGCATACATGATGGTACTGCAACGGTGGCTCGTTACTACCAGGACATCATGGTCTACGGCATTGCTGTCTTCTGTGTCATTCAGCTGATTATACTCTTCATCACTTGGCCTCAGAGGCTTGGACATCTTCGCAAACAGTCGGGTATGTCGCGCTCTTGTCATAATGCAGAATTACTCGGTAAAAAGTAAGTAAGCCTTTAAGTTTTTTTACGTTCGCCTATTTTCAGAATTTTTTCATTGATGTACTTTAAAGTAAATTAAAAATTAAGTAGTCAATAAATATCCCGTCACACCCCAGGCATGTCGCTATACTACCTTGCGAAATCTAGTCATCTTTAAAATAATCAGTTACAAGGTCACGTCTACTTGCAAGATGTTCCAACACTAACTATTATGTCATGACACATTTTGAATGTGACGGTTAGTGAATTTAAAGTTGTTTTTGCCTATGCGGTTTTACTTGTTTTGCAGTGCAGCCATTTAAAATGCGGGAATTCTTGTTGTGACAGCTGCGCCGGCGATCAACGGAGTATCGCGTGGTATAGAGAGAAATCACAATGACGAAGCGTCTCCGTTGTTACACGGTAGCATGAACAGACGACCAAACTATCAGTCGTCCGATCACCACATCATTTCTGCAGACAGTGATGGACTTGTTGAAGTAACGACGTGTTCGACTCCGATCAATAATAATAATAATGATGATAAAACTTTTGCAGAGCGCCGCAGTGCCGTAGCTTTAGAGGCGTTGGCGGAGCAGGCAAGTTAGCCATATACAATATTAAACAAGTGAGTTTATAGCTTTAATTTGAACTCCCAAAGTTTTACAATATTGACGAAAACGTGAACTCCGCTGTTGTATAGGCTGGTCGAAGCAGTATAAATGTAACTAATCGCCAGGGGCGTCTACAAAACATTGTATGAAACTTGAAGCAAAAGTAAGAGAAATGTCTCAGTCTTTCATAGAGAAACGAAATCTAATGGGATTTACGGTAAATTATGTCATATTTCATCTAGCTTATTCCAAACGTGTTTCGGTTCAAAATGTTTCAACGTTCATGGTGGCCGGGACTTTGCGTTTAATTAGACCCAGCAGCAAGTGGTAAGGCCCGTAGACAAGAAATAAGGGGGAAAAAGAAAAGCGCGGAGGAAAGGGAAGAGAGGGATGTAGAACCTGCTGCATACAATAATTAAGAGAGAATAGATGCCCCGCTTAATTACTGCATACGTTTTTGACATCATTGTGGCAACGTAGAAATGCAGATTCGTTTAGCTTTGTGTACTCAAGAGTTTTGTTTCCAAAGTTATTTCACATTAAGATCAGTATGCTGAGTACTACAAATAATATGAATCAGATGCATGTTTTGCATACGTATTTGCACTGTGTCCGGTGAAAAAGTAACCCCCTGGACATTGTACAATAAAAATGTCAAATCTAAGCAAATCTGAATAAAATTCCATACACTTAATTTCCAATAAATTTTTGAAGCGAGTACCAAATTTCGTTAAAAAATTATTTTTAGCGAAGTTATTAATTGTTGAATATCAAGAACAAATTATCCCCGTTACCCATATGGCGTTACATAAACCCCAGTGTAGCCTACATTTGCGCAATCTTAACAAACAACATCTGATTTTGGCACAATTCTACGTCAGCAATGCAACATTTATTAAAAATCAATGTGACAAATTCCAACTAAATCTCGCAACGCAAACAATAGCTACAGCGGCTTTTATGAGGTTACCCCCAAAACGTAAGGTGTCGATCTTTTGCAGCAGTTTATTTAATCCTGACAGTGTTCACGGCTTGCTGGGAAATTTCTTTAGCATCATATGCTTTCTCTTGTCTGAACAGTTTAATTACAGTATGATCGTCTGCAGAAAGTACCATTTTGTTATTGATTACGTTATTCTTTACGTTGATTGCGTCAACAAACGTCACATCCAATCGAGCAACTGCAGTAGCCTATATGTAACGCCATATTGGTAACGAAGATAATTTGTTATCGATATTAAACATTAAATAGCTCTGTTAAAAATAACTTTTTTTAAACAAAATTTGGTGTTCGTTTTATCAGTTTATTAAAAATTAAATGCGCAAAGTATTTTTTCAAATTCGTTCAGATTTGACCTTTTTATTGTACAATTTCTAGAGGTTTATTTTTCACCGGACACAGGGTATGTACGTTTATGTGCACTACACACGTGCAAATTTGTGATGCTTTTTGCCAGTATAATTATTAGCTTTATTTTTTCGCTTTAATTAGGTTGGTGAAAGTTTTAAAATTGTAACAAAAACTGTGGTATTTTTATGTAGATAGAAAAATAAATTTTTATGCAACGAGACTTATCATTATCTCAGGAAAGTACATATGAATATGTGTAGAATAGCAAATGGCATAATCTATAACTTTTAATTTTTTAAATAATTTTTTGTCAGCACGTCATAACGAGTGACTAACACTTATGTTATTGAGACACTTTAAATATGTAATTTTAAAAATTAATGATGTGCACACATTACTAGGTTAATTTTAGTTGATGAATTTTAGTGGCGTACAAAATAGTCGCCATTTTTACCTAGCTTTGTGCAGTCTTGGACCTTACTTATTATACTGCAGAAGTTTATTTTCTAGCACTACTTTTTATTGTAGGTGATATAATGCACTGTATAAATCAGTATTGAGAAAAAGCTTTAACGTGATTATTCTGTGTTGTGAACTACAGTCTACAGTATTTACGGTAATAAATGTCGCGATAGTGCACAACTGTAATAGTGTTAAATTGAATTTTAGCATACTCATACCAGTTTGCTTATTCGTTTGTTTGAGATGTATTACAGCTTTATTTTTGGTTGTATTGCTCGATTCAGTCGTTCTAGTGCTGTAATTTGTGATACTTTATTGTTGCAAACTTTGTTGGCTTATCATTATAGTTGGAACATTGACTTGTGTATAGTTATTTCATTACTCGTATTTTTGAAACTAATTAATAACAACTGGTGGTTTCCTTTGTGTGTATGTGCTTTAAATTGCATTTCTGTCTGGATTTGATGCCTTTGTAGCTGTACATTAAACAATAGTTAAAAAAACTATTGCTCACCTATCTGTGGTCTTGATTACAACTTGTCCAACAGTGCAGCAACACAGTTTGGTCCGTATTGTCGGGTCCTGCAGGACCTGTAGGCCTATTTTTTCTGGTCGGACAATGTCAGGTCTTGTATTTTAGACGACCTCTTTCAGATAGCACAAAATCATCGATTTTGGATGACCTTGAAGGTTTGTTACGCACTCTGTCATGCCAATTGTGCGCCTTTCGGAGCTCGCTACAAAAAATTGAATGACGATAAACCAATACTATCGGCAGCAAAAATATAAGCCACGGACTCTGCTTCAATGTGTTAAAGTTCATGCGGATGTTCGTTGCGGTTTCGTGTCAAGGGGCCTCAAAAGACAGTGGGGTCACCGTAAATGCACTTTTTAAAAATATTTTGGATGCATTGTCTTCGGAACCTTTTCAATTAAAGCCAACATTACTATACGGCTATTTAGTATTAGGTAGTTTATCGGCTTTTCAATGACCTTAAAATGCTTAAGCGAGAATGATTTTAAGATGCCATTTGCATTAGATTCTGTGTTCTGCAACGATTTGATTGAATATGTTTGTGTGGCTTTCGGACGCAACTACGTGAAAGTGAAAAAGGATAGACGTAGATTGTGGTCAACAAAAATGTAGCCCACGGACTCCAGTTTTTGGCGATATAAAACTTATGGACATATTCGCCGGCTCCATTGTGTAAACGACGATAAACGCGTATGTGCCTATCGCAATGGTAATGTATTATTCAGTTCTTTCCTGGATCCTGACGCTGATCTAAGTCACCACCAAAATCTAGTCGTTTTTAAACTGGGCCAAGTTTAACTTTTTTAAAAATTTTAGCCAAATTCGTTGTAGCTTTTTTGTGTAGTATTGTTGACAGTCAAACTAACAAAAAGATGAATAAAGCGGTTATCACAGAACCTCCGCCATCGTTGTCGGGGGTAATAAAATATTGCAAACATTTTAAAGATCTTTTTAAGGTTTTGCGATCTAAAATACTGGCATCGAAATTCGCGGTGTGTAAGCTAGTTGTTGAATCATGCAGGGCCATTGCCGAGCAGTTTGATACTTGAGTCAGCATATTGAATTGATTCTAACAACCGTACGATCAATATAGGCCGTGCTTATAGATCTGTTTCTCTTAGTTACATCAATATTAAGCCTGGCAAGCTAGCTATTATTGCTGCTTTAAACAATCAGCGAATAGTTTACGACGATCTTTCACAGCCAATGGGCAGCAGAAACGCTGTATTTTTACTAGAGTGAATTAATTATGCATAGACAGGCACGATAAGTTTGCCATTGGAGCCCAGCAGCAGATAAAATCTGCAAACGTCAGACAACAGGTAACACTACTTTATGAAACTGCATGTTAACTGTTCATACGTAGTCTACGAGTAAAGTGTTTATGGTCATTTGTACAAAAATATACTATAATTAGAGCTGAAATGCATTTTGTAAGTTTTTTGTCTTCAACATTTCAAAAGCATTATCACGATGATCTCGTTTTTGTTTTCAGATGTTAAAGGCAGACGTTGCAGAATTATACTGATGTAGATGTATATCATTATTTTGAAGATTTTTTTTAGTTTATGCTGCTATGGCTGAGAATATCCCTAATCTGCAGCGGTACAATGAATTGCGCCAAAAATACAGAGACGAGCTGCTCAGATCAGTTGACCCGACAGAAGCACTTCTGTCCGATTTGTCTTCAATCGAGTCATTCAAAAACAAAGTGTTCGACATTCGGTCAACGAAAACAAACAAGGAAGCTGCCGACAAGTTACTATCGTTGCCATCAGACAAAAACTACAACCACACCATTGGTCCGTTCATGTCCGCTTTACGCAGGAACAGACATGCACATGTGGTAAGTGTATTCATTAAGGAATCCAAGGAAGAGCTTTTGATGGATGACAGCTATAAACTGCTCTAGAAAAAGCTGAAAGACTTGTGTACTTATCTTGATCCAGATTGCGGCATTATAGAGTCGCTTATAAGTGCAGATGTATTTGATGACTTGGACGAAGATAGGGTCTTGGCAAGTGAGACGTCAAACGGAAAAGTGCGTGAAATCATCAAGATTCTTTCACGTAGGTCAAACAGCTCCTACCGCAGCTTTGTCAGCATCCTGCAAGAAATGGATCAAGAACACGTACTGTACATTCTAAACGAAAACGGAAGTCCTCCTATTTCCAAGAATCATGTTAAAATTGTCAATGCGGAGCGAGAAGTTATCGTTAAGCATCTGGATTCGGTCAATACGTTTTTCGTAGATACACTAATTAGCTTGGACGTATTCACAGACGTCGACAGGCAACGAGTTGCAAAAATGGGTGAAGTAAAATTTAAGCGAAATCAGCAAATTATAGACATTCTTCTCAGAAAATCGCAGCGTCGATTTGAAATGTTCCTTGTGGCGTTAAAGAAAACCAGCCAGGAACATCTCATAAGTCGGTTTCAGGGTATAAAAATTAACGCAACACTCCATATCAGCCTAAGCAACGATTCTCGGACAGAGCTAGAAATGGTTGAAACGTTGCTTCGAGAAGAATTGGAAAGAGATTTGGAAAACGAAGAAAGTGCTCTCAACAGTGACCTTGAAGAGCTGGGAATATATGCTAGTGGTGTGGAAAATGGTAGCATAAGAATTTGGTTCATGTTTTCAACCAGAGAAACGCTGGAAATGACACGAAACGACAAACTAAACAGATTGTTCACAGAAAGTTACTGTAAGATGTCCAACAAAGGCTTGCAGTCCTTGCAGTCAATACAAATCAAGATACCAGAAGCAGAGTTCAAGCGATGCGAACTCATTTGCATGAAGCCGGAACACCAGCATGCATTGCAATTTGCCAAAGACAGAATAGCAAAAAACATACACGTCGACGAAGATTTGCTGAATGAGTTGTCACTGTGCGAGTGTCGACGAGACGCTATATTGAACCAGAGCAACGACAAAGACAAAGCCATAGTACTCTTCGACGTCATGGCTTGTCGACCTGATTGCGAGTTTCAGAAATTTGTGAACGCGCTGAGAAACACAAAGCAGGACAATGCAGCTAACTTCATCATCAGTGAGTTTGTCTATTATTTCGTTAGGGCATACGTGTCACAAAATGTGGAGCAACTGATGTAATGTAAAGCAGTCTCTGTAGTTATTTATATGGCGGTTTTTGTAGAATTTTCCTCGATTTTATTACAGCGATATTAACCGAACAGAGCTCAGGAAGAGAAGTCCGTCAATCAACTGTCAGAAGGTTTAGTAGCCTAGAAGTGACGTCAAGAAGCGTGGATCTCTCGAGCCTAACTGAACTTGGGTCATAGCGATTTCCTGGCTACAGGCTGTAACCTCAAAAATGTAAACACACTTTTCGGCTTCACCTCCAGGCCAACACGAGACTCAGAGGAAGCCTTTTAAGGAGCTACGACGATACCGTTCGTAGCCTTAGCCTACTGCTACTTAATATTCAATTTCTTCCCCAGGCTACCACCCAGGAATTAAGTTTAGCCATGACCTTTACCATAGCAAAGCTCAAACAGCTAGGGAAAGTCCAATGTTGATATTTTTTTATAAGTAACTGGCGTCCTAACAGCCAGGACGCCTCGCTATACTAACTCTCCAGCACCAAACGATCTTTGAGAATACTTTTCCTACAATACCAGCAACCGATTAGCTATTCCTTAAATTAGCTTCCCTCCAGTAACATGCACAATGTTGCACAAAAGTGAAACTTTCTACAGTAAGCTTAAACCTATTATAAACAGCGTTTAAAAATAATCAAACTTTGTGAATTCAGAGTATTGTAAGACAATCAGCGGCACATGAATCAATGTCTTAAAAGAAATAAACCTTACCGCTATGTGTTTACTGTTCTTTTATTCCGTATTTTATTGAAAACTTCTAGTAGGCTTTTTAGTAAGACTTTTTTATATTCGTGTATTTTTAATATGTCGATCGCACTGGACATGTTTTGTCGTGCCTGCGATGTTGTATTGTTCTGTACTCAATCCAGCCATTTGGCTGCAAACGAATAAACGCATGTTACTGTTACTATGTTGCTTGTTGACTATAATGTCTTAAATTAAGGGAGTGCTATACAGAGCCGCCAAGCCTTACACAAATTACTTGTTATATGGATCCAAATGCATTTAGGCTTAAGCTTCCTGTTAATTAGGCAAAACTTTATTACAATGGCAACTTTCAAAAAATAGCGTAACGCAGTACTGGTGAATTATACCCCGTTTACACGATCGAGCAAACATCGAGCAAATGTCGAGCAAATGTATTCAAAATATACGTGCTAATTGCTCGACGTCTGCTCGACGTTTGCTCGATGTCTGCTCGATGTTTGCTAGCATCCATCCAGCTAGCTCGACGAGCTATCGTAATTAGCATGCTAATTTGGAGGGCGAGCGAGTTGTAATTGGAAAGCCTATGTAACACGTGATCAGCTATGGGCTAAGCCTAGTTTTACATTTGAGCCAGGGGACGAGGTTCTATCAGGCCCGCTTGATGTTTGCTTGATCGTGTAAACGGGGTATTAGACTTATATCACGGGACGCTGTTACGTTATTCTTAGTCACCATAGATGTTATACCGTTGAAGTCTGTGAATGTTTTAGAAGCAGTTCGCTTTGTCTCTGCTGACACAAAAACCAGGAAGATAACTGATGCTGAGCAAGTACCAAAAAGAGCCGGAACTGCGTGACCGCAACACATAGATTGGATTTTACCGACTGTCTGACGTGGCTGAGTGATGAGTCAGCGGCGTCGTAATCTCGAAATCATAATTTGTGTCGATTAGTTTAGTTTTGATTGAAGTGCTTGTGTGTTGTTATTGTTTTGTGGTCATATGCTGTAAACTGCTTTACATCTTATTTAAGTTTCCGTTTGTCAGTCTGTCTTTATTTCTTCTTTTTTTCTGAAATTTATGTACGCGCTGATTTACAGCTCTCGGTATTCAGTACCTCAATAAACTGTTGTCAAAAGATGCAGAATGTATTTTCGTGCGAGCTCTCAAACTACTGTTGAACAGCTGCTGCATACCAAAAATCGCGTGCTCTGACGACGTTTACTCTTACGCATTAATTAACAAAGTCAAATATTTTACCAGTCCGTCACATTCCTGTATAACAAATGTTTCATTAGATGACATTTTTGGAATGCACGATTGCCGTAGCAATATACCATATCACGTACAAAAAATACGTTTCTTATCAAATCAAGTAATAGAATGATTTATGTAAAAAAATTACAGATTGTGCGTAAAGCTGCTGACATTATGCACGTATAGGAAAATGCAAAGTGCACATGTTCGGACACGTCGCAAACATTGTGCTTCTCAGTTAACCTATATAACGTAGTTTACATTATGCTGTCTTTAAACGATGCAAACGGAGACTTTTTTGATGTTCGACATAGAATATTTCATTAGCGTGTTTATAATACACTTATCTATGAATTAACATCAGAGCAAAAAACTTCAACCGTTTACAAAGCTGTGTATGGGCGACATGAGTCAAAACTCGAAAACAGCAAAAATGGTTTTGGGGCGATATTATAGCGTGTTGAATTCTAGACTGGCCATTATAAAACTAGCCATTTTAAATGCTTGAAAAATATTACTGTAGGCCTATATTCTAAACAAAAATTCGTTGTAGATATTTTTACTAGGTGCCAAGCAAGCTAAGCTAAGTGAAAGCCGTTTTTGAGTGTTGATTCATATCGCCCTTACATAGCATAAATGTACAAAACGTTAGTTTATACACTTGTTAACGGCAACATTTAAAAACTTGCACATCGAAAACAACAAAAATTACAAAAGGCGATATTGCCCGCATCACACTAACTGTGTGTCAATGTGCTGCTGAATAATATCACCTTTTGTAATTTTTGTTGTTTTCGATGTGCAAGTCCTTAAATGTTGTCGTTAACAAGTGTATAAACTAACGTCTTGTACATTTATATTTGCTGTTTTATTACTAAAATACTGTTTTCCTACTGGTGATCAGTTACATAGATATTGCGCCTCAGATATTTTTACAGTAGCCAAGCCGCTTACAACTGTTACTTA
>Ga0056128_1001478_pt1 | contig 26290 bp, 15 predicted proteins | sample WorMetLIZISLAND2_FD_71113 | JGI IMG/M metagenome (GOLD analysis project Ga0056128, IMG submission 71113) | Marine gutless worms symbiont microbial communities from Max Planck institute for Marine Microbiology, Germany - Olavius geniculatus... ... | reverse complement strand
TCCAGATTACTTCCAACGGCAATAAAACTGCAAATATTTATGTAAAAAAACTGTTCAGTTTATATACAGTGTAAGGGTGACATCATGGTTGTAGATATAAAACAGCACAAATCACAATTTTCAAATTCAAACATCACCATTACACAATGTCAGAAGAACTTTGCTGACTGTGTAATGGTAAAGTTTGAATTTTTAAATTGCGATTTGTGTTGCTTTATATCTACAACCATGATGTCACCCTTACACTGTATATAAACTGAACAGTTTTTACATAAATTAATAGGTCTATAGCTAGGTCAGTACTCAGTATAGCGAGCGTGGTGACGCACCACACGGCATGCACGTGTGAATAGGATGAGTGTGAATAGAATGATAATCTGAGTACATACAGCTGCTAAATTTATACACTGCCTCACACTGAGAGTAGTATAGGAGATCAGTGTTCAGCAGGCATCGTTTGCTGTACTGACGAGTGTAGGCCTACAAATTGCCAGTTTAGCAGTTCTCTCGCTTTGTTAGAGAGACAACTGGGATACTGAATAACGGTCATATTGTATAGGCTGGGCCTCGTGCGCTGTTTTTTAAAAGTAGGCCTGTTGAGTAAAAACTAAAAATGCTTCGAGGCATCAGCGTCACCACTCGCCATGTCCCTCAACCGTTCCAGACTCGATCTTGAGATTTGCGTAAATCTGATCTGATGAATGAGTTATTTTCCACTCGCCCTCCACGCTCCTCCCCGCCGCGGGACTGGTCAGTCGACGACTTCGACGCCATGGAAATGCGACGCAGTATATGAAGTCGAGTCGACGAAATTCGACTTCGTCGCCATCTAGAAAAGTTCAGAAATGTCAAGACACCAAATTTACAGCAACATAAATTTGTTGTTGTATTTTCGTTTACAGTGGACATCAACTATCGCTCACATCCCACCGGGCTTCGCCCTTGGACTGGACTCAAACCCCTTCCTTTGTCTTTGCATGTTCACACTCTGGCGACGCAATTCAAGTGACAGCTGGCGCACTTTGCTTAAAGAGATCACTGACTGTCTGCAGCTCGCTTTTGTCAGCTGTCATTGGTACGTTCTGTGGTTGAAGTCTGAGCATGACCACGTGTTTTTGTGACGCAGAAAATGTTCCGGTCGGTTGACACGTCCGGTGACAATAAAGTCTCGATGGAGGAATATCTTGTAGCAATGGGAGAAATGCCGCCAGCCGACCACAAGTGAGTCATTTCTAGGCTATAAACTACTGGTAATATTATGTCTGGTATACATGTTATCTTATGATTATCGAGATGAGCATTTAATAATAATAATAATAATAATACGGTTTATTGCGTATGGTAGCCAGTGGCTGGATTGGATTTGTCAAGAAAGTCTTCGGATAAAGCGTCATTTATTTTCCATTGTAGGCCTAACTGTTTGGTTTCAGGTGACCGGCTTTTGCGCTGGTCTCGTTTTTCATTGAGTACATATGTATTTTACTTTTCCTTCCCATAAAACGCGCTTTTAGCTTTTTTTGTTTTTCCCTAACGTTTGTTTATTTATTTACTTTGTTATTTACGTTAAGCCATTTACTGTAACAGTGATTGTTGCTGAATCGTCAGCACCTTGAACGTGATCCGTGCGATCTCTCATAGTCGATCCCATGATACGGCACAGGCAGCCAGTGCAGATCTAGTAAATTTTGTTTAATGTGTGCACTCACTGTAGGCAAGCGATGATGCGCGGCTGTTTTCGCGAGTTTGACATGAACGGCGACGGAACTATTGACCGCCAGGAGCTCGACAAGGTCTTCAAGTCGATGGGAAAGCATTTCAGCCAGGAAGATCTGGATCGCATGATCGCCCTTGCCGACAAGGACAAGTCCGGAACTCTAGACTACGAAGAGTTCGTCAAGAAAGTCTTCGGATAAAGCGTCATTTAGGCCACGGTTGCGCGTAAAATGAAGAAATTTCAAAACGTGTCTAGCGTCTTGAACACATGTTGCAGATCAGACTGGTTACCTAAAATACAAACCATTTGTAAATGCACTCGGAGAGCGCAAACCTTCGCCATTTTTTTCCGTTGTGTTCGCCAGGTGACAGCACTAGGCCTATGTATTTGACGGAGGTTTGCCCTTAACTAAAATCCAGTTACCTCCAAGTTGGGCCAGTTGTAAACTTCCGTGAATGTATTTTTTTGTAATTTAACTAGTTTTGCTATTAAACAGACAGATAACTAAATAAATAAACGCCAAGGTATCACACAGACTTCTTGGTGGAGGTAAAAAAAGTTTTATTTAACCCGTAACCACGTCCTTTAATTTTTAACAGGTGTTCAGGATGCTGAATATATTCTGCAACATTTTCGCAAATGTTTTATTTCACACTGTAACCACGGCGTTAGTGTGCCATGTATGATGTCTGCAAGTTCAGGCGCAGTGAATTATCGATCGGCCTGTATTCAGTCTCGTGGTGACTTGCTTGCCTCTGCTTACATACTGCTTGCATAATGTCAACGTGATAGATTTCCACATCGATGGATTGTAGTGTAGTCGGATAGCTGCTAGGCCTCTACTACGCGGACGAACAGCAAAAAGACTTAGAAATTAATATTTTTATTTAATTGAAGCTGAAAAACGTGCCTGCGAATCGATATCGTCATTTTTATTGCAGCAATGGAATACGACCTTTGAGTTTGATGCATGAGGTCCAAATTCCATTACGCCGACTTTGCGACAAAGTTCGCGACAAGTTCCCGACAAAGTCGCGGACTTGTCGCGGACACAAATCATGAAAGTCTGCGACACAAATCACGTCGCCGACTTTCGTGATTTGTATCCGCGACTCTGTCGGGAACTTATCGCCGACTTTGTCGCCGACTTTTCCCGTGCATGTAACGGACTAAGTTCCACTAGAGCGACATAAACGGGTTTGTCGCGGACTTGTCACGGACTTTGTCGCATACATCGAGACGGTTTGTGTCCGCGACTTTCGTGATTTATGTCCGGGACTTTCATTATTTGTGTCCACGACTTTCCCCGTGGGGAAATTTCGGCGAAAGTCGGCGTAATGGAATTTAGGCTTAACCGAACATCAAACATCCGTGCGGGTGTTTCATAATATCTAACGTCGATTTTTGATTCGTTAATGAAATTGTACAGTGAGCGATTACAATTTTTTTCGTGAAGAATGGTGTTTGGCGTTACATAGCTCGCACGCACATTTACGTAAACGTAGGCTTACGTACGAAACTATATGAAATTTTATTAGAATGCAAATGTAAATGTTTGAAATGTTACAACACGAGACGAATGTCAATCGGTGATAGTCAAACACAAGTGCTGTTGTTTGTGAGCTTAGCCTATACTGTAGGCCTACGTACTGCTTTTCTTTGTCGTGTGAGCGGGTTGTTTTTTTTCAGGAGTTAATTCACGCCAGGTCGTATCCTCTAGGGACAACCGGCAACCTAAGTTTATGGATTCATCATCATTAACTTCCGTAGTGAAGCGACAACAGCTAGGCTTACAGTCGCTGCCTCCAGTTGCCTTGGAATTTGATAGCACAGCAAACACCGTTACAGCATTTAAGCAAAATAGACTAGTTAAATTAAACTTTAACGTAGGCTTGTGCGCAAGTTTGTGTAGACTAAAGCTCAATTTTGATCAATTACTGAAATGTGTCTCGGTACAACACTGACAGCTGCGGTTGAACAGAGAACCCAGTAACACAGTATTTATAATTAAAATGTGACAAATGCACGTTAGCAGTGACGTAAGCGTCACATAAATGATCAAGAAAGAAAAAAATATTTTAAAAGAGAAAAAAAACGGTCTGTCTGGTTTAATTGTTCACAATTCATCGACAATACTACAAAGAAGGCATGGCTTATTTAATTGCGTATAGGCTACTTGATGATGTACATTGTCAAAAGGTTAACAACAGATCCGATTAAATGACGCAAGTGGTCTGTGCCCGAAGAAAAAGATAGTTTATTAGGGAGTCAAAATGCGACGATCCCTTGTCCAATTTTGTTTCAATTTGTAACCCCTTCACCGTAATGCGTTTTAGTGGGATAGCAATACTTTATCATTATTTGCCAGGCGGCACACTACCGTGCTATTGATAAAACAAAACAGACAAGTCGGCAGAGGTTAGTGCTCTGCGAACAGTTAAGAGCATTTCGAGGGATGACATTGACGAATCGTTGTCAATTTCTGTCCCCTCCTTGCGACTTGTCGCTGCAACATTTCGGCTCCTGTCTCCACCGTAGCAGCAGCAGCAATAGCTGTAGGCTACTGTACTCACTGCAGACGTGTCCGCAAACAGTCGTCCGATCTGCTTCGACCAGATTGCGTTTGGAAACGAAGATAGATTTCGCGTCCGTTTCTTACTGCGATCGACTCCCACCCACCCCAAGTCTGCAGCGGCCACAACGTACAGACGACTGTGTTTGAAGCCGCGTGGGCCTATACGTCGGGTAGTCCTATAAGAAACGACGTACGGAGACGCAACGGGACGGCCAGGCCGGCATGCGTCTTCCAACGAGCGCAAATGGCGTTTCAATTTGCGATCACAAAAGCGAGCGCCTAGTCGTCGCCAACCGGCTGCCCGTTGCCTTGCCGCATGCTTTCAAATCGAAGCACGCACGTTTGCTGTAGGCCTATAGTCGAGCTGATGTCGTCGACGAAAATATACCCGAATAACAACATCATCGACCTTCAATTCGACTGGTTAACGGCTTCATCCGTCACTCACGACCAGCGCCAGAAAATTACCAAATTATCGCTTTTCTGCTGCTCGCATATGGATTAATATATGCTACAAGAAATACTTTAGATTGTAACCAATCTAATGTATATGCCTACTCCGCGCACGCCGCGGTAAACGTATGCTAAAGCGTCTGTCTACGACTGCGTGCATGACAGACTATTACTGTAGAAGTAGGTTTCTATAGACCTACATAATGTACCAAAAAGTTGGTCTGCTTTGAAAAGTTGTATGCCTATCTTTTTATTGTTGCAATAAAGTTAAAGAACGGAACAACAGATCACCTGAAACGGCCATAACCATTCTATCCTGGAATAAGAAAAAAAATGTTGGCGGGGAAAAAGTAAGTAATCATGAAACGTCAAAAATATGTCAGGATGTTGCGAGATCACTGCCCAGTGGCCATTCGGTGACCGATCGTTGACTTTTACCCACTCAATTTCTTGCCAACCAGTAGCGGAAAACCGATCGATCTTTCATCGCCATTATTCACGGAGATTGAACAGTTTGAGCTGATTGTTACATACGGGACGCCCTGCAGTAGCTTGTCTATTCGTGACATTGAGCACGTAAACGACTACAGAGCCGCCGGGACTGATCAGTCGTGCGGGATTTGATCGACAAGACAACTAAACAGTGCCCGAGGAGAAATGCACAGGTCATTTGAGCTCGTAAAGAACAAACTGAACATGATTTGAATTTAAACTAAAATTGACTTCTGCGCTTTTATCTAGCGAACAGCTAGTTATTCAGCAGCTATACTTTAGTAACATGCACGTCATTAACTTCAACCAATTTAAATGCTTCTGTGCATCAAATCGGTCTAAAATAAAATTGCATTGCTTCCGCCAAAAAGGTTATGTGATACCCTTTCGTAATTAACCAATTAATTTATTTAAGTATTTGTTTATTTATAGATTTGTTTGTTAGTAGGATTACACAAAAAGTTACAGGCTGATTTGGCTAAACTTTTCAGGGAAAATTAAACTTGGCTCAAGTTAGAAGTCACTAAATTTTGGTAATGCTGCCATTTGGCGAACACACAAAAACAAAATTAAATTAACATAGGGCTAATAAAGGTTTGCACTCTGTGAATGTTTTTTTAGCTTCTATAGGTATGCATTTTTTGTTCCAGCAATTAAGCCAATTAGAGAATCAAAAACAGTCCATCTTTGCAGGCTCGTCGAGTACTTTTTGTGGTCACTGTTAAGATGCTATTTATCTTAAAGGTTAAATATCATTCGACTTGAAAAACCTACTAATACGGCCTCAGTAACCACTTCATCTTCGGGATGCAACATTCCTCTATAACTGATATTTGTACATGTACGAATGCAGTCACGTAAGTACATGATTATAACGAACTGTCACAGAAACGACGTACTGTTTGCAATAGACCGTGTCTCAATAAAAAACGTGCCACTTTTATTTTTCAAATAACTCCGTGAAACAATAACCGATTTTCTCAAATCTTTTTGGTACGCAACATGGTGAAGAACTTTATATAAACGACTACAGTTTGGCGCACCTCACTGTTGCTACACTAACTGGTGAAATGCGGAAGTCTTAGTTTAGCCGTTGGCAACAATGAATTTAAAATAGGGAGCACCTGCATCGCGTCAGAAAATTATTGAAATCACAAAATCATTAAAAATTGCTACACATTGAACGATAGTCATACTCATTTTAAGATCGTACGTCGACGAACTGAAACGACGCGCCAACAGCGAGTGAACGGCACTGGGTAAATTGCGCGTTATTGAACGTACTGTTGGTGAGTGGAGTCGACGTTTATCGCTTGCATTTGTGCCGGAGGAAAACATTTTGAGCACATGTATTAATAAAAATAGCATGATGTAACACGTAAGACTTTCCGACAGAGAACAACGTTACACTGCTACTCGTGTTTGTCGCTATTCAGTTAGTCATTTCTTAGCGCGACGCATGCGCTACCCAGTATGAATTCATTGTCGTAAACGGCCAAACTAAAAGACTTCTACATTCCACAAGGTAGTTTAGCGACAGTATTAAGTAGAGGTGGGTTGGAACGTAGTCCATTAGGCTACGTCAAGTTTTTTTGCGATGTTGTGTGCCAAAGATTATAACAATCGGCGAACGTTTTACGGATTTATTCATAAAATAAAGTGGCGCGTTTTTTACTGAGACACAATGTATACGCAGTTGTTGTTTAGTAAAATTTATTCACCAAAGATTTTTACATCATTGCATCACACATTTAAAGTATCTAGCAAACGATTACTAAAGCAGTATCGTTGTTATACAATTAGTACTATGGCCTAATTATGCTTACTTTAAATTTTAGTTACGCTAACGACGCAATAAGCGTGTATGCCGCATTGACTTTTCACTGGGCGTACAAAATATACTTTTCGCATTTTACCGCGCTACAAACTGCGTGTCATATGGTCTATGTCTGTTTAACAAACGTTTGTACTAGATATTGCAATATGGTCTTATACCACTCCAGATAATGCGGTATCGTATTTAAATTACGCTTAGATAACACGAACTGCTGCCGAAAATTGTAAAAACAGTACCAGCGCAAGCTTGTGGTTTACCTTACGTTACGTTAATCGTCGTGGCGAAATTTTGACGTAGCCATTTTCAACAGGTGTGTCAAATGCAACTGCGGTATAAAAAGTAAGCATTTTTTAAAAGTTTCAACTAATAACAAATATCAAGTATCTCAAGAATGATAGGCCTACACGTATAGTTAAAATAAAACACTACAATAAAATGTCATACTAAACAAACATAGATTGCTAAACATAGATGTAAAAACGTTTTTACGTTGTTTATTCTTGCGACGTTTTTTACGTTTTTAACGTTTTTTTTATTTTGCTCAACATTTTTTATTTAAAAAAACGTGCATTGAAAATCCCATGAAAAGCTTCGAGAAGCACTTTTGAAATCTCATAAAAATAATAATAGGTCACAGTAATGTATTTTATTTAGGTAGTCTAAATATACTAAATAAGAAGTTTTTTTTAAACTCGTATATTTGGTTACTTTAATGTTATGGTCTTATGACCACACGGTTGAAATAAAATCAAATAAAGTTCACTGTATCTAAACTATAGTTCAAGGTATACTGCATTTACAGCATTAGGCATTTAACAAGAGATTGAACAAATTATGGCCAATGATTTTTATTCAACGTTTTTAGACGTTTTTTTCCTGGAACGTTTTTACATCTATGATACTAGACTATGTTCTGTAAAACCGTGTCATTTCGGCGTTTGTTTATGCGCGTCTATAACGCAAACGATTTACAGAAGAACACTTTGTGCCACTATAAAGGTATAACTACCGTCTGATATGAGATCAGTGCATGTCGTCTCCATCATCGTTAAGGCCGTCATATATTTCAGCGTGTGTCAAGTGTTAATCTATGCATTAATTCCTTCTCTATCTGCTTTTCAATTCACTAATTCTGTCGATCGTTTAATTAATTTACAATTAATTAAGAGACAGATAGAATTAGCGGTCTGTCTAAACATCGCAAATCACCGCCCTTCAGCTCAGATCGCAGATATTGTTTCACGGATTGATCACGATCAATCGCAGCTCAATTCTGTTGTGATATGTGGTGCTCTACGTCGATCTGCAGTCGTCACTTACGAAAGTAAAAAATATGGGATCTGTATAGTCAAACTTTGACGATCTGTGGTAATCTGCGATGTTTAGGCAGACCATGGAAGTAACTCGTCATCTGTCTGAGTCTACCAGGTGTTGCTATAGACGACGCTGAGGGTGGCAATGATTGCCATGCAGATGAAGCCAGACAGCGCCATGACGAGCCAGCGGTACGGGAAGCGTTGTCCGACGACTGACGCAAGAAACAGAGGCTTGCCGGCGCTACCTCTGTCGGCCGTTGTGTTGTCCTGATCATCGTCTCTCTCGTTCAGATCAACCGTACTCGACACTCGCTTCACAAACCGCGTACTGTCCGCCAACGCCGAGCTCCCAAGCACGAACAGCCTAGCACACAGTCCGTCAACTGTTCTGATTTTTCATACCGCTCCAATCATCAGTCTTGGGGTCCGAGACCATGGTCTTAAGGCGCGTACAGAGCGACGTAACCGAACTGACCAATGGGCGACTTCAGTTCAGTTCAGTTACGTCGCTCTGTACGCGCCTTTATGATAAAACCGGTCTCTGCCTTGGTCTTAACATTTTGGTTTTGTTTCCAACACTGAGTGCCCGCTGCAGTGCAAAAAATGGTTTTCTGTAACAAAAGATACATGATGCAACTTCAGAGTTTTTTTCTGTTATATAAGCACAAGCCGGATCTACAACTCTACATGGGTATGTGCATCTGCAGTCTTGCTGTTGCTTAAGCGGTCTTGGTCTTATACAGGGTGGGCCAAAAAACCGAACCTGTTTGAGCGTTGATAACTCAGCGACAGTTACCCGTACAAAGGTGTGTGATATGTCAAAAGTTTTAAAATGTTGTAGACAAAAAGGGTCGAACTTGCAGAGCAAATCATTTAAATATTCTTTGCGTAATTTGCCTCTACACAATTTTGCAACTTTCGGCATATTACGCGCCTTTCCATCAATAAACATCGTTAAGTTATAAAAGCTCAAATGTCCATGTTAAATCCATGTGTTACAGTCAAATTTGTCAGAATTTCGGGGGTGACGAATATTTATGCAAATTAGGCAAAAAATACTTAAATGCTTTACTATACAAATTTGTCGTTTATTTTTTAGAGCATTCTGAAACTTTTGACGTATCACACGTCTTTCTATCACTAACCATCGCTGAGTTATTAACGCTCAAACAGGTCCGGTTTTTTGGCCCACCCTGATTTAAATATTGGTCGTTAATGTCTTGTTGGTCTTCTTTCCATCTCTGGCAATAATGCTATGGCGACGACAGCTCGGTGTCGGCTACTGCAGCCGGATCACTTACATTTCGCAAAGTAGCGCAGCGACGTCATATTTGAGGCAAAATCACAGATCATGAAGACGGTGTCATCTACAGTTTGTCTTAAAATATTATAAAGGTAAAAGTAAAGGTTGTCAATTTGTATAGCTCATCGTCATGTATACACACCTCTACTGCGTTTTTCGTCACTAACCAGAGCCGCCGATCGCACAGCCGCCGCGTGCAGCCTGCAAACACAGGCTGGCGCACCGGCCGGCCAGGCAGCCCAGTCAGCTGTACAAAGGTCCCCACCTTCCGTAACCCATGTAATGGGTTACTACTCATTTAACCGACCCCGGAGGAATGGCAGGCTGAGTTGGCCTTGTTGGTTGACTGATAGCGGACGCCGTACCCACAAAGTGGTCAAGCAGCCATCCATCAGTCTAGCGCAGGATCACGTCCGGCCAAGACCGACGTTCTAACCATTATGCTAGAATCAATTCATTACTGTCAAACTTGTCACAAACACTTAATACGTGGGTGTTGTTTCATGACTTCTACAGTTGGTCCAATCAATGGACCAAAAATTCTGCACTTCCGCCTGCAATACGTAAAGCACGTACTTACTGGATTAAAATTTATAATGACAACTTTGATAATTTAATCATTTCACCGTTGCTGTTTAATTAATCAAGAAATTCAGTATGGACTGACCGAATCGTGAACAGAAATTTCAGTTCGTCTTCCATTTCTGGTATCTGGTCGGCGCCGTATAACTGCATCGGGTTCATTACCGTCTCGGCGCAGATTACTTCGGCTCCTGCAAACAAAATACATTTCACATACGTCAGTAGTATGCATTATTTATCGGTTCATTCATTTATTTCATATTTTAGTAGCTGTGCAATTATATCATGCCAATCAACTGTCACTTCCGATTTCACAACGATACAGGTCAAGCGCGACTCATGAATCATGCATGTATAAGCAGCGCTTAGCAAGCGCTATCGCGGTCCTTTGTTTCAACTTTTACCAACCTTATTTTTTTGTATATCTCTTTGCAATTTATACAGGTATAAGACACTTCGGTCCTAAAAGTACGAAACACTTCGGGCCTATTTTGCAGTATATATATTTTTTTATTACTACCAACACGTTTTGGTGAATAAAAGCTGTATATGTAAAGTCAAACACGAAAGTGGTGACGCAGGTGTAAAAGGTCGACTTGGTAGGGTCGCTAATTACTGATAGTTGAACGCCGACGTGCATAGACCGGCTAGCCTTTAAGGTCGTCTCATTGCAGCATGAAGCTAAAAACTCTCATTTGGGGAAAATTATGCGCAAAATTAAAAATTTTGAGCACTCATAATCTCGGCGCCGCTGGGGAGGAGGGCAGAACATTATAAAAACTGTTATTTCAAACACTTAGTGTAAATCTAATTAGTTGGACAATTAGACAACTTGATAAACTGTCAGCCAGTGACAAAATCTGGACAACATGTGCTTTATATGTGCTATTTTATTTCAGTAATCATAATGTTTGAATAAAATAGATTGACTATTTTGTTTCAGTTCAATGTACGTTCTCATGTCCAATATTGTAGACTTATTCAAATCAGACATTACGTTAGGCCTAAATGCATGCGTACTTTATTTCACTATTTTTTCCTAGCTCTTATAGCAAGACGTAGGTCTCTAAGCTTATACACGCACTACTCAAGCAAGTACATGTAGTTAACTTTGACTCTAGTCAAAAGCAATTACACATCGTCTCATTTAGGTCCAAAGTGTCCGTCTTAGGTCCGAAGTGTCTGGTGAGCCCTCATCATCTCCGGTATTACTCTCAGCTGACAACCGTTGCTGCTGAAAAGAATACCTAAACTAAGCTTAGATAATTGTGCAGTTCACATCTGGCAAAACAATGACCCCTTCGTGTTTAAACTTATTCACGTTTCATTATGCAAGTACGTAAGTAATAAGTTCGCAATTATTGTTTCTGGTGCTACTTTTGTTGGCGACAGCGTAATAAAATGATAAGGAGTGGCCAGAAGAACGACACAGGTGGCATGGTGCGGCAGCTTTATGAATTCTTAACAACGACTTACGACGATCATAAGGCCAGAAATTAACGCGAAAATCGCAGAAATATTTAGAAACCGCGTCTCTGTGTGCTTTTTGCGACACAGTTTTTAGTTTACCGTACTAACGGTCGAGCTTATGGTACGGTTGTCGTCTGTCCGTTTATCTGTTTGTCCGTCCGTCTGTCTGCTCGTCACGGATATATTGTGGCTAAACGGTGCTATTGATCAAGTTTATAGAACGTCGCGTATTGGTTTTTAAGTGACATGAAAATCATTGACCTTGGATGACCTTAAAAATCACAATGATTGACTGCCAGTTGTGCGGTATTGTGGCTAAACGGTAAGTCGTAAATGTCGGCAATGGTACCATCGGATAAGGCGCTGGCAACTTCTATAACTTCCTGTCAGTAGTAACGATGTCTCATCTGCAGCGATTTGGCTGCAATTTTCAATGGAACGTTTCAAGCTAAAAGTGGCCGTATCTTGGAGACGGTGAGAGATAGGGTCACAGTTACTATTAATCACTAATAGAAAGTGTCATACGCCTTTTCAGATTACATGAAAATTATTGTCTTTGAACGACCTTGAAGGTCACTGACAACCAGTACGGTCGGCTATCCTAGCGACAGCTGAGCTTTTTTCCAGTATCATCAACAATACACAATAACCTACATGCAATTATGCCACAAATGCTTGGTATAGTCACATTGTACGGTTGTCGGAAAAGTAAACACCGATCATTGCTGGTGAGAAAACTGACCGGTATTACGCAGGTAAGCGATGACCTTGGAGAAGGTCTCCTTCATCATCTCCATCCTCTCGACGACGCGCGTAGGTACAGACGCTGGGTCGGCGTCTGCAGGCGGCGACTCGGCCAACTGTTCGAGGTCTCGCACCAGCTCTGGGGTAAAAGTCTCGTAGCTGAGCGTGGTGGGTGATCGGCGGGCTGTAGGGGCGGCACTGACTGCTAGTGCTGACGCAGGCTCGCCGTTGACGCTCGTTGATGTTTCCGTGTCTCCAGTCACCCCGGCGTCGACGATAACCGCTGACGGCGGGAACATGAAACAGATCCGTAGGATGCGAAACATTTCGACCGGATTGACGCTGTTCACTCCTGGCATCGTGTAGTGGCACCGGCTTCCTATATCACTGTGCTTCTCGCCTGCAACATGCGTCGGGACAAATACGTACATTTTAGTTAACTGTTCCTCTTACGACTTTTATACTGCACGACGACCAGATTTTATTTGTATATCGGCGAACTACAAGTACGTGATGATAATTTAGTTATTTATTATCTTTTTATGCACACGTCAAGTCATCACATCTCACACGATAGTGTGAGTGTTGTAAGGACGATCTTCAAAGTCTATGGGAAAAAGCAAAATTTGACCCTCAGCCAACCCGAAACCCCTAAACCGATCGTCACCAAATTTGAACGGCGTGATTACGTCGTGGACGCCTACCACCAAAAAAATTTGGGCTCAATCCGCCCAGAGATTTTTGCTCCCCATATAGGTGAAATATACACCTCTCTTGTTCGAAATTTACTACACTTTTTTGGTACTTCAACTCGCCAACAGGCGAGTCCTTTAGACCGATTTTACGCTTAATACGTTGAATGACGCGGTTCTGCACAAGAAAGTGTCTTTTTTATGTTACAAAATAAAAATTTAATTTTTGATTTATTTATTCGAAAAATTTGAAAAAAAATTACAACGGCGCTTATGGGAAAAATTTTAAAATTCTTTAAACTGTCATAACTTCCGTTGTGTGCAAGATAGAGTCGTAATTTTTGGTTCTATGATATTGTTTTCAAGGTCGACTTAATTAACGGTGACATTTATATTTACCCAGAGTTGACCCCCGTTGTCATGGTTGCCATGGGAACGAAATTTGGGACAAAATTGGCTACAACTTGGCTTGCGTAAGAGATTTTTGCGAGTTTTTTGCGCCTATAAAGAATTTTTCGGGGATTTGGGAGTTTTTTGCGCCTATAGGGAGTTTTTCGGGATGGGCCATCGAATGCTGCCAATCGCATTTTTACTTCGACCGACCCCCGTTGCCATGGCAACGAAATTTAAAACAAAATGGGCTATAACTCGGCTTGTGTGAAAAATATCTGCGAGATTTTTGCGCCTACAGAGTGGTTATTGGGAATGGACCATTGAATGATACCAATCGCAATTTGACAAATTTATATGGCTTATTGTTTACCAATCTGTTTTCACATGACATTCATACCGGAATTGTTTAGAAAATTATAGACTAAAATTCAGAGAGCATATTTTTTACAAAATGCGTATATTATTTCACAATATTTCGTATGTGAAGAAATAGCAATTTTCATTAGTTCAGTCACTAGTTTAACGAACGTTTTAAAGTTCAAACTAGGCAATACTCGTAAGTCATTCTTTGTAGCATGCAAAACAATTTCGCATTGTGTCATAAAGTCGTTTCGACGACAAAAAGTTTACCTTCGTCCATCATAACCATGACGGACTGCATGTTGATGACTGTGATGCTGGGTGGTTGATTTATTAGCCAAAAATTCGTTTTCTCAGCCAGCGAGTCGAAGCCTTCGTAGCCGTCTTCAGTCAGCTCCGGAATCATGTCTTTGATACCTGATCATTGGCACAAAACACATATAGCTAATGATTCCCAGAACGAACTGGCATAGGTCTTATACAGCTCAACTATAGCATTTTTGCATAAATAAATTACAAAAAAACTACAAAACGCAAAACAAAAATTGGTGTATATTTGTTCTTAAATCACAAACTCTCGTAACAATCTACAGTCAGAGTATACCGGGTATGATACAACACGTGTACAAAATTTGTTTTATAACAACTTTAGTTTAGCACAACTTGTCACGTTTAGCACGTTTAGCACATTTTTGTTTTATGTTAACATTTCTAATAATCAAAAAACTAGCATTTCAAATCTGCACAAGCCAAAATGTCAACGATTGCTGTTATTGCTATTGTTATTGTTTTATTTTAATTTTTAGACCAAAAACAAAGTCACAAATGTTTTAAGAAAATTGCCAAAAAAATAAATAATTAATCCAAAACGACCGTCAGTGCGCGCTGGCCATCAACAAAAACTGTCATGCATACCACGCCAACTGAAACACTCTGAAACAAATGGGATCCTCACCAGGAAACAAAGCAATGCCTCTGCCAATTAAATTATTATTATCACGCAGTGAAGCAGGGGGAAGACGCAATGATACTACGCATTATACCGATAAACTGAAGGCGAGGCGTGGAGTGTCCGGCGCTGTCTTTGCTGGCTCGGCGCGCCTGCAGTGATGTAGCACCCGCTGGCACGACCGACTTGCTGTAGAAGACCCGCAACGCAAACACATAGGGACTGTCGACATCAACGCTCTCTGTCCACGCTGTCCAGCCGGCACGAACACGACCCTTCACTTGAGGCACGACGACCGTTTCCACCGACAATATATCACCTGTCAATCATCGCAGCAACAACTCGCGTCATCATGGTCGACGTCACTGTAGACGGTTCAGCGTGGCCCAAAACAATGTAGATTATTTTTACTTAGATGGCAGTACAAGTGTAAGATGAGTTTGTCCGGCAGGTCCGACGAAACACCGCACCGGACCGCACCGGACGGTTAGGGTTAGGTATAGGGTTAGGGTAAAATTTAGGGTTAGGGTTTGAGTCAGGGTTAGCCGCACGGACCGTACCAAACGTCCGGTGCGGTTTGGTGCGGTGTTTCGTCGGACCCCGTCCGGATACGACGCCGCTGCTTAAACATAGACAGCGACGTTGCAAAAAATAATGTCTAACGAAAGATGGTGCCATACGTTGGCACGTCGAACCCGAATTCTCGGAGCCACTGCAATGCGTATCAGCTAAAAAAGTTTCGCGTTGTACCTAGCGCTATTCCATGTTTGACACATTACTGCTATCGTCACTGAAAACACACCTGACCGGTTTCACTATTCTGGGGAGAATTGGCTCATTGCAATAGCATCAGTATGTTTCGAGCAACCTTTTTTCTTTGAACGACTTGATCTTTATTCCGTCCACAAACTCAGCAGGGTGGACAAAAGGTGACACACAGACGGACAGACCATGCATGCTACGGAAAAAATATTGCAATAGTCGACATCGTCGATGTTTTCAGCAGTGCCGCCTAATAACAATACTAGCCATTTAGCCTATTACTTAAAACTACGGACATACCGTTTATTTGCTTTTGGCCGAGTTTTTTGTTGACTTCGACCACTAAGTCTTGAATGACGGCATCTTTCGAAGGAAGGAAGTCTTCAAAACAGATGATTTGCTGCTGTTGCTGCTGCCGTTGCGCAGGTGGCACTGGGAACAGCCACAACCTACACAACATTGAGCCATACGGCAACATTTGCCAGTCAAATGTCTAGAAAAAAAATTGTCTGAGTTAGCCTAACTTAAACAGTACGGCGAATATTAAAATACATTACAATTTAATCGACACTTAATGCAATTCCGTTTTTCGTAAATAAAAATATCTTCGGCAAAGCACACACAAACATAGTGCCTGCCGTCAAGTAGAGGTTAGGCTGTATATACAAGCACTCTGTTTACGCCCTAAAGCCATTGAAAAATCAGACATCTCTTTACGAGACACTGGCTTTTATCCCGTCATAAAATTTTGGCCACAATACTCAATGGGGACGTCGCCGTTTTTGCTGATAAACGAAATTTATTTCACGTTTACGCCCGTATTACTTATCGCTGTTTGGGGGTGCTATAACGGGCTGTTAACTCCACGAATGCAGTCATGTGGTCTAATCGAATGACGGACGCAACTGTAGGCTTACACGACCGACCGTCGTCGACCGTGGAATAAGTGTATTAAACAACTGCTTAGAATGTATACGTTTGTGTAACACTCATCCCACTCCATACAGTGGTTTAAAACACACAGCTCCGTTCGTTTCAAAATGAATGCAGTTTTTGTCGTGATCGAGAACACAGACCCAGTTCGAGAAGACTGTGCTTTTCACTCTGCGGTAGGCCTACAAGTACTTGGAACCAGCTTTTCCTCCCACATCAGAGAACCTCCATTTTGCTCCAGCTTTTTGTCAAGCTGTAAGGCCTTACCTGTTTTTGCAACGACTAACGTTGTAATGCACTGTCGGTCTCAGTGATTGGAATAAGGCGCTAAACTATAACATTTGTGATTATAATTATGACAGTAGGCCTAAATTACAATATCATCATGACAAGGAAAGACGGAAACAACTATTGTCTCTCCTAAATTTTAGGTTTTTAGCCTGTCGGAAAATTTTTTGTCATTTTTTTCACAAATATAAAATACGGGCTAAAATCCCAAATATGGGCTAAAAAAAATCCCCAGTTTGGACCTTGAGAGAATTTTGACACAAAATTAAACTTTTGAGCACCCCTAATCTCCTAATCTCCTTTGTCGGAAATTTGCAGCTGTGTGTCTAAATTACAACTTCATGTCGTCTACTTTCCTATCTAAAAAGCAATCATAGCTCGCACGTACCTCCGCCAAGGCAATGCTATTCGCCAGGTGGCGTCACCGTATTCGCTTTGCTAGCGGTTTCACTTATGCTCCCTTTAACGCAATGGTAGCGAAAATTTCAAAGTGATCTAAAATCCAGGATTCCCGCCGGATCACCCCCAAAAATTGAACCACTCGTAGGTTATGCCATGCCCGACATTCCCTCAAAATTTCAGAAAGATCCGTCCATAATTTTTCGAGTTATCTTGCTAACACACAGACAAACAAACAAACAAACAAAAACCGGCCAAAAAATGACCTCCTTGGCGGAGGTAATTAACCCACGGCGCCCATGTATACAGTCACACAAAACGCGAAGCATGCATTGATTAACCTGAGGCCGCGCGCGTAGTAAGTGTGTTTTCCTTCCGCCAGCTGTTTGGTCAGCACCATCTGTTCGCTGTTTCCGAGCTGCTGGATATCGTGCGACATCCACGTGATTGTCTCACAGTTGCGTACTCGAACGTCTGCGTTGTCTCTCAGCCACGAGTTCGCCCTCTCCACCAACTTACTGCGACCGATCGGCGCCGCCAAACCAAATCACAGTTTGGCATTACCATAACAATCAAATGTTGCGAGCACAGTAAAGTAGAAAAATCAGGCAATGTTGAATTTTAATGATGTCACTACTCACAGAGTCTGAAGTCGCTATATGACGGGGTTCTTCGTGTATAATCTTGGCCGACAGATAATGTTCTGCATTTTTAATGTTTTTACCTTAGCAGTATATATTCTTGTATAGCACTAGCATGCACGAGTAATTGAATAGCAGAGAGCAGTTTTAACGAATGTACCGTAGATACATCGCAGCAGCATGGACGCAACTGATCAGCCGAGCGGCAGATCATCGATGTCACGGGCGTCAAGTCAGTCCGCCATGCAGTCAACGTCCAGCACTACGACTAACAGTCTCCTACTCGCCCCCTTCCCGGCGTCTGTCCGTCAGTCCTTGACGGGGCGACTGCGTCCGTTCCCCGCCAGGAGGCTGACGATCGACGTCCGTAGGTCTCTCAGAGCGGCGCCTAAATCGACACTGCGCGGACGTGCCGCACTGGACGTACGTGTGCCGACTGGACGATGTGCATCGGTCTCCATCGTTCTTAACCTTTTCTCTCCTCCCGACCCAACGACAGCGGAGTCTCTGATGGGCTCCGGGGACGTGCAGGCATTACGAGCTGCAAAGCGACCTCGTCTTCATCGCATGTCCGGCGGGCGGACGGCAGATCATCCCAGTCCTGGACGTTGTAAGACGCCGGCCGGACGGTCGATGCGCCGAATGCGATTTCGCGACGTCGAACGATGACGTACGACGCTGTAGAACGACCAACGGGCGCCCAGCACACCCAAGCAGCCCTTATCCCGTCGACAAGCTCAACGAGCCACATAAACTACAGCAAACTCAACGATACCCTACGTACAGACCTAGCGCCCGGAGCGCGCAACCATCCGTGCACTGCACGCGCCATTATCGAAATAATCCGGATTTGTTCGCATCAGCTTCAGCCGTGCAGCAAGCCGTATGTGTGCTTCGTAATCTGCGAAATGACTGGCATTACATGTTAACGTCTGACTGCTTCAAACAACTCGAAATAGAACGTAGGCGTTCACGTACAAAATTGTCAATATTCGGAAATTTTTTAGTACTGTATAGACCTATTTGTGTGTTTTACTATCTTATCTTTTATATTTCAACTAAATTAAAAATTATTGTTTTTTTTAACTTTTCTGTAATCGAAGAAATAAATATAGTTTTAAAAATTTAGATGTAGCCTAAACAGTTTTTGGTTGTTTTCTTCGATGTAGTATAATGGCTCGCACGTAACTATCATACTGCTAATAAAATAAATACTATACAAGCAGGCATGTTAAAAATACTCCCTGATAGTGTCGAAAAGACTGTAGCGTAAACGGCGTAAATTTTTTTATTGCAAGCAGAAGTTTACTGTTCACACGAAGTCCGAATGTAAAAATAGTAACTAGGCCATCGATGTGTTACGCAAAAATTATAACCTTTTTTCAAGGACTTCATTCACTCAATTGCATAACTCACAGACGCCGAGCATTTCTCAAAGTCATATGGCTAAAACAGATTACGAGACGTATTTTGGAAGCACTATGAAAAAAATTATTTCGTATTTACTCGTGCAGCTTTTAAAACAGCCTTCAAACTAGTCGTCGCCTGAAATTACCAACAAAACGCACCCTGGAATGCCAACCAAGTTATGAGCTTTAGCAACAGTTGTAACGACAAACTTCCATTAATCTACTCGTAACTTGATACTTGTCAGTCGTTACTACGCATCAGATCGTGTGACTAGAAGAAATTAGTAATAAGTAAGAAACTCGATAACACCGACAGCCAATAAAGCGACTAGCTCGGCAGTATAAGCTTGGTGCAGTGTGTGACTGGCGTAGTGAAAATTCGCTTAAGTCGACGTCGACGAACTGCGTGCAGCTATAGCCAGTCAGCCACACTGTGCGGCGTCGGACTCACATCGGCTTCCGGTAATCAGGTTCGTCAACGTCCTGACGACATATGACGACCACTGGATGCAGGACCTGAAGGCAGTGGCGTCGCTAATATTTGGCGCGAGAGGCGGGCTCGAAACTAAAAGAAAAAACTCAAGGGTGACTCGCAGAAATATTACGAAAATCAGGCAATATGCAGTGACAGTACTTCGGAGCTAATGTCCCGGAAAATGCAAAATATGCTATTGCAGATGTTTTTATTGGATGGACAACCGGATGAATTTAATACTGCGATGGGTGACTGCCTGCGGGCAGGTAAACCATCTCGGTATGTGACCAGCCGCCTATGTCAACTCACCCTTCCATCCCTCGGGAATGAATAAATAGAGTACCAGCCTATCTGTCTGGGGTTAAGGCGGGGCGCGTTCACCTGTGTCGGGTGGCAGGTAACACAGTGTGATCCGATATGACAGGTGACGCTACGTAGCTTTGTGAGGGGTTCAATCTTCTAAAGAGCTATTCCGACCTTTACTTTTACCTTCAAATGCCAAAGTTTGTGTGGCTCTAAAGTGACCTAAAATCAAACAACTGGAAGTCGAGGTGGCAGAGACACGTGCCCTAGTGACCCATAGTTTGCGACGCCAATGCTGCTCATGACGTCTCGACGCCTGGCAGTCGCCGAAGCAGCAGCAGCAGCAGCAGCTACTGTAGCGTCGAACGAATATTGTCAATCTGCTATTGACAGACAGACCGACGCGGGCGCCCTCGACAGCTCGTTCCATCGAATGCCCAACAACTGAATCTGCCACTGACACGAGAATGATGAAAGTGGTTTGCTTAGCAATAATGTAGCCAGCAACTCGCATGCTGATACGTTAACTGATTTCGCGTTATCGCCATTTCGCGCACCAAAGTGATATATATCGAATAGAAAAAAGTTTTCTATTCGCACGTCATTAACCACTCGATCGACCATCATCGACAATAACCCCTGCAACTTAGCGCAACTACGAGCTTCACAAAGTTCATACCTCGTGCAAATTGGTTTTTGTCTTTCGTTTGTTTTTTTTCGTTGATTATTTGCTGTTGTAGCCACGTCCAGTAGATTAAGCTCCCTATCCGTCATTTTTGACGCATGCTATGCACATTTTTACTTAAAACATTCTGAGCAAAAAGTAAAGTTGCACAACATAAAATGCTAACCGTTTAATATTCATACGTTCGATACAAACGCAATATTCATTTAAATGATTTGCACATTAATTATTGTAGCTTCAAATTTAGCATTAATTTTTGTTTTTGGAATTTACTTTTTGCATTTTTACCTATGTCTGCAACGTAATAAAACAGTAACAACTATGTAATAGCCTTAAGTACAATTAATTAATAAAACACAGTAAAGTTTATGAAATAAAATAGCAACAACCGCAACTGCTTTAGATGATCAGCAGGAAGTAATGGCTACTGTATTAGTCGCTGCATACAGTGACACAATGAAATTAAATCGTAATTTCTCCTAATAATTTTAACATGGCGCCTCCGCTATAAACGGCAGCAAGCAGTTGGCTGAACGCATGCTCATGAACAGCTAATTTTGTCCGGTTTTATGCACTTGTCTGATCGATAAACCTTTCAGTCGATCATAACAAGCTGGTGGTCGTGTGCTGAGGCGCTGAGCGTTGTATAGTGCAATCGATTGAATCTGTCATCGATCCGCTGCAGTCGGCACTGACCCCTGGCGGCATCGACAGCTGCTGCTCTCCTCGAATTCTATAAACGCCGCATGCACCGCTGCAGCTTTCACACGACGTCTACGACTATCGATTGTTTGTTAGCGCAAGAAAAGACAACGAAGAAACACACGGAGAGGCGGTCGAATTTGTCGCTCCGTGACCGGACGCCAATGACGTTAAAACGATAGGACTGCAAGGTTAGCGGCCTGGCCGAGTCAGTCCGGTCCCGGGAGAAAGTCGACCAGCAGACGTAACGTAACGGTAACTTGCCTCGGCCGTGACGTGGCAGTTACAGCAGCAGGAATGTCGGGTATCAGATCGTCAGTCCGCCGGATGCTTTTGCTCGTCGTTATCTTCTGTCAGCGCCCTCCAATCGTCATAAATCTTCGTCAGCTGAGCTCTGTCGGTTTGGTCACGACGTACTAGACGCTAATGTGACTGCAGGATGGCAGACGACAGACGAACGGTCGAACGAGCAAGCCAATACGTGATAGATGGATCGATAGCACTACGCCAAAGACGTGCTTGTGAGCATTAGCTTGTGACACTCTCCTCGACTTAAAAGATCTTGATGTACGCAGTTTCACTGACAGTGAAATTAGCGACTAGCGACTGGATTTCGATTCCTCGTAATTGATTTTGATGTTTTGGTATATATCGATATTATACAGTTAGTACGCCTGCAGTACATACTTCCGGTCTAAGTGGCCATATTGCTATGCGCCGTTGTCGCTTGTCCGTCGACTACGGAATAATGTCGTTGAGATCGCCGTGATCGATTTTCCTAATATTGTAGTCAGTTGAAAACAAATTTGACTTTTGTTTAGAAAAAAACGCCAGAAGAAAATGCACCGTGATGTTTAAAAGACTCTTCAGCAACGCCAGCATGTGTGTTTTGGCTTCAAATACAATGCAAAAACAGATAGTAGCGATAGCGTAATATTGTAGTTTTAGCACAACGTAAACCGAGAGCAAAATTACAACCCTCGACACTTTATATCGTAGGCCTTCTCGCATTCAGCATTAACTGACATCGGCCGGAAACAAATAAAGATCCTGTTGGCGTACGATCTCGGGAGGATTCGAACCGGTCGGAAACTAAAAGGCTATTTGTAGAATACAGATTTATCACCGAGTACTGCCGACTTTTACGTCACAATCGATCAACCAACCGTAGCTTAACGACAAGAGCACATTTAGAAACGCAACGCTTCGGATACGGCCGACTGTTACAAAGTATTAGCACCTTTTGTGGTGTTTTTTCGATCCTACTCTAAAAATGGCAAACCTTTTATTTTATTGGGCAAAGCAGAACTAAAAACAACAAATAAAATGTTTACAATAAATTATATGCTTATGAGTTAACGGCAAATGTTCCGTTCTTTTTCGTGAAATGTTTCGTTCTACTGGAATTATGTTGTTCCACAATCCAAGCAACATTTACCAGTACATGATTGTTCATGTCAGAGAGAACTATAGGCCACGGGGTATGATTTTGCGACAAGCCATCGCAGAAACTGCACCATGCAAATCTCTCGTCGTGGTGTCTCGTTCCAGTTGTCCCAGTTGCACTTGTAACGTTGACTTAAATCCAGCATATGCTACTCGATCAATCGGGTGATCGAGCAACCAGTCCGTGGTAGAGAAGCTGTCGTGGCATGCAACGCCCCATCCTGCAGGGGTCTGTCCTGTCTGCCTATCTACGGGACCTACCCATCAGCGACCGAGACCGGATTTGTTCTACGCAGCCACTCTCAGTCTGTCCAACTAACGGCAGGTGGCGCTCCGAGTCGTCAGCTCGCAACAACCGCAGGAACAGAATCATTTGATCTAACCGGCTCCCGCACTGACAGCCTAAAGACGGATGTCACAGCACGTCTTAGTGGAATTAAATTTATCCGATAAGATAAGTCAATTCGTTTACAGTAAAATTGCGTACACTTGTGGCATCGCACATCGCTGCCGTCGCTTCTGTTTTTACGCGCAAAAGCAGCTGCTGCTTTCAGCGCGTCTTAGCCATCGCAATTCTGTCTGTCTGTCCGTCCGTCCGTCTGTCCGTCTGTCTGCCGTCACACGGGTGAATCAGTCAAAAACGGTCCACTCCAAGCTAGGATCACAAAATCTTTACCGTCGGCTGCGTGAAGGACTTTAGTTTCAAGAACCGTAAAGCTTTTCCATAAATTCGAAGAAAGTCACCCCGAACGAGGGCGCTAAATGAGAGGGGGTGAAAAATGTGATTTTTAATCAATAAGTCGCTGTATCTCAATAACGGTGCGAGATAGAGCCTAGGTTACTATTAATTACTAATATGAAGTCGTACACAGGCTCTTGATTGCCACCGAATTCAATGACCTTTAACGCTAAAATAGGGGGGTTTTGTGGCTTTTTGGCGATTTTTGGGCTGCGAGACACATTTCAAAGGCGAATTGCGCCGAAACCAATTGAAATAGACATGGACAAACTGGATATAAAATTTTTAGCATTAAACGTCGATTTTGACGGTTTAAGTCTCGATTTTCTAGGTTCAAGAAAAACTGCGCAAGAGGGCATCAACGAGCAGTACCACCGTAAAAGTCGTTATTTTACCGTTGTTGACCAGTCTTTCGTCAAAACAGTTGCAGATAGGCATGGGCATGCTGCCTATCACAACAAGCACTAGTGACGAGCTTTTCAGTGGTATCAACATCGATGACTTTGAAAGATTCTAAACTTCTAAAATAAGGGGTTTTATTGATTTTTGCGATCTTCGGCTGCAGCGCGCATTCTAAGAATGAACTGCGACGAAATGGCTGGAGGTAGACTGACAGTTTGCGAACAGGAACTGCTATAGGCTTTCGCGCGTCTCGTAAGCATTAGCTCAAATTTTTTGTTACTCTCTGTTTATTTGATTGTGCAAAAAGTTCGCCGCTACGCGAAAATCTTTCCGGTAAAATAAATAAAATAAAGTAAAAACAAGTGGAGTTATTACTTGGTGTGATTAAGGTTTAATCAAATTACCAATATGGTATACAAAATTTATATGAAAAGTACACAAAACCGTCGTTGTACTTGTCAAAACAAAAACGTAGATTTACAAAAACGTCGTTGGTCTATTTTTTACTCGAAAAAACAAACAAAAAATGATAAAAAAAACAACGAGCATTGACGTTACATGTACTCACTGAAATTTTTCGGGCTTGGAGCTGGTAAACGTGCGCCCGGTGTTGAAGTTGAGTGTTTCCGGCACGAAGTCGTGGTACTTGAGGGTCCAGGCGAGGCGTCTCATGGCAACCGACGACCGTTTGCGTTGAGATGCCTCCGAGCCACGGCGCCCTCTGCCGGCAAAACTCGCCCTACTCGACGTCATTGCTGACGTGCCGCCGGGCGCGGGCGTGCCGGCAGCCATGTTGCTGGAGTTGTTAAGCATACCTACCGCCATGCTGTGACGACGGCTGGAAGGTCGAGATAGCGACGATGTCGACGTCGACATGCTCACGACCAGTCAACTTTGATCAGCAAGCGCGGGTGCTATAGGACCAAAATACCGGACCATTTATATACGTTCCTCGCAGATGTGTTTGTTACGTAGAAAATCCAAATGTAACGGTACGTTTATTGTCGTCGTGCTGGTCATCAAACACTGCGAGAAGTCGTGACGAGTAAAAGACACGTGCTGGCAAAATCAGCTGCAGAGAACACACTATATGTCTCGTGACGGAGTCACTGACTGCGACAAGCTGATTCAGCAGCAACGGCAGCAGCAGCAGCGCATTGACTCAGTGACGTATGTTGCAGCAGCTGACATCAACAGACGCTGAGTCGACCGCATCTGCCGACTCCATTTGCGCTATTGTGGAATTACAGTGGACAGTCGCATTTTCCTGCTTTTTCGAAAACGTAACCGTAACGATTCACTGAACGTTCAAAGTGCAGATTTTATCGACAGTGAAAATTATTTTGCTCAGTTACTATTTGTGGATAGTCATTCAAGTCGATGGTCTGTCAAGTGCCAACTAGCATGGTATTTACAAACTGTAGGATACTACAGTTTGTAAATACCAATAGACTGCGACAAGTAGTCAAGTCTGGGACCGCTAATACAGTGTTTCTTTACTTATATTTTTCGACAATTCTGCGTCCACGTTGTGAGCAAAAAACCAGGAATATTTTTTTGTCATTTTAGGCAAAAGCACACGCTTATTTATTTATTTTTTCTCGCTTGCGGTTTATTCAACGTGTGTCATTCATGTGTTTTTATTACACGTTTAATAGTTGACATAAAAACCTTGGCGAAGCTTTTAATGTTAGAAATACTTTTTGTATGGAAAATAATAAACAAATTCTAGGTTCTAAATTATAATGCTGATCGCCGCTTCACTTTAACTGATTTTTGGACCACAGACACTCCACTTTTCCAAAGAAACTTGCCAAAATCTGTTAGCACACACAAAATTAGCACACAAAAACAAACAGATAAACAGACAGAAGAAATACGAAAACATAAACAGCATCTGCGATTGTAACAGATGCGCTAAAATGTAATTTTGTTTCTAAGATGTTTTCATGTTATAGCATTAACTAAGCATTATATGCAATAGTTTTCACTGCTTGGTACAATGTCTATTTTCGACATTTGTCGTTGCAGGACGTTTTACGTTGTCAAGAAAGCAGAAACGTGCTCAATAATTTTAGCGTACAATACACCCGAATTGTTGATTTTTTTTCACCGTCATATCACAACGTCTGGTGCCATCCATTAACGTGTATCTACTGCAGACGATCGATAATGTGAGACTGCTGCTGCGTCGGCGAAGTGTGTGAAAGAAGGCAGTTTTTAATC
>Ga0056128_1001475_pt1 | contig 26299 bp, 22 predicted proteins | sample WorMetLIZISLAND2_FD_71113 | JGI IMG/M metagenome (GOLD analysis project Ga0056128, IMG submission 71113) | Marine gutless worms symbiont microbial communities from Max Planck institute for Marine Microbiology, Germany - Olavius geniculatus... ... | reverse complement strand
GGAGCCACTTGTGCTGAATAGCGATTAAAGCATGTGTGGTGGATCTGCCTGGACGGCAGCCATACTGGTTCTCATCAAGAACCAGGAGCACTCGGAACTGAACGGATTGAAGCAGATGACATATCAGATGACGTGGAACTGCTGCGATCAGAGAGTTGTGGGTTTCAACTGTGATTAGCAATAGTAGTAGTACTCACATGCGTAGGTCCCAGGTCCTGACGGTATTTCCGGCAGCTGTGTAGAGGCTGTGTGTTGAGCTGCTCCCCAGTGCTATATCAGTGATGTTAATTTCACCCGGTGGACAGCTGATTGGCCGGTACAATGACTCGCTGCCTGCTAGAGCACTGCCGTCACCCGAAAGCCCTGCCGAACTACAAAAACCCCACACACCCCAAGCAAGATAAACTGTCAGAGAAAAACTAACAAAATCTCCCACCATTTCAAAATCAACCACACATCATGAGCACCTTACAATAGGCTCACTATCGGCCAATTGTTGTACAAAGACACTAAATGCACCCACTATAAAAAAACATACCCACTTCTACTGCTAATACTACACTGATACTATTTCTGCAAATGTAAGCAAAGCAGATATTTTTTCGCTGAGTCCGCTGTGTCTGATTCATTCATCAGAATTCTCAGTGGGAGACTCACGATGCCACAGATTTCCTGCCTTGCTCTTTCTCTCCCGGGGCATTCTATAAATCAGTGCTCGATTGTGTGTGGTTTCTCTCCAAACCTGAGATAAGCATAGGTTACTGTCGCATAGACTGGGTGTTAATATGCCCTAAACTTGCTGCAGTGGCCTAGACTTGGGTCAACAGTACAGCATCCTTACAAGACTATGACTTGAGCACAGACAAAGTAGTTGTGCTATTACCACGAACTAATACAACTACTAACGTGAGTGTATAGACGCAGGCTGGTCGTCGCGGGTCCCAGACGCTGACAAGGTAAGCAGATGCTGTGTAGACGAGCTGACTGCTAGCCGAATATTTCACCGAGACGACGGATGTGGGATGACTGCCAAAACTACGACACTCCACCCCACCCGACAGATCCCACACCTTAGCCGTCTGATCTACACCCCACACACGTTTAATAGTTTTAGTTGTTGTAGTAGTACCATGAGTCAAAAAAACATGCCACCAAACTTTTGCCCATATCCATGTTAATTTTGTCATCTGCATGCTCTAGGCACAATTCACGACAAAACTGTCACTACATCTTAAATGTGTAGTTACACTACCTTACAAAATATAAATTTTCCAAAAATTGCACCAACTGAAGCACAGCAACAACAAACTAGGCGTACATGAGCTAAAGAAAATGTGATCATGGTAGACGGTTAAATAAAAAAGGTTAAATCGCCGATAGTCAACAGGCCCTCTCACAGCTCTGTGATCAATGTGAGCAGTGATCATCTCCGTTTCCAATGGCCCTGAGCCGGCAGTGTCCTGCAGACGCCTCACCTGCCGTATGGGATCACACAGTATTACCTGCCACCCGATACAAGCGAACCCGTCCCTGCCTTATATATGGGAGGAGGGCCAGACCTCTGCATATTACTGCCGTAACCTTCATGGCAGTGAAGCCGGTACCAATTTGTATTGCTTGGTAGACAGAGGCACATGTGTATGAACAACTTGCCCAAGGTCGTTACCTGGCAGTGTTGCGGCGCGGAGTCGAACCTGCGACCTGAGCGACCTCAAGATTACAAGTTCGGCACGTAACCATTAGACCACCAAGCCACACATGGTAGATGAACTGATACTAAATCAGTAAAAAAACAGCTATAAATTCATCCTTTAACACACCACGTACACAAGCTGGTGTTGTATGGATCATTTTTCATCTCAATCTTCGTTCGAAGTGTTTAAAGAAATGCTTGCAAAAGAACGGATAAAAGCAACTACAACAACTAGTACTATTACTATTACAAAAACTACTACTACTACTAGTACAGACCTTTGCTGGCAGTGTAGAGGTAGGTGCCAGTAGCAAAGACTGATAGCACGGCCTTGCTGTGTCCAACCACAGTGTGAGAGTGTTGTAGTGGACAGGTGCTCTGTGCTGAGGATATCATTGTATCACTGCCTTCAACCACTGTATTTATCACTCCACTACAACACACACAACAACAACTACAACAACGACTACAACAACCACTACCACTACCACACCTACTATAATGACAAGAATACAATTGCAAATACATATCAAGTGATATAAAGTAGCTGTGTGGCATGACGGTTAGGACATTCAACAATAGACATACAATCAAAAAAATTGTGTGTTCGACTCTCAGTCAAGTGGTTCCTACATGGATGGGTAACTGTCTGCTGATAGGTAAACCATCTCAATATATAACCAACACCAAGGTCAACTCAGCCTTCCATCCCTCTGGGGTAGGTAAATCAAGTTTCAACCTGTCTGGCTGGGTTAAGGTGGGGCACATTCACCTCTGTCGGGTGGCAGGTAACACTGTGTGATCCCATGTGACAGTTGATTCTCCATCCCATGAATAGCCATTTTAAGCCTTTAACCACTTACTACTACTGCTACTAGTACCAGCAATGTGTTACCGTGCTAAAGCAGGTCGTGGCAGCTCATCTGTGGTGAGTGAAACATCTGTCTGTTGTTGCATCGGCTTTCCATCTGTAGTCGGCGATAGTTCAGCTGAACAACTAGCAGCAAATTGGTCCCCTGATCTATCTGAATTCTGTTCCATTCTGCACACATCATGGCATACAGTTTTCATGAAGTGCCACAATGCGGCGCATTGGTTTAGCATAGTTAGTAAATGCTGGTTCCGGTTAGTACTTATCAGCAGATGGGTAAACTATCTCAGTATGTAATAGTCACCCAGATCAACTCAGCCTGGCCATCCCCTTGTGAGTAAAAACGAAAACTGGGATGAAAACAAGCACAACGTTTGATGCACTAGCCCCATATCCATGGTCACCCCACAGTGTAAACTGATGTATGACGAAGGGCTAAGGAAACGGAAAAAAACCGTAATAGGTAAAAATTAAGATAGGTTCATTTTACTTCTAGTATGTATTTAAGTCTGTTAAAATTTTAACAGCAAATGATTACTTTACATTGCTACCACAGAAAGTAATCGGTTGACAGGTAACATGTTACTACCCAACACTGGATATTTAAAAATAACAGTGATGCAGTATTTCACAAATTATGCCGTAAAATTTGGCAAAATTTGCCGCAAAAGAATCGAGAGCTGCACAACAATTACTGCTTTACATTAGTATGTTTATGTGACAACAACAACAACAAAATTAAAGCAAAAGAATATCTGACCGTGTAACCAAAGAAAATTCATCCACATCGGAAGAGATTTTATCATCATCGTTTACTTGAGCAACTATGTCTGGGCCGGTAATGGGTGGCTGACTGTTCACGTTGGCTTCTTGGCCAACCAACTCTTGCTCTTCCAAACTAAACAACCGACGCAATGATTAAAGATTAAAAATGCAACAAGCAAACAAAACATCAACATAACTTGATTAACAATTTTACAGGTGAAGACGCCGAGATGACTTACCTAATTGAGGCAAAAATCTATAGAAAGTTAAAGGTTATGCAGTGTATATAGCTGTTCTCGTGAACAGCTTGGAGCCACGAAGACACAGTCCTAACTGCCGCCTAATGTGCCCCACATTACTGCCAGCCAAGTAACTCAACAACGCCCTATCCAACAATGCCATCTTTGACACCATATGACTTCCCCTACTGTCAATAAATATGTATACAATTTTCCATCGCAACTCACATATGCAGACACACTACCATGTAGAACTACACTGTTCAGTTCTGTCAATAATTGTATAATTATGTAATAAAAAAATGCAACAAAATTGCATGGTCACTTCAATTCAACGCCCAAGAGCTTAATCGTTAAAAGATATTACACAACGAAACTTTGCAGCACCATTTGATACTTATTCAAATTTATGCAAACCTACTTTTATCGCATTCTATCTCGAAGTTGCAAATTTGCTGCATGATGTCTGAGGCACACTTCTTCCAGACACAGTGTATTATTATTCCTTTGTTATTACAATATTACTTCTCACCTGTCAACAGGAGATAAACTGCCACCAGAATCATCATCACTGTTGTCTTCATTATCTGCATTTTAGCACAAAAAACAATTAAATCAAATCTGCCACAAAACGAAGCAACAGTCTTTTCTGGCCACGTACGTAAAAGCTTGCTTACACCTACGTACATAGGCGTTCACACACAATTACTCTCTATGCGAGTTCAGAGTCTGTTGACTGATTGTTGAAGTTTACGTGCCAGACAGATTAAAATGCAAATTAATGAAAAAAACTAACAAAAAACAACAAAGTCAGAATTCACCAGATAAACAAAGACTAATCTCTGTGACTTTCATCTCCAACCAGTATGGGTAACATTATCGATTGTATTCTAAACAAATAGTTTTTACTAAATCAAACAGAACCATCAACTTTATCTGTCTGAGTCAATATCACTAAAAGTAACAGCAGTACCAACTATTGCAAGAATGTCACCATGGCGTAGTCTGTCCATCCGTCTGTCACACTCAGGCACCACACTAGAGACAAAGGACAAAATAACATGCCACTTGGCAGAAACACTCGTGTGGGCCGCAATTATTACTGCTATTAGGTAAGGTAAAGGTGCTATACATCTACTGGGGCATAGGTGGGGTGCTCATCTTCCTCCCTATCTGTGGCCGTTGAGCCCATAGGTGAATAGACGACTGAGTCCATGGCGCATGGCCAGCGCGACGCCAGACCTACGGTTACCTTCCTAGCCACAGAGCATCACCGCCCTTTGACTGGTACCAAATTACACTGCTTGTTGAACAGAGGCACATGTGTGTGAACAACTTGCCCAAAGTTGTTACCTGGCAGTGCACCAGGTGGGAGTCGAACCTGCAACCTCGGGATTACAAAATCGGCATGCTACTGTTACATCAGCAAGCTTGCTATTAGCACCACAAAGAAAAAAGCTTGGGGGGGTCAAAATCCACACTGTGCTGCCAAGTGCAACCAACCCCTTGCTACTCTACTAATACTAATACAACTACTACTACTACCTTGCCAGATGAGACCATGGTCTACGGCAACGTCAACCTTGTCATAAATGAGATATTGCAGCATGTCTCGTTGAAAGATACTTTCCATCTGTTCCTGATGCAACTTTGCTTCCATCTCCTTGCATTCATCAGTCTTCAGCGCATACATCAGGCCCTACAGACATAGTTTAGCACAACATAGTAGCAATATTAGTAGTAGTAGTAGAAGGAGAAGAAAAAGGAAAAATAGTACGGCACTGTCTTGATTGGATATTAGCCAAGCGGACAGCATCTCTTCTATTCTGTACTGCTCTTTCATCTCGTGCTTCGTTATAATTTCCATAGACAGCTGAAGTCCTAGCACGAGACCAGGGCTACTACTACTACTACTACTTACATTGCCAATGGCAAGGTTGGTGCAGTGCTCGAGCAGGAACATTGCTTCTTGCATGGAACTTGTCACAAAGATACGATCAGCATCCATATCTTCACCCTGCACAATCAGCCCACAATCCACATATGGCAAACAGTAAGTAGTCATAGATGTGTGGAAGTTGGTGGAACCCTTCGTCGACTTGTCTCATTTCCTTGTGTATATCACTTTCCTGATTCACAGACCAAGCCATCTCTCTCAACCACTGATCGGTTGAGCCAAGGTGATCGACAGACAAAGCAACAGGATGGACCGACGAATCAGGAAAGTGATACACATGAGGAAAAAACAAAACAAGTCTACGATTGGAGACATGGGTCCCATGTACTTCCTTGTATCTATGATTACTTATTGTCTACTGCAGTGACAACTGGTGGACAATCATTTCAAAGAAAGCAGCAGCAATTGCCGAAACTTCAACAATCTGTATCAAAATAAAGGTTGTATATTAGTACAGTGTAAACTGTCAGTTCATGTGAAATCATAGGCTGCGAGGTAGGATGACCAGCCATTTCAATGGGAGAACCCAAAATTTAGCCCCCCATATATCCCAAACCACTTAACTTTTCCAAACCAAAAATTGCACAGATGATTACCTCAGGCATATCTAATGAAGTAGCCCGTATTCCAAGATAAAACCAATTTTAAATTTACTTTACGCACAATAAAATAAATAAAATACTGGCGAAAAGTAGAGTTTGGAGACAAAACAGAGCGATTTTGAGTCGCTACATTTAGCGGAAGTTGATAGTATTCATGACGACGCCAGCAGACATTGTGGGTGCTAGTGTTGGGTCAATTTAAATTATTATTGTGGTTTGTCAAAAATGTGACTTCCGTCACAGTAGTATTAGTAGTAGTAGTAGTAGTAGTAGAGATAGGGGTAGGATAGTGGTAGTGTAGGCGTAGGGTTATGGTAGCAATAGGAGTAAGGTAAGTTATGTTAGGGGTAGAGTATGGTAATAGTAAAGTAAGGGTTACTCATAGTCGAAGTAGAAATAGGAGTAGCAGTAGTTGTGGTAGCAGTACTGTTGTAGTGGTTATTCTACTGTTCGATTTTATTCAGCTCTAGATTACTTCCAACGGCAATAAAACTGCAAATATTTATGTAAAAAAAACTGTTCAGTTTATAAAGGCTACAGTGTAATGTCAAAAGAACTTTGCTGACTGTGTAATGGCAAAGTTTAAATTATTAAATTGTGATTCGTGCTGTTTTATATCTACAACCACGATGTCACCCTTACACTGTAGCCTATATAAACTGAACAGTTTTTTTACATAAATCTGTTAATGGATGATCCAGAATCTTAATCGATCATCTACTAGTCACTTCCTCACTCGGCCATGATTCACCTGTCCACAAAATTTCACCCAAATTCTCTCTCTGCAAAATGTTGTCAAATATTTATCGTACAAAAACTCATAAAACTATGCACACGTATAACCTTGAATTCTTCCATGTGTACGATGGACTTCTGGCACTCGCTGATGTTGTCCTGGATGTAAGTCATGTTGTCCCTCAGGGTGTCAATCTGCTCCATCAACTCCGACAAGTTCACTATTTCCTGCACCAGCAATCAGGCTTCAATCGATCAGTCAGCAACGAATGCAGAAGACGTCTCCGCACCTGTGTCCGAGTGATAGATTGAGCACTCACTGCAACTAATGTCTGACTACGATGCTGCTAATCAACAGTTTGCTAACATTACAGCGTTCAACAACTAAAAGTTTCGTAACAGACATATTACTCTTTCACTGGAGTACTACCATGCAGTTGCCTCTGCTGTGGGTACCACCGGTAAACTTCAGCTATTACTCCGTTCTTAATATTTCTCGCAAAATAACAAGTGCTATTTTGTACTAGCAAAAGTTGATTAGATGACAATTTTTAAACTGAAATTTGTTGATACTGAAGCAAAACTACTGGAGTTATTTGAAAATGTAACAAGAGCTTGGTTTCATTGGAGACACGATGTGTATTTACAAGTATGTATTTACAAACAAATTACTACAGAAACTCTTACAATATCAGCAGCAGCTGCAACTGCCTTCTCATGTTTCTTCAGCAGACGTTCCAGTTTCTTGCCAACAAGCTCACGTTGCTTGAAGACACAACAAACAAATCCACCCCAGATGATTACGAATACTGACAGATGAAACCTGCATGCCTTGTGCCGATGTGTATGAGGCCGACTGTCTAGATGTGAGGGTCATACGTGTCCACTGCACTAAGCTCATATTTTTGGATAGATGAGGCATGCTTCACAAGGCATATGTAAACATTTACATGAAATATGCATCATTTGTCTAAAAATGCGACCTTAAGTTTCCACCTTTTAAACAAACTCAGAAAGCAGTCACACCAATTTTCATTTTCCTGCACCTTTTTGCTTTCCATTTCAAAAGCTGTATTGGACGGACGGACAAACATAATAACTGATTATGTGGATAGTGCCATAATAATTGTATGCGACCCATTAGGACAGCCACAGTACAATGACATATCAAATATACGTTTTAACAAAAAATCAATTGAGTTACACAATAGTCAAACTGCTCTCCATCAGAAACGATCTTAGTTTAATGCAGAACTGCATAAATTAGCGATTAATCACACATTTCATGATAAAAAAACTTCAATCATTAAAACAACAGAATGGCTAGTTAGATTTTAACAACAACATCAACAACTAAACAATTATTTACTTACTGAGGTATTTATTTTATTATAAAATTGTACACACAGCACACGTAAAAAAAACTGACAGACCTTCATCCATCGTTCGAGGTCTTTATCAAGGTGCGTTAATGTCTGACGTTTCACGATCACAGTTGATATCTATGACAAAATACAACACTATGCATACTACAACAATGACAACGACAACAACAATAACTGCGACTACTAATACTACTAACACAACAACAGCTACTACTGATGAAACAGCTATACTTGCTGTCGATTAAGTGTAACAAAGTTCAAGCTTGCCTGCATCACCTATCCACCAACCAGCCTGCTTACATACATACGTCGGTCCACGCCAGCGAACTTTCCCTATCCTGTTCGCAGGTTGTCCTGATCTATCTCCATCCATTTCGTTGCAATTCACTGTTGAAGTGTGTGCTGCAGCTAAAAATTGCAGAAAAATCACTAAAACCCCCTATTTTAAAGGTTCAAGGTCGTTCAAGGTCATTCATGTTAAACCATTAAAAGCTTGTCAGCAGTTATTATTACGTTAAGCAACAAATTTACGTCTATCTGCAAGCGCTATACGAGCCAACTGCGGTAAAACGCCAACCTTTTATGGGAGTACCCCTCTTTGATGCCCACGTGCAGAGGCCTCCTTGAACCTAGGGGGTCGGCACTTGAACTGCTAAAATCTAAGTTTAATGCTGAAAATTCCGCATGCAGATTGTCTTGGTCTGTCTCAAGCGATTTCAGCACAATTAACTCTTGAAATGTGTGATGCAGCCCAAAATCGCGAAAAAAATCACTAAAACCCCCTATTTTGGGGGTTCAAAATCGTTCAAGGTCGTTGATCTTGACGTCAATCGAAAGAGCACATTGGACTTCCTATTAATGATTAATAGTAACGTAGGCCCTATCTCGCACCGTTTCTGAGATGTGGCGACTTATTGGCTCAAAATGGCTAATTTTTGTACCCCCCTCTAATTTAGCGCCCTCGATAGGGGTGACTGCTTTAGAATTTCGAAAAAAAGCTTTACGGATCCTAAAACTAGAGTCTTCGTATCAGTCCACGGTGACAATTTCGTGATCCTAGCTTGCGCTGTGTTGACACAATACCGGAGTGAAACAGACAAACGGATAAACGGATGGACGGACGGACGCCTCGATGATGGCTAAGACGCGCGAAGCATTACATGCTGTCATGCGTAAAAATGCAAAACTATTTAAATTCAAACAATTACGACTTTCGAACCAAACCAAATGTTGCAGTAAAAATGATGTAGGATAGAATGATGTAGGATAGATAATAAAAGGAAAGAAATGATTGTCTGACCAGTTTTTCGAGATTGTTCCAAGAGGTTTTGAGAATTCGTGGATCAACATGATGCCATGCACCTTCATCTGTATCAGCATCAAATAACATCATAAGATAAAGTAAACGTTAGGAAAAATATTTCAAAAACGTTAAAAATGTCTTTAGGTGAAAAATTTTACTTATTGTTAACTTTCTTCTTAATTTTTGAATCTCAGGCTCTTATCTCTGCCACAGCTCGAATGTCTTTTAATTTATTTTTAATTTTTCTCCATAACAGCATTGTTCGATTTCTTTCATTTCAGTTCCATTTGAGCCAGAATCAGCTCTCACAGTTCATGTGCCAATTTGAATGCCAGTTTTCCCATTCCATTCAAATTATTCATCATATCCCATGGCAGATAGACAGAGAAGCCTAAAACAGTGAAGAAGAAGTCCTACAGACCCCGTGTTGATTGGACAACTCTACCAGCAGCCTTAGCCGACAAATTAGACTTCTGCTGTCGCCGTAATGCTGACACCTAGTGGAACATGACAAACCTCAATTAATCAGTCACTAACAATGTACAGAAATTCATCAAATAACAGTCTTCTTCAGCTGAACAGTTGACATCTTGGCAACTGCTGTTGCCTTTCTTTTGGAACGATTTCTGTTTGCTGCTAGATGTCGCCAGGATGAACAGTTTGTCACATATGTAAGCAAGTTAGTAAGACCCTCGTCTCGATTTGATGACTTGTCTTGTTCTTTTCTGATGTGTATTAGTTTTTTTTTGTAATTATCTCCGCCAAGGTGAACATAGTGAACACTGGAGGAGATTGAGAGATTGGTTGTTCTGTCCTTCCGTGTTTCCGTTGTTTTGTGTACATAATGACTCATAATACCAATGACGTCATTCCATCAACAGCGCAAGCAGCAACGCTGGCTATTACTTTTCCTCCCTCCCTTTCTCCTGCCGCCATGCAGCTCTTCCTTCTTCCTCCCATTTCCTTGTTGTAGTAGTAGTTGTAGGTATCATAGTCGTAGTAGCAGTAGTAGTACTAATTTTTAAATTACTTTACTTAGTGGAGATATGCACTCTCATAAGTGCCTTCTAATTTTACAAATGTGAGCCCACATAGCTTTACAGCTTACTAGTCCACTTCCACCTGTAAAGCGTTCTTTATAATGAACGAACTAAACTAAAGTATCAGTTTGTTCGCTTAGTACAAGGCAACACTGTAGCCAAAGTGTTCAGAACCATTTCAACTTGCAACCAGCAGTTCAGCTCTGTTGGGGTCAGTCATTTGCTATAAACTAGGCATAAGTTTAATTAAATACTGCATTTAGCAGAAACACATAACACAGAATGCAAAAACATTAGCATACACTGGCATAGTTTCAATGATTTATCTACAGCAGCATGCTCAATATCCTAATAAAGCTTATGCTAGATGCAACCATATCTGTTAGCTTCTAGTCTTCTTGAACAGACAAAAAGATGGACAGACAGGCAGACTGAGAGAGGGAGTGGACAGACAGATGAACGGACGTGTAAGACCTGTAATAAAACCTATAAAAACGTGCAGACAATGCTTACCTCTTCCATCTTTCGTTTCAGAATGACTTCTTTGCGGTTCTTGTCAGCTTCAAGACTCCTGATCTTGCTGTCCTTGGCCTGCTGCTGTTTCTCCAGCTGAGCGATCATCTTGCGGCTTTTCTGCTCCGACTGACGAAATTTTTGTGCCTCCTCCCTCAACTGACGCATCAGCTTCACCTGCCCACATCATTATCAGCTCCCATGTTTTCTTACAGCAAGTTATGCCAAATCCTGCAGCACAATTTGCAAAATTCCGTAGCATTATTAACCCCAAATACCAGCATTGTGTAGTAACATTACTTACTACTCAAAAAAGAGCAATCTAAGTTTACTTGTTACATTTTATCTGCTGCTTAGCTTGTCTATCATACTGTATGCTTGCTTCTGAAATTCAGCCATGTTATTCATAGCACAAAAGTAAGCTTACGTTGACTAGATGTTACTGTTTTAGTCTAAAAATCCCACAATCAGCAGCTGCAGCAGCAAAAGTAATAGAATACCTTGAGTTGTTTCAGACTGGTAAGATCACTGCGAAGTGTGCGTAGTTGTGTCTCATAATGTGATTGGTTACGCAGCAGTTTGGTGTGCTCACGCTTAGCCGCTTGAAGCTTCTTCAGTTCCGTCTGCATTGAGTTCAGTTTCAATGCATACTCCTCACTAATCTTTGACTTTGACTTTCCGTCGCTTCGACCATCACTACTTGCACCTACAGCCAAACAGAGAAACCTCTGATATTGGAAAATAATATGGCGTAGTCCACCCAGACCTAACACTAACCACAACCCAAACTTTGAACTTCTTGCACTAACAAAAAATTTGAGCTAATGCTCACGAGACATGCGAAAGCCTATAGCAGTTCCTATTCACAAAATGTCAGTCTGTCTCCGGTTTTTCAATGCCCTTGGCACATCAAAATATTGACAGACAAGTGGCTACCCCATGTTAATTGCTACACAAAGCAGTGAGCCTCAGACCTGGGGCAATGCATCTTGAATTACAAATAAAGATTCACACATAAGTATAAGAGCATAATATAGGAGCAAAAAGTTTCAACGTTCCGCACCCATATGTAATCAGTAACATTAACTGTTTACTGCATTCCACCAAAAATGAAGTCGATTTCTGCTTGCTGTGCTCAAGGATTAACTTTTGTCTCGCATTTTGTATGAAAATAGACAAAAAACTTAGAGCTTCAAGTCCCCCACCACCAGAGACTCTGTTTCTCCAGTTTCAGCAGCAGCAGCAGCAAGAGTATAGTCATACTGTAGTATTTGTAGTAGTCATAGACCTCTTAAAATAAGGACTGATGGCGACCGTTCTCAGGTCTGCCAACTTAGGTCCATCAGTATTTTTTGTTTTTTACTATAACTTTGTGGACCATTTGTTACAAAATTTTGTACACATATGTCACAGACAACGTGAACAAATGCTGCAAATTTGGTCACTGTATGATTTCTACTTTCTCATATGTGCATATATTGTGGCTAAACTGTACATACCGACATATGGTTTAGCCACAATATATGGACACACGAGAAAGTCGAAATCACACAATAACCAAATTTGCAGCATTTGTTCACGCTGTCTGTAACATACATGTATGTGTACAAAATTTTGTAGCAAACGGGCCACGTTTGACAAAGTAATCATAAAAAAACTAAAAATACTGACGGACCCAAGTTTGCGAACCCAAGCATGGCCGCTGTCAGTCCTATTTTAAGAGGTCTATGGTAGTAGTAGTAACAGTGAACTCTGACTGATGTTGGCAAGCACTTTGTCTCTCTCCTGTTCGGTTTCTCGTATCCTGTTGGCCAGTGTAGATAGTTTCTGTTCGTAATGTGCTCGCATCGTGCGCAGTCGTTTCTGACTCAGCTCGAGCTCATCAATCAGTTTCTGCTTTATCGATATCTCACCCACGACATCCGCAAGCATTGCATTCAACTTCTCCTTCTCTGCAACAACAAAAAGTGTGGTAGTAGTAGTAGTAGTAGTTGTTGTTGTTGTATTATTAGTATCAGTAGTAGTATCTCATCACTCAGTTTCTGCTTTATTGAGATCTCACCCACGACATCTGCAAGCATCAAATTCCTTCCCTGCAACACAAATGTAAATGAAACAGCTCATAAAATGTGGAATATATGTGCTTTACATAGATAAAACAATTGGACAGTTTACCGTTTTGGAAACCAATGACTGCAATCATTGCTGTGAAAGTTAAGTCATGCTTAACTCTACCTTTACTCGGCAGTTAGTACTTAGCTGGCTGACTGTTGGCTGGCAATGGGCCTGCGAACGTTAGGTGACAAATCTTCTCAAAATTCCATCACCATATTCTGCTGCACCACTACGATGCTAACCCAAGACCTGTTGCAATGTGGTCAGCAAATCTACCACTCGACTACTATTCCCCTGCAACCACATCTGCCTTAATGTTAATCTTCAATTTTTACCGTTTGAGTTGAAAACTACTGCTACTCCAGTCAGTCCTGCACATCAATTTTGGTTTTACAGCGTTTTTTCACTTTTGAGTTAGGGAAAGACAGACGTGCAGATGCACAGACAGAAAACAAATAGAAAAGCAACATCTGTAGTGTTGTTATGGTTTTCACACTGGCCGAGGTCAGTCGGTTTCGGTTCAGTTTTGGGGAAAAAACCGTGGTTTCGGTTCTATATGATTCGGTTTTTTGACTAGCACTAAAACCAGCAGTGATGCCCAATGATGACGCGTCCACTTACGATGGTATGCCTGCTAGACGCAAACTCTGTGAGTGGGCAGGCGATGGTGCATTGCTGAGAGAAACTGGAATAGACGGGACAGACTCTTGGTGCGCCCACTAATGATGCATGATTAGTTCAGGCCTGGACGACTTGACAGCATGCATGCCTAGTATAAGACCACTGCACCCAGTTCTAGGCTCTCTATTGACAGCCGTGTAAAGACTGACCCACAGGTTGTGGCTGTGCGAGCATCACTGACTGAGACAGTCGAGCGAGCAAAGGCAAATGCACAATGCTCAGAACGAGTGAGCTCCAGCCAGCGTCCGTCAACGTTCATAACTTCATCATGCATAGACAGAGTTAGGTAGACAGACAGACAGAGATGGGGACAAAAAGAGGGAGGTTTTGATAGGGTTCGATATTGCTAAAAAACTGCGGTTTTGGTGCCGATTTCGAACCGTGACAACACTAAACATATATACTATGGTCTGTCAAAATGGCTGAATAACAAATGATGAGTAAAAATAAACAAACCTTCTTCATCATTATCTGAGTCTGTATCACTTGACAAGGCGTTATTACTAGCTATCACATCCACATCAGCTTTGGCCTACAGACACAGAAACAGTTGCTGCAACATCAAAAATTGTAATCTTATGTAAATTTCTCACAATGACTTGTGATTTTAGGTTTAATGCAAACTGACAGAAAAACCAAAGCAAAATATAAACAGCTGAATGGGAACGTTAAATATTCCATAAAATAGTTTATAACAGTCAAAGTAAAAGAAATGGCAAATGATGCAAACTAAAGAAAGTATGTCAGTCCAGTGCTGACATAATGCGGCTGTCTGCATGGAGCTTCATAACCGTCACCTTTGACCTTGTAAACTAAAAATTGACACAACCGTCAATCCTGCACTAGGCAACATTCACACCAATTTCGTTATTTTTTTTTCAATAGCAGAAACCAACAGACTAACACAAAAAACAGTTAACGGAACAAACTACCTCAGTAGCCTTCAAGTCCTCTTGTTGTTGCTCATTGACACTTTCCATCTCTTGTACACTGTTTACAGCCAGACAGAGACAGACTGTGCAAGTTCTACCAACACAACTGACAATACATAACATTTACAAAACACCTATAAACATTCTCCCAATTAACTTCAGTCAACCAATTACATGGTGATGAGTATTTTTGACTTTAAATTATTTTCTCAATCACATTTTTTCTTTATTACTATTGTTAAAAAGTTTTTGTAAGTTTGATCCAGAAACTATTGCAAATTGTGAAAGGGAGTCTGTACACTTGAGCGACGCTGGACAACAATATATTAGTAATCATGTATCCATTTTTGGCTAGATGAATTCAAACTAGTTTTGCAAATTTCAACTGTCAAAAGCAATGAATACATGCCATGGTTAAAGTGCCACACTTTCTATGCCACTGACAATTTTTAGCCTAAAGCTCTCCTGTGCCTGAAATTTACAAAAAAAAAACGTCACGAAAAGCTAACAGTATTTTAAGTTTAAGCATATTGTGCACAAACCTATAGCTGTTTGTATAACTACTGCTGCCACTTGTTCTCTCTACATGCTGTAGTAGTAGCAGTACAACAACAAAACAACAACTACTGGTATTGTCAAATAATTATATACTTTTTCTAATTTTTAAAAATTAAAATCTTGACATTTCAACGTACGCTGACGCCTTCATCAGAAATGTGTGTCGACTTGTCTCTGCAAAGTGTCATTTCAATGAAAATGAGCTGAATCACAGAAAAAGTACGACCCTGTGTCACGATTCATGCACATATCTCTGCTTTTGCAAATCGCAGTAGCCTATTTGATCATCTAGTTGTGGTCCGGTGGTCAGATTCATGCTTCTTCTCCATGATTCAGCTAGTTTCCATCGAAATGACACTTTGTGAAAAAGAGTCAACACACATTCAAGATTTTAACTGAAAAGTTAGAAAAAAGTATATAATTTTCCGACAGTATGTCTACTGTACAACCGATTAGTTTATTCAGAAAACTATTACTAATACTAGTACACTGTGTCTCAAAAAAAAAACATCCCCGACATTTTGGATCGTAACTTGAAAAGCAATGACCAGATTCTAGTAATTTTTGACATTCATATTCCTGACATAACTTTCCATCAAATGACCATTCAGTTTCCCACCTCACCCAATGTATGCTTCTGCACTACATAGGGAAAGCAGATCAAGCGAAATATGCATTGAAATAGACAAAAAACCTGAAAAAAACATCCCCGACATTACCGATGGTAACTTGAAGAAAGATTAGCAGATTTTAATAATTTTTGGCAAAAATATTTGTGACACAACTGGCTATTAAATAAGTGTTTTAGTTCCCACCTTACCCTACGTCTGCTTCTGCACTACCTGGGAAAAGCAGACCAAGCATAATAAGTGTTAAAATGAATCAAAAACGTCAATAAATTCCATCTATTCTAATCTTTGGGCCCCAACAGGTGGTCTATTACGAGGTTTGACTGTCATGCAGCAGTGTGTCTACCAAATGAAGTTGAGAAATATTAGTGAAATCAAGAAGCGACTGGTACAGCCTGGATTGATCTGGAGCAAAACTTTATCAATACTGCTGTCAATGAATGGAGAAAGTGTCCCCTTGTCTGTGTTCGCATAGTGGGCCAACACTTCAAGCAATTTTACTACAGGCAGTTGAAAAATGAAAAACTGGATGAAATGTCAGCCAAAGTGTCAGAAATGTGAACAAAATGTGTTTTGTGCGTTATGTTAATTAAGCAATCATATCACATTGGATAAGAAAGTGATATTTCGCTGGTTTTGTTTTCCCCAGGTAGTGCAGAAACAAACGTTGGGTGAGACGGGCAACTAAATAGTCTTTTGATGGCAAGTTGTGTCAGGAATATTCGTACCAAAACTTGTCAAAATCTGATAATTGGTTTTCAGGTTACTGACGAAAATGTCGGGGATGTTTATTTGAGACACACTGTATTTCTATCACTATGATTATGACTATGACTACCACTACCATTACCACAAACACTAGCACTACCACCACCACTGCTAATAATACTTGTCTAGTAGACCTGGTTTTCATTCGGTTGACATCCAGTCTGGCCTCTTCAAGTAGCCTTTGTACGTGGTCATCTGGATCCTCCCAGCTGGAGTCCATCAGGAACATGGACTCCGTGAATGATGATGATGACAGCACTGGTAGAGTGGATCGTGACGTCGGAATGGTGGACTGGCGAAGCGACTCAACCAGAGATTCCGACTCCACTAGACTTGCCCTGTCACATAGTTAAACAATAGCTGTTTCACAATGTCATGCACAGAGTGTCAAAAATTTAGATAGTGTCCCCTTAGCTTGAGAGAAAGTAGTGCTCTCATTGTAAATAGCACGAAAGAGACTTTCAAAATGGAACAATTTCTAACTCTGAAGGTCTCATGACCTTGGCCTTGCATCGGGTCACTTGGCATTCTGTCATGTAGCACTCATTGACCATTGTGTGAAATTTTGCTTGAGTCTAACTACCCACAAAAAAAATTCTGTTTGCAAACAAATGGATATATGGACCAGTTTTATCAGGCTGACCAAGTTAATGAGTCTTCGAGCTACTGAGCGTCACCTACCATATGTGATCACACACACCTGCCACCTGACACAAGTGAAGGCACTCTACCTTAACCCCAGGTAGAAGGCAGTAGTTGATTAGTGGAAGACTGAGTTGAGCTTGGTGGTTAGTTACTACCTATATATAGACCGATGGCAAACAGTAGCATTCACCCATCAAAGTTGTAACTGGGTACAGCATTAAACAAATCTGATGATAAAAACCGACACATTAACAACAACTACACCAAACTATCATCAAATGCACAAATGAATGAGTGAGTAAGTGAATGAATGAATTACTGAATAAATGAAGACCTTGCAATTTATATCCCGAATTTAATCCCTCGTCTTCAGAGCGAACAATTGGTTCAACAAATTTCTGAAATTCAATGTCAGCCATAAAAGCTCTCGCCAACTAATCTCTAAATTCACCTGAACGACTGAATGAATAAGTAACTGCATGAACACAAGAGTGAGTGAGTGAGCGAATGGATGAGTACTATACCTGAGCTGTTCAGCCTGTTGAACATAGCCTTCAATCAGCTGCTGTACCTCACTGCTTGCAGCATCCCCATCTGCTTCAATCATGCAAACATCACCATGCAAACCAACCATGTCACTAGAAACTTCTGTGTTTCGACCCAGTGCCAACATATTATGCGAGCGTCCACCCACGGCGATGCAATTCAAACCCCAGACCATAATCTTTCAAGCTAAAAACTGGGGTGCCGATTACTCCTGCCTTAAGAAATGTTCATACCAATTTTGGCCTTGCCATGCAGTCCAGACAGATCAACAAGCCCGTAGTGTGGGTGGTCTATTAGGATGACAGTGACGGCAAATGACAATGTTTATGCTGCTTGAACCATCACACTGGCACTGAAGAGTTCACTCAGTTCGTTTGATGAATGTAGTACAGAGCTGATCTTGAGATTAAATCAACTGGCTTAGGCCACAGATGCATCCTAAATAAGGTGCTATGGTATTGCAGAAGAATCACCAATTACTACTACTACTCAATATAAAGAATGAAACATTAACTACTCATATACTAACAACAAAGAGCAAAAAAGGTATTCACATTACAATGGTGCAGTCCAGTCCAATGCACTGAATGAGACAAAACATCAGTTCTGTTAAATGACAGAAGTAATACCCAATCGAAGTAACTGTGTTACAAATTATCGGTTTCAGCCAACATTTGTCTGTTGACACTACATCTACAAAAGATAAAACTAAATTATGACTACAGTACAGTTACTTCCAAATCGCCCAGAGCTAAGTCAGAGTCCAAGTCGAGCACAGAGCCAAACTACTACTACTGGTCTACAACTACTACTACTACGATGATGATGACAACAGCAACAACAACTGCTACTACTAGGCCCCTACTATTACTACAACTACTATCAGTACCTGTAGCAGAGATGGCTAGTCGGTCTCTGTCAGCCTGTAGTTGTGAGTTACGTGTGGTCAGTAATTCTACGGTGTCCTGCGAGGCACGTAGTTTCTGTCTCAGACCGAGGTTCTCAGCTCGCAGCATTGAATTCTCTTTCACTGCATCATCCACCAACTCACCATCACCCAGTGGCCTCTGTCCCTGTCAGTCACAATGATAGAGTAGATACTGAATGGAAAGATGAATGATGGAATGAATGAATAAATTAATGAATAAATAAACAAATAAGTAAATGAATCAAATCAATAAAATAATCAATGACGTTCTCTTTTACAGTATCATATGCCAGCTGAGATCAGCTACCCCCATGACACGTTGTACACATGTGGACTTGGATGACGATGAGAAAAAATCAGACAAGTCTACAAGGTAACCAATGCACAAGTTCTACAGCAAATACAGAAAAACAATTCAGTACAGAACCACAAGCTCAGAAAGATAGAACATATCTTAAGACATGACACGTTAGGCATAGTAACAAGTGCATATAAGTAAAAAAATATGAAGAGAGAAGCTAAAAACAGGAGCCAATTGTCATAAACCTGTCGTTTAGCAGAAGGCCAAAGAAGAACAAAGGAAGTTACCATTCTGTACTGCATGAGCTCGTGTTGCAAGGCGATGATTTCAGCCCTCATTGCCCCAAGCTGTCGACTTGCTGTGTCCTGATTCGCCACAAGCTAACACAACCGCAACAACACTTGTGTTCTACCAATCTTTTCAACAGTAATCATAGTGATAAATCACTTATTGTAAATTCACACATTTCATCTGGTCATAGTTACAATCAGTCATTCTGCATTGTTGAACACTGACAGTGCATTACAATGTCCGGAGTTGTGAAAAAAGATGAGCCTGAAGAGCCTTGTGAAGAGCCAGAGCAGAATAAAGTTTCTGATGTGGGAAAGAATCTAATTCTAGATGCCTGGACCGCAGACAGAGAAGGAACACTTCCTGACCTGGGTCGATCTCTGTCTACATCTTACACCACATTTCAGTTTTAAAATGTGTGCTACTAAGGTTTTATTTTATTTTTCATTTTATCTTTCATTATTCTATATTTCTACAGCTGTACATTATGGCACCCCTATGTGCGGACGAGGGATGCCACAGACGATAAAAAGTTTTATGATATACTGGTAATGTAATATGATATATGTATGAACAGAAACTTGACAGTGCGTAGCACCTTGTTCTTGATGTTGCGTGCACGGTTGGCATACTTCAGTGTGTTGAGCGTCTCCACAAAGTCACAGTCTGATGGTGATATACATGCTATCATAGTCGTATTACTACAACAAACAATACTACTACACTACTACTATCCCTGCTGAATGCTGATGTTACTATTAATAGTACATGGTGCCACAAAGAATGGTTAGGGCGCTCGAAAGATTGCTGGTTCAACATCCAGTTGGGTTGCTATCAAGTGGTTATTACCTGGATGAGCGACTGTCTACAGACAGATAAACCATTTCTGTATATAACCAACACCAAGTTCAACTTAGCCTTCCATCCCTCCAGGCTAGGCAAATCAAGTACCGGCCTGTCTAGCAGCAGTTAAAGCATGGTACATTCACCTGTGTTAAGTGGTAGACATAACAGTGTGTAATCTCATCAATTATGACCAACAGGCATAAATGAATGAGCAGTTGTGTGCATTGTTGGCAACATAATAGGTTATATCAGAGACCTTTCTTTCAAAGCATCACTACTACAACAACAACAACAACAACAACAACTACTACTACAACCTGTTGCCGCCTAGTGAGTCCTGTAGTAGTCGCGTAAGTTTTGAGTCTCTGTATGGCACATGACAACCTCTCTTTTCTTCATCACCCAGTGCTGATATGACATTCCCCAGTGACAGCTGCCAACATCCATCATTAACACCATCAATCAATCACTGACACAGATGATCATTCAATCAACAAATCAACAAATCAGTAAAATAAGTAAGTAAGTAAGTAAAATGTAAATTTACATAGTGCATATTGTTAAATTAAACCCTAATGCACTTATGTTTAAACAAGCCAAAGTAATAAAAACTGCTGCTAGATCCACTAGCAGAGATGCAGTATCAGTCTCCAGACCGTCTTGAGACATACTAATGTCTCGTCTCAGTCCAGTCTCAAACAAAATGTTCAACGTTTCAGTCTCATCTCAGTCTCGACTCAAAGGTCTCTGTCCACTAGACACAAGTTAAACGAAAGTCCAATCCAGAAACTGACATATTGTGTGGCCAATACTCAAAAAGTAGCCCACCAATGAAACTGGCATATAAAAAATCTTCGTAACAGTTGTGCTTTAATCAGTTTATCAGTGTTTGATAAATGGTCAGTGACTGATTATTGTATCTGCTGTCTTGTAACTGCTCAACCATTCATGGCTGCATGCTCAACGTTATCGGTTAGACAAGAAACAACAGTAGAAATGACAGTAAGTATCATACAAGGCCGCAGTTAATGGAGATTCCTTCACGTGCTCTATCACCCGTGGCTCCTGTACGCTTCAGACGTTCTGAGCCAGCCAAGTCAACAAAGTTGAACTTTGCCGTCAGCACCTCCACGTCATTGCTGCCTTCCACCTTCACACACACACACACACACACCATAGCAGCAGCAGGTAAGTAATTCATGCAGTTTATTGAACACTATCAGATGAACACGCTTACAATAAAACCCTATATGAGAAACCTGCAACTATGCAAAACCATAAGACAGTGACAAAAACATGAATACAGAACAGTAAAGCAATTAAAGATATCCAACGCAGACTAAATGCCATACAATAAAGCAAATTTTCTCCTTATTAAAATCAATCAACTAATCAACCGATCACTCATCAATCCGTCAATCCCTCAATCAATCAGTCGATCAATAACCTCAACAAGCCTGACGCGGTGCTGACGTATAAGCAGAGTGAATATGGCATGTGATCGTGAGGACTGGGTGTTCATGTTGGTACTTGCAGTTGTACGAGACAATGTTCCTGCTCGCAGGATCTGCAGAGTCTAGACACATCAGCAACTGGCAGCTAAATACGTGTACAGTGGAATAAACCATAGCTGGTACAACCTGATCAATGTAAAACATCCCATTATGTGAGATAATTTACAGCACTACATATGCAGTGGGAACATTACATTTCAGCCAAATATTGGTCACATTCCCTCAAGACTATGGTCACCAATGTTGGGGCTCCGAGCAGTAAATAGTCTAAGCAAATTATTTATGTATAATTATTTTTCTATTCACACAAATTAAAGTTGTGTTACTTGAAAAATAAGTAATTAAATACATAAATAATACAGCACAATGCATGACTGATATCTCAATGCTACCTAAAGCCAAACAGGTGTCATACAACGTAAAACTGCACCATGAATGAAATGCTTTGTGTGGTAATAATAATTATAATATAAATATAATGACGACAATACCTCACGCAGTGAGGTGACCGATCGTGCAGTGAGTCCCACAGTACAAATGTTTCCCTGTGCATCTTCATGAATCTTTATATGTGACTTCCGACCCTAAACACAAGTTACACAACATCATAACTAAAGTAATGTCTATCAGTGTGCAATATTCACTGTAGCACTGCTTTCAATACAATTAACTGTTTTCAATAAATTACAAATTACAACACCAATGTAAAAAGTGTCTCAAATAAATCCCAAAGTACTGCTGGAATAAACAGTTTTCCAGTATGTACCTTGTCAACGGGGTCTTTGGTAACATCCAGCAAATCAAACACTTCTTCATTGTATAGCTACAAACAGTCAAGCCGACAGAACATGCAGCAATATCAGCAGAAGTTAAGTAAGTAAATAAGTAAATAAAATCCACTACAGTGCACACTGTCAGCCAGTTAGTAGCCAAATCTGAGACACCTGTGTGTGTGATGCTAGGGGAATTAAAGGCCTGCTCCAAACAGTAGGCCTATGCTTTAACAAGACCATGAAAGGTGAGTGATGATAAACAAGCATGAATGCTAGAAAGAAGACAGAAACCACGCAGAAGGCAACAGCTGCATGAACCCAAGGAACTGATGACAGATGTCAGATCGAATCTAGAAAAGCACAGAAAACGTTCAGTGACATGGTAGGTAGCTAAGAATAACAACTAGCAGACATTACATGAACTCGTGGGAAAGTGAGTGAGTTTGTAAGTACAGTTTCCATATCTTACTCGACACATTATAAGTCACTCTATACAGTCAAGTTTTCCTAGTGGTATATTCCAGATGTTACTATAAACTAAAATTAAGTAGGCATGCACTGGTGCATGACAAGACATGAAAATGAACATTTTAAGCATTTCTGTTCATTTTAGGCAATGGTGCATTCCATCTTTTCTGTTTAATTTATGTTAAGTATAAGTATACTTACATACTTACTTACTATTTGTGTCACTGCTGCAAGTTACATACCATCAAACAAAAATTCCAAGATGTAATGGCATACCTCCATGAACTGGGCATTGACTCTGAACTCGGGAGGCATTTCTCCTCGGTCCTGTGCAGCCTGCTGTGTCTGTTGTATGTCAATAAACAGCTGTTCCAAGGCACGGGGAATTATACCAACCACGTCATCGCAGTCTCCCCCGCAAACGTCAAATGCTGTTCCCATTGTGTACGTCTTTCCTGAACCAGTCTACAACGAACATTCATAAAGATATCAAAGACTGTTAGGGCATTAGCCTTGCTAAGAAAAAGCAGTGGATTCAACTCCCAGCCAGTTCAATTGCAGTCTGTCAACTGATTATTAAAGATTTCGGTTGGCTAATTGACTGCCAGATAACTAACCCACGAACACATGACCAGACTGTATTTGCGTGTTTAAGCTGTCTGTTTTTAATGTTTTAACCTGTTGTAAACGATAGTTTTCTTAAGTTAAAAAGTACTTTTTGTTAGTCGTGCTTACCTTTCGCACAAACCATTGGACATTTTTCCTAAATGTCTGCATATTTTTAAAAATGTATTCCATGTCTGCATTCTCAGAAGTTGCATATGTCAACTTTCGTTAGACGAATGATGTTGATGAAGTTATTCGCACACATGTGCCTATGTCAACAAGCAGTAAAATTTTGTATCAGACAAACGTTAGTTACTCTGTGGCTGGGAAGGTAACTTTAGCACTGGCCGACACCAGATAGTAATGACAGCCTGTACGTCACCTGCAGACTGACTGCTTGGAAACTGGGATTAGCTCTGGATGCTACACTAGTACCTGTCTATGGGACTTTACCACAATACACGCCTTTGGCATGTACATATGTACTGTGACTCTACCTACTGACAACAGTAATTATCAGTCATAAATAGCACTTGAAACATTTCTGATAAATAATGACAGCCACATGCTGTCTGGCACAAACCGAAAGTTATGTTAAACAGATGAAATCTGTAGAACCAAAAATATCACATAGATCCAGTAGATGTTAGAGAAAAAACACAAGATTCATTGCTAAATTATTTTGCAGCATTTATTTCATTATTTCAAACTATCACTTTCCTGACAACCACCAATTTGTTATAAAGGCATCTAATTGTATGAGAAAAGAATGCAAAAATATAGTGCAAATGTCAAAATAACCTGTCCATATGCCAAAATTGTAGCATTGTAGCCATCAAAAGTTCTGAAACAAATAACACATTTTAATATTAAAATCCTATAAAATCAAAAGTGATAATCTTAACGACTGAACCTAATCATTTTACACATAACCATTCTGGTAATAAACTTTCAGTTTTTACACCTGACACTAAATACTAAATCACCAACTGCCCCTACTTCATCACCAAAACCTCATTTTTGTTCATTCTGCCATAAACACATTTCATCTGGGTTTGTTCTGCTTGCTTAATTATATTTCACCAGTAGTTACTACATAGTTTAATTTTTCTACATGTTCCGAAAATTCTAGTTCACATTGTTTCAAAATGAAAACCAATAATTTTTGTTTTTGCTTTCATTTAAAAGTAGCTATCAAAATATATCCAATTGGGATGGCCATAAAACATAAGTAAATAAATGAATAAAACTAACAACAGTAAAAACTGACCCATCGATGAGTTTGCTGGCACAAGTGCTATAGACCTGTTGCTGTCCAGTGTCCATGTCAAAGACATAGTCAAATGTAAATGCTTTGTCCATTCCAATCATAACTTGTGGCTCACCGGGAGTTACCATGGTACAGACGCGACACATCTCGATACGTTCACGTGCTAACTGAGGCCGGATTCTGCACCGACACAAACGTTTAACATTACAATTACAACACAGCTACAACCAAGCAGTCATGTATGCTGAAATTGGAAATAAGCAACAACTGAGACTCACTCCCTCCCTTCCTCCGCTCACGCCCATCGATTCCTCTTCCTTTACATCTCCAATCACATCTCTTTTCCTTCTCCTCCACTAATAATCATAATCCATATGCATACCATATAAATCATAACTTATAACCACATAATATACAGCTTCCAGAAAAAAAGCTGTAATTTTATAATACGAAACTTGTTTTATCGAAATGACTGACTGTAACGTATTGAATCACGCACCTTACAGCCACTTTGACACTGCTTTCTGTAGACGCGTCCATTGCGTTACTGCCGCGAAACGCTCAACGTTACTGATGCAGTTAATTCGTTCACTAATTCATCTCCTAGCAAATAATGACGTGCGTGTTGTTGCAACTTGAAACGCAACACGTATATAACACGCAAAAGCATCTAACATCTCGCATCAGCTGCGGCTGCTGCGCGATGTAAACAAATAACAAACAGCATTCACGGAATAAATAAGTAAATTAATGCCACTCAAGTCCACGACGTGTGACTACTTTCCTTTCAGTTGAGTTGCGCTGTTGCCAATTGCCACCGTGTATACCGGAATTGTCTGTACTGAGTGCTGACTTTAGACTGTATTTATGTCTTTGCGTCCGTCCGTCCGTTCGTCTGTTTGTGACTTTGATCATTTGCGACTACACATTTTAGGCCGCCCTGAACGGTTGTTTCCAGCAGTCCCGGTAGTTCCTGGCCTACTTCTGATGTTTTACTTTTTAGACCGTCTATCACTACGATGTTACAGCAAAAAATGTTTAACTCTAAATAATGCCACATGGTTTGTTAACTTACAGCTTAGGTTCACAAAATTTGCAAACCACTGCAGATACATCTACAGGGTGGTCCAGCTAAAGTGAAGCCAACTTACATTTTTGCTGATAACATTTGAATGCATAGTTAAAATTCCCAATGATTTTTTGCAAAATGTGATAACAGTTCAGACACACACATTGGGAATCATAAAAATTTAATATTGTTTGTCAGATGGCGTAACCAGGTTAGGTATTTTCTCCCTTGTTACATCTCTCATTTTACTGACTTA
>Ga0056128_1001474_pt1 | contig 26310 bp, 18 predicted proteins | sample WorMetLIZISLAND2_FD_71113 | JGI IMG/M metagenome (GOLD analysis project Ga0056128, IMG submission 71113) | Marine gutless worms symbiont microbial communities from Max Planck institute for Marine Microbiology, Germany - Olavius geniculatus... ... | reverse complement strand
TGGATTTTAACCTTTAAAATGTGACATCTGGTGGCAACAAATTTAATTATTTTCCATATAATTAACTGATCAAACCTGCTACTTTGTTTGTAATTACGCAATCACGAGGGATGCTGAGTGAGTGCTGCATGCATGGGGGTGCTAAGGGCTTCTCTTAGTACCGGTGCTGAAAAATTTGAGTAGGGGTGCTGAGCACCCCCTAGACCCCGTCTGGCTACGGCCCTGCATTACAGACAGACAGACGACAGACGACACATCGTACCCAAGGCTCGACCGAACGGTCCGCCTATAAAATCTATTCATATTATTTTCGCAGTATTTTCGTCGTACGCATGCAGGACGTCATGAGATACTGGTTGGACGTTGGCGTAGACGGGTTCTACGTGCATGATGCGGCGCATCTGGTTGAATCCGTGGAGCCGCCGTATGCTGCTGACGCTGCTGCATCGGCGTCGCTCTTACGACGTTGGAGACGATTGCTGGACGAATACAGTCTAAACGACGGCAGACCAAGGTATAACACAACAGTCAACACTCCTCTATGGCCTACTGTAAAATGCAGCGATTTCTGTTTTTTTTTGTTATTCGTTTTCATTGTATTGACTTGTAAGTTGGCAATTGATGTGTAAGTGTTGTAATTTTCTGTTTACGCCAAGAGATAAATGATTACTTACTTACTGCGCTAACAAAACATTGAAACTTCTAGCAAAATGCCGAACAAGTTGGTAAAATGAAACAACGCACAAGGTGGCCCAAAAATTTTACCATTTTATACGTCTTAACTTTAATCGAATATTAACCGATTTTCTTTACTAGTCTCTACTGGATATTCGGCTTGAACGCCGATTTCTGCTTCACAGTCGTTTACGGCTTCACAACTGTTTACAGTAACCGTTGTGTTACATTCGGGGATGCGGATTGGGCCGAAGTGATACGGCCTCGGCGCAGGGCATGTGTACGTCCCGAAGAGACATGTTTGTCAGGAGTAGGCCTGAACTAAATGAACACTAAACTGACTTAACTCAACTGAACATCAACGCGGCGCGGAATATCTCAGTAACATATATTGTGAAATTTTAGCAGTGGAGATTCTGGTCGCCGACAACAGTTGCCTTCCGCTACAACCAACGCAGCTGTTGTCGTGAGGACTCGGACCCAGTTCGGAAAGCGCGCCTTCTCCGTCTGCAGTCTGAAAATCTGGAAGCGGATTCCACCGCACATCAGAAACATTGAATCAATTCCGGCTTTTCGCAAGGCCCTCAAGACTTACCTATTTGCTAACTGAGAATGTAATGCACTATAAGCCTAACTGTTTTGTAGATCGGGCAGTTTACAGATAACATTAATTATTGATTGAACTGGCTACGTGTGGTTGTCAGAAGCAAGTACTACCCGCGTCTGCTGATCGCCGACGTGTCCGGTGACGTAGCAGCCGAGAGCGTGGCGTTCTCGTCTGCTGATGAAGAAGGTCAATCGGCGGCGCATCTCAGCACTAACTTAGCCCTGATCGCTGGATCATCGTCATCATTCACGGGTCGCGATTGTCAGCCCGACTGCAGTCAGCTGCTGAAACGCATCAACCGTCTTACCAGTGCCGCGCAACGCGCGCGAGTCTGGCCCTGCTGGCAGGTACGCCAATAAAAACAGCGTAAACTCCATCATTAGCCATAACACCCATACCAACGGCTTCTTGCGTTTAAAAAGTAGGGGATGGACACAATTGCAAATGCAAATTTCCGACAAAGGATATTACGGGTGCTAAAATTTTTAGTTTTGTCTCTAAATGGGGATTTTCAGCACCACATTTTGTACTTCTGAAAGATAAATTTCTGATAAGAAAACATTTTTCTGACAGACTGAAATTTGAAGGGGGGGTGGGGCAATCACATCCCCCTATCCACCTGCCCTGGCGCCATTGGCTTATAAGACATCGCTGATACACGTTTTTCTTGTCCTCAGCTGGACACCAGTTTACACTGCGAGACGACGGATACGAGACTAGTGCATTGTGCGATGTGCCTGTTTACGGCCCACTTTTCGCTGGTGCTTATTGCATCTACTCACGGCGGGATGGCCAGGCTGAGTTGACCTCTGATCTGGCATGTAATTATAGCAACAAAACAGCCCAATTGAGACAGACCAAATATTATCAAAATGAATCTTACGTTATTTCAGGTTGACGTTACCGTTATTTTACGTTTTCACTATTAAGCAGTTAAGTATAGTTAACTAACTGGCTAACCAAATTAATAATTAAAAGTACCTAATTAACTGGCAGTCGACAAAAACCTACAAAAGTGGAGCTCAGTTGGGAGGAAGCACCTGGAAGCAGGGGTTGCAGCTTTTGACAGTCATGTTTGGCCCAATGTGTCCAGTTGTGTGCGGGGGATGAATAAAGGCCAAGGTCACTTATAATTATGGGTATTAAGGTAAACTGAAAAATGCGTCAGCTGTGTGAGTAAGTAAATAAGTAAGTAAGTGAGTGCGTAATGTATATAGCGCGTTAACTGTAATAATCTGGAACGCTCTCGATATGCTAGTAGAACGAAAAGTAATGTTCAATGTACAGCTTGGAAACGAGCGAACGAGTCGCGTGGCGAGTCGTTTTGGGGATGAGTTCGTGAACGCACTCAACATGTTGCTGCTGACGCTGCCCGGCACTGCACTGACGTATTACGGTGAAGAACTCGGCATGGTCGATTCTCCATCAACGGTCAGTGACATCCGTTGCTCTTTCGATTCGTCCGTGCTCTGGTGTCGTACGTGCCAAAAAACAGGGATAATTGCCCCCCCCCCGCTCCTTAACTCTCTCCTAAATTCTGACCTGTCCGAAAATTTTCTTCCCATCGGAAAATTTTCGTCGGAAATAGCTAAATTCGGCGTTGAATACCTCCATGTTGGGAAAATTCTGTTGCGCAATTAAAATTCTGAGCACCTGTTATTTTCTTTGTCCGAAATTTGCAGCCGACTGTCGAAAAATTACAACTTCCTGTTCCGCTTGCATTACTAACTCACGACGTCTGTGCTGCCACTGCCAGTATGCCTAATGATTTGATGAATAAATCGTGAAACTGAACAGTAGCAGCTACCGGGCTTAACAATCAATATCATCGAGAGGAACAGAAAAAAAGCTGGATAATGATAACCGACTGAAACTCGACAAAACGCGAAAAAACGCTTACAGCGTATCACCTAGCAGTTTATGATGAAAATGCTGGACGGAAAAACACGTTTTGAGCCTGAGTACCGGAGTCGAAGATTTAGCTCCATGTAAATCTTTCTCCCGTTTCTTTCTGTTTTTCTTTCCCTCTTTCTGTCTCTCTCACCGTCTTGCTGACTTGCTACCTGTGCTCAATGCCAGTTATAAGGTGTTCACACGATCCAGCAAACGTCCAGCAAACGTCCAGCATTAGCACGTATATTTTGAATACATTTGCTGGATGTTAGCTGGACGTTTGCTGGATCGTGTAAACACCTCATTAGTGTCGATGTTGATGTTGGTTTCAATAGGATGGCAGAATGAAGCAGCGAGCGCCGATGCAGTGGTCGAATGATAGACACGCCGGATTCACGACAGCTAACAACACCTGGATATCGCCTGCCGCTAACTTCCACACCATGAACGTGCAAGTAGGCTATGATCAGATTGTTAAAGGTTAAAGTTATGCGTAAAGTTCATCAGAATACATTTTTTTATATTTTAATGCTTTCGTTCGGCGTTTCGGCGTTTCCGAAAAAGGCAGCTGTGGCGGTATGAGTCTATTAAAAATTATGTAAAAGGTTAAAAATTGCGTATAGGCCTGGCACAGGTAAACGCGCCCCGCCTTAATCCCCGCCTTAATCCCAGCCAGACAGGCTGGTAGTTGGTGTTCGATTCATTTTCCCCGGAGGGATGGAGGACTGAGTTGACCTTAGTGTTAGCTCTATTACCGCAGACAGCGGCCACTTAAGACTAGGTACTGTCTGCGGGTAGCCACAGTATGACAATATCATGCATGCAGAAAACGCACAAAACCAGTGTAAGCTTGAAATTTGACTCATGACCTTGGTATTCAATAGGTTTTTTATAGGTTGTCGGGGAACATGTTCGTGCAAAATTTCACCAAGCTGAGTGCAGCGGTTCAAGAATATCGCGTTGACAAAGAGACAGCGAAACGGAGAAACGAAAAAAACTTAGCGATGATGCTGATAACAATACCGTAGCTCCTCCGATTCACAATGACGGTGTGTCGATGTCGCTGTGCCAAAATTAATGTTTACATTTTACATTGCATTTTACATTACGTCGCTACTGCGGACAGTAAAACAAAAAGCCCAGTTGTCGCTAGAACAGCCGACCGCACTGGTTGTCAGTGACCTTCAAGGTCATCCAAGGTCGATGATTTTCATCTCATCCGAAAGGGCGTATATGCTATTTCCTATTAGTGATAATAGTAACCTTGGCCATATCTCTCACCGTTTCCGAAATATGGTTAGTTCTCCGTTAAAAACACGCATTTTTTCTACCCCTCCATTCAACCCCAAATTTGAAAATGTTCCTCTTGCACTAAATCGCTGACATTTTGCACTCATAGGTTTAAGGCACATGGCTAATTATTCATGTAAAAGTTTTTCCCTACGACCTAACGTTTAGCCACAATACATCCATTACTGGCGACGACGACGGACGGACGGACGGACAGACGACAACAGTAGGCTACCATAAGCTCGACCGTTACGTAAGTACGGTCGGCTAAAAAGTATACTTGCTATATTTTATTCACTGCAGATGCAGCGAGCGCATGGTGCCGGTGTGACAAATATCGACGTCTATAGACAGCTAGTCGAACTGCGCCAGGAACCTTCGTTCCAGTGGGGAGCTTTCCACGCCGGCTCCCGTCAATCCGTCTACTTCCACGTGCGTCAAGCGGCTGGATTTCCTGGATTCCTGGTCGCCGTCAACCTCGGATCAGCGCCCGCCGCAGTTAACCTGGTATCTAAAAATTAAGCTTTATTCTTCGGTTTAAACCTTTTATCCGTGGTTTGAATATTACCAAACCTATTAACCTATCAGCAACGTAGCACGTCGTGAGTCTGTTATGTAGTACCCCGTTTACACGATAAAGCAAACGTCGATCAACCGTCGAGCAAACGTCAAGCAAACGTTGGGCAAACATCGAGCAATTAAAGCACACGTCGTGCACGTGTATTCTGTATACATTTGCTTAATGTTTGCTCGATGTTTGCTTGATCGTGTAAACGGGGTATAAGCCCAATACCGCCGCACACTTGTCGGTTACTAGCACACGGAATAATGCATAATGTTTCGCAGTAGTGGTGTTGTGGCTGTAATAATAAAAAATGAAATGTATTAGCATTGAATTAAATTTCATTTGCGTGGCGTTGGCCCAGTCTCAAACGACGTTAGTGCCAGCAGTATTACACACGAATATGAACTGTGAATGAGGGTTTTTCCGGCCAACTGGCGTATTTAGGGTCCTAAACCATGAGTAGTAGAATAGGGCCCTGGTTTCACATGGAACGAAATAGTTGCAAAATGTTCGGAAACGTTTTAGCACTTTGAACGTACATGGGCCAGTGTCGATGACATGCGGTAGACGGGTGGTTAAGTGTAAGCTTAGAATAAAACAAGCCGGTAGGCGAATCGATTGGCGACTGTTAGCCTATATACAAATTAATGATACAACAAAAGCCGCTGCAGACTGCGAACAGACACCGCCGCAAACACGCTGCTTGAATTTAAGGGTCGAGAGCCAAAAAAATTAGCCGACCGTACTTAAGTAGTGGACGACCTTTTGGTATGACTTGTCGTCCGTCCGTCTGTCACGGATGCATTATGTCTAAACGGTGCGAGATAGAACCAAGGTTGCTATTGATCATTAATATAGCATATACCCTTTCAGGAAATGAAAATCATCGATCTTGGATGACCTTCAAGGTCACTGACAACCAGTACAGTCGGCTATCCTATCGATAGCTGGGCTGCTTGTTGCAGATGTTATATTTCAGTCAGAAGTGGAAACCCCGTCGGCGTTCCAACATGTAAAGTATAGGCCTATGTCAAGTCATTAATATCATCATTCTGCGCAGGGTCAATCTGGCTGCGTGCCTCCAATAGCAGTGGTGGAACTGACGACAAGCAACTTCAACATGGAGCGCTACTTTGACTACGCCGTCGACACTCGACTGGCACTGTCCAACGTCTATCTCCGACCGGGCGAGGGCGTTGTTCTACGATGGAATGCCAGTGACGACGCTGAAAACACACTGTCATGTCGGCTAGCTGCTACGCTGGCTGCTCGCTAATGGCCAATTTACACCTACAACTGTCAGAGTTGAGACGCGTCGTAGGTGTGGATTGGTCATAATGCCGACTTGTAGAACTTTATCATCGTTGATGTTTTTTTTCTTGATGGTGAACTCCCATAGACAGGGTTTCTACTGGTTTTCTGAAGCAAAATTTCCTGACTTTTCCAGTCATGGAATGACACTTTTTCTGACATTATCGAAACAATAACCCTATCGCACAAATGTCATAAATGGTATTAAGTGATGAAACGGTATTAATAGAGCAATATGCAAACGACAGAGGCCCTGGTCGGGAGGTCAAGGGGGGGGGGCTTTTTCCCTGAAGCTGAAACACGTCTTGCTTTTGGACGTTCAATGGAAGCTGCAAATTTGCCTGCTTTTTAATATTTGGAGATACAAAAAATAAGTTATCTGCAGTCTGCATGATCCAAGATCATTTTCTCTGACTTTTCAAAAATAATATTTTTTCCTTACATTTCTCTGACAACACAAATTCCCTGACATTTTCCAGTTTTCCTTGACCAGTAGGAACCTCGCATAGAACTCACAGCGTTCCCTCAGTCACTCTGATTGGATTTAAGGGGTCGTACTTCTAAGGGAGGAAGGGAAAGAGGAAAGAATGCCAGGAAAAGAGAAGGAGGGGAATATTTCCCCCCCTCTGTTGAAACCTAGATTCGCCACTGATAGTGTGGCCCATCTTTCGACGACCTGTAGTCGGGATTATGACCTTTGTGTGTCTAAATTACTGTAGCGTTGCTAGTAATTATTGTTCGAGTTGTAAGGATGCAGTTGGATATTCTTGAGACACAGTGCTGGAGGGGGAATGTTGAGATTCAGTCTAGTTACTCTGCTACGTTTACATCCATGTGCATATTTAGTTCTTCAGCTTTGCTACGTAGATTAAATGTTGTTAGCATTGAAATTCGTGTTTTGTTCACCGGTTTGAAATGATCCAGCCAATGGTCTAAGTATCTCACAACTGAACGTAGGCCTACTTTCTACCTCTAAGTGAAACAGTACTGTACCGTAATATAACTTGCTGATACTCAGTCAACCCTCATCAAAACAATCATCTTTTATATTTAGCTAATGGCAGATAAAAGTTGAAAGCAGTTATGATATTTCTGCCATCTGATAAAGTATAAATGCTCAAAAACAAGCTGAAACGCAGGCTAACATAATGCACAGAAAAACTCAAAACATGAAGGGCAATAATGGCTGTATTTTAATGTGGAACTAAAGCACAAAACACTAACGTAAAAGAGCAAGCAATGAATTAAGCTTGATATCACAACAAACTATGCAGACACGTATCACTGCTAAAAAAACAAAAACATATTGCCAACTACTGTAAAGGGTGGCCCCAAAAAGTAAGCCTCTGGAATTTAGTCGTAAAAACATCAAGTTCAATTTGCAATGCAGTGATCATTAACAATCCCACCATATTTGAAATACTTCCTAAAGTTACATTACCTTTGCTGCTAGTATTCGAAGGCTGACACTAATATTATACGAGGTATAATTGTCGTGCAACAGAATGCTTAATGATCAAGCCACTGCAAATTAACTGCTGAGCAAAATAATTCTCAAAACTGGTGAACATTTGATAGAGTTATCAAATTTGACGGCTTCGTTTTTGTACCATCCTACACAACTGAGAATATCACAGAGATGACACACACACAAATGTACATCAAATGAAATATTAGCAACTCAAATGCAACGCTTAAAACGTGTCCAACAAAAAAGCATGTGCACAGATTAAAATCTGTCACAAAAAGATCATCTTGAATATGGTAGTTGTATCTAAAGTAACTGTCAAACCAGTGCACACGTACAAGCGCTAACAAAGCAGTTTTAGATGACTATCAAATGGTTCATGTTAAACCTGCCGACTGCTGAAAAAATAAAAATTAGCGAAATCAACACTCAATTATTGTGATAGCATTCCATGATCCTCAGTTCTATTGTGACAACAGATCAATCAAATTATATTCATAGTATTAGCAAAATATCAAAGTCCAATTTCCTACCGTTATTCTCGGATATAAACAGTGATGAGAAAACAGTCGTGAATAAGCAAAGAATAAATAGCCAGAAAACATGCATAAGGGAGCAAAGTTTAACTTCACGAAATGCAGCAGTTTTCGCCGACAGTGTTTTTCCTCTGCTCCGAAGCTCGAACTGGGTTTTCCCGTGGCTGCCGGGACGACTGCGTCGCAGATGTGCTTTCACTTTTGGTTTGACTCGATTCTGTTTTCCGAAATTCCACTGCGTTGGAAACAACAGGACCGGGGTTTCCAGGTGATGAACGTTGCAGTTGGATGGAGTGAGTACGTGAGATGGGATGTCCAGCGACAGCAGCAGCAGCAGCAGCAGCAGCAGCAGCAGCAGCAGCAGCAGCAGCAGCAGCAGCAGCAGCAGTGGCTGAGGTGGTAAACTGTGACGATGTAGAACTTGACGTACAGACATCAGATGCGGCCTCAGGCTGCCGGCCTGGACAAACCATACAGCAGTCCGCTGTCAGTCCGCAAAAGATGGCAATATTACAACAACAGTAATTACTTACTTACTATCTTACCTATTAAGTACTTGCACAGAGAACAAGAAGCCCAGCTGTTGCTAAGATAGCCGACCATACTGGTTGTCAATGACCTTCAAGATCATCCAAGGTCGATGATTTTCATCTCATCTGAAACAGCGTATGCCACTTCCTATTATCGGCCCCTCCTGACTAGCATGCATTGCGATCCGCTCGCAGCTGAGTGAACGCCATATTGCTCGTTCATTCATCGCTTCACTTTGTGTGTAATTAATATTAAATTGCTGCATGTTAATTTTTTTATAGTGTAGTGTCAATTATGATTCATTTGTATTCGCTTACGTTAATCGCAGCATGAATCGTCGAATGATGCAATGCCACATGTAACTCTGTGCAAAGCATGCTAGTCAGTGGGGGGCCGTTGTGAAGATGACGCATTCCATAACACAGTGAGCCTATGGTCCGGTATCTAGAATATTAAATGTATACATCTGCGGGACCAACATACCGGATAGCCTGCGGTCGACTTTGTTTGAGATCGGCTCGTGACAAAGAAAGCATTTCTTCATGCGTACGCTGCACTCGTGACAGACGATGCGATGGCCGCAGGGTTGGAACAAGATGACGGCTTCCATCTCCATGCACATCATGCACTCCTCACTCGTCTCCGCAGCACTACGCATAACGACACAGCTGAAGACACATTTTTGGCTTAACATAATGCACACGATGAACATGTTTTAAGACACACTTGTGTCAAACTTACAATCTAGAGGTTGTGGGTTCCACTCCTGGTTGGGTTATCATCAAGTGCTTACTACTCAAATGGTTACTACTCTTAAGTGTATAATCAACATCAAGGTCAACTCAGCCTTCCATCCATCCAAGGTAGGTAAATCGAGTACCTAGGGTAATTGCCAGTAGTGCCCCAAATTCCACGCTGGCAACAGGACTGGACCAGGGACCAGTGCATTACGATGGCCCAGTTATGCACTGGCCATTTAACACTGCTGGCAGGCTATCTTTACCGAACTGGGCGCCGGGACACCACCACCTGTCCACACTGCAACGGCGCTGACAAGACGGCAGAGCACCTGGTGCTTCCATGTCCAGCTCATGACCAGGCCCGGAGAAACACTTGGCCGAAAGGACAATACAACATGGACCCACGACGCCTCTGGAACTTCCCGGAGTAGAGTCGGCCAAGAATGAGAGAAAGATAGAGAAATCAATTGAGTACCGGCTTGTCTGGCTGGGGTTGAAACTGGGCACGTTCACCTGGACAGGCAACACTGTGTGATCCCATATGGCAGGCGAAGCTGTGGCTTTGAGATGGGTTTCCCATGATATGAATACCAGACACCCTTGAAACCTTTAAAAATGTGTCGTGTGCCGGACCTTGCACGTTTTCGAAGTAGCTGAACGATAGCGTCGTTTTTGACGTGACTGAGCGGTGTGTTGCCTCGAATATCGACAGCATCCAGATCTGCTCCGTGGTCGACGAGGAAACATGCAATAGCGAGCCAAGACCGGTCCGGCAGCATGCTCGGCAGATCCAATGAAATCTGATTACACATCACAACACATCCGATACACCCTGACATGTAGAGGCCCTAGGCAGCCAGCTGTCAGTAGTGGAGGTCCCCTACTATGAAATACTAAAAATATAAAGCACAAAACAACAAAACATATTTACAATCATCCAGCAAAGTACATTTTGCAAAAGAGCATCATCACAATTTGTTATTTTCAGAGGTAAAAGTATTTTTTTAGTATTTTGGAAAAACAAGGCTCGAACGACTGCTTATTACAGAAAAGAAGTTAGCAAAATTTGGGCCTATAACCACGTGAGGAAAATACATTTTGCAAAAAAAACATCTTAATAGGGTTAGAACAAGTAAACTGAGCAAACCTCATATGACACGCACCCTACCAACTTATGCTACAATGCCACTGATGATCACAGACTATTCAAAAATTACTTGCTCGGTCTGTTGGTCAGTCAGTTGATCAGAAATCAATCATAGAATCAATAACAGAAATAAGAACTAAAGAACCTTGGCGATGGCTGGCGCCTGATCCAGATCTTGCGGTGTCGACTTGCGAAGTTTAGGGAACGATGAAAGATCGACCGTGGTGTGATCACAGAGAGCCATGTGAAGACATGTTGAACTGTTGTAATCCCGCAGTGTCACATCCGCTCCTATAGCAATGACTATGATTATAATAATTCAAAGCCTTCAGAAGGGGTACAGCAACAGAAGTATATCAGTACATAATTACAAGTACCCCAAAATCAGGTAAGAATAGTTACTGAACTAAAAAACACACTTTGGTGACGAAAATAGCAACTGGTAGTTTTTACCTATTTAGCTTGTACTGAATACAAAGTAAATGATACAAAAATTTTATACCTCCCAAAAAGTTCTATACCTTCCCAAAATAGATTTTCTGCTATGTTTCTGGCAGTCAGAAAGTTCAGTCCAAAGCCGGAGATTTTGTTTCAGGCTGCAATCACATAGACACGAGTAAGAGTACGAGTGTGAGTCCGGGTTTCCATTTACAGCTCGTAGAAGCTTGACTCGTACAAGTGGAACGTTCATGGTCACTTGTACAAGCACATAACTAAACACGTGTCGGCCATATTGAATTGAATCGAATGGAGGAAATGCTTCGCGAATAAACAACAATATTTCAATCACGTCGCTAATAATTTTACCAACTGCACATCTCTAACGATGAATAATTTTACAATAATGCCAGTTCTGATGTCAAAAATGTGCCATAGATTTTGTACATTATATTATTGTTATTTACAGGTAGTTTACTTTGCACGGGTTGGATAAAAACATGACCTGCACAGAAACTACTCATACAAGTGAAGTTTACAGGTAACCCGTACTCGTATGTATGTGAATGGCCACCATTGAAATACACGCAAACTCATGTTTGCTGGAACTCGTATACGGGAACCCGTACAGTGCCAGACTTGTACTTGTGTTTATGTTAATGCAGCCTAACTCTTGGTTGTCTCTACAGAAATCATGACAATAAATGAGAAAGCTGTAAAAAAATTCCCAGACACAGAAAATCTGGACAAAGGATTACATTATTATAATCAAATCATTTGGCCATGTTGCCAGACTTCGAAGTGATGTGCCAGCAAACGAAATTCTTTGAATCTGCACCAAGGCGAGGGATGGCGAGCGGCCTTCACAAGAGTGGAGATGTGCCAGTAGTCTACCACCTGGATCCACCATATCTGCCGTGACACGGGTGTCACAGCGCGACTTAGGCCTTGCAGCTAGCACAGAACAGACCATACTGGCAAACAATCACAACAGCAGAAAGCTTCGGCTGAACGCTTCACATCTGATGATGATGATGATGAAAACGTTTGGTCCCTGGAACAGGTCCCACCACTATGCAAAGTTTTTGACAGTATCTGATCACAACTTTCTGAGTAATCTAGCAGAAAATGTGCAAACCCACAGTGCTGAAATTGGCAGAAATAACAAACAAAAAATGCAGACGATGCCTCTAGAGACGAGATATTCAACAATGGCGGTTCTGCCTTCAGACATTGCCAGCATCAGCGAAGAATGCTTGTTCTTGTTCACGGCATCAATGTTGCATTTGCCCTGCAACAGCAAAAAAAAATTATGCTGTGACCACAAATACCATGACATCTGTGCGATTGTCATCAAAATCCTACTGTAACGTAGAACATAGATATAGAGATGATCATCGGGCACAGACATTTGCCTCTAGACCCACCTCTTCAGTATGATCTTCTACCATGATACTAGCGCTTCTGACTCACACCCACAACAACAGAACAATAACAAATTGTTTTTAAACTTAAGATTATGGTATCTTTTGCTTTTTGCTTACCTGGACGGTTGTCTAGATTAACTCCGAGATAGGCAGAGTCTACAGAAGTAACGTTTTTGTAATTTTTTGGCAAGCTTTTACGAGCTTTAAAGTTACTTTTATCAATACCCAATCATCTGCACCTAAGGAACAGAGGCTTACGAGAACCTGCAGTGCAGATCTCGGTTCACTCTTGTCACAGCTGTTCTGCCTATCAATCACACGACTAACAATACTTTTATCTAACTTAAACGGATAGATGTGCTGCCTAGAATCAAACTGCATCTGGCATGAACAACCCCAGATATGGCATCGGTAACTAATGCTGACTTAGTTCCAAAGTCAGTCAAACTGGCAACTCACAGTTTCGACGAGGACTTGAGCGATTTGTCGGAGTCCGTTGACTGCAGCAACATGAAGCGGAGTATGACCATCAACTGTTCCCACATCGACCATCAGCCGACCAGTTGCAGCTATTAGCTTCTCTACTCCTCTGAGCATGAAACATACATGCAACACTGCTGCAATCGATTGCTGCAACTGTTGCAGCACATGAACAGGCAAGATCTTAAATCACCTGCTAGGACAGCCATATAATAATACTATTATACCAAATTTTAGTGATAACACAAAACATTTATCTAAAAAGCAGCATTCCTGCTCTAATGACATAATCAAAAATCAGGACTTTTTCAGGACATTTTCACCTTTTCACTAACTATTCTACTAGCCAAATACGACTGTAACTAAAGTTCTTATCCTGTCTGATGTAAGCACAAGATTTCGTGCTGGTGGTTTAAGAAACTCCACTGCCTTAAATTGTTTTCAAGTGATTTCGTTAAATTTTTACATTTCATGCCAGCAAGGAATATTACGCAAAAATAATAATTCAACTACTTCAATTTTCAGGGTAAAAGTAGCCAAATTCAAGACTTTTCATGACTTTCAGCAACCATGTACAATTTTGGCAGTTCTCAGGTACTCTTCATTAATAAAAACTACAATTTTGGAACTTTTTGGGACTCATCTAAACCCCTGGCTTCCCTGAAAAAAGACAATGATATCAACAGAAGAGACCCACTCAATGTTGCCTTTAAACGTGGCCATGTGGAGTACGGTGAAGGAGCGTTTGTTGATGAGGGAGAAGTTGATCCTCGGACACTGAAGCAAGATGTCAACAACGTCGTTGTGTTTCTTGTACAAAGCATCGTGGAGAACCGTGTCACCATCCTCATCCTGCCACACCGCAGACCTATACATTAAAATATCTAGATACATGACTGAAGCCTCACTCTGCTATGAAGGCGATGTCTTCATTATATATAACCTCCGCGGTCCAGCATGCTTTGCACGGAGGTTCTTCTTTCGTAACGGGCTTAATATGTTTTGCAGTGCAGGCTACGCTACATGAACATATAACATTTCTGAATTTACAGTGAATTTTACTTCAAGCACTTTGCGCTGCATTGAAAAAAGATTTATTGTTATTACCACATTCACTGTGCATAATCATGCATTTATTAACAAAGAGCACGCAGCAATAGTTGTGGCATATTTGTGTTATCCGATGACTAATGCCATTTCACAGTCATCACAGCCTGCATCCACCAAGTGGCCTTTACTTGTTTCAGCAAATTCGCAATGCATGCTGGACAGTAGAAAGGCCGCATCCAAGCATCGCTTTGGCTGGTGGTGCTGCCCCTGTGTGTTACACAGACATGTCATGGGTCGGTCAAATCCATCAGTAACTTTCTGTGTAAACCTGCTAAGAAACCAAATAAACAAATAAAACAAATAAACAAATAGCAAATAGGTATCACAAAACCTCCTTGGTGTTGGAGGTAATAAGAAAAGCATGTTGCGTTTCGACAAGAAAAACACCTCAACTTGAAACATAAAACATCTGTCATAAAAATACAATTATTGTTGCTGCTGCTTTTGGTTCTTCATATACAATTACTGATACCCATTCAAGAGTGGGTAAATTTCTATTAACCAAAAATTATCTATTACACATGTACTTTATTAGTGTTAGACAAAATCTACAAACATACACGTAAATATCAAAATATCTATTAAATGCAAAAAATAAGCGTGCAAAAATAAGTAAGAAGAAGAGAGTAAGAAGAGACCTGTAGGGTAACATTGCAGGAGGTGTGGCTAATTAGAGTAGCAACACAGTGTTTGCTTGGCTTAGCGACGGCTATCTGTAGTGGAGAATGATCTTTATGATTCCTAGCGTTGATATCAGCTCCTGCACCAATCAGCATCTCCGCTGCTTCTACTCGATCACTGCACAAATAAAATCATCTCATCAGTACAGCAGCGTCCTATTCAGCACATTAAAGGTTTTCACACTAATCTGCCACAGAAATATACAGCAAAGGCATCGTGTGCCAAAATGGCGATTCTGGAGCTGTGATGACCACCGATCTACATCCTGGTCGAAAATAGACTTGATCAAAATTGTAACACTTCTACTTATGATTTCTGTTAATCGATCATTTATCAAAAATTACGCCAAGCCAGTTCTTCCAAATCTGAAATTCTGTTGGAACACAACTAAACTGCAGGCCCAATGTACTGTGAGTCACCACCAACTCATCAATTGTTTCCAACAGATGCAGTAATGGTCGGGAACTCTCCACGTGTGGTCCTTTGTGGTCCGACGTTGCACGATGACGCGCTATATCCAGTCTTCAACAGTTATTAAAAACTTAGAATACTTACCATTAACTTACAAATTTGCCACAAAAATACATGTCTTAATTTATTTATTTCCTGTCAATGCTTGAAGAATAAGCTGCATGAGTTTTGCTGGGCGATTATTTCACCTTTAACCTGATACAACTCAGCCGCACTTAATAGACAACTAAAAGGGTACTCAGAGTGCAAACCCCCAACGTTATGCCGATTTTTTCCGCTGTGCTTACCAGGAAGCAGCACCACCAAAATCTATTCACCTCTAAGTTGGGCCAAGTCTGACCTTCCCTAAAAATTTCAGCCAAATCCACCTGTAATTTTTTGTTCGTTAAGAAACTCGTTGTGATATCTATCAATGCCAAATAATCCGAAAATCCTATTGTGAATCCGCATGCCGATCCGGATCACCAGCAAAATCTAATCACGTTTAAGTTGGGCCAAAGCCAAGCTTCACTGAAAATTTGAACCAAAGCGTTCTGTAACAGTCATCCATCGTTGGCAGAGGTAATGTCAGACATACACAAGAGAAGTAATTTGATGCAGCAAAACGTATACAATGACAGCTACGAGTTCACTAAACACCAATTCGCCTTTGGCATGAAAAAAACATCTTGAGAAATCAGGTCAGTGGAGAAAGGAAGTACAGTGAGTGAGTAGGGTTTAACGTCCCGCCTGACACAGTATTGGTCATCTTGAGGACGGCCCTTCCAGGCAAAATTGCACATACACATAATAATGGAACAAAAAGTTAAACCTTTACAGAAAGTTCAACATTTATGAAACACAAAACACAAAAAATGACGGAAACCTAAAATTGTAAGAACTGCTGATTATAGTTGTGCATGTATCGAAAATGGCAGTTCTAATAATCTTCCCTGTTTTCCTCCAGACAGTCATCAATCTCATAATGCTGTCTATTAGAGGACAGAGGGGGGAAAGTAGAGGAAGAAGTTGCCCCATGTCTGCGACATTTAGGGGGCCCCACTGTTGCTCACAAATATGCAGTACCGGTATACCAAAGTGTACCATTTAAAAAATCAAAAATTTTCTCCCCAGAGGGGCCCTGTGAGAATGTTTTCCTGGGCCCCGCTGTGGCTCTCAATGTCCCCGATCTCAGTTAATATGCAATTATAAAACGTATACAGATCCACGGTACCCAAAGACAGCGTAGTGTATGGCGACATCACCATCGCTATCAGCAGCATTCACATCAGCTCCAGCATCAAGTAGCACCTGGATGATGTCGGTGTGACCTTTGACTGCAGCTACATGGAGAGGCAGCTTACCATCCACTGTCTGGTTCACCTGCACGGATAGAGTGACCAACCGCTCAACCACTCAATCAACACAACCAATCGTTGTAATGATAGCGCACTATATAAATGTTTTCGTGACAACAATGATAATAATCATGCACCATTGATAACAGTTCAGTTCAGTGCCATATTATGTTTCACACAAGGATTATTATAATCAAAATTTAAAAAACGGCTACACTGATGCATAATAGTTGAGTATCTATGGATACAACGCAGCTGGCTAGTGAACTGTCCAATAGTCAGTAATGTATCATTCAGCTACATAACTTTACGTTTTACTTACATATACTACTTAAATACATTATTTATCGATCAAAAGGCAAAACACATTAATATAGCAGAGTGACAATAAGAGGTTATTTTTCCAACATTTCAGTATCTCAAGCTGTCCTGCACTGAAAGTGTTCCGACCTTCTGTGGGTGGTCCTTCGCCAGTTGTTTGACGACTAGAAGGTCTCCTCGTTCCACCTGGTGTACGAGGTTCTCTGGGTCAAACGTGCGTACATCTGACGATCTCTTGGCCTGGTCCAGCTCCAATAAACGCCGGAGCAAATCTTCACCGTGTAGACCCCGAATGCTTGGCAGACTCTCTGGTGGCACTGGACACAACATGATACACAAATAAGTTTCAACACGGTCTACAGTGTTGTATACAAGTGAAACGTACTTATTCCGTGACCATGAGCGATGGTGAGTTCTGCATGTGAACACGTGCTGTACACAAATGCTAGTCACGTTTCAGTCGTCACGCTTGAATGGAGTGAAATAATGGGCAGATATAACACTCCAGACACTGGCGTGAGAGATAGGCGACAAAAGAAGGTCATGTAAAAAATGCGCTAATTCTCTTAAATTTCACAATCTACTTCCTATCTTGTACTGCAGTGTTATAATGACCCATGGATAGTTGCATGCTAACAGCGAACGTCACTGGTTGTCAACATCTGCAGTCTGCCAGTCAACGGAAGTTAGTCGTGCTGTGCTATCAAATTTCGGTGGTCGACACTTTGCTGTTGTGAGCCCGTCGACTTGGAATTCGCTGCCCGACAGTCTTCGTGAACTGAGTCTTGACACTTTCAAACGTCAGCTGAAGACATACTTTTTCGCGAAATATTGATGACAAAATGTATTCAGCACATCAGAGATTTTTTGCGTATGCACTGTATAAATTTACACTTTACTTACTTACTTACTTACTAATCCCAGTCCAGTCAAGCGTGACGATTGAAACATATCAAATCTGCTTATAACATGAACCTCCCATGCAGAATGCAGTCATAAAATAAACACATTTCATTACAGTCTAGAGCGTTGGTGCACAACCTTAATAAGCTAAAGTCACCTCAGGCCAAAACAATGCAAAATACTAATATCATTAATGATGAAAAAAGCAAACATACTGTATTAATATTTTCATGGCTGGCTTAAACAACGCCTGACTCATCTTATCATTTGCAAGTAATCAGGTCAAGCGGATCAAGTCATGTTTACATCAACGTGCTTAAGCCATGTATGTATCATTTTGGGAGATTTTAATGACCTATGATCTTGACCTTTGAACTTTTAAGCTAAAATTGGCACACCTATAGATTAACTCCTTTCCAGAGCAACGTTCAAACCAATTTTCATATGCCTTTTCAGTTCCGAGTTAAAAACCATATAAGATGGATAAATGGACAGAGAGACAGACAGAGACAGATGAATGAAACAGATCAATGGATGAACGAACGAACAAGGCCAAAACCCACAATGCATCCTACTGAGACAGCTGCATAATAAAAAATTTCTGCCACTGCACAGTGGCAGCTGAGACAGTGGTGTCATAGCTAGGGGAGGGAGTGAGCAAAGGGCAGCTGTCCCCTCCCCCTAAATTTTGGGCTGTCAGAAAATTGTTGGGAGATCTTCTTCTTGCCTAAAAATTATGGTCCAAAAATGCAAAATATACGACGAGAAACTCCCATTTTAAAAAATTTAGAGACAATATTAAAATATTGAGCACCAATAATCTCCTCTGTCAAAAATTTGCAGCTGTCTGTCAAAATTCTATCAGAAATTGGCATTATCTTTTGGAAAATTGCAACTTCCTTCCTGACTACTTATTTGACACACGATGCTGCTGAAATGAGAACTTACCTGCTATCTGGATGCTGTCCTCCTCTTCATCATCAGAAGACGACTCATCCACAAAGCCATCACCATTACCATCAACACCAATAGCCGCAGCATCAGCAGCAGCAGCAGCAGCAGGTTGGTCTGACAGCAGTGTACAGCAGTCGGGGTTAAAGGTCCACGTGTCTCCGTACTTCATAGCAACTCGCAGGTCTCCACTGTCGAACACTCGGACCACCTTGCCTCGACGACCCAACGCCTGCATATCACAACACGAAACTTGCTAGTTAGAGGTGACAACAAAAGCCTAGCTAATGCAAGGGGAACGCGTGACAGCAGTGCATGTTTGAAAGCCCATTGCAAACAAAATCTATAAGTTCACCGATCCCAGCAACTGTCATTGGGTATGATGCATTCATATACGCCAGATAGCGCCACCGTCTCGTGTAGCTGCTGCCATTCGAGTGGCCGAATGTGAATATTCTCAAGACGATACCCAAGTTTGACGCCCCTGTACGGAGAATTTCTTGAATGCATGGGGGCAAAATGTAAACTAGTGAAAACTACGTTTAATGCTGACAGTTTTATACGCCGGCTGTCCCAGTCTATCTCTAGCGATTTCAGCGCAATTCGCTCTTGAAATGTGTGTGACAGTCAAAAATCGCAAAAAATACATAAAAAACCTTTATTTTAGCATTCAAGGTCATTCAAGATCATTGCTTTTGGTGCCAATCAAAAGCCAGTGTACGACTTCCTATTAGTGATTATTAATCCTAGGCCCTATCTCGCACCGTTTCTGAGATACAGTGGCTTATTGGCTGAAAACTCGCCAATTTTTCCCACCCCTTCTAATTTAGCGCCCTCGCTTGGGGTGACCCCCATAGAATTTATGGAAAAGCTTTACGGATCCAGAAACTAGAGTCTTTCAGGCAGCCAACAGTGAAGATTTGGTGATCTTAGCTTGCAACGTTTTTGACTGATCCACCCATGTGACGGACAGACGGAATTGTGATGGCTAAGACGCGTCACAACGGTAGCTGCTGTCGCACGTAAAAAGTTGTCTTTATGAGAGACCCATCACAGAGCTATATGGAGCATCAACGGCCAAGTGGGATCACACAGTGATAGCTGCCACCTGACACAGGTAAATGCACTTCACCTGTACCCCAGCCAAGCAGGCTGGTACTCAATTTACCTACGATGGAGGAATAGAAGGCTGAGTTGTTATTTACCAAAATGGTTTACCTGTCCACAGACAGTCACCCATCCAAGTAGACCTGCGAGTCGCTGAGGTACAGTAACTTGACCCGACTTGAGGCTAAAATGACCCCAAACCAATGGCAGTCGACTTGAGCACATCTGACTCGACTTGACTTGACTTGACAGCAGCATGTCGACTTGAGTCGACGTCAAACGACTTGAGATGTTCGGAAGTTGCAATGAACTTGCGTGAGCGCTGTACGTATACTATAAGCTATTCATAAAGTGTTTCATTCCTTTGGCGGACGTCTTTTATTATTGTCATTTCTTGAAGAAAGTTTGTACAGAGAGTTAAAAACTGTGTTTTTGTGACTGTTTTTGGCGCACTATACAGCTATTCTGTACGGCGTTTTTGGCATCGTTGTCGTCCGTCCGTCTGTCGTTCAACCGTCTGTCAGTCTGTAACGGACGTATTGTGGCTAACCGTTAGGGCTTCCCGGCTTATTGGAAAACTTTTACACTAATAATTAGCCCTGTGTCTTAAACCTAGGCATGCTAAATTTCAGCTACCTAGTGCAAGGAAACAACAAAAATTTCGTCATTCACACTAGGCTAATTCACACGTAAGTCTCTACATCATCTAACAATCAGAACTGTGCAAAGCGTTGAAACTCGACAATTCATTCACCCTAATCAGTACAGGCCTACCGTTATTTTACAAAGTTATTGAAATAATTATGTTACAAATGCGTTATTCGCCCGAACTCATCGAAAGCCGTGTTGAGAGAACTGTTAGGTGCAAGATTACTGGTCAAGTCGACTTCTCAAGTCGACTTAAAATGCCTTGTAATGAAACCGACGGCGCCAGAAAATTTTGATGGCAACGCTATTACAGACCGACTTGACACGACTTGGAAAGCCCAAGTCAACTTGAGTCGACTTGATCCACCCGACTTCCAAGTTTACGTCCAAGCATTAACCACCCAACCAGAAGTCAAACCCACGACATCTCAATCGTAAGTTCAGTGTCTTAACGATTTGCAATGTTGCAATGCAACAGATATATGACCCAAACCACACATCAGTAGCCAGCACCTTTAACCACCTGGGTTAGAAGACACGCAGTCCAATATAGTAGCAAAGCATTACAAATCCATGGAATTCAATTCTGCTATTCCTAACAAAAAAAAATCCGATTCACTGTAACATGGTAAACAGCGATCTGCATAAGAACCTCTTGCATGCTGTCCACCCATCCGCCATGGTCAACCTGAAGCTGCTTCACAGTTTCCAGTGAGTCGATGACCCGAACTTTATCACCAAGCTTGGCATGTGGAACCTGCAACAACGTAACAGAAACTGTTCATTTTTTCCACCGACAAACAAACTACAAAAATCAGATGATACTTATATGCTCAAACCTCAGTGTGCATGTCTCCACGCTCTGTGATTAACTCACTCCAGTATTTAACCGTGCTGTGACATTGACTTCAACGCATGACCTTGAAACCTAACCAGTTCATCAGTTCTATTCTTGTTACAAAATACATGCTATATATAGTTATTTTGTCAAAATCCACAAAACCCTTCAAGAGATATGGAGTCCCAAAGCTTGGCACACCTAACTTTGACGTTGAATTAACCCCTCGGCCTTCAAAATTAAATCAGCCTAACTCTGTCATCAATCGAAGGTTGCAAAACTTCCGTAATCTGTCCACTGGGCAAAGTTTACCGTTGGGGATGGTTGTTTATCCTAAAACCATTCAGAAAAAATGGCTAACTGTTCAAAAATCACAAGTAGTATTAGTAAGTTATTGTCTTAAATACTACGACATTCTCACACGACATCAAAGTCAGTACGTCTCAGAATGACAAGATGACCTTGATGAGTGCTTCGTAGTGAAAGTGACATGTTCGTTTGTTGAAGCTGAAATGCACGCAGACGTCTACGTCGCGACGAATTGCACAAACGCTGCCAGTCTTACCAATGTGCTGCACCCGACACAACACATGGCAACATTAGCATATCATTTAGCATATCATTTAGTACACAGCATTTAAATTGCAAATAATCCCACGCCAGACTTGTATGAGAGCACTTTTCAGAACTGTGAAGTCTTCTGAGAGCTAATATACAGGTAAAGATATTATTTTTAAAAAAACATTCTCAGAAACATTCTATGTGATCAAAACTTTCGGCCATGTGATGAACATGTGATAAAAAGATGATGACCATTATAAAAAATAAAAACTAATGTAAAACGTGAAGTCCTTCCCGAGCTTTAAGGCCCATTGGGCGACCCTGATGTTCGTTTTCTTAGCCCTCATCCAGACACCGGTTTTTACACTGCAAGACCATGAATACGAGGCCAGTGCATCGCGCGGTGTGCCTGTTTATGTCCCAGCTTTCGCTGGTACTCATTGCACCTACCCACGGAGGGATGGCCAGGCTGAGTTGATCTGGGTGGCTGGTTACATACCGAAATGGTCACCCATCGAAATACTAACCGGACCTGGTGTTGATTAACTTCGTTGATGCGATCAACGACACTACCAACTGAGCCAAACCACCACTAAAAACTAAGACTATAGATAAAAAATAATGACTATGATAATAATGATGAATATCATGACGATAAAATTACAATAATACTAATAATACAGAAATGTAACAATAATAAAATTTTAATTCACAATCAAATGCACATAAAGCAACAAAGCTAACATGTTATTACCATTATATTAATAATCGTCATTATTAAAATTAAACAGCACAGGCTTCTAGGTAGTCACAATAAAATCAGTCGCAGCATTCGCAGTCTTTACCTTTGCCAGTTCAGGATTCCACCAAACATCTCGCTGCTTCTTACCTTTGCCAGTTCAGGGTCCCAAGCATCTCGCTGTCTTTGTAGCTCTTCCAGTCGCTGGACATCAACGTCCACTTTGACTCGATCACCGACCTTCAGGCCTTTAGGAGACTCAGCGTATTCACCTACAAACACACAGGCATTTAATGCTGAGTTATGGAGTATCAGCCGCATGAAAAGTATAAGACCTCCACATGCCGCAGACCAAGACGCAGTGTGAAGAAACTTGTTCCATTTGTCAATTTTGCGGTAATACCTTAATTCATCATTCATTAATGATACCTGTAATAACTTTGCTGACCATATTAAGTAGCATCCCAGCAGTGTCAATATAAAAAACTTTCCGCGAAGTTCCACGTTTTCCCCAAATTACTCTATTTCATTTGTTCTCCGAGACTTAGCCGATTGTGCTTTGACACTGAAGGCTGACTGACAAAAAACATCAAATCCGAAAAAAATAGCACACATATGCACTGATGAATGACAAAGTTACAGTGAACTATTAGGCAAAGATAAACAGACAAGAGTGCAACTTTAAATATAACCAGAGTCACCGAGTATAAAATATTTTAAAAGTATATAAAAACTAGCTGCAAAATTTCCTCACATAGTTTTGGTAAATGATCCGCATAGACAAATCCACCGGAAGACTCCACGACAGCACTGAGATCAACTTTTCCATCAAGACCAAGCCGATAACGATTATCACTACCAGAATCCCATTGTACGCCCAGCACGCTGTTCCAGGAGTCATCTCGTCCTCCCACCTCCTGCACCGTACCCTCACTACCTACACCCCCTGTCACACGAAACCATAACGTTATTAGTTCAGTGTTTCACATTTAAATGATAAACTTCTCTGTAGTTACCCTAGGTTAAGCTGGACCCCTTTTACCATCCCGTGTTGGAAAAAGGAGTACAAAGTATTAGAATCTTTTGTCTGCCCATCCTATACGGGGCTAAGATGCCCAAGCAGATACACCCAAAAATGGCATGTTTTACTGGGTAAACACAGATTAAAAACCGATCCACAAAAAAACACAAAAACTTGAACCAATGTTGGTTTTTGTGCTACTAATAGTGAAATATTTTATTGAAGTTAAGTTTTTGAAACACCAAAATTTCTAAATTTGCAAAACCCACAACCCCCCCCAAAAAAACAATAAAACACAAAAAACGTCTTTTCAAACCTATGCCACATTGCATCTGTCTGTCCAGTAGTCCTGTAAGAGCTCCTAAATTGCCAAACAAAAAATTGTTTAAAACAAAATTGGCATAAACATAGTGTGCCAAATTTTGGTTCAGAAAATCAAAGGTCAAGTTCACTGGAAATCAAAGACCTCAAGAAATTGATACATATCTGATATACCGGTAATGATTCCCAGCTTGTGCGGTAAACTAATTTAGCCTGTGGTGCCTGAAAAATGCATAATTTATTATAATCTCAGTACTCAGTACTAACACCTGTTCATGTTTCTATGTGAACTACAATTTACCGAACAACAGAATAATGTAATTCACTACCGTCTTGATCACCCCAGTGCCAGTCTACTCCACGGACAACTCGTGCACCAACAAACAAGCCTTTCACTTCCATCTTAGCTGAATGCTCGCGAGCCGGAACCTCTTTCCTGGCACACATAACACCACCATCATCATCCTTAGTAGTAACAGCAGCAGCAGCAGCACAAATTCAGTGTACATAATAATATAAAAACAAGAAATTTGAGCTAATGCTCACGGGATGCGTGAAAGCAGTTCCTACCCGCAGGCAGTCACCCATCGCAGTAATAACCAGGCCCGGCGTAGAGTAACTTCATTTCAGCCGAAACGCGTTACCAACTACGCCACGCCACTGACGCCAGTACCATGGCACCATTTTGTGAACGATATAGACTTGTGTCGCAGCGCTTAATCGGCAAAAAATCCATCAAACCCCCTATTTTGGCGTTCAAGGTCATTCACGGTCATTGAATTCGGCGCCAATCAAGAGCCAGTATACGATTTCCTATTAGCGATTAATAGTAACCTAGGCCTTATCTCGCACCGTTACCGAGATACAGCGACTTGTTGGCCAAAAATCGCAAATTTTGCTCACCCTCTCTCACTTAGCGCCCTAGTTCAGGGTGACCCCCTTCGAATTTATGGAAAAGCTTTACGGTTCCTGAAACTAGAGTCTTTGGGCAGCCGACAGTGAAGATTTGGTGATCCTAGTTTGCACCGTTTTTGACTGATCCACCCATGTGACAGACTGACAGACAGATGGACAGAATTGCGATGGCTAAGATGCGCTGAAAGCAGTAGCTGCTTTCCCACATAATAATACTGGTAATAATAAAGTCAATATACATGGGCTAAAAGCCTTGTGTGCAGGTTTCCTTGAACTTAAAAAAATTGAGACTTGGACCATTGAAATCTACGTTCAATGCTAAAAATTTCATATGCAGCATCTCCAGGTCTATCTTAATTGATTTTGGCGCAATTCGCTCTTAAAATGTGTCTTGCAGCCCGGAATTGCCAAAAAAATCCATAAAAACCCCTATTTTGGCATTCAAAATCATTCAAGGTCAATGAATTTGATGGCAATCGATAGCCAGTGTACAACTATTAGTGATTAATAGTAACCTAGGCCCTATCTCGCACCGTTACTGAGATACAGCGATTTATTAACCAAAAATCACAAATTTTGCCCACCCCGTCTCATTTAGTGCCCTCGTTCGGGGTGACCCCCTTTGACTTTATGGAAAAGCTTTACGGTTCCTGAAACTAGAGTCCTCCATGTAGCCGATGGTGAAAACTTCGTGATCCTAGCTTGCAGCGTTTTTGGCTGATCCACCCGTGTGACAAACAGACAGATAGACGAATGGACAGACAGACAGATGGACAGAATAGTGATGGCTAAGATGCGCTAAAGCAGTCTAGCTACTTTCGCTCATAAAAACTAAATCTAGTTATCGTAAAAAGAGGTACTTTTCTTGAAAATTAAGTAAAACAAATGCTGACTTTAATCACCCAATTGATGTTGGAGTGTCGAAGCGAACAAACGCATGAGTTAAGTCATGCTTGTCTGCCCTGTAGCAGTCGTGACACAGATCATAATCATGACACTGTGAGCAGTGCCATCGAATGCCAATAATGCCAGAACGACCACATATATCACATGTTACAAACACGTGCCGAGTGCCTGTAAGATTAGCACACAATAACCAACAGATACCAAGCCAATGTCAGGACGGCATGAAGAGCACAAAATAGATGGTGCCTTCTGGTAAATAACAGTCAAATATTGAAGTGGCTAATACATCTAATATTATTACTGACAACAATCATGTTTCAGTTGTTAAGCAGTGTTATAACAGTGTTCTGGTTGCAGTTTTTTGTGTTAATG